>Ga0181588_10004551_pt1 | contig 11373 bp, 9 predicted proteins | sample 071ome_26_FD_148607 | JGI IMG/M metagenome (GOLD analysis project Ga0181588, IMG submission 148607) | Coastal salt marsh microbial communities from the Groves Creek Marsh, Skidaway Island, Georgia - 071409BT metaG (spades assembly) | ecosystem: Environmental > Aquatic > Marine > Intertidal zone...
GATCTTCCAGGCGACCTCAATGCTTTTGATACCGTTTTTTCAATGGGAGTGCTTTATCATAGCAGGTCACCCTTCGAGCACCTTCAGGGCATCAGGAGCAGCCTACGTCGTGGTGGGCAGATGGTGCTTGAAACGCTTGTTATAGAGGGGCCAGTTGGCATGACCCTCGTTCCGCAGGGCCGCTACGCCAGAATGCCCAATGTCTGGTTCCTGCCATCATGTGACACCATGATTGAGTGGCTACAGAAAGCCGGTTTTAAAAATATAAGGCTGTTAAATGTTTCGACCACTACTGTCGAGGAGCAGAGAACCACGGAATGGATGACATTTGAGTCTCTACCGGAGGCCCTGGATAAGAACGATACCTCCACCACTATAGAAGGCTACCCGGCCCCCATGCGGGCTATTTTTACCGCTGAAAAGCCCTGACCGGAGCCACTTTGCAGGAAATTGCAAAGCACTTTGGCACTGTCTAAACCATCGGTAAATTAAAAAATGAATTCGCCGAAAACCCGCGAAGACAAGGAATAATAAAAAGACTGCGAGCCCGACTGGCAGCTTGAACCCCGCCTATATTTAGCGCTTGTTTTTACTTTTACGGGCTTTACACTCTTCCATAACAAAAGAATAAAGTACCTGATGCCCGTGTTGTTGCTATACCCATGAGCGCTGATAAAGAAACAAAAAAAGCCAAACATCCCCTGGAACTGGGCCCTTTCCCGCGCGATCTGAAAGTGGCTGGAGGTATCATTTAGTTTGGCTGCATTGTCATGAAGATCCTAGTCGTTGGTCCCTCTTGGGTAGGGGATATGGTGATGGCCCAGAGTCTGTTCATTGCCCTACAGACAAAAAACTACCCAGTTGATATTCATGTGCTGGCGCCAGCCTGGTGTGAAGCGCTCCTCGCTTACATGCCGCAGGTGAGCAAGGCCATTGCCATGCCGGTTGGACATGGTGAGCTGGGCCTGGGTAAGCGGCGAATGCTTGCCAAAGCGTTAAAAGCAGAAAACTATGACCAGGCTATCGTTCTTCCTAACTCTTTCAAGTCTGCCCTGGTCCCATGGTTTGCAGGCATTCCTCAGCGAACAGGATGGCGTGGTGAAGCCAGGTCATGGATTCTCAATGACTGCCGTGTACTGGATAAGTCGCAGTATCCGCTGATGATTGAGCGTTTCGTTGCACTGGCTTATGCTAGGGATGCTGTCTTAACCGATTCGCCTCCCTGGCCAAAAATTAATGTCAGCGAGCAGGAAAAAAACCTGGCGCTTGAAAAGCTTGGCCTGGAAACGGGGCTGCCTACTCTGCTCTTATGTCCTGGTGCAGAATTTGGTGAAGCAAAAAAGTGGCCTGCACAATCCTATGGTGAAGTAGCTAGAAAATGGCTATCGAAAAATGGGCAAGTCTGGATACTCGGTTCTGCCAGTGATTGTCCTGATGCGGAAAAAATAATCAGCACGCTTGGCAATGAAGAAAAGGCGCGATGTGCCGACGTGACAGGGAAAACGTCGCTGGGAGAAGCCATCGCCCTGATGGCCTGTGCGGATAAAGTTATTTCCAATGATTCCGGGCTCATGCATATTGCAGCTGCACTCGAAAGGCCCCTCGTTGTTGTCTATGGCTCAACCTCTCCCGGATTTACACCCCCCCTGGCTGAAAACGTGGCCACTGTTAATTTGCAGTTGGAATGCAGTCCATGTTTCAAGCGCATATGTCCCCTCGGTCATACCAATTGCCTCAGACAGCTCCCCCCCAGCATGGTGGACCAGGCGTTGCAGGAGCTCGCCTGAAAATGAAAGCAGCACTGGTGCTATTCGACTGGTTTGACCATGGCGGACTCCAGCGCGATTGTCGTCGGATAGGTGAGTCCCTTGTTAAGAAGGGGGCAGACGTCTCGATAATTTGTATGCATTTTGATGGCGACATTCCTGCTGGTTTCAGCAGAATCTCTCCGGCCTTACCCGCAGGCAGCAAGGTGGCCAGGCGTAAGGCTTTTGCCGCGTTCCTGGCTCAGCACATCAAAGATGTTGACTACGATGTGGTGTGCGGATTTAACCGTGTGCCGGGGCTCGATTATTACTTTGCTGCAGATACCTGTTTTGCCTGGAAAGCCTACCAGGAAAGAAACTGGTTCTACCGTTTTTCGTCGAGAAGCCGGCAGTACCTGGCGTTTGAGAAAGAAGTCTTTGGCCAGGGCAGCAAAACGCAAGTACTTATGCTGTCGCCAATGCAGAAGAAGGAATACCTTGCTTGCTATCCACACGCTAAAAATCGTATCTATGATATTGCTCCCGGCATTGCCCGTGACCGTATGGCCGGTGATGATGCCGCAGAGCTGAGGGAAAGCCTGCGCAGCGAGTTTGGAATTGGCGAAGATGACCTGTTACTGCTGCAAATAGGAACGGGATATCCGATCAAGGGAGTTGATAGAAGTCTCAAGGCCATAGCTGCCCTGCCAGACAGCCTCAGGAAGAGGGTCCACTACCTCTTGCTGGGTGAGGATCGTAAAGGCCAGTATACCGCCATGGCCGTTAAAATGAGCATTAGTCATCGAATCAATATTATCGGGGGCAGGAGTGATATGCCCAGGTTTCTGCAGGGCGCAGACATCATGCTGCAGCCTTCCCGCAAGGAAAGTGCCGGCATGGTTATTCTAGAGTCTATCGTTGCCGGACTTCCGGTACTGACAACTGAAACCTGTGGCTATGCCTTTCATGTCGACGCGTCCCAGGCGGGGGAAGTGGTGAAGGAACCCTATACACAGCAGGCCATGAACAACTGTCTTATCGGTATGCTTGACCAGATCAGCGCTGACGGGGGAAGGCGCTGGAAAACCAATGGGATTGCCTACGGTGAACAAGGCGACTTTTATGACATGCCCGTGCAGGTTGCGGATATGTTGCTGATGCATGGGGAGTCGTCACATGCCGGCTGAGCCTCTCTACATCAGGGACGAACTGCAGCAATATCTCCACGGAGAAGATCCTTTTAACTACTTTTCCTCGCAGGATGGAGAAGTATTTAGGGCACTTGAATTCCGTCGTACCTATGCACTCGTGCTGGGAGGAAAAAAATATTTCGTCAAGTATCACAAGGGCAGCAGTGCAGGCGAGATAGTGAAGAATCTTCTGCAGTTAAGACTGCCAGTAATCAGTGCAAAGAATGAAATGCAGGCTATATCCCGCCTGGCTGAATTGGGTGTCCCTGTTCCCAGCGTCGCAGCCTACGGTGTTCGCGGCAGTTCACCCCTGCAAAGAGAGTCCTTTATTGTCACGGACGACATAGGTTCGCAGGAAAACCTGGAAGACCTGACCAGGGACTGGCCAGATAATCCGCCGCCTCTTCGGACCAGGTTGCAACAGATCCAAGCGGTTGCCGATATTGCCAGGGTTATGCACGCCAATGGTATTTGCCACCGTGATTTCTATCTCTGCCATTTCATGATCAGCCCAAAGGATTCCTCTACAGGAGAGGTATCACTGACACTAATGGATCTTCACCGGGCTTTGTGCAAATCACGGCTCAGTCAGCGCTGGATTATCAAGGACCTGGCCGGCCTGTATTTTTCTGCGATGGATATCGGCCTCACCAGAAATGACCTTATACGCTTTGTGCTGGCATACTCGGGTAAAAACCTGAGACAGGTTGTGAGAGAGGATGCTGCCGGCTTCTGGGGCAAGGTTTCTGATCGAGCGCTCAGAATGAAGGCGCGCCACAGTTCTGGTTAGCAACCCTGGCCGTATGAAGATTTACTGTAGGATGCGATAAACAATGACGGCATCATTACGTGAATTACTGAACCGTAAGCTTTCCTCTATTCCGCTGCTTGCATCCAAAAGGTCTTGTGCCTCTTCATCGTCATGCGCCACCTCAACTACCAGGTACTCAAAAGATGGCGTGGCTGTCAGAATAGTGCCTATGTCTGTTTCGACATCATCATAATTGGCTACTCTTCCGCTGTGATAGGCGATGGCCGCATTGTTGGTAAGAATTTGTTCATTGACTTCGGGGATATCCCGAGCCCAGCTTATGGCTTCGTCCAGGTAATTCTTGGAATATCCAAAGCTGAAGAGGCTATCCATGAAGAAATACATGATGAGCACGGTAAAAATGCTATGAAAGCGTTTCTGGTTACCGCTCTTCATTGCAGAAGAATGAAGCACCTCAAGTATGAGCGGCATTAGCACCAGCAAGAGAAGGCTCGTCATGACAGCGTATCGCGTTGTTAGGAACTGCATGATAGAAACAAAAATAATCAGTGCTACTACAGAGGACGCCAGGTAAAAACCCAGTGCGCTTTTTAATACTGTGTTGCAGGTCCGCCAGCTTGTCAGCAGTCCATAGAGAATGAACAGACTGAATGCCGGCCCAATCGCCGTGACTATGTTGAGTACTACCGTATAGAAGTAGCCAAGGAAAAGAATAATGACGCCTTTACCTGTAAAAGGCCGTATCTGCTCGGAGATATGAAATGACAGTGACGTGTTCTCGGCGGCACCAGCAATTGTGCCTGGGTAATCGGCGATAAGAGGCAGGTACCAGCGATAGGCAAAACGAAAAATATCCACTAGGTTGATACCGAAAAAGATAAAGATCGCCAATACCAGGATGGCGGCGCCTATCAGCAGAGAGACTAGTTTGTAAAACCGGCCTTTTGAAACGGCCCTGTCATGGCCTACGACAAAAAGGGCAAAAGGTGTAATAATAACTAACAGTAATCCTTCCAGGCGGAAAAAGACAGCGATTCCAATAGATATGACCCAGCCTATAGCATTTTCTATTTTGCCGTGGCGGCTGTATCTGATCAGCTGGATCAGTCCTGCCAAACAGCTGGCCCAGTAGCCAAAATCACGTACCAGCGCAAAGCGCATTTCATTTATAGTGGGATAGCAGAGAATCACTATTGCAGCAAAAATTGCCGCTTTCTTAGTGCGGCTGAATTCATTCACCAGCGTGATAAAAAACCACGTCAGCAAGGCAAAACAAAAGGCATTAAATAGGTGTGCGCTATTGATAAGCGTCGTAGGAAGAATACTGTCAGCCAGGGCGATGACAACGGAGTAGCCGTACCAGCCATAAAGCCCAAGAGTTGATTTAAGTCCTTGGTCAGAAAAGGTTTCGGCGGCTTTCAGATAGCTGTAAGCGTCATCATTGAGCACTACCTGGCTGGAAGTTACCAGCCAGGAAAATATGATGCTTACGCATACTGCGACCGCCCGGGGGTCAACCGATCTCAGTCTCTTAGAAAGTGCGACCTGTTCAGGCATGTGTGCTTCCTGTAAGGTTCAAGCCCGCGGCATTGGCATAATTTGCAAAAACAAGATCGCTGTTAGCGCCTGACAAATGAAAATTCTTGGTGAGGTTAATTATGGTTTGTCGTCTTTCTTTCAGACCAAGCGGACTGTTCCTAAATTCAAAGTCAGTCGGATCCATAACCGCGATATCGGTTTCAGCACTGATAAACAGATCAGGTGTGGGTTTTGGGCAATCTATTCCCAGGTCGTGAAGGCGGACCATGAACCGGGCTAGTTTAGCTAGCGGCAGACTGGCTTCAGAAAGTGAGCCTAGTAATTCTCCTGCTGGTACGAAATAGGTGACAGCCGACACCTCTTCTGAAGGCACACGGAAAAAATTATCTACCGTTATACAGTTGATTCCATGAATGCGAAGCTTTTTCGACTTGCGGTCGAACTTTATGGCTTCATGGCCAATAAAAGGGAGTTTGCTGATCATGCCAGGATATTGTCTGAGCCACATTCCATTTTGCAATTTAAAATCACAGACGTGGTTAACTTCTGACACCTGACTGGCCTGGTCCATGACCTGCTTGTACTGCTTTTCAGAGAGTCGGTGGTTAGGGGTGCTGATATCGATATAGGGACTTTCTGGTTTCCCGCCGGGCTGGGTTTTAAAACGCTTGTGCATCCACAGGTATTGCTCTGGATATTTACGGATCGCATTTTCAATATACGAGTTGATCAGCGCGGCATCCGCGTTGGCATCGTCGCTGGGGAAAGAGGCAGGCAAGGGAATAAACTCTGTTTCATACTTCTGAGTTCGGTTAACTCTGTGCTGGCGTATGAGAAAGGCAGGCGAACTGTTAAAGCTAGCAAAACGACTTGACGCTGTTATGGTGGCGGCATTGTTGCCAAAAAACGGTGCGTATACAGCATGGCCCGGACCATAGTCCTGGTCTGGTGCGTACCAGACTGTTTTCCCTTCTTTCAGATGCCTAAAAGTGCCGCGAATATCATTGCGGTCAAAAACGCCATTGCAGTTGGACAGCCTGCCACGCAGCATGAAGGCATCAAAGAGAGCATTTCGATGCGGTCGGTATGTCACCGCAAAGGGGTGGAATAGGGAGAGTAAATTGGCGCCGAAGTCGAGAGTGGAGTAGTGAGCGCCTATAAGTAGGATGCCTCTGCCCAGGGCCTGTGCCTCTTCAAGTTTATCCAGCCCTATCAGGGTGGTCTGGTCCCTGAATGTGCCGGGTTTTCTTACCCAACCTGTCGTGGTCTCAACAAGGCCGATGCCGTTTTCCTGGAAGCTTTTTTTAACCAATTGGTCTTGCTGCGTTTCATCAAGTTCTGGAAAACACATGCGGATATTAATCCGAGTGATATAGCGTCGCTCCCTGGCCAGCCAGTAGGTAAGCATGCCCAATATTTTACCTACCTTTAAGCGGACGCCAAAGGGCATCCAGGCCAGAATGAAAAACAGGCTGATACTGATCCAGGTCGGCCAGTACTTGATGTGGGTGAAGGAGCTGAAAGGCGGAGGCGTCTGCATATTTTCAGCGGCATTGTATCAGAATCAGGTCGGCATCATTACGATGCCCGGGTCAAGTTATGGCTATGTTATGATTGCACCATTTTTTAAATCCGGCGATTAATTTTCTGATGCAACTCGAGTTTCCAAAGTTTGATTCTGCGCGCCTGCTGGTGGTGGGCGATGTGATGCTTGACCGTTACTGGCATGGCGAAACATTCCGCATCTCACCGGAGGCACCGGTCCCGGTGGTTAATGTCCAGTCAGCCGAGGACAGTCCTGGTGGCGCAGCCAACGTTGCCCTTAATGTTGCCGCCCTTGGTGCTGCTGCTACACTGGTGGGCCTTGTTGGCAGGGATGAGGCCGGCGTTGAACTCGAAACCAAGTTGAACGCCGCTGGTGTGCTTTGTGATTTTGAGAAAGCCGCTAACAAACCTACCATTACGAAACTACGCGTTGTCAGCAGGCACCAACAGCTGATTCGTCTGGATTTCGAACAGACTTTCGAGGAGCAGTATGCTAACGCACTTAACGCCAGGGTATCCTGCCTTCTCGAAGAAACTGACTTGCTGGTACTTTCCGATTACGCCAAGGGGGCATTAACCCGGGTTGAGGAGTTGATAAACCAGGCCAGGAATGCCGGGGTAAAAGTGCTCGTTGATCCTAAAGGCAATGACTTTTCCCGCTACCGGGGTGCGACACTGTTGACCCCCAACATTGCCGAATTTGAACTGATTGCAGGCCCCTGTCCGACAGAAGAAATCCTGGTGGAAAAAGGCAGTGAGCTGGTAAGGGAGCTTGAACTGGAAGCCCTGCTGATTACCCGCGGTGAACATGGCATGAGCCTGATACGGTTGGATGAACCTGAACTGCATATTCCGGCCAGGACCCGTGATGTTTTTGATGTCACCGGGGCTGGAGATACTGTTATTTCAGCATTAGGTGCCTCGCTTGCTGCCGGCCTGGCTTTACCGGAAGCCGTTGCGCTTTCCAATATTGCAGCAGGTCTCGCCGTAAGCCGGGTGGGTACGGTTGCCGTGAGCGGACCCGAACTGCGGCGCGAAGTGCAGCGTGACAGTGGTTCTGATCGTGGTGTTATGATGCCGGAGCAGTTGCTCCTGTCAGTGGCGGATGCCCGTGCACACGGTGAGAAAATTGTTTTCACCAATGGCTGTTTTGACATTATTCATGCAGGGCATGTGGGTTATCTGAGCGAGGCAAGAGAGCAGGGTGACCGACTGATCGTGGCAATTAATGATGATGATTCTGTCAGGCGCCTGAAAGGTGAAGGCAGGCCCATCAATCCCGTGGAAAGAAGAATGGCAGTACTGTCCGGGCTCGAGTCTGTAGACTGGGTTGTTTCATTTGCAGAAGACACGCCGGAAGCACTACTCGAAGCTATAAAGCCTGACGTGCTGATAAAGGGTGGTGATTATGCTATCGATGAAGTCGTAGGGGCTGAGATAGTGCAGGCCAACGGTGGGGAAGTGAAGGTATTGTCCTTCCTAGATAACTGCTCTACCTCGGCAATCGTAGAAAAAATTCAGGGAGATAATGCCTGATAGAGTTTAACCGGTATAAGTCTTCGCGAGCTGAGTATTCTCGGCCAGGTGATCCGGGTTGATAGTCCCGACGATGACAGAATCAATGCCGGGTCTTGCAAACAGCAGCTTCATGCTTTCCTCTACTGAACCTGCATGACCGCTCATTAATCCTTTTTTCACCAATACCCCCTTGCCGTGCTGTACAGCAAAATCGAGCACTTCCTGGTCTTGCTTCTCTAGGTTGTAGGTAATCATTACGACGTCCATGATTGACGCCGCCTTGATACCGCCGGCCGTTGTTTTGGTCGACATCCCTATAGCACGAATTTTTCCCTCTGCCTGGCAGGCCATGAGCGTCTCAACACAAGCACTTTCATTCAGTATGGCGGCATCATCGCCGTCTGAGTGGATCAGTACAATATCCAGATAGTCAGTACCAAGCCGGCTTAAACTGCGCTCTATGCTCATGCGTGTATGCTTACCGCTGAAGTCAAACCGCGACTCACCGTTTTCAAATTCTTCACCGCACTTGGTAGCTATCACCCATTCCTGGCGGTTTTCCAGCAGCTGACCAAGACGATCCTCACTGCGGCCATAGGCAGGCGCAGTATCAATGAAATTAATACCGTAATCCCTGGCCTGTGAAAGCAGGCTCTTAACTTCATGATCGCCAGGGATAGTGAAAGCGGAGGGATATTTAACTGACTGGTCACGTCCAAGTTTTACAGTGCCTAGCCCCAGTGCTGAAACTTCCAGTCCTGTATTGCCGAGTATACGCAGAAAAGCCATGGCTAAAGATTTTCCCAGGGCGTACTAGCTATGCCGGGTTTGTCCAGGAAATCTACCTGCACAATTGGCTCTGTTGGCGTCAACGCCTCTGCCTGCAAGATATCCAGGACGGTGTTTGCTAGATTGGGCGCTAGGGTTAGCTTGGTTGGCCAGCACATCAGAATATTATGCCTCGTAGAAATGCCGGGATCATCAGGTCTTGAGCCGTCCTCCTGCCGCAGTTCTGCACGGTCCACCGGCAGTGTTGCCCATTCTGCACCGGAAAAATTGCACCAAGGAAAAACTTCTTGCAATTTTGTCCTGGCGGCATCAATCAGTTGCCCTGGTGATTGCTGAACACCCTGTTCTGCAATTTCACCGCCCAGGTACCATACTGGCTGACCGGCACCGTTGCGATGGGTAGTGATCGTTACTTCCGGAGTCATGGTTAATTTATCTGAAACACAATGGACATAAACCGGAGCCGTGATGTCGTGTCGCACCATTACCATCTGCAAAGGTCGGCGTTGCATTGCCGTGAAGTTAAATTCCTTTTCGCTAATAATTGATTCTGCGCCAGCACCGCAGCAAAAAATGTACTTGCTTGCTTGAATGTTCCTTTTGCTGGCCAGATTTAGGCAGCTAATACTGCCGTCCGGATTTTTCTCCAGTGCCGCATGCTGCCAGTCAATGCGAAAAATATGTCCTTCGTGATTTTTGTAAAGGGTCTCCAGTAGTGAGGGAACATCAAGAACGATATCTCTCAGGCGGTAAAGGGGACCGGGGATATTGTTTGCAAAAAAATCCGGGTAGTCACTTTTTTCTACAGAATCGACTTTGGCTTCAAGTGCCTTGCTGCCGAGAAACGCATTAAGACGCGAGCGTAAACTGCTTCGCGGCCACATGTAATAACTGTCTGATAAAAGCTGGCAGCCCTGCAGGTCGACATCGCCTTCACCTTCAAGGCATTGCTGCCAGTGTGCCGGCATGTCCGCGATTGCCTTGCTGGCCCCGGTTAGCTTTCCCCCCAATGCGTACTTGATGCCGCCATGTATCATGCCCTGGCTGGCAATGCTTTGACCTGTACCTAATGCCTCCTGTTCGAGGAGTAAAGCCTGGTAACCCTCATTCCGCAAACGATTAAGGAGCCAGAGCCCGGCAACACCGCCGCCAATAATCAGCGCATCTAGTTTAAGGGCTTCTTGCATAAGGAAATTTGTACGTTTCAGAAAAGCGTGACAGTATAAACAGAATGCAAGATAAACGGGAAATTTACAGTCTCAGCCTGGGCTATAGGCTAGGGACATGATCAAGAGTCTTGCTCTTAACGCATGAAGTGAATTGCCAGTGAACCGTTTTCTCTATTCCTGTCTGCTCTACCTTTCCACACCGCTGCTATTGCTGCGATTACTCTGGCGATCCCTGCGTTCGCCTGCCTACCTGCAGCGTTGGTCAGAGAGGTTTGCTTTTCACGGATCCATTAAAACGGAGCCAACTCAGCTGGTCTTTCATGCCGTCTCCGTGGGAGAGGTGCATGCAGCTATCCCCCTGATCAGACGTTTGCTGGTTGAGCAGCCTGGTCTGAATATCCTGGTTACCACATCAACGCCAACAGGTTCTGCACGGGTTACTGAGCTGCTTGGCGATGAGGTTAACCATGTTTATCTCCCCTATGATTATCCGGGGGCCATCGGCCGCTTTCTTGAACACTTTCGCCCCAGGGCGCTGGTGATCATGGAGACTGAGTTATGGCCTAACCTGCTGCATCAATGCCGAAGGAAAGGGATTGGATTGATGCTTGCCAATGCAAGGCTTTCTGAGAAATCACTTCTTAACTACAAAAAAATTTCACGCCTGGCAGACGGCATGATGAAGAATCTGAATTTTGTCAGTGCCCAGTCTGAGGAAGACAGCAACCGGCTGCAGGTACTTGGATGTCCTCCCGAGATCATCAGGATCAGCGGTAGTCTTAAATTTGATATGGCGATTAATTTTCAACAGGTCAATGCAGCACGGGAAGATAAAGAAAACCTGGATGGCAGGCCGGTACTGGTTGCGGCAAGCACGCGGAAGATTGATGGTGATGATGAAGAAGAACATCTCCTGAGTGCTTACAAGCAAGCTCTTGAATCAGAGCCGCGGCTTCTTCTTGTTCTTGTACCGCGTCATCCCGAAAGGTTCAGGGAAGTCACGGCCATGATTGAAAATCATGGCCTGAGTCATGTTAAAAGAAGTAGTGGTATGGCCATAGGCGATAATCAGGTCCTGCTGGGCGATTCCATGGGGGAAATGCATT
>Ga0181588_10004565_pt1 | contig 11360 bp, 12 predicted proteins | sample 071ome_26_FD_148607 | JGI IMG/M metagenome (GOLD analysis project Ga0181588, IMG submission 148607) | Coastal salt marsh microbial communities from the Groves Creek Marsh, Skidaway Island, Georgia - 071409BT metaG (spades assembly) | ecosystem: Environmental > Aquatic > Marine > Intertidal zone...
AAATATTCAAGACCATGTCCCTCACCGAGCGTGCGCAGCACGTTGGTTTTTCGCCGCAATCGCTTGAGACCATAATGACCCCGTTAAACTGGCCTCTGCTGCTGGGACAGCGTTAAACATGTCTGAAAAGAACCCTCAATTAAGACGAACTGCCAAAGGTCGACGGCCACAATACTTTGACGATCCTGCGGTCGACCATCTCCATAATATGATCTTGGCCCTGGTTGAGGAGCTCTCTGTCACGCGTGATCGTGCTGATGCCCTCGAGCGCCTGCTCGAACAATCCGGTGTATTGAATTCAACACAACTTGATCAGTATGAAGCCGATGATGTTGCGGCCGCCGAGCGGCAAGAGCGGCGTGAGCGCTACATCGCGCGCATAATGAAAACCTTCAGCGATGAGGCCGGGCGAGAAACTGAAGAGCTAATGGCTCCCCCATTCGAGGAAGTCGTCCGCATCATGGACAAATAGGGACGGCAAGGCTACCTGCGATACGCTCCCGCATTCACTTTGCCTCTTCCCAGGCCGGAAACGGGTCAGGTAGCGTTTCCCAGAACTGACGACCGTTGAGCAACTCATCTTCCGTGAGCAGGCACGCGTTCAGGGCCGCTATTATCCGTTTTTGATCGAGATTTTGGCGGATAAAAACCAGTTCCTGACGCATATCACCGAAGGGCTCCTCCCAACTCTTTTCAATGCTATCAGTTGGCAGGACCATGCGGATAACCCGAGACAGGCTACGCCTGGTTCTGCCCTTCGAGTAGCGTGCCTGTGGCGTTTGGCGCCGAGTGCTCCGGTAGTCGCATTTTACGAACCGCTAATCTCTAGCATGCCAACGCCGACTGGCCGCGCCAAGACTTACCAAGACGGTTTGCGACCTGATTCAGTGTCAAGCAATCTGCATGCCGGGCATTAGCTTCTCGACGAGAAAGTCCACGAAGACCTTTACCTTGGGCACCAGGTATCGCGGTTTTAGGTAGAGCAAATAAATGGCGAAGTCAGGGTCCTGATTCACGCTCATCACTGAATCGCCGAGAAGCTCAACGAGTTCGCCGGTTTGGAGAAATGGGTCAACCAACCACCGTGGCGCCATCATGATGCCTTTGCCAGCGAGCCCCAGTTCCTTCAGCCACTGGGCATTATTAGAGATGGCGGCCGCATGCCCAGATACGTCATGCCATTGGTCATCCTGTTTGTAGAGCCACGGTGAGGGGCCTCGGGGTGTCCGAAAAAATAGCCCCTGATGGCTGCGCAGTTGGAACCCATCCTCGGGTGTGCCACTCGCGCGGAGATACGACGGCGCCGCAACCGGGATGAAATCGTTGGGCATGAGGCGAAGCGCGTGAACGCGTTCGTCAGGCGCGTAGCCGCCTCTGATCGCCACGTCGACGTCGTCGTGACTCAGTGACGACAGCGCGTCACTCAGGCTGATATCCAGAATAATTTCGGGGTAACGCGTACGGAACTCCTCGAGGAGTGGGAACAATACCTGCTCACCAAAGCTCACCTGGCTGCTGATCTTGAGCTGCCCCATCGGGGTCGACTGATACAGGCGCACGGACTCGTTGCTTTGCTCGAGCTGAAGCAGGATGTCGCTGATCTGCGAGAAGTAGATTTCGCCGATTTCGGAGAGCTTCACCACCCGGGTGCTACGTTTGAGCAGGTTGGTTCCCAGGCTGGCTTCAAGATCAGCAACCCGGCGCGATATGGATGACGGCGGGACCGAAAACGATTTTGCCGCACTCGTGAAGCTGCCTGTTTCTGCCACCTTGCAGAAGTACTTCAGTGCCAATAATTGGTCCATTTGATGCCCCCAAAGCGGCTAATTTTGTCTAATGGGCAAAATTAAAAGCGATTTAGGCCGGTATTTCCATCGCTAGCGATGGCTAATACTTTGCGCTGACTGATTACTCTGTTCTCTGGGGAATGCCAATGAGCCAATACACCAAGATCAATCTTGCCGCGAGACCTGAGCCTGGGCCCATTACCAGCGCCCTCTTTGAGGTGGTGACTGAGGAGGTGCCCGCCGTGGGATCCGGCCAGATACTGATCAAGCAGACCTACATGTCGCTTGACCCCGCGATGATCGGATGGATGAGTCCCGATACCGATAGCTATGTGCCCCCGGTGGGCCTTGGTGAGGTGATGCGTTCCTCCGGTATTGGTGAAGTCGTTGACAGTCAGCACCCGGGTTTCGAAGTAGGGGACAGAGTGCGGGGCATGATGGGTTGGACAGAATATTGTCTGAGTGACGGCGTGGGTCTCAGCAAAGTGCCAGAGGGCGTCGACGAAGAGACGCTGCTCTCTGTTTTTGCGCTGCCCGGCGTCACGGCCATGAAAGGTCTTTATGGCTTCGGCGATCCGAAAGCCGGCGAGACGCTGGTGGTGAGTGGTGCGGCGGGATCTGTAGGCTCGCTGGTCGGACAGCTGGGCAAAGCAGACGGGCTCCGGGTTATTGGTGTCGCGGGTGATGATGAGAAGTGCAGTTGGATCGTTGATGAATTGGGTTTCGACGGGGCGATCAATTACAAATCAGAGGACATTGCCACCAAGCTCGCAGAGCTGACGCCTGACGGTGTTGATATCTATTTTGAGAATACAGGCGGGGTGATTCAGCAAGCGGTCTTTGACCGCATGAACGCGCACGGCAGGATCATCGTCTGCGGCATGATTGCCGACTACACGGCCGCCGAGCCCTCCGCCGGGCCCAACTGGATCCCAATGATCAAGAAGCGCCTGACGGTTCGCGGTTTCACCGTTCCTGATCATTACGACGAGATTCCCAGTCTTCTTGAGCAACTGACGCCCTATGTGATGTCCGGCAAGGTGAAGTACCGCAGCCACGTGCTTGAGGGGCTCGAGTCGGCCATAGACGGGCTCAATCTTTTCTTTACCGGGGGCAATCGCGGCAAACTCATCGTCAAGCTCTAAGCAGCCGCAGACTGTTCAATTGTGCGTTGCATCAAAAACAGCTTCTCAATCAGGTAATGCGGGGGCAGTAATGGCAAGTCATTCTGATAAAGCGTTCTCGGTAGCGATTGTCGGGGGTGGATTCGGGGGAGTAGGAGCGGCTATTCGCCTGTTGCAGGAAGGCGTTACCAACCTCACCCTGTTCGAGCGCAGTGAGGGTGTAGGCGGAGTCTGGCACTCCAATCATTACCCGGGCGCGGCCTGCGATGTGCCTTCGCATCTCTACTCTTTTTCTTTCGCTCCTGGGACTGAGTGGACGCGACGCTACGCCCCTCAGGCTGATATCGAGCAGTACCTCAATAGGCTTGTCGATGACTTTAATGTTAGACCCCACCTAAAGCTCAATACCTCGGTAGAGAGCGCGCATTTCGATGCAGAGGCTGGAACATGGTGTGTCGCTAGCAGCGACGGTCAAGTTCGGAATTTCGACTTTTTGATTTCTGCTTGTGGTCAGCTGTCGAACCCTTCTATCCCTGATCTTGAGGGACTTGCTGATTTTGAAGGCCCCAGTTTTCACTCGGCAGAATGGGATCATTCCTATGATCTCAACGGTAAGCGGGTCGCAGTGGTAGGCACGGGTGCTAGCGCAATTCAGTTTGTTCCCGAGGTGGCGAAGAAGGCAGCACAGTTGGATATTTATCAGCGCTCAGCCCCCTGGATTTTGCATAAGTTCGATCGAGAGTATCCAGAGTGGGAGAAGCGTTTTTTCCGTCGATTCCCAGCGCGGGTTGCTTTAAGTAGGCGATTTTTCTTTTCGGTTTTTGAGTTGCTGACTTACGGCTTCACGGGTCGGCACTGGTTGTTGAAACCGATGATGAAGGCGGCCAATGCATACAGGAAAAAGGAGTTGGGTGAGCACCCAGAGCTTCACGCCAAGGCGACGCCTGACTATGACATTGGTTGTAAGCGGGCGTTATTCACCAACGATTGGTACCCCACGCTGAAGCGCTCAAATGTTGAGCTGGTGCATGGTGACGCTCCCCGCGTTACTGCAACCGGACTGATTGATAGTGAGGGTCTAGAACGCCCCGCTGATGTGATCATTTGGGGCACTGGTTTTAAACCTCTAGATTTTGTGGCGCCGATGGAGGTGTATGGCCTAGAAGGCCATGAGCTGAGTGAGACCTGGGCCGGAAGGCCAGAGGCTTATTTGGGCACAACGGTGTCTGGATTTCCCAACATGTTCATCATGTATGGGCCCAACACCAATCATGGCGCTGGCTCCGTTCCCTACTCGAACGAGTGTCAATACAACTACATCATTGATGCTATGAGACGAATACGCGACGGCGGCCACCGGTATCTTGATTTGAAAGCTGAAGTGCTCCATCAGTGGCGGGACGAGATGGAAGCACGCAGCGCAAAAAGTGTGTGGACGCAGGGTGGATGTCAGACCTGGTATGTGACCAAAGAAGGGGTCAATACCAATAACTGGCCCGGCCCCTGGCTCGAATACAAACGACGAACCCTGCGGGTCAATCCTGACGAATATCAGTTTATTTAGTCTGACGGAAATCTTCCAAAACCCACGATTCTTAAAAAATAAAGCCTAATAGAAACAGAGACCTAAAAATTTGGTAGGACCAGGCGGATTGTCTTCAATCGCCATTGCCTCTGGCGATTGAACCCTGCGGGCGCCTTCGCTTTGCTGCGGCGGACCAAACGCTCCGTTGGTCGCGTTTGTCGAACAGCGGCTCTTATCCAAACCTACACCTCCAAACGAAAAACCCCCGCCTTTGGCGAGGGTTTGTCATTTGGTAGGACCAGCCAGATTCGAACTGGCGACCTCTACCATGTCAAGGCCGCTTGGCCGCACCAAGACACGCGTGGACATTCCAACTTTAGTGGCATGCTGGTACAGAAGGCAACCCTGATCGCCCTACGCATCGGACAGCTGGTTAACAAAACCAACCCGTCGAATGGCAGCGTTGCTCCTAAGTGATTCAACCGAGTCGAAACCGGCTAGTAGCATGAATCGTCGTGTTTCCGCTTCTAATATTGTGATCGCCTGCGTCACCCCGGGCTCGCCCCCGGCAGCTAGGCCATAGAGATAGGGCCGACCAATAGAGCAAGCGGATGCACCCAATGCGAGCGCTTTCACGATATGGCTGCCACGACGAATTCCACCATCCACGACTAGCTCGAGGTCGGTTCCGATCGCATCTCGTATCCCCGGAATACAGTCGATAGGGGCAGGCGCTGAGTCGAGTTGTCTTCCTCCGTGGTTGCTGATCATGATAGCGGTAGCTCCCAGTGCCTTTGCTTGCCTAGCATCTTCAGGAGAAAGAATGCCCTTAATAATAAGCGGCCCCTCCCAGTGCTCACGCAGCCACCCGATGTCAGCCCAACTGATGGAGGGGTCAAACTGTTGATTCACGTACTCAAAAATGCTTAAAGCACCGGACTTGAGTGGATCAATATTTTCATCGAGGTTTGCCAGCGTAAAATCCTGATTGTGTCTCAATCCCGCGAGCCATGACCATTTTCCAGCAAAGTTGAGTAGGGACCTCGTTGTGAGAGAAGGGGGAATGGTCATCCCCGTGACAATATCCCGCTCTCGGTTGCCGGCAACGGCAGTATCAACAGTGACGCAGAGCGCATCATATTTGGCCTCGATGCAACGTTCGACGAAACGCCGGGTTAGTCCGCGATCCCTAAAAATGTAGATTTGGAAAAATTTTGGTCCGGGCGCCGCCGCGGCCACGTCCTCGATTGTGCTGGAGCCCATGCTGGAGAGGCCGTAGTAGGTGTTGGCTTTGCTCGCCGCCCGCGCGACGCCAAGTTCCTTGTGATGATGGAAGAGTCTGGACATCCCGGTGGGCGAGATGATGAAGGGCAACGCCAGATCTTGACCAAACAGTTGCGTGCTCAAATCGACGTCTGTCACGCCCGTCAGCATTGAGGGCACAACTTCCCATTGCTCAAAGGCGTCAGTGTTGCGGCGAAGCGTCCATTCGTCATCGGCGCCGCCGTCTATGTAGTGGAAGATGGGTGATGGCAGTCGCTTTTTGGCAGCTTTCCTGAGCTCTGATATGTTGAAGCAGCGTTTTACGTTAACCATCTTGTCGTTTCAGCCTCACAAAAGCTCCATGTCTTTGTCCCATGGCTAGTATCCAATTGCGCCTTGTCACTGGGCGCCCTCAGGTAGGAAGCGGCCAGTATCTGACCAAAAAGGTGCCCTCTGAGATGGTGTCCTCGTGATTTTTGCTATGCCATCGGAAGTCATATTGAACGCGAAATCCTTCGGATCGAGCCTCCACGGTTGCAATACTCATGGCGAGCGAAATTGCCTCATCCGCGCTTACCGGCCGGTGCACCCGAAACCGATCGCTCCCCACGAAAAGGGCTTTAAGGTCGACTAATTCGACGTGCTCGAAGAAAGTGGTATGCACAAGGGCAAAGGTAAGTGACCCAGGGGCGATGATGCCGCTATAGCCCTCCGCTTTACTTCGTGCTTCGTCAAAGTGAAACCAGTCGAGCTGATTCAGGCTACGGCAGTAGTCCTGAATTTGGTTCTTAGTCAGGATGCGTGGCGCGGATTCAAATAAGACCTTGCCGATACGTGCCTGGAATTCTGCCTGGGTGTGCAGTCTGGTTTTCACGGGTTGTGCAGGTTCTCAAGTGGGGCTGGTAGTTATCAGCGGTGCGAGAGAGCGTAACAGGCACTGCGGGCTTCATCACCTGTCTTTGCATGCATTTCGGTTGTCGTTTTTCTTGGTGATTTTGCGCCTTTTAGCTGTGGCCGCGGCGTGTAGTTTGCTTCAAAACAGAAAAAGCGGATGATTGATTCGGTTTTTCACGTTGGGATTGATTCCGCCAACTATGATATCGCAGACATTTTCCACAATCGGGCCACTCGGTGTTGTGATCTGGCAAACGCTGGAGGATCTGGGGATCGCTCCAGAGCCTCTGTTTGCGGATGCAGGCATCGAAATTGGCCCCCTGATGGACCCCTACAACCGTATTTCCGATAGCGCGTTTAGGGGTCTGTTAACTGCGATTGAGGAACAGCCCATCGATAGGGTATTTGGTTTACATCTTGCGAAGTTTATCCATCCAACCACTTTCTACTCGCTGGGGGTGGCCGCTTACTGCAGTGCTACGCTGGGTGATTACATCGAGAAGATGGTGCGTTATTACTCGGTGGTCACCACCAACGATTTGATGTCTCTTGAGCGCGATTCAGGAAATTCTGAGTTATGTTGTCTTACTTGGACGGCCAACAACCCCGAGCCATTCCCATCGGTTCGTGAAGATGGCATCGCCGCCATTTTCGTCACGATCCTTCGTGTTGCCACCCAGAATGCGTTTGCGCCCCTCCGGATTTTCCTCGCTCGGCCCTTCCCGGAGGATAATGCGGACCAATACGCTTCTTTTTTTGGTTGCGAGGTTCAATTCGAGGCCCCCACAACGTCACTAGTTTTTGACAAACAATTGCTTGAGTTTCCATTGGTGAGCGCCGACCCCGACTTGGCCCGTTCTTACGAGCAGCTCACAGAACAGTACATTACGAAGTTGGAGAAAGCTGACTTTCCAGCCAGAGTTCGCAACGAACTGGTCAGGCTCTTACCCACGGGCGTGTCTGGTAAGGATGCCGTGGCGAAGGTGCTGTGTGTAAGCACGCGGACGCTTTACAACCGACTCGAAGAGGCGGGTACTACCTACCGCGAGGTATTGGACGATACACGGAGGCTGCTTGCCGAGGATTATCTGCTGAAGGGGCTGCCCGTCAACGAAATTGCCTACCTAACCGGATTTTCAGATACCGCTAACTTCTCCCGCGCATTCAAGAAATGGACGGGGCATTCCCCCATTGGTTTTAGAGAGCTCGCCATTTCGCGGGACGAGCAAGCAGACACCTAGGCACACCAATCTTGCCGGTTTTGACATGACGGCATTCGTCATTGATTTTTATGCTGTGTGACTCCCAATCAGATTGGAATCCACGTGGCCGTCGATACCTATACCCAACTACTGACTGAGGCCTTATCGTCGGTGGGGGATGCCATCGCGGCCTCAGATGTAGATGGTCGATCCGTATCAGGAAACGAACTACTTAGGCTCGTCAACCGTATTGCCGGTCTCTTAGCTGACCTCGGTTTGCAACCCGGTGACGGTCTCGCGCAGTTGGCGAGCAATCGTCTGGATGCGTTTGCAGTGATGGCGGCGTGTTTGCGCGGTGGCATTCGGTATACCCCGTTGCATCCACTGGGTTCACTCGAGCAGCAATCCCATATCGTCTTAGATGCGCAAGCGAAAGCACTGGTCATCGACTCCCACGCTTTTTATGAGCATGGCGCGAAGTTGGCTAAGGTATTTGGGCGCCTCGAAGTGCTGACGCTTTCCAGTGCCGAATACGGTCGGCATTTGAGTGATCTGCTCGAAGGCAGCTCGGCACCTCAATACGAACCCAAAGGCGCTGACATTGCCTGGGTCACCTACACCGGGGGCACTACGGGAGAACCCAAAGGTGTTGTACACACTCAGGCGAGTATGGCGGCGACGGCGGAGATCTCGATCAAGGCGTGGGAATTTCCCCGAGACCCTCATTTCCTGGCGTGCTCGCCGATCAGCCACGCGGCCGGATTTTTGGTGCTGCCGGTGCTTCGCTTGGGTGGCACGGTGTCCTTGATGCCGTCTTTCTCACCCAGCGCGGTTTTCGACTGTATTGAGCGCCGAGGGGTCAACACGCTTTTTCTGGTGCCGAGCATGATCTACGCTTTGCTAGATCATCCCGATGTTGAACGAAGGGACCTAAGTAATCTGGAGCACATTATTTACGCCTCAGCGCCAATCGCTCCCGAGAGATTGAGAGAGGCGCTGCATGTGTTCGGACCCGTTCTCTATCAGTGCTATGGGCAGACTGAATGTATTCATATTTCGAGTATGACCCGGCTTGATCATGACCCCGCGGTGGTGCGGCGCTTAGAGAGCGCGGGGCGCGCCACACCCGGTATGACAATTGCTGTGCTCGATCCGACTGGCGAACCAGTTGATACGGGTGAGGTTGGTGAGATCTGCATAAAAGGACCCTGCGTGATGAGTCAATACTGGGGGCGGCCAGAGGCGACCGCAGACACGTTACGTAATGGTTGGCTACACACGGGTGACGTCGGCCGGATGGATAATGAGGGCTTTGTCTTCATTGTCGATCGTCTGAAAGACATGATCATCAGTGGCGGGTTTAATATCTATTCCCGTGATGTTGAGCAGGCGATTCTGCAGCAAGCTGAGGTAGAGGGGGTTGCCGTAGTCGGGGTGCCCGACTCGCGCTGGGGGGAGCGGGTGCACGCGATTGTCGTGCTCACAGATGGAGCCAACAGGGATGCTGAGGCGTTGATTTCCTCGATCAGGGAGCGATCTGGTCCGTTACTCACGCCTAAAACCCTCGAGTTTCGCGATCAGTTACCACTGACCAACCTCGGAAAAATCGACAAACAGGCCCTGAAATCCTCTAGCCAGGGCTGACTCAACGGTTTCCCAGCCCTGAAATGCCTAAATTGACAAATCCAGCGACACAAACATACCATATAGTAGGTATGTTTAATTGAGGCCCAAAAGGAAGCAGACATGACACAGGCAGTGGCTGAGCACACGATGGACGATATGCAGGAGCAAGCGCTCCTTGAGCGGATTCATGCGGGTGAATTGATAGAGGACATGGAGGAGCTTACTCCCCGGTATCGAGCCATTCTGGAGCGCACGCTGGAAATCGCGGCGCAGTCAGAGGTGACGGTGCTGACATGGGCCTATACCGCCTTCAGAGTGGCCCCCGATATCGGCGCCAAGGTCGCGATTTGCGGCACCATCCAGGATGAAGTGGGGCATGCCCACCAACAGGGTATGTTGTTTGAGCGCTTCGGTTTTGATATGCAAAAAGTGGCGTTTGAGGCGGATCCCCGCAAGTACTGGTCGCTGCCGATCATGGAGTTTCCGGTGCGCAATTATGCTGAGTTCGTTGTATCGCAGGCTTTTCTTGATCGCGCTGGCCGATTTACTACTTGGGATATTGAACTGAACTGCAGCTTTGCCCCGTATCGCCGCACCTTGAAAAAGGTCAACTTTGAGGAGGCGTATCACTTCCGCCATGGCGCAATGTGGACCGAGTTCTATTACAACCAAAATGACGAGACCAAAAAGCTGGTGGATGATGCCGTGCGCTGGATTTTTCCCTGGGGTTATCACTGGTACGGACGCCCGGATGATCTCAAGGGGTACCCGGATCAGCTGAACTACAAAGTCCGGGCATGGAGCAACGACACCATGCGCAATAAGTGGCTTCGTTCGGCAACGGACTTCGCCGACAGGGTAGGTCTCAAAGTGCCTGCCGAGAAGGACGAGGAGACGGGCGAATACCGCATTACCGATATGCCGTATCCGATGACCTTTGATGCAGCCAGTCATGACTGGGAGTGGGAAGAGACAAGCTGGGATCGCGCTATAGGCAACTTTAAGTCGGGTGGCCCCATGCGCCCGTCGTGCTACGAGCGGTTACAGCGGGAAGAGTGGGGAGATCAGCTGTGGTAACCGAAGCGGCCGTTGCCGAGGTGCTCAATGGCGTGATGGATCCGCACATGAACGTCAGTCTTCCTGATATGGGCATGGTGCGCCGGATTACGGTATCGGTAGAAGGCGATGTTGACGTAGGGCTGGTATTTCCCTGCGTAGGGTGCCCGGCTTGGGATCTCATTCAAAACGACATAAAGAGTTCAGTAGGCAGGCTCGAGGGAGTTCGTTCCACCAAGGTGCGCATTGAATGGCAGCACGAGTGGAGTCGGGATGACATTGTCCCCGAGGCGCGCCTGATTGCCCGTGAACACGGCTACTGTATTTAGGAGTAGGGCATGGGATTGGTAAAGCAAAAAACCGCGCGCAACACCATGGATTGGGATTATTTCGAGGTATTTGCCCGCGAGGAGCAAGACGGTCCTTTGTTTCATCTAGGGTCTGTCAGCGCACCGAATAAGCCGGCCGCAGTTGGGCAGGCGAGGATGGTTTACTCCGAAAAGCCCTGGGTGGAGATGTGTATCTGCCCGCGGGCCGAGGTGACGCCTGTGATCTCGGTGAACGACATGATCGGGATTGCCTGAGTGGTGCGAGACGCGAGTAAAAATGGCTCTGCGCGTTCCAACAGTCTGAGGGAACTGTTCGGCGAAAAATACGATGCCTCTGTGCCATGCCCCTGGTGCGAATCCGAAGATACCCGGGTATCCAATCCTTTCGGCGGTACTGTGTCTGAAATGAGCATGCAGTGCAATCAGTGTGAAGCCACCTTCGGTTGGATGAAGTGGCAAGACAAACTCCCCGGTCAATGAGACGGGGACCAAAGCCAGGAGAAAAACGTGGCAGCTACAGATAAAGCGTTGATGCAGGAATTACTGTGTATCGC
>Ga0181588_10004567_pt1 | contig 11359 bp, 8 predicted proteins | sample 071ome_26_FD_148607 | JGI IMG/M metagenome (GOLD analysis project Ga0181588, IMG submission 148607) | Coastal salt marsh microbial communities from the Groves Creek Marsh, Skidaway Island, Georgia - 071409BT metaG (spades assembly) | ecosystem: Environmental > Aquatic > Marine > Intertidal zone...
CAAAGGAAAATAGCATCCCGGGCTCCAGCGGGGCATCGCTGTCAAAATCTGCTCGCGGCATGGATTGAATATTGTCGTCCTGAGGATCCCCGAAACCCTCCTCCGGCGGAATTCTGAATTCCGCTTCGTCCCCCGCACGCATACCCAGCAAACGGCGCTCAAAACCCGGCAATAGCGACCCGTCTCCCATCACGAAACTGACCGGATCGCTGCCAAAGTTGGAGTCCACCTCCTCACCAGACTCCAGCAATAGGGCAAAATTCAGCGTGACGCGGGTGTTCGCTTCGATTTCGAGGTTCATAGGCTCAGGATACGGACTCTTGCTCATCGAGGGTAGCGCGCCCAAAAAAAGCGATGACTAGCCACAGAATCGCTCCCAGGGTAATGGCGGAATCCGCTAGGTTAAAAGCCGGCCAATACCATTGCTGATAATGCAGCGATATAAAGTCCACCACGTGGCCCAGTAACACCCGGTCGATCAAATTGCCGACACCGCCGCCAAGAATCAAACCCAAAGGCAACACCAACGAACGATCTCCCGGCGCTAGGCGGGTCAACCAAACCACAATGAACAGACTGACCGCCGCCGCGACAAGGGCAAGGAACCATCGCTGCCAGCCGCCGGCGTCAGCGAGAAAGCTAAATGCGGCGCCCGTGTTATAGGTGAGCATCCAGTCGAACCAAGTGGTCACCGCTTCGGGGCGTCTAAACGCCAGCTCGGCGACCGCGATCTGTTTGGTCCATTGATCAAGCGCGACTACGACCACAGCCACGAGCACTGCAGTCCAAGGCTGATGCCATAGCGGCCGTGTTGGCTGATCAGGCAAACAGGCGCACCTCACCCGGGCCATCGATGTTGGTAATACAGCGACCACACAGTGTCGGGTGATTATCATGGTCTCCGACGTCCTCTCGACGATGCCAGCAACGCTCGCACTTCTCAGCCGCGGCGGGGGCTACCCCAACCCGCAGGTCGATACCTTCAGCGATCATTGCCCCGGCGGGCGCTTCATCGAGAGCGGCGACCTGCGCTTCTGATGTAATCAGTACAAATCGCAGCTCATCACCGAGACTGCGCAGCTGGCCGGCGAGCTCAGGCGCTGCATACAAAGTCACCGCGGCGTCGAGGGACCCTCGCAAGGCGCCCTGCTCACGCGCCAACTCCAGCGCTTTGTTCACTTGCTGGCGAACCACCATCATCTCGCCCCAGAAGGCGCTATTGAGTGTTCCGTCTTGCTCAGGCGGCGGTAACGCGTCATACCACTCGGTTAGAAACACCGATGCCGTGCGCGGGCCCGGCATGTTTTCCCAAATTTCTTCAGCGGTGAAACTCAGAATGGGCGCGATCCAGCGACATAACGCCTCGGCGAGATGATATAGACTCGTTTGCGCTGAGCGGCGCGCCAGAGAATCGGCACCGGTGGTGTATTGACGGTCCTTAATAATGTCGAGATAGAACCCCCCCAATTCACCACTGCAGAAATTGTGCACCCGATGATAAACATGGTGAAACTGGTACTCGCCATAAGCCGCGCGCACTGCGGTTTGCAGGTCATGCGCCTGCCCGATAATCCATCGGTCCAGCGGCAGTAAATCCTGAAGCGGCAGGGCATCTTTGATCGGATCAAAGCCCGCCAGATTCGCGAGCAGAAAGCGCGCAGTGTTGCGAATACGCCGATAGGCATCGGCAGTGCGCTTGAAAATCTCGTCAGAGGCCGAGATTTCATTACGATAATCCGCAGCGGAAACATACAACCTCAGCACATCTGCGCCGAGATCCTGCATGGCTTTGTTTGCCGGAATGATATTGCCCAGTGACTTGGACATTTTGCGGCCCTCACCATCGACGGTGAAGCCATGGGTCAGGACACTGCGGTATGGCGCAGCATTGTGGGCACCAATCGCGGTCAGCAAAGATGACTGGAACCAGCCACGATGCTGATCGGAGCCCTCGAGGTACAAATCGGCTGGCCAGCTCAGGCCATCCCGCTGCCGCAGCACGCAGTCGTGGGTAACACCCGAATCAAACCAAACATCGAGCGTATCGGTGACCTTGTCATAGACCGCCGCGTCCTCGCCCAACAGTTCTTGGGGATCGAGTTCAAACCAAGCCTCGATACCCCTGCCCTCGATACGCGCCGCAACGGATTCCATGAGTGCTTGCGTATCCGGGTGAATCTCTCCCGTAACCTTGTGGACAAAAAGCGCAATGGGTACTCCCCAAGTACGCTGGCGCGAGATACACCAGTCCGGTCTCTCGGCGAGCATACTGTCGATGCGGGCGCGACCCCACTCGGGCACCCAATGCACACCCTCGACCGCGCCTTTGGCGGCCGCCAGCAATCCGTTGCCGGTCATGCTGATAAACCACTGCGGCGTCGCCCGAAAGATAATCGGCGTTTTGTGTCGCCAACAGTGTGGATAACTGTGCTGAAAGGGCTGATGGCACAAGAGCACACCGCGATCGGCAAGCGCCGCAACGATGTCGTCATTGGCCTTGAAGATATGCTGACCGGCAAACACCGGTGTATCCGGGTGATAGACGCCATTACCCCCCACCGGATTGTAGACCTCCAGATCGTAACGCCGACCCATCTCGAAGTCCTCCAGCCCGTGCGCGGGGGCTGTATGCACGCAACCCGTACCCGTTTCCGTGGTCACGTGATCACCCAACACAATGGGGACGGGCGCCTCACTGAAAGGCGGCTGCAACATCAAACCCTCGAGGTTGGCACCCGTTGCACGTCCGACCACTTCGACCGCCTCTCCGCCGAAACGCGCCGCACAGGATTCCGCCAAGGCCTCCGCGACCAAAACCCCGCGCTCGCCGAGTCGAATAACGACATAGTCCAGATCTGCCGCCAGTGCGACAGCGCGGTTAGCGGGCAGTGTCCAGGGCGTCGTGGTCCAAATCGCGAGATCGAGCTGTTGAAGCCCCTCGCAATTCAGTCTTTTTGCCGCCTCGACGACATCGATAAAGGGAAACGCCACATCGACGGCAGAGGAGCGTTTGTCTTGATATTCGACCTCCGCCTCGGCCAACGCCGAGCCACAATCGAGGCACCAGTGCACCGGTTTGAACCCTCGATGCAAATGTCCCCGATCAACAATCTTTGCGAGCGCCCGAACAATGTTCGCCTCGAACTGAAAATCCATGGTCAGGTAGGGGTTGTCCCAATCGCCAAAGACACCCATGCGGACAAAATCTGCCTTCTGGGCTTCGACCTGCTTACTGGCGTAGTCGCGACAATGCTGGCGAAACTCCGCGGCCGTCACTTTTTGCCCGGGCTTTCCGACCTTCTTCTCGACATTGAGCTCGATCGGCAGTCCGTGGCAATCCCAGCCGGGCACATAGGGCGCGTTGAAGCCCGACAGGGTTTTGGATTTAACGATGATGTCCTTGAGGATCTTGTTGATCGCATGCCCGACGTGGAGCTCGCCGTTGGCATAGGGAGGGCCGTCGTGGAGGATAAACGTCGGCTTACCCTCCCCCGCCGCCCGCATCTGAGCGTACAGGTTCATATCCGCCCACGCTCGCAGGCGATCCGGCTCGCGTTGTGCCAGATTCGCCTTCATTGGGAAATCCGTCTCCGGCAGGTTCAAGGTGCTTTTGTAGTCACTCATGGTTTATCCGTTGTCTACCAGCCACTGCCTCGCAGCCGCCTTATCTGCCGCTATGCCCGATTTAAGGGCGTCCAACGACGGGAATTTCTGTTCTTCGCGCAGTTTATGAAGAAACCGCACGGTCAAGCGCTCACCGTACAAATCCGGTGCTCCGTACAGCACATGCACTTCGAGAGTCGCCTCAAGGCTTTCCCCAATCGTCGGCTTAACGCCGACATTCGCGACGCCGTGTGCGCCCTCTAGATGCGCGCCATACACCTTGACCACATAGACGCCGTGAAGCGGCGAACGTATCCGGTGGAGCGCGATATTGGCCGTGGGTGTATCGAGTTGTCGGCCCAACTTTTGACCATGCTGCACCCGCCCCGCCATCTCGAACGGTCGCCCCAGCAAATCTGCGGCAGCGCTAAAATCAGCTTCGTGCAGCGCGGCACGAATCCGTGTACTGCTGACGCGTGCCCCCGCCAGCTCATAGGTCGGCGTCGGAGCGACAGCATAGCCAAATTCATCCGCCAGTGCGCGGACATATTCCAGGTCGCCCTCTCGCCGATTGCCAAAGCGAAAATCATCGCCAAATGCCAAATAACGGACGCCCAGCCCTTCCACAAACACCTGTTCGACAAACGCCCGCGCGCTCAACTGCCGCAGGCGTTCGTTAAAGGGGAGACACAACACTTGATCCACCCCACAAGCCTCCAACAGCGGCCATTTATCGCGCAGCGTCGTGATGCGTGGCGGCGCCTCGAGCGGGCGCAAGACCTCCCGCGGCAGCGGTTCGAAGGTGACCACCGTGGTGGCGACACCCAGCTTGTCAGCCTCGGCCTTGAGATGCGCAAGTACGGCTTGATGGCCGAGATGAACGCCATCGAAGGCACCGATCGTGACGGCACTGCCACGATGCTGCACTCGCAAACTGTGTCTGCCGCGGATGAGCTCCATCCCCGCATCGCTTCCTGACCGACGAAAGCCACAGTATACCGGTCAGCACCCTGCAGATCAGCCGAGGTGCGAGCGCAGAACGCGCGTGGGTCGTGGGGCTAGCGCCGCAGATCCGCCGGGCGCACGCCAAGGCTCCAGAGCGCCGCGAGGAATACCCCGAGACCGCCCACACACAAACCCATTAGACGCGCCGCGCGGAGGTGCCATTCCCAACTCGCCCAGAGGGCGGTATCCGGCATCCACCAAATCAGCGCAATCACCATGGCCGTAGTTGCCAGACCCAGCTTCAAAACCCATCCGCCGGGAATCACGTGCTCCACCAACACCGCCTCTCGGCGCAGACCGCGATACAGCAACAGCGCGTTGAGCCATGCCGAGAGACTGGTGGCGAGGGCCAGACCCACATGCCCCAAGTTGAACCACCACATCAGGGGAAACACCAACGCGACGTTGAGTAGCATGTTGGCGACCATCGCCATGATGCCGATGCGCACCGGGGTTTTCATATCCTCACGAGCGTAAAAGCCAGGCGCGAGTACTTTGACCAGCATAAAGGCGCCCAGACCCAGTGTATAAGCACGGAGGCTGGCGGCGGCCATCATTCGGTCTCTGGCGCTGAATTCGCCGTATTGGAACAACGTCGCCAACACTGGCTCTGCCAAGACCGCCAAAGCCAGCGTCGCGGGAATCGCGATGAGCAACACGCTGCGAATCGCCCATGCAATGGTGTCGGCAAAAGCCGGATCGTCAGCGCGCGCGCGCTGCCCGGAAAGCGTGGGCAATATCACCGTGGCGATCGCGATGGCAAATACGCCCAGGGGGAGCTCAGTCAAGCGGTCGGAATAATACAGCCAGGACACACTCCCGCTGGGTAGCAGCGATGCTAGCACCGTATCCAGTAACAGATTGACCTGGCTCACTGACACGCCAAAAAGCGCCGGAATCATCAGCGTGAGAATGCGTTTGACGCCGTCATGCCGTGGCTCCCAGCGCGGTCGCGGCACCAACCCCAGCCCCGCCAGCGCCGGCACCTGAAAGAGGAGCTGGGCAAAGCCCGCCACCAACACCCCGAGCGCCAATGCGACAACCGGCTCTTCGAACCCTGGCGCCAGCCAGACTGCCGCCGCGATCAGCGATAAGTTGAGCAATACCGGGGTCAGTGCCGGAACCGCGAAGCGCTGGTAACTATTGAGAATCGCGCCGGCGAATCCAGTCAGGGAAATCAGCAACAAATAGGGGAACGTGATTTTAATGAGGTCGCTGGTCAGCGCGAGCTTGGCGGGGTCACGCAAAAAGCCGGGCGCGAATACCGTGGCGACCAGCGGCGAAGCGAGAATGGTGAGTGTGGTTAGCAGCAATAGGGTGCCGCCGAGCACTCCCGCTACCCGATCGATAAGCGCTCGAACTGCCGCGCCCCCGCCCTTCTCTCGGGTATCCGCCAGTACTGGCACAAAGGCTTGCGCAAATGCACCCTCTGCAAACAAGCGGCGTAAAAAATTAGGGATCTTAAAGGCGACGAAAAAGGCATCCGCATTGCTATTAGCCCCAATCAGATTCGCCAGCACCACGTCGCGCAGCAAACCTAGCACGCGAGACAACAGCGTCGCACTGCCAACCACCGCGCTCGAGCGCACTAAGGCGGGTGAATCATCACCGGGGGTAGTCATATTGGACTGCTGCGTGTCAGTCATCAGCTTCGCCGTGCGTCGTTGCCCAACGCGTCCCGAGTGTATCTGCGTGGCGCGCGAGCCACTGCAACGCAATCAGCGTATGGCCATTATTGATCTCACCGCGATCCAGCATCGCCAAAGCCTCTGCCCGCGGTAGTTGGTGCACCAGAATATCCTCGTGCTCACTTGCCAGACCCTGAACCGTGCCGGGCTGTGCTGTTAACGTCTCACCGATAAACAAACGGATCTGCTCCGAGCAGGCGCCGGCACTCGGATAAAACGCGGCGATGGATTCGAGGCGACCCAGCTGACAACCGGCCTCCTCTTCGGCCTCCCGATGCGCCAGGAGGGTGTCGCTCTCGCCCGGCTCAACGATGCCCGCAATCAATTCCAGCATCCAGGGGCTGTCATCGTCGCGCAGTGCACCAATGCGAAATTGCTCGATCAATATCACGGTATCCGAGACCGGATCCCAGGGCAGGACGCCCACCGCATCGCCGCGCTGGAAGATCTCTCGACGCATGGGTGCTGACCATCCGCCAGCAAAGCAGCGATGGCGGACGGTCAGGGTCTCTAACGAGAAATAACCCGCAAAGCTGATTTCCCGGCCTTGCACTTCGACATCCTCGGCCCCATAGCGGAGCCGAAACCGGGTCAAAACCGACGCTCCGTATACCAGCCGACGGGGGAGGCGTGCTCGTCCACCCGATCCGCAACGTCGAGTATCAAGGCAAACAATGCCATGCGCACCAATACCCCGTTGTCGCTTTGGCGGAATATCGCCAGATTGGGATTATCGTTGAGGTCGATATCGAGCTCCCGCGCGCCCTCGCGAGAATCTCGGGGGAGCGGATGCATGATGACGGTATTCGGCTCGCAATTGGCTGTGTAGACGCTTTGGTTGAGGCGGAAGCGACCCCGGTACAGATCCGCCTCTTCGCGGCTCGCAAACCGCTCCTCTTGAATCCGCGTGCTGTAGACAATATCTACGCCGGCGATCCCTTGCTCCAGCGAATCCGTTTCCAGAACCTCATGCCCCGCGGCGCGTAAACCCTCGACCACCTCAGCAGGCATCTTCAGCGCATCGGGAGAGACCAAACTGACGCGGAGATTCTTAAATAATGACAGCAGTTTCGACAGCGAGTGCACCGTCCGACCGTAGCGGAGATCACCGACCATAGCGATACGCAAGCCGTCGAGCCCACGATCCCGGCCGACGAGCTCAGATCGGATCGTAAAGAGATCCAGCAGGGCCTGACTCGGGTGCTCGTTGGCACCATCACCCCCGTTGATCACGGGAACGCGACTGGCGGCGGCAAACTCCGAGACTGAACCGTCTTCAGGGTGCCGCATCACAATGATGTCGGAGTAACCACTTAGCACGCGCGCGGTGTCGTAAAGCGACTCGCCCTTGGCGATGGCTGAGTGTTCAAAGCCGGTGGTTTCGCGCACTTCTCCGCCCAAAAGATTAAACGCACTGCCAAAACTGATGCGGGTACGGGTTGAGGGCTCAAAGAACATCGAGCCCAAAATCGCGCCTTCCAGTACTCGGGTAATCCGCTCGCGGTGGGCGTAGGGCCGCATCCGATCCGCGACGGTGAACAACTGCTCGACGTCGCTCCGCTCGAACTGGCCAATACTGAGGACATGACTACCTGCAAATTGCACGATACGCGCTCCGATCTCGGGGCCTCTCAGGGCTACTCGCCGGGGTCACTTGTGGGTCAAGCACACCGCCGGCTCTGGTAATGTCGTGACGCTTTCCCTCTCTGACGCGCATTGTAGCCTCGTTCATCCCTCCGCCGACAGCGCAGCCACCCAAGCCTCGAGGTGATCCAGCGCGCTGCGCGTCTCCTGGGTCATCATGGGGTTGGCTCGTTCCTCCGCAAGGGCCTGTCGGAACTGCGGCAAAGTAAAGTCCCCCTCGCGCCACTCACTTTCGCAGTGGGCTCGCCATTCGGCAGCATCTTCACCGGACAGAGTCTCGGGATAATTGCGCGCGCGATAACGAAATAGCAACTCGGGCAAGCGTGCGTCGGCAAAGGGAAATGACTGCGCAGCAAGCGCGGCGGGGTCAGCGGCGATCACTTGCTCGCAAAGGCTCCGATCAGCATCGCTCACAAAGCCGTCATAGAGCATGTGATCGGGATCCGTCTTGGTTGCAAAGTCCCTCCCCTGCCAAACCTGCTGGAACTGATGGGTAAACGCGTCGCGATCGGCCGCCTTCCGCTCGCGCAAATGGGCTAGATTGGCGCGATGCCGATCACCATCCAGCTGAAGGCGCTCGGCCACCGGACCGGCCACCCTCTGCACGGGCAACAAAACCGGCGCGCGATTAAGGCGAATGGTCTTGAGCGGCGGTCGCTCAACGCCCTCGGGAAGATCCGCGCTGGGCGAGAACAACCGGGCCTTCAGCGTCTCGGGATCGAGATCCAGAAAGTCCTGAGCGTGCGCGAGGTCAACACAAATCACTTCACTGGCATTATCGGGGTGCCAGGCAACCGGCGCGATAACGGCCAGGTTGTGTCGCGCGGCGCCATACATACCGGAAACATGCACCAGCGGTGTGAGTTGCTGCACGTCGATTAAGCCAGTTACAGCGCGCTTCCCACGCTGTCGGTAGAGCGTATTGAAAAGTTCGGGGTTCGCCAGCTTGAGTATTTTTGCCAGTGCGATAGTGGCTAACACATCGGCGAGCGCGTCATGCGCCGCGCCGTGTTCAATGCCATTACTGGCCGTGAGATCCTCGAGCCGGAAGCTGACTTGACCATCATCTCGCAGCGGCCAATGAATCCCTTCGGGGCTGAGTGCATAGTAGGCGCGCGTGACATCGAGCAAATCCCACCGGCTGTTGCCGTTTTGCCACTCGCGAGCGTAGGGGTCGCGTAAATTACGCCACAGCGAGAAACGCGTGACCTCGTCATCGAATCGGATCGAGTTGTAACCAATGCCACAGGTATTGGGGCGCGCGAGCTCTGCGTGTATCTGCGCCATAAAGGCCGCTTCGGGCAGGCCCTTGTCAGTCGCGAGTTGCGGCGTAATACCGGTAACGCGAATCGCCGCCGGATGCGGGAGTCGATCGGGCGTGGGCCGTGCATAGAGAGTGAGTGGCTCACCAATGGGCGTGAAGTCACAGTCAGTGCGGATGCCGGCAAATTGCCAGGGTCGGTCTCGCGTCGGGTCGGCGCCCGAGGTTTCGTAATCGTGCCAATAAAACGTCTCAGATGAGCTCAAGCGCCTGCTCTTCAATCTGAGCTTTCCAGATCTTGGGGCCGGTAACATGCACAGATTCACCGAGGCTATCCACCGCCACGCTGACCGGCATGTCCTCGACCGTGAAGGCGTAGATTGCCTCCATGCCCAGATCTTCAAAGGCCACGACTTCCGCTTTGGTGACGGCTTTGGAAACGAGGTAAGCGGCGCCACCCACGGCCATTAGATACACGGCGCCGTGCTTTTTGATCGCCTCTACCGCCACCGGGCCGCGCTCCGCTTTACCTATCATGCCCGCCAACCCGGTCTGCTCGAGGATATAATCGGTGAACTTGTCCATCCGGGTGGCCGTGGTGGGGCCCGCGGGACCCACTGCCTCATCGCGCACGGGGTCAACCGGACCGACGTAGTAAATGAACTTACCGCGTAAATCCACGGGCAATGACTCACCCTGCTCAAGCATTTGGGTCATACGCTTATGCGCCGCATCGCGACCGGTCAACATGGTGCCCGACAGCAACAGCGTTTCACCCGGCGTCCACGAATGAATATCTTCGCGGGTCACCGTATCTAGATTCACCCTGCGGACCGACTCACCCGGCTCCCAGCTGATATCCGGCCACTGATCGAGATCCGGCGGCGTTTGCAGCGCCGGGCCATCACCCGTCAAGGTGAAGTGCGCGTGTCGAGTCGCCGCGCAATTGGGAATCATCGCCACAGGGAGTGACGCCGCATGGGTGGGATAGTCCTTGATTTTGACGTCGAGTACTGTCGTCAGACCGCCCAAGCCCTGCGCGCCGATACCGGTGCGATTGGCGGCATCCATGATCTCCAGACGCAACTCCTCAATCCGATTTTGCGGACCCCGCGCGCGCAGCTCGTGGATATCCACGGGCGCCATCAGCGATTCCTTGGCGAGCACCATCGCTTTTTCAGCGGTGCCGCCGATACCGATGCCCAAAATACCCGGTGGGCACCAACCCGCGCCCATCGTTGGGAGCGTCTTCACCACCCAGTCGACAATACTGTCGGAAGGGTTGAGCATCACCAGCTTTGATTTGTTCTCTGAGCCACCGCCTTTGGCGGCCACGTGCACGCTGACCGTATCGCCCGGCACCAAACGCGTGTGAATAACCGCGGGGGTATTGTCGCGCGTATTGCGGCGGGCGCCCGCGGGATCCTCGAGGATCGACGCGCGCAGCTTGTTATCAGGATGGTTGTAAGCACGCCGCACGCCCTCATTGATCATCTCTTCTAATGAGCGCTCTGCCTGCCATTGGACGGCCATGCCGACTTCGATAAAGACCGTGACGATCCCCGTGTCCTGACAAATCGGCCGATGCCCCATGGCGCACATCCGGGAGTTAATCAGGATCTGGGCCATCGCATCCTTGGCGGCAGGATTAAGCTCCATCTCCCAGGCGCGATGTACCGCTTGGACGAAATCGAGCGGGTGATAGTAGGAAATAAACTGCAGCGCGTCGGCGACGCTACCGATCAGATCCTGTTCCTTGATTACCGCCATATCGACTGTCCGTTACGATCCTGATTTCAACCTACGCATTACTGCATTGACGCCCCGTTGGCGGCCGCCAAATCCGCTTCCAACTTGGCGATACTGGCGTTGACCTGCCGCCTGAAGGCGTTAATCGATTCGATCCACTCGGCATTGCTCTCAACCTGTTTACGCAGCGCCGCGCGCTCCAAATTAGCCTTGTTAAGCCCGTCTGCAAGGCGCTCGACGTCCGTCTGCGCCTGCTGCGCAGAAGCTGCGAGCCGCTTAAGATCACCCGCCACCGCAGTCAATGCGGACAGCTCCGTTTTCATGGTTTGCAGCTGCTCTTGTTGCTGCTTGGTGGTGTTATTGAGCCCGGTAATCTGCTTTTCCTGCGTGACGGTGTTCTTATCGAGCC
>Ga0181588_10004580_pt1 | contig 11343 bp, 7 predicted proteins | sample 071ome_26_FD_148607 | JGI IMG/M metagenome (GOLD analysis project Ga0181588, IMG submission 148607) | Coastal salt marsh microbial communities from the Groves Creek Marsh, Skidaway Island, Georgia - 071409BT metaG (spades assembly) | ecosystem: Environmental > Aquatic > Marine > Intertidal zone...
AGCTCTCGTTTACCTCAAGTAAGGGCCATTGTTAAGTTGGATTAGGGCAAGGTATGGACAGTTTGTTTGTTGTCGTCGGTGTGATGGCGCTGGTTTCTGCGGCGACGGTTATGCTCAAGGTGCGCACCATCGGCTGGGGCGTTTGGGTCTGGTTTTTTTCCGGGTGGATTACCGGCGAGCTGGCCATTTGGGTGGTGGGCGTGCAGTTGGGGTTTATCGCGGTGTGGCTCCTGTTGATGGGGGCAGATACCGCCGGTTTTGGTTGGGGGTTATCAGCTTTTCTGGCGAGCTGGCTATTGTTGGCATGGGCATTACGGGACGCATTTGACGCGGGAGCCGTATTTCATCGAGCGCTCTACCTCGCTCTGGGCGCCCATTATTTTGAACAGATTCCCGCTGCACGCCGCAGTAAGCTGAGTCAGCAGATTCACAGTCAGGAGTGGCTGTGGCCATTTCGATTTCGGCGGACGGGTGTGAAGTATGTTAGAAATCTCGCCTATACCGACGCCGGTAAGCGCGGGCTTTTAGACCTTTACTTGCCAGTCGCACCCGGTGAGCGACGCCCTGTTCTGCTGCAGGTACATGGTGGTGCCTGGATGGTTGGCCACAAATCTGAGCAGGCACAACCACTTTTGCACCGCATGGCGGAGTCTGGTTGGGTCGGGGTTTCCATCAATTATCGACTGGCGCCACGGGCGGCTTTTCCTGCACAGATCGTCGATGTCAAAAAAGCCATCGCTTGGGTGAAAACCCATATTGCCGAATATGGTGGTGACCCCGATTTTATCGTCATCACCGGAGGCTCTGCGGGGGGTCATCTGTCCTTGCTTGCCGGCCTGTCACCGGGGCATGCCGACTGGCAAGAGGGGTTTGAGAGTGCCGATACGGCTGTGCAAGGGGTGCTGGCGCTATATCCGGCCGTCGATTTCACCAACCGCTATGGCATTCGCCAACAAGACCGCATGGACGCTTTTATCGCTAGTAAGATCATTCAAAGAGCCCGCGATGAAGCGCCCGATTTATTTGAGGATGGGTCCCCCATCTCTTGGGTGGATCGCCCCGGTATCGCAGCGTCGGCGCCCCCATTCTGTATTGTTCAGGGCACCCACGATTCCTTGGTGTGGGTGGAAGAAGTGCGGCGCTTCGTTGCCGAGCTCAGCTCACGCGCGGTTCATCCACTGGTTTATGCCGAGCTACCGCGTGCGCAACACGCCTTCGAAATTTTTCATTCCCCTCGCACCAGTCATTACCTGAATGCGGCGGCTATCTGGTTGGAATGGGTTCGTGCCGAACATGAGCGTGCCTCCTGAATTAGAAGAGCCCGACATCACCCCAGCGTGAATTGATCAGTGTCAGCGCCACCACCGGGGCCGTCTCGGTTCTCATGACTCTGGGGCCCAGGCGCAGCGTTCGGAATCCGTCCGCTCGCGCACTGCTGACTTCGGCCTCGGTCAGTCCGCCCTCGGGGCCTATCAACAGGGCGACCGTTTGCGGTGCCGTGTCGGGTAATTTCTGGTCGTCGGCAGCCCCATCCAAAACCCATTTTTCATCCGCAGATACGGCGTTTACCCAATTCAGCAATGCGCACGGTGGAGACACTTGGGGCACGGTGACACGGCCACTTTGCTCGCAGGCGCTGATCGCCACCTGTTGCCAATGAGCAACTCGCTTCTCGATCCGATCGGCTGGAATGGCGAAGTCCACCCGCTCACTCTGCAATGGCTGGATGGCGCTCACCCCCAACTCCGTGGCCTTTTGTACCGCCCAGTCGAAGCGATCACCTTTGCTCAGACCGAGCCCCAGTAGCGTCTTGACCGGCGATTCCGTGGCGGGGTTGATGGCGTCGCTGAGCAGCACGGTAACTGAATGCTTGCCCATCGCAACGATTTGTCCGGGGAACTCGTATCCGCCGCCATTAAAAAGCACAATGTGGTCACCCAATTGCGCGCGTAAAACCCGGCCTAGATAGTGGGCGCCGGTACCTGTGATCTCGACCTGACTATGGGGGTCGAGGATTTGGTCAACAAACAGTCTCGGAATCCGCATGATCAGGCCTTTTCACCGCTTCAGTTTAAGCCATGACCAAGAATCCCGCACCGCGGCGGATCGATGGCGATCCGCCGGGCGGGAGGATGCACTGTTAGTACTTGTAGGCGTCGTTTTTAAAGGGCCCGTCGACACCGACTCCGATGTAGTCGGCCTGCTTTTGGGTGAGCTTGGTCATGACGCCACCAAAGCCCTGCACCATATAGGTGGCAACCTGTTCATCGAGATGTTTCGGGAGCACTTCCACCGCAATCGCAGCCGCACGCGCCTCGCCGCTTAAATCGGCGAATCGCTTTTCAAAGAGGTGTATTTGGGCGAGCACCTGATTGGCAAAAGAGCCATCCATGATGCGGGAAGGATGCCCAGTCGCATTACCCAGGTTGACCAGACGCCCCTCGGATAGCAGGAGCAAATGATCGTTGCTGGCTGCATCGCGAACCACTTTATGGACTTGGGGTTTGATTTCCTCCCACTGCCAATGCTCGCGCATGTAAGCGGTATCAATTTCATTGTCGAAATGTCCGATATTGCAGACCACGGCGCCCGACTTGAGTGCCCGTAGCATGGGCGCGGTGCATACGTTGAAGTTGCCAGTGGCGGTGACCAGCAGGTCGGTGGTGGACAAGAGTGCGCCATCAATGCAGCTGTCACTGCCGTCGTCTACGCCATCGATGAAGGGCGATACCACTTCAAAACCGTCCATGCAGGCCTGCATTGCACAAATCGGGTCACACTCTGTGACGCGCACGATCATTCCCTCCTGGCGCAATGACTGCGCCGACCCCTTGCCGACGTCACCGTAGCCGATGACTAGAGCGCGTTTGCCAGCCAGCAAGTGGTCGAGGCCTCTCTTGATGGCGTCGTTGAGACTGTGACGGCAGCCGTATTTGTTGTCATTTTTTGATTTTGTCACGGCGTCGTTGACGTTGATTGCCGGGACTTTGAGTTCCCCGCTGGCCAGCATGTCGTAAAGCCGGTGGACACCGGTGGTGGTCTCCTCGGTGATGCCGTGAATCCGCTCCAGCATCGCGGGGTACTGCTCATGCAGCATCGAGGTCAGGTCACCGCCATCGTCCAATACCATGTTGGCATCCCAAGGCTTACCGTCGGCGAGGATGGTCTGCTCGATACACCACTCGTACTCCTCTTCGGTTTCCCCTTTCCAGGCAAACACCGGCACGCCCGCGGCGGCGATGGCAGCGGCGGCATGATCTTGGGTAGAAAAAATATTGCATGAGGACCAGCGCACCTCTGCCCCCAGCGCGACGAGGGTCTCGATCAGCACGCCGGTCTGAATGGTCATGTGAATGCAGCCCAGAATTTTGGCGCCCGCCAGCGGTTGTGACTCACGGTATTGCGCCCTCAGCGCCATCAGTGCCGGCATTTCGCTCTCGGCGATCTCCAGTTCTCGCCTGCCCCAGTCGGCCAGATGAATATCGGCGACCTTGTAGTCGGCGAAGACGGTTTGCTCAACAGCAGTATTCATAGTGTGCTCTCTTTAGTTGGGTCATTGAGTTGGTGAGTTATAGCCCTGCGGCTGAGCGGAGTTCCTCCGCCTTATCTGTGCGTTCCCAGGTGAAGCTGTCGCCTATTCGGCCGAAATGCCCATAAGCCGCGGTGGTACGGTAGATGGGGCGCTTCAGATTAAGCATATTGATAAGCCCTTTTGGCCTCAGATCAAAGTGATCTCGAATCAGCGTAACGATCGCGTCGTCCGAGAGTGACGCCGTACCAAACGTGTCGACTGAGATAGAAGTCGGCTCGGCAACGCCAATGGCATAAGAAACCTGCACCTCACAGCGCCTGGCCAAGCCGGCTGCGACAATATTTTTTGCCACATACCGCCCGGCGTAAGCGGCTGAGCGATCCACTTTCGACGGGTCCTTGCCTGAGAAGGCGCCTCCACCATGCCGCGCCATGCCGCCGTAGGTATCAACAATGATCTTGCGCCCAGTCAGGCCACAATCGCCCTGTGGTCCGCCGATCACAAAGTTCCCTGTGGGGTTTATGTGAAACAGGGTATCGGCGTGAAGCCACTCGGCGGGCAAGGTGGCTTCGATGATCTCCTTGCGGATGGCGGCACGCAGGTCCGCTTGTGAGATATCCGGTGCGTGTTGCGTTGACAGAACGACCGCTTCGATACGCTCTGGCTTTCCTTCTGCGTCATAGCGAAGGGTTATCTGGCTCTTTGCATCGGGCCGCAACCAAGGCAGCGCCCCTGACTTTCTCAGTTCTGCTTGTTTTTCGACGAGACGGTGCGAGAAATAAATCGGTGCGGGCATCAGCACGTCGGTTTCGTCCGAGGCGTAACCGAACATCAGCCCCTGATCACCAGCACCTTGACTGGCTTCATCGGCTTCGTGGGTGCCCAGTGCAATGTCGGCCGACTGCTGGCCGATGGCATTGATGACGGCACAGGTGTTGCCGTCAAAACAAACATCGGACGAGTCAAAACCGATATCAAGCACCGTTTGCCGGATCACCTGCTCGAGGTCACCGGGGGTGATATTGGATGAGGTTGTGACCTCACCGGCGACGACGACCATGCCGGTTTTCACCAGCGTCTCCACGGCGACCCGCGCATCAGGATCTGCAGCGAGATAAGCATCGAGAATGGCATCGGAGATTTGGTCCGACATTTTGTCAGGGTGCCCTTCGGAGACAGACTCCGAAGTAAACAGGGAATAGTCGCTCATAAGTTGTCCTCTAAAGCGGATGGGGTGTTTTTTCGAATTGATGAATTTGTATCTGGAAGCCATTGCGTTGGGCGATGAACACGCTGGCGCCGACAGAGAGGCCGGCCTCTTCGGCCCAGCCCTGCAGTTGCTCGGGGGCAAACCCCAACCACAAGTCTCCGCAATGCTCTCTGGCCCACGCCTGATCGTGGGCACAGAGTTCGCTCACAATGAGGCGGCCATTCGTTGCCAGCAGATGGGCGGCCTCGCCCAGAATTTGGCGCGGGTCAGGCGTGTGGTGGAGCACCATGTTGGCAATTACGGCGTCCGCCTTTGCTTCATCTTCAATAGCGCGGGCCGTGCTGCCTTGTATAAATTCGATGCCAGGCAGGTGGCCTGCGAAGTCGCGCGCTCGCGCCAGCATGGCTTCGGAGAGATCCAAGGCCATTACCGAGCCTGCCCTCTCATGCAGACCGGGTAAAAGCCAGCCTTCCCCGACCCCGATTTCGATAATGTGGTTCAGTTGCTGCTGAGGCGCTCTGTCGAGCAACTGTAGCGTGGCTTCGCTGTAGTCTTGCCAGGGCGCGATGAGTTCTTGCTGCCGACGAAAGCGGTCAAGGTTCCCTTGAAAAAAAGCGAGGGAATTACATTCCCGTTGCTGATGGATGTGCGCGATTCCCGCCTGCACCGCTGAAGAGACTGCGTGCTCATCCAAATGAAGCAGTATCTCCTGATGCAAGGCGGCGAGCGGCCCAGTGGGCAGCGCGCGGCGATAAAATGTTGTGGTCCTCTCTTTCTTGCGGGTCAAGAGCTTCGCGTCAATCAACACCTTTAAGTGGTGACTCAGTGCACTTTGTCGCATGTCGAAGATGGTGCATAGCTCCGAAACGCTAAAGGAGTCCTGCGCCAAGGCCCGCAAGATTTGCAGGCGCAAGGCATCGCCGGCTCCGCTCAACAACGCAGTCAGCGCGTTACTTTTTGCCGGGACGGGGAACTCAACAAGAGAGGCGGTACTTTTCATGGGCGCGGAGAATAACAGCGGTCGCCAATTTATCAAAATTATTTGATGAAGCATGTGGCCCCCTGATTTCGTCTTTTCGCTCTGTGCGACGACCTGCGTTTGGCTTGTGGGCGTCCGGCCGCATTCCGGGGGGCGGTCTTGTTAACCCACGCCCGATACTCCCAGGAAGCCATGGCATACTCAGGGTCAGGCAGCGAGCGCATGGTTGCGCGACAGAATGAACCAACGGGAGAAGTGCGGTGGATTTGCAGGAACAAAAGGAGCGGGTCGGCGCCGCGGCGGTAGATTATGTCGAGAGCCTCTATCCAGATCGACTTAGGCTTGGCATCGGCACAGGGAGTACCGCTGAGTGCTTCATTCGGGGCCTGGCGAGGCTCAAAAGCAGAATCGAGGCGACAGTGGCCAGCTCGGCGCGCTCGGAGGCGCTGCTGAAGGAGATGGGGCTACCCGTGGTTGACCTGAACCAATTGGAGTCACTGGATGCCTACATCGATGGTGCCGACGAGATAAACCCTAATTTGGAGATGATCAAAGGCGGTGGTGCGGCCTTGACGCGAGAAAAAATAGTGGCCGCCGCCTCAGACACGTTTGTTTGTATCGCCGATGAAACCAAGTTGGTTGAGATTTTGGGCGCCTTTCCCATTCCCATTGAAGTGATTCCCATGGCCCGAAGTGCTATAGCAAGGCAGTTAGTCGCGATGGGCGGGCAACCGGTTTGGAGGGAGGGGGTTGTTACCGACAATGGCAATTGGATCCTTGACGTTCACGGGATGGCGGTTGAGGACCCCAAGTCGCTGGAAAAGCACCTCGAAACCCTCCCTGGCGTGGTTTGCTCCGGCATCTTTGCCATGACTCACGCTAACATGGCGCTCCTCGGCCGAGGAGCCGAGGCTGAGGTAGCGACCTTAGTGCGGTCTAAACGCCCCTGATTACTTTCGGGTAAAGGTCTACAGCGCGGTGGATGTATGTAGCGAAGCCCATGAAACCCCGTAAAATGTGAAAAATACCGGGCGGGTTATGGGCGGTTTTAGTTGTCCGAATAAGTTATACTTGGTCGATCTGCCATTTCGATTGGCGGGCTGGCGGGGTCAGCAGACGTTAACTTCAGTCATTAAGGCTGGCCACAAAACTGACGCGCAATAAGAAAACTGATGCGCAATAACAGGGGGAAGCGCCACCGTAAACTAAAGAGTGGACACCTCAGTATTCAACACGGAGTCACCAATGAAACCAAAGCGCTTTAATCGCCGTTTACTCAGCGTAGGGGTTCTTGCCGCTTCCTTCTCTATTGCGGGCATCAGTTTTGCTCAGGATGAGACGGACGAGGCAGCGGCCGAAGAAGAAGTTCTCGAAACAGTGATTGTGACGGGTACTCGCCTTGAGCGAAGTAGTTTTGACACTACCCAACCGTCAACGAGCTTCGATTCTGAGTTTATTCTTAATAATGGCTTCAATAATACCGCCGAAGCGATCCTGGCGCTGCCCCAAATGGCTTTGACGGGCACCAGCCTGGCAGATCCCAGCGGAAACGCTAGTCGCAACGTCGGGCAAACTTTTGCCAACCTTTATAACTTGGGCACCCAGCGGACACTAACGCTGATCAATGGCCGTAGAACTGTCTCAGGTAACGCGCCTACAGCTTTCGGTGCAACCGGTGGTTCTCAGGTGGATCTGAATACCATCCCCACTTCATTGGTCGAGCGTGTCGAGGTCGTGTCGATCGGTGGTGCGCCGATTTATGGTTCAGATGCCATCGCTGGCGTCGTCAACGTTCAGATGAAGCGCGATTTTGAGGGGTTTGAGGTGGATATTGGCTCCGGTGCTGCTGCCGATGGCGGCGATGCATGGGAGCATCGTATTGGCGTGACGGCAGGCTTCAACTTTGCTGACGGCCGCGGCAACATGGCCGTAGGTTATGAGTACAACAAAACAGACTCGGTTGTATACAACGATCGAGATTACACCCGAGCGTATTACTACGATTTTGATAACCCCAACTACGACGCAAACGATCCTTCAACGGGTACCGCTAAGTATTACGCGCCGGGTCGGTCAATTCCTATTGTGACTCGACAGGGCGTGCCAGGTTCGAATCCCGGGCCGGTTCTGTTTGCCTTTGGTATTGGATACCTGACAAACCCTGAAACCGGGAATGCCCTGACGTTTGACGACAATGGTCGGCTGACTGATTTTAATCTCGGCAAGGCGACTGGAAACGCCATCACTTTTGAAGGCGGGGACGGACTGTTGTTACAAGACTATGGCGCCATTCGCGCTCCAATAGAACGGCACCTGGTTAATGTGTTTGGACACTATGACATTACCGACAACATCTCGGCGTTCTGGGAAGCTAATCTGTATCGAGGCAAATCTGCTGATCCGAACGCGCAGCCCTTTTACCAGTCAGCGTTATTCGGCGGTGATTCCACATCACTGCAAATCCCTCTGAGTAACCCTTACATCGATCCAGCCGACAGAGCGTTATTAGTCGCGGCGGGTGCGGGGGAATCGATTTGGCTTCAAAAGGCGATGGACGATCTTGCACAAAGCGGCATCACCGAGGGTGAGACCGACACCATTCGCTTGATTGGCGGATTTGAGGGTCAGTTCGAACTTATGGATCGAGACTTTAAGTGGGATATTTCTTACAACCGCGGGGTTAGTGAGAGCTCGACCAACAATACGCAGCTGATCGAAGATAACTACCGCGAAGCACTCGATGTCGTGGTTAATGATGCTGGAGAGATTGTGTGCTCTAGCGGGAACCCTAACTGCGTTCCACTGAACGTATTAGGCATCGTCACCGATCCTGCGGCGATCGGCTATGTCACTACGCAGGCATACGAAGACGCGAAGATGACACAGAATGTGTTCCAGATGAACTTGTCAGGAGACATTATCTCTCTTCCCGGCGGGCCGATGCAGGTGGGTATCGGATACGAGCAGCGTAAAGAGACCGGTGATTATCGCCCCGATGATTTCCTGGCTAACGGTCGCGGTAGAACCGCAGCGCTGGCGCCATTGGCTGGCGGGTTTGATACCAAGGAATACTATGTAGAGACGATCATGCCGTTGGTTGATCCAGATTGGCTACCCATCCTCTCCGCTGTAGAGCTTGAGGCGGCGTATCGTGAGGTAGATCATTCAAATGCTGGACGAGACGATACTTGGAATGTTGGTGCACGCATTGTTTTGGACATTCCAGTTGTTGGTGAGCTGACACTCAGAGGCAACGTGACTGAGGCTGTCAGAGCGCCATCTATTGTCGAATTGTTCTTGCCTCAGTCTGAGACATTCGCTTTCGCGAATGACCCTTGTGACCCGCGTTATCTGGATTCGGGCCCATCGCCAGCGACTCGTCGTGCGACTTGTCTTGCAGAAGCTCAGGCATCGGGCGCCAATTATGACCCGGAAACATTTGAGTCATTCGTCGTGAACGCCTCGCAAGCCGGTTTAACTGGTGGTAATCCCGACCTCGAGAACGAGCGATCAGAGGCATACTCTATCGGCTTTGTCTACCGTCCAGCGTTCACTGAAGATCTGACGGTTTCTTTGGATTATGTCGATATCGAACTGACAAATGCCATCGAGAGCCTGGGTCTTGGCACCCTTATGGCGAGCTGCTACGACAGTGGAGACTTGAGTTCGGCCCCTTGTAATAGCTTCCAGCGGGACGCCAACTTCCAGATCGATGGCTTCCTTACAGGTCAGACCAACGCGGGATTCAGCATTCTCAAAGCGTACCAGTTAAACTTTAGCTGGAATTTCGATTTTTCTGCGATTCCTGGAGCGTTTAGTCTGAATGGCGGCGCCTTCTTCATCAAAGATGATGAGTTCTCGGTGACCGGTGTTGAGAGTGACATTAACGACGTCAAAGGCCTTATTGGCAATGCGGATACTCGGGTAAACCTAGGCTTGACTTATCTGCTGAACAACTGGCGTTTTAACTGGCAAACCGCTTATCAGTCCAGCGCTGTTAAGGCGAAGGATATTCCGGATCGTTTTTATGACATACCCGGAATAGACGATTATTGGTTGCACACTGCTTTCATAGGGTATTCCCTTAATGAGAAAGTTGATCTAAGCGTGGCAGTGAGAAACGTTTTCGATGACGAGCCGCCCTACGGCATGAACAGTCTGGGTGCAAACGGCATTTATGACCTTATCGGTCGTTATGTCACTGGAAGCATCACAGTACGCTTCTAGTCGTCCAGAGACAGAGTCACGACAAAGCCGCCTTCGGGCGGCTTTTTTGTGCCCTAAGTTTTGTGTAGGGTTGCGAAACAGCAATCATGCGGACCTCCCATAGGCTCCCGATCGATTATTCCAGTTACGTCGCCCTGATTAGCCACCCTTTGTTGCCGGCTCAACTTCTGGATGTTTGGCAGCGGTAGTTAAAAAAGTGGGGGTTGGGGCGGGCCCAAAAATCGTTTCTATGGCTCGGCCCGTCGCGAGCAGTCTTGCATCGGTATTGGCTGTGCCGATGATAGAAAACCCAAGTGGCAACCCTCGCACTGCACCCATTGGGATCGTGAGATGCGGATAGCCCGCTATTGCCGCCATGTAACCGGCGCCGACCCACGCCGGCCAAACATCCCCGTTAACGAAATCGGTAGCTGGTGAGATCGGTCCCGAAGGTGCCACTAAAAAATCCACATTGCCTTCTGAGAGGAGTCGGTCTATTCCATTTTGGCGGCTAGCTACCTGGATGGCATTGAGTGCGGTGTTGTGCTCTGTAGAACCCACGTCGGGTCGCGCTGTTGATGAGACGAGGTGTTCCTGTGCAAAGAGTGAGAGCTCGGTGTCACTGTTCTTGACGTTAAACGCGATTAGCGATGCTACTGACGATACAGGCAGTCTCTCTCTTCGTGCGTTCAAAAACTCATCAAGTGAATCACCGAATTCGATTTCCAGTACCGCGAGCTCGTTTTGCCAGTAGTCTGGGTCTGATAGCTCAAGCTCGGTGATATCAACCAGTGTCACCCCCGCTTCTTCGAGTGCCGCCAGAGATTGATCAAACAATGCGCTAATGTGAGGGTTTTCTCCCTGGGCAAACCGCAGCACACCGATACGAAGGTCTTCTGGTGACTTGGCTTGGGCCTCTGAGAAACGGTTACTGTTGGTCAGTACATCCATCATGTTTATGGCATCGGTGACGGTCTTGGTCATGGGGCCTGCGGTATCCTGAGATGCTGAAATCGGGACGATGCCTTCAGTAGACAGTAACCCCACCGTTGGCTTGAAGCCTACGATGCCGTTAACGTGAGCCGGGCAGATAATGGACCCGTTGGTTTCTGTGCCCAAGGCCAGCGTAGCCAGCCCTGCCGCGATGGCAGCGCCTGAGCCAGAGCTGGAGCCACAGGGGGAGCGGTCTAGCATGTGCGGGTTTTTAACCTGCCCACCTACCGATGACCATCCGCTCACAGAGTGAGTAGACCTAAAATTTGCCCACTGGCTCAAGTTGGTTTTGCCCAAGATAACAGCGCCCCCCGCTCGCAGGCGCGCCACAATCGGGCTGTCTTCCTCGCTAAAGTTAGTCAGCAGCGCAGAAGAGCCGGCGGTTGTTGGTATCGGATCCAATGTTTCGATGTTGTCTTTTAT
>Ga0181588_10004581_pt1 | contig 11341 bp, 8 predicted proteins | sample 071ome_26_FD_148607 | JGI IMG/M metagenome (GOLD analysis project Ga0181588, IMG submission 148607) | Coastal salt marsh microbial communities from the Groves Creek Marsh, Skidaway Island, Georgia - 071409BT metaG (spades assembly) | ecosystem: Environmental > Aquatic > Marine > Intertidal zone...
TTGGTGCGGGTGAAGACGATACCGCAATCCACCATTTCGGCGTGGATGATGTCGGCGAGCAGGCGCCGCTTGTCCGCCTTCTTCACGAACATGACGTGCTGCTCGATGCGGTCGGTCGTGGGCTCCTCTGGACTCACGTCCACACGAACGGGGTCGGTGAGCATCTTGGCGACGAGGTCGCTGATGCCGTCGGGCATGGTGGCGCTGAACAGCAGGTTCTGGCGCTGCCGGGGGAGGAGCCGGAGGATCTTCCGAACGTCGTGGATGAAGCCCATGTCGAGCATCCGGTCCGCCTCGTCCAGCACCAGGTGGCTGACGTGCGAGAGGTCGATGTAGCCCTGTTCCTCAAGGTCGAGCAGGCGCCCGGGGGTGGCGACAAGCACGTCGACGCCTCGGCCTATGGCGCGCACCTGCGGCATCTGACCGACGCCGCCGAAGATGACGAAGGAGTGCAGAGGAAGGTCGCGGCCGTAGACCTCGAGCCGGTCGCCGATCTGCGCCGCCAGTTCACGCGTTGGAGTGAGGATCAGCGCACGAATCGGGCGTCCACGTTCTGGACGTTCGGCCGCGAGGTGGTGCAGGATGGGGAGGGCGAAGGCCGCGGTCTTCCCAGTGCCCGTCTGGGCCACGCCAAGCACGTCGCGGCCGTCGAGCAAGGCAGGGATGGTCCGTTCCTGAACAGGGGTTGGCGTGGTGTAGCCCTCGGCGCGCACGGCGCGCTGGATGCGGTCGTCGAGGGCGAGGTCGGAAAACTCGGTCATGTAAGGTGGCCTCAGGCGGAGGAGGACCCCGGAGCCGAGGCCCTCAGGACCTTCCGGTCCACCCCTCCCTCAGCGCACCCCCTTTCAACCCCGTGGGTCGGAATTCAACCCCAACGCCCCAGCTGGTACCCCTAAAGCACCGCCTCAAGCCGAGGCAAGAACCCAACCTTGGCCTTCACGAGGACCGTATGAACGGATTCCTTCATCGAGGCGCGGCTGGATTTCACTTCTTTCGGGAGGGGTTGTTGCCCCTGCCCTTTCCAGATGGATTTCCAGTTTTGCTGGGTGCGTTGCGGGGGGACCCGCCTCGCTTTCCGCCGCCACTGCTTCCGCCTCCGCCTCGTTTTGCCATGAAGGCCCTTTGGCACCAAGGTCATTGAAACTAGCGAATCTCAACCTTGACCCGCTCAGTGCCACTTCAATCAGTGCCTTTATGGCCGTCAGTTCAAGCGGTTGAAACTGCCATCGCCCATCATTTGCCAGCGAACACCGTCAGGTTGGACGTAGATGGTTTGCCCGGTTGATTGGTCGTAGGTTCCGCCCGGCGGCAAGCCGGTGTAATCGGCCACCGTCATGGGTTGGGCAGGGGGAGGTGGAGCCGTTGCCATCACCTGTGGCGCGGGCGCTGATTGAATCGGTTGTTGGACCACAGGTTGAACCGGCTGCTGGACCGTCGGTTGAACGGGTTGAACGGGCTGTTGCATCATCGGCTGAACGGGCTGAACGGGCTGATGCATCATCGGCTGAACCGAAGGCGTGTCCATCGCAGGTGCGGCACCGTCGTTCCAGAGTTGGTCGCTGAAGTCCGCCCCACCACCGCCGTTTCGGCCACGAAGGACCACCACAGCCACGCCGATCATGATGCCGAGCACACCGATGGCTGAACCAGCAATGAGCATCGTGTTGGACGATTGCGATTCGCTGTCGGAGTTGGCGGTTCCGTCGTTGGTTGTGTCACCCTGACCGTCGTTGTTGGTCGTGTCGTCACCGCCCACGTCCACGGCGGCCGTGTCCGTGCCGTCGTGAGACGACGTGTTGCCCGATACCACGGTGTTCTCGTCGGCGGCCACGGCGGTCCCGTCAAGCGTTGAAGATTCCGTCACGAAGGCCACGGAAGCAGCGTGGGCCACCCCGCCGTCAAGCGCGACCACATTCAGTTGAACCGTGTATTCGTGCAATGGAAGGTTGTCGGGTACGGTGAAGGTCACCGTGAACGCCAGGTCACCGTTCGAGTCGATGTCGCCCCAGGTGATGACGGCGCTGTCAAGCAGCGCCTGATTGTAGGGCTCAACGATGATGTCGAGCATGCCGCCCAAACTCAGGTCCAGGCCGTTGTGGGCGTTGATGACCCCGCTCACCGTCATCGTACCTGCATTCAGCAACTGCTCTCGGTTGTCAATGTCAAGGGAGAACTCTGGAAGCGAAGTGATGCTGAACGTAATCTCGTCCGAACGCACCGTCCCTCCTGAGGTTCCAGAGACCACCACGGTGTAGTCACCTTCGGCCAACGAATCGGAGAGGGTCAGCGTGAGGACGGCCATGAAGGGAGCCGAACCTCGAGCAAAGTCAAGTTCGGCGGTCACGCCCTCGGGCACCACCGCTGACAAGGTGACATCAGCGCCAAACCCGTTCACGGGTTCAATGAAAATGGGCGTGGGCACCACCCACGGAACGCCGCCGGGAAGCACGATCCACGGGTCCATGGTTTGGATTTCGAAATCCGGGGTGTTGTCCACCGTGAAGGTCACGGTAAAGGAACGATCTCGGCCATCGTGTGTGCCGGTGACGGTCAGTTCGTAGTCACCGCTGCTGAGGTTCATCGTGTCGACGATCACGGCGCCCAACTCGTTGACCGCCAAACTCGTTTGGTCGTACAGCACCGAAGCCGAGGCATCGTTGACCGTTGCGGTGATGGCCACGGAATCGTTGAATTCGTTGAAGCCCACCACGTTGAGCCACACCGCAAAGGGCAGGCCGAATTTGGCCACGTCGTCGGGCACGCTGGGGAGCAGGGTGAAGTCCGGGGTGGCCCAATCGTCGTTGCCTTCACGGCCAGCGAAGGACTGGATGCCGGTCGCCGTGTGTGCCGTGGTCTCGACGGTGAAGGACTGGGTGCCGAGATGACGGTAGTTGAGGGGAAGGGCGCCCGAGTCCTCAAAGGCGACGTCGAGGATCGTGCAACCGCCCATGAGCACCTGCATGGACATGGAACCGCTGCCTTCGGCGGCTTCGCTCCACACTTTGCCTTCCGTCAGCGGGAAGTTGAGTTCATTCATACCCTCGGCGTAGGTGAGGTCCATCTTCATCGACGTCGACTGGTCGATGCCCTCGGGAATGCATCCGTCTTCAATGGAACCGCCGCCGTCGGTGCCGCCACCGCCCCCACCGCCGGTGCCGCCGCCACCGCCGCTGTTCTGACTCTCGCTGCATCCTGCGAAGTCCACCGATTCACCGGCCGGGGTGTTGGGGCAGTAGTCGTCCTGATCGTTCACCCCGTCACCGTCGGCGTCGGCGCTTCCACCACCGCCCCCGCCGTTGTCGTCGGGGCATCCGTCGTTGTCGGCGTCGTTGGAAGGATCGGCGTATTCGGTGGGACAGGCATCGTTGCTGTCGGTCACGCCGTCACCGTCGGTGTCGTCCTCGCCGCCACCGCCGTTTTGCGCATCGGAGCATCCCCAATCGTCAACAGCGGCACCCGAAGCGGTTCCGGGACAGGAGTCCCAATCATCGGACACCCCGTCGCAGTCTTCGTCGGGGTCGCCCCAAGAGTCAACGCAGGAGCGGCCCGACGTGTCGCTCATCGCGCCAATGCCGCCGCTCATTTCCATGCTGCTGGTCACGGTGATGTTTTCGTGCACCAGCGACAAGGTCTGCTTGGCGTAGCACGCCTCACCCGTTTCCTCGTCAACGGTCGTCATTTGGGTGCCCATCATGTCCATGCTGAACGTGACCTTGCCCACGACCGAGACCCGATAGCAGGCCTGGCCGGACACGGTGTCTTCTCCCGTCACGGTCATCTGGTGGTATTCTTCGTACGAGACGCCCATGAACTCAGGCATCGTCACGGAAAAATTCCAGAAATCGTTGGTGCTCCACACAGGCGCTGCGTCCGTTCCTGTCGTCGCAGCGTTCGCGAAGTGGAAGGAGGAGAGGCTCGACGAGTACAGCACGTTGCCGTAGGCATCGTATGTATCGGCCGCCACGTACCAGCCCACGGAAGGCGCGTACCATTGGACGTTGTAGCCTGCGTCGATTTCGAGGACGTATGCGCCGCCACCTGCTTCGGTCATCGTGGCGTTGATGGAGACGCTGTACACGCCCCCGACCTCTGTCGCTTCCTCACCGAGAAAAATCGTGTCGCGGGTTTTCCCTGGATTGCTGCTGCCGAGGTGGGTGTTTTCTTCATCCCACACAGACATCGAAACACCATCACCTGAAGCGTGGGAGAGCGTGAGCAGCAAGGTTTGACCCGGCTCAAGCCACACCGAGTACCAGTCGTACCTGTCGGTCCACATGTTCACCGCCCCGCGGATCACATCGCCGGGGTACGCTTCCTGACCCGAGGTGTTCACGTTGTTGGGCTCCACCTCAACGATGACCTCAACGCCTTGCCCGCTGGCAAAACGAGGTGCTTCGAGGTCAAAGGAAGGCGCAAGGGCCATGGGCTGAAGGATGGCCAGAAGCAGCAACATCGCGAGGGAAATTCGCATGAAACTCTTACTCCAAGGCAGTATTTGAATTGGAGGTATGCTTGGTGGTTCGGGACTGGTCAGGAAGCAACGTGGATGCGAGGGCCAACACCCTGCAGCGAGCCGAACGAGCAAAGGGGCAGTGGCCACGCCAACGAGCACGGCAGGCAAGGCGGATGCTGGGACCAACGGGCTGGACCGAGCGCAGCGAGGGAAGCCCGTGGCAAAGCGGCCACGTCTTTTAGCAAAAAGAGGTAAAGTGGACGCTGGGGGATTTGAACCCCCGGCCTTCTGGTTGCAAACCAGACGCTCTTCCAACTGAGCTAAGCGCCCTTGACCCGACGGACGGCCATGGGGATATCATCCCTGCGGAAGGTCACGCCACGTTGTGACCGCCTCAGGCCCAGGCCCACGAGGCGCTGACCACGAGGTGCCACGCGTCGCCGTAGGCCTTGACGTGCGGCACAGCGAGCGAAAATCCGCCCTCTTTGATCTCGTCAAACACCGGAGGGAGCGCCTCATCGACGTCCTCCCCCGGGCGCTGCCCGCGCACCAGCGTCATGCTGATCGGCGTCATGTCGGTCGCGAGGTCCATGCGGCGAGCGAGCGAGCCGTCGCCCGCCGAACGGACCTCGAGATGGCCTTGCTCATAGCCAATGCCGACCTCCAAGCCGTCGGCCGCGATGTCCACATCCATCATCGTCCCTTCAACGTGCACCTCGAACCGCTCGTCGGTGGCGAGGTCCACCATCCGAAGCCAGCCGTCGCGGCCGGCGCTGACCAGAAGGTCGTCCACGTGGGACATCGCGAGCACCTTGCTTCCTGTCACGACGTCCACGGAACGGTCCTCCACATCGTCGTCGTTGGAGAGGTCCACGACAAGGGCCTCAGGGTCAAGTCCGCCACACGCCAACCGCGCGCCGTCCGCGCTGAAGGAAAAGGCGTCCAGAACGGACGCATGGTCGAGCGCGTGCACCACCTCGCCGTCCTGCACCCGAAGCACGCGGGCCGTCGGCTGGGTGCCGTTCAGACCTTGCGCACCCACGGCCAAGAGCGTCCCGTCCGGCGAGAATTGAAGCGCCGTCACGCGCTTCTCTTGCTCCGATTCGAGCAGCACGTGACCGTCGAGCAGGTCGTGGACGAACAGGCCGCCCGCCGTCGTCCCAATGGCCAATTGCTCACCCGACGGCGAGAAGGCGAGGGCAGAGACCGGTTCGTCGACCTCGAGATCTCCGAGCAGTTCGCCGCTCTCCGACGACACCACCTTGACCGTCCGGTCAAGGGAGCCGCTGGCGACCAAGGCGCCATCCCGTGAACTGCTGAGGGCCGTGCACCAGTTCCGATGCAGCGTCACGTCGTGCAGCAAGTCCCCGTTCAGGGCATCCATGATGTGAAGCCGACCTTGCTCGTCGCCCATGGCGACGTGCGTGAAGGTGTGAACCAACAGGTCCTCGTCGATTGGAACATCGATGTCGCACCGGCCTGCGTCGCCCTGCTGCTTGGTCTCCACCTCGAGCACCTCGAGCGCACGTTCCCGAAACCGTTCAACGAGGTGGTCGATGCGACCTTGACGGTCCGCCGTGGCTTCGATGTGCGCACGTCGGTCGGCGTCGGAGGCTTCCTCCCGCCGGGCCTGTTGGAGGCTTCGTAGTCGAGCAAATTCGCTTTCAACGAACTCCTTCTTCTTCTCCGAACCGCCCCGCTGGAACCCGAAGAGCGAACGCTTTGGAGGTGCGTCCTCGCCGTCCTCGCCGTCCTCGCCGTCCTTCGCCATGCTGACCGGTGGTGCCTCAGGGCGATTCGGCATCAAGGCGTCGGTCCCTTCCGAACGTGAGCATCATCAGGTCTCGTGCCACGGATTCAACCCCCGAATGCAGGCACGGCACCGCCGACCATGCATCGGTCAGTGAACCGGTTGGCCCGTGTGCACGAAGGGCAGCGCCCCCATCCACCAGGCGCTCCGCCACGGCCGCTCCGTTGCAGAGCGGAAGGCCCACCCACAGGGTGTGGCCGGGAGCATCGCGAAGGTGCGCGGCCATGCCGTCCACGGCCCACCACGGCCCGCGCTCGTCGTCGCCATGGCTCAGGACCACTTCGTCAGGAAGGATGGCGTCGTCGCTGGGGCCATGGCCGAGGTGAATCCAGTAACTTGGTGCGCGACCGTTCACAAGGAGCCCTTCGCCATAGGGGTCAAGGACGGGGCGGTGCACGACGTCAAGGGGGCGCTCTTCGAAGGGTTTGCTTCGGTCACCGAACATGTGCCTCATGCAGCGAATCAGGCCAACGTAGCCGTGCACACGCCGGGCGAGGCCCTCCATCAGGAGCACCTCATCGCCACCATAGCGCTCCCCGCTGGGCAGAAGGGCGTTGGGCTGCATCCCGGAGATCAGCAGGGTTCCGTCGAGGGTTTCGGGAAGGTGATCAGGTAACCGCGGTGCGCTCATCCAGCACCAGGCCGCACGACCCAATTTGAACCGGCGTTGCGGTCAAGCAAGGTCGATGGTGGCGTCGCGGTCCGGACCAACGCCGACGCTGCTCACCGGAACACCAAGCAGCGCCTCCAACCGTTGGACGTAGGCCTGCGCTGCCGAAGGAAGCGCAGAGAGGCCAAGCCCCTCAGCGTTGGCCTTCGTCGCAAGACCGAGCCACTCGCCGGTGGACATCGCGGGGAATCCGGGCATGTCAAGGTAGACCGGCTCGCAGCGCTCCAAGGCGGAGGCACTCGACGGGAGTTCTGTGATCTCCTGCCCGTCGAGGCGGTACCCGACGCAGATGCGAAGCACGTCAAGGCCTCCAAGGACGTCGAGTTTGGTCAAGGCCAGCGACGTGAATCCGTTGACCCGCTGCGCATGCCGCATCACCACGGCGTCGAACCATCCGCAGCGTCGCTTTCGACCGGTCGTCGTGCCAAACTCGTGGCCGACCGTCCCAAGGTGCTCACCGACCTCGTCCGTGAGTTCGGTTGGCATGGCGCCGTGCCCGACCCGGGTGATGTACGCCTTCGTGATGCCGATGACCTCGTCCACGTGCCCTGGATGAATGCCGGCACCGTGGGTGGCGTTGCCGCGGGAGGTGACGGACGAGGTGACGAAGGGGTAGGTGCCCTGGTCGATGTCGAGCAAACAACCCTGCGCACCCTCGAGGATGACGCGCTCCCCAAGGCCGAGGGCGTGGTCGATCATCACACCAGTGTTGGTGATGCACATGCCGAAGGTGTCGAGCACCCACCGAAGGTCTGCCTCAAGGTCACCTGACCCGATGCGTTCGTCGATGCCTGCTGCATCCAGCGACAACGACATCCGCGAGGCGATGGCTTCCAGCGCTTCACGATCCTCGAGCACTTCCGAGAGGTCCCCGAAGCGAAGGCCAATCCGGTTGATTTTGTCGGCGTACGTCGGACCGATGCCACGTCCGGTCGTCCCAATCTTCGTGTCCAATCCGTCGAGCAGCCGATGGTAGCGAAGGATCACGTGCGCTCGTTCTGAGACGTAGAGCCGCGTTCCTCGCACATCTTCACCCGTCTCCGAGGACCAGCCGTTCAGTTCGGTGTCAAGCACCCACGGATCGATGACCATGCCATCGCCCAAGACGAGCCGGCAGTCGGAACGGGTGATGCCGGACGGCAGGAGGTGGAATTTGAGCACGCGCTCGCCGAGCACCACGGTATGACCTGCGTTGTTGCCACCTTGGAACCGAGCCACGATGGTGGCCGCCTCGGCGAGGCGGTCCACAAGCTTCCCTTTTCCTTCGTCGCCCCACTGTGCGCCCAGCACCACGGTCGCAGGCATGGCTCTCCCGGTGCGCCCTGCCAAGCCTAAGCACCATCAACCTGCCCATGAGGACGACGGTCGTTCGCGTTCATCCGGCCTCCGCTGATTGAAATAGGTTGGAGGTTGCTCGAGCGGTGCAACAAGCGCACCATTACCACGTCCATCGGCTTTGAGCAGCCTGAAACGAAACGCACAGGTTGAACGCACATTCATATACTCTGGAAACCAAGTAGTAAACAAGGAGTTGAGAAGATGGAACGTGAAGCAGATGCAAAGACCTCCGTTCGCCGAACCGTTGCTGGCCACACCACGCCATGCGACGACTGTGGCGCTGTTGACTGGGACATGGACACCACCCGTGGCGAAGTTGTGTGCAGCATGTGCGGCCTGGTGGCCGAGGAGAACCTGATCGACCCAGGGGCGGAATGGACGAACAGCGACCGCGGCGAGGACCGTGCCCGAACCGGCGCTCCCGTGACGAACCGACTTGCGGACCGTGGCCTCAACACCAGCATCGACGCCCGCGATCTGACCTCTGGCGGGGCGTCCACCCACGGCATGAGCGCCCAAGCGCGCAGGGATTGGCGTCGACGTCGGGTCATCGACGAACGCTCCAAGACCCGTCGTTCCAGGGAGCGGAACCTCGTGAAAGCCAACCAGTTCATCCGCGACAAGTCCGGCCTGCCCATTCCCATTCAGGAAGAGGTGGCGAGGATTTACCGCATCCTTTCCGCGAAGGGCTTCGTGACGGGTCGGTCGATCGCTGGCGTGACGGCCGCTTGCACCTACCTCGTGGCCCGTGAGGAGCGGCTGCCTCGGCAGATTCCTGAACTCTGCGAGAGCTTCGGTGTTGATGAGAAGGAACTCTCCCGGCTCATCCGAAAGGCGTCACGTGAACTGAACCTGCATCGCGTCAGCGGACCGGACCAGTACTTCGACCGCTTCCTCAGCGACCTCGGTCTTCCCCCCGCGTTCCGCCTCGAGGTGGACGCGATGTGGAACCGCATCGCCCCACACGAGGAAGTCTGGCAGGGCAAGAAGCCCATGGGCATCGCTGCCGCCATCATCTACCGTGCTTCCCAAGCCTCGGAGACGCCACGTACGCAGTCCGAGATCTGCAGCATCGCGAACGTGTCGGAAGTGACCCTTCGGGGATTGGTCAAGACCATCGAGGAGACGATGCTCCTGCTTGACCGGCTTGAGGAGCGCGCGTGAGGACGTCCGAACCTTCTTGAGCGGCCCCCGCGACCATGAATCATGGGATTCAAGGCCCGTGACCGAGCACGCCGAAAGGAAAGCGGGGGCGACAAGACGTCGACCACGGCGAAGGAAGGCATCGAACCCTGCGGCGTGAACGGCTGTGAGGGCTGGTCCGATGCGACGATGGGTGGCCGTTCCATCTCCGTGAACGACGCGGAAGACATGTGGGGCAAGGGCTTCACGGCGCGGAAGAACCGTGTTCGCGTTTGCAAGTCGTGTTACAGGTCCTGGAAGAAAAGCAACAAGCAGGACGACCATCACTACTGAGGACCAGATTCACTTTCAGCGACCCCCATTCGACAGGAATGAGGACCCTCGGCGGTCAGTTCCTTCGTATGCACAGCAAACAGGTTGTCCGCTCCCTGATTTATGGACGCACCACCGTCGTCGCCTACGCCGATGGCCACGTAACGGTTCGGACCGCACACCAGCGTGAACGCCGAACCAACATCGCCTCCACGCCAAGCGTCCTCCTCACGATGGTGGGCCCCGATGGACAAGACCTCCTGCTCGTTGGCGACGGGCACGGCCGCGTGCATGTGTTTGATCTCAAGTCGACGTCGATGGTGCAACGGCTGGACGTGGAAGCAGGACGGGTGCGCGCGCTCTCCCCGTGCCCCACCGAGCACGGAGATGCGGTGGTTGGCAGCAGCGACGGCACCATCGCGCTGCTCGACATCGCGAACGCACGCATCGTGCACTTGGCCAGGCTTGACGGCCCGGTGTCCAGCCTTCACGCAGAGGACGGGGGGCTGACGGCGACGGTTCGAGGAGCGAAGCTACTGCTTGACTGGCAGGGCGGCGAACTGTCCCGCTCAGAGCCCGAACCCTTCACGCGAAGTTTCCCTCGCCGTCGGAGCACCCTGATCGCAGGTTTGGACGGCACAAGGTACCTTGCCGCATGAGGACGTGTTCATCGCTCCTCGGACTCGCGTTCCTCAAGCGGCCATGGCGACAATGGCGTCATCCACAGGGCAGAGGGTGCGGGACGCGGCCAACCGCGGGGACGGCGGCCCTCGTCGTCGAGCATGCTCACCACGTGGGCGATGTGCCTGTCCAAGACCTCGGCCACGTGCGCACGCCCTCGAATCGCAGGCCCTCGCATGGGCACCACGGCTTCGAGATGCAAGTCTCGGAGGCGCACCAAACTCGAGCGATGGTCCAACAACGACGCACCAGGAAGGTCCAGCCGTGCCGGCAGATCTGCGCGAGGGAGCACGCCACCGACCACGGCGATGGAACGGTCATCGACAAGGTAGCCCATGGCTTCTGGCGCGTGCCCCGGCAAGGCAAGGGCCTGCACCCCGCCATCGCCGAGGGCAATCGCGTCACCGTCGGCGATCGCCTGCGCACGAACCGGTGGCATGTCGGAGTCGTACCTGTTGGCCCACGTGGAAAAGAAGTCCCCCGTTTCCAAAGCGGATACGCCGTCGCTCCCGACCCACGTGGTGACCTCCGGCCACTGCCCCACGAGGTGGGCCGCTCCACCGGCGAAGGGAAAGCGACGGCTGGTCAGGAGCAGGTGTTCCGGAGCGTGGCCATCGTCGAGAACGCCGAGGATGCGCTCCACCTGCAACTGCTGGTACCACGACGTTCCCGCGTCGACGACCAACGAGGACCCCTCACCCACCACCACGACGCAATTCGCGTCGTGGTGGATACCGGGAAGCCGCGTCATCCGCATGCTCCGGGATTCGGCCGAGGCGCTTCAACGCTCGCCCGTCGCCTCCGTTGTGCTTCTGCGGTGCGCTCAAATAGGGGGAGCAGGACGCCCGAGCATGGCTCGGTTCCCGCAAGCGGAGAAGCGAATGCTCCACCGCAAGATCTGCATGCGGTGCAACGCACGCAACGCGGTTCGCGC
>Ga0181588_10004592_pt1 | contig 11320 bp, 9 predicted proteins | sample 071ome_26_FD_148607 | JGI IMG/M metagenome (GOLD analysis project Ga0181588, IMG submission 148607) | Coastal salt marsh microbial communities from the Groves Creek Marsh, Skidaway Island, Georgia - 071409BT metaG (spades assembly) | ecosystem: Environmental > Aquatic > Marine > Intertidal zone...
ACAGGCAAAACGGTATTTTCTGGCCCATGCGTTAAGACTGGTCCGGTCATGGTGGGCAGTGACAAGATGTCCCGATCGATCAAGGCACAACATGCCGTCAAGAAGGCGCTGATTGCCGCAGGTCCCCAGCCGCAGCAGGGCGTTGCGGCGTACCCTGACATCCCTAACCACACGATAAGGGTCACGCTCAAGTTTCAGGCCATTGATACCACGTCGCCAAGCAGCCCTAAGAAGCACCTCGCTGTCGACGGGAAACAAGGTGGCTGCTGCGATTTCGCATAACTGTCTCCACTTTTCCGCCTTGCTGCCTTTTTTTAGCGCTAACGATGCGGGCCATGAAAGTCCGGGATAGGCCGCCAGGACAAGCAGTAGCGAGAGTTCCATCGAGGCCCGACCAACTTCCGTATGCTCATATTCAAAAATCAGCTTTATTTCACCCCGAAGCCCTCCTGACCGGCTCCTGGCCCAACGCACCCGATGGCCCACCTGTTGTTGCAATGCGAGGCAGAGCCTGGGGTAAAGGGCACCAACCTCGCTTTCTTCAAATGTCGTTTCGATTTCGGGCAGAGATGACGCCAATGCGGGCATCTGAGCTTGCTCCAACGCTTGCTCGATCAATTTAAGATTCGGTCTTAAAAGCAACTCTTCTGGAGACAGCCTGATAATTTGCTCACAAACCGTCTCATCACGATAGCGGTTAGCGCCGACCAGCCAGAGATTCTGAATCAATTCCACGCCAAGGAGCCCAATAAAGCGTTGACCTCTTCAGTATTCCGTCTCGTCACTTTTGTCTCAACCACTTCTTGAGGATGCAACGAGGGTTGAATTGTTTATCAGCTCGTAAACGTGTAAAAGTCCTATCATCTTCGGCTTGTTTCGAACGTTGCATAAAGAACATCGGTTTATTAAGCGCGGGTCAATGAATACTGTCAAATCCATATCCCGGACAATCCTTGATGGTTTTGACCGCCACTATCGCCTGTTCAGGGACATCAGCGCGCGCGCGACGGATCATTTCGAGCGGCGCGACTGGGATGCGCACAGCCGGGACAACTCGGAACGCATCCGAATGTACGACCAGCGCGTCAACGAAACGGTGGAGACCCTGATCACCGAATTCCCCGAGGCTGCGGTGAATACCGATATCTGGCCCGAGGTCAAACTGGCCTATGTCGGTTTACTGCTGGATCACCTGCAGGTGGAATGCGCGGAGACCTTTTACAACTCTGTCGCCTGCCACGTGCTGCACCGGCGCTATTACCGCAACAAGTATATTTTCTGGCGGCCCACGCTCAATACCGATCATCTGGAGGGAACGCTCGAAACCTATCACTGCTACTATCCACCGGCCGAGGGACTAAGAAGGTGCCTGCTCAGGATCCTGACGGACCCTGGCTTTCGGTTGCCGTTTGAGAACCTAAGACGCGATGTCCGCTACCTTGAACAGGCCTTGCAAGATTCACATCCGCGCCACTGGAAAGAATTGCCCAGTTACCAGTTGCAGGTGTTGACCGCGCCGTTTTTCCGCAACAAGGGCGCTTACCTGGTCGGACGCGAAATCAACGCCGACCGCGTACGGCCATTCATCATTCCGCTGCTGCAAAACGCGCGTGGCGAACTGTACGCCGACACCCTGCTGATGCGGCGGAAAGAGGCATCGATCCTGTTCAGCTTCACCCGGTCCTATTTCATGGCCGATATGGAGGTGCCGTCGGCTTTCGTGTCCTTCCTGGTCAGCATCATGCCCACCAAGTCGCGGGTGGACCTGTACGCGACCCTGGGGCTTCAGAAGCACGCCAAGACGCTGTTTTATCGGGTCATGCAGCATCATCTGCTGCATTCACGCGACAACTACCAGGTAGCGCCGGGCATTCCCGGCACCGTCATGCTGGTGTTTACCCTGCCCTCTTTTCCTTATGTGCTGAAAATCATCCGGGACCGCTTTGAGCCCCCCAAATCGACCAACCGTGACCATGTGCGGGAACGCTACACGCTGGTCAAATTTCACGACCGCGTGGGCCGAATGGCCGACACCCTGGAATACTCCAATGTCGCCATTCCGCTGAACCGCATCGAACCGGCGTTGCTGGAAGAATTAAAGGCCAAAGTGGCCAGCTCGATTGAGCTGGATGCCGATCAGCTCGTCATTCGGCATTGCTATATCGAACGACGGATGACACCGCTGAACGAATACCTCGCCCAGGCAGCGCCGGAGAAACGGAAAAAGGTGATCAACGATTACGCGAGTGCGATCAGGGATCTCGCGGGCGCGAATATTTTTCCGGGCGACATGATGCAGAAAAACTTCGGCGTTACGCGCCTGGAGCGCGTGGTCTTCTATGACTACGACGAAATCGACTATATGACCGAGTGTAATTTTCGCCGCTTGCCGCAGACCAACGACTATTTCGATGACCTGTCCGAGCAGCCGGTCTACTCCATTCAGGACCACGACGTTTTTCCGGAATCGTTTCCGGCATTTTTTTGCCCCAACCCGGAGCAGCGGGCAGTTTTCATGCGCGATAACGCCGACCTGGTCGGCACTGAATTCTGGCGCGAGACGCAGGCGTCCATCCGGGAAGGCAGGCAGGGCAATGTTTACCCTTATCCGCTCAAGCAGCGATTCAGCCACCGCTACGGCGGCAGACCCGATCCCCTACTCGAAAATTGACAAGGACGCGGGCCCCGCCTCGAGAATTCCGGATTCAACCACCCGGGCCCTGAGCCCGCCCTGACCTTTGAGAAACTGCCGCGCGCCCGCGCCGATGGCGTGGTCCATCCAGTCGCAAGGCGCGCACTCCTCCGATCCTTCGAACACGACCTGGCCGATACTGAACCGCTGACCGATCAGCCCGTTGAGGTCGATGCCCGAAACCAGCACGTTGCGGCGGGTGGCCCAAGGCGGGCAGCGATCGCCGCCGACGTGATCGCGGACCGCTTCCAGGATCTCCTCGGAAAAGAAGGTGACCTGGCCTTTGAAGTTCTCTTTGAAGCCGAAAAACCGGTCGCCCCTCAGGCCCTTTCCAGCCACGCACTCAACCCGCTCCTGTGCTTCCATGGTGTAATCCGCGGGCGCTCCGGGCTCGCGCCAGTAAAAGCTGTGACCGGCTGAAATGTAGATTCCCTCTACGGTGATTGAATGGCGCATAACAAGCAGGTTTGGTCAGTTACAATGCCGACATTGTAACCGAGTGAACCCTCTGCCCATGAGCCAAGGCAAGACCATCGCCATTGCCGGCAACATCGGATCGGGCAAATCGTCACTGGTCGAGTTTCTCAGCCAGGCCTATGACATCAGGCCGTTCTACGAACCCAACGACGAGAATCCGTATCTGCCGGATTTTTATCGCAACATGAAGGCATGGGCTTTTCATTCGCAACTGTACTTCCTCAGCAACAAGTTCCGGCTGCACCAGGAACTGGACCAGACTGCGGGCGTGGTGGTACTGGACCGGACCATCTTCGAAGACGCGGAAATCTTTGCCACCGCGCTCAAGCAGATGCGCAAGTTCAACCGCAGGGACTGGGACACCTACTGGAACTTCTACCAGATCATCCTCAACGCCATTCGCCCGCCCGACCTGATGATCTACCTGCGTTGCCCGATTCGCACCATCAGGCGCCGTATTCGGCTGCGCGGGCGGGCAATGGAGCAGGATATTCCGCTGTCCTACCTGAAGCGGCTGGAGGGGCTTTACGAGCAGTGGATTCTGAACTACTCGATGGGCGAGGTGCTGGTTCTGGATTCAGGCCGGCTGGACTATATCCACGACATGGTGGACAGGCTGGATGTGATGGAACGGGTCGAGGCGCTGCTGCCCCGACATCTGAAGCGGGGTTAGTGGCCGAACGACATCACCCAGAAGGATGGACAGGCCGGGATGGACAGGCCGGGATGGACAGGCCGGGATGGACAGGCCGGCAAGGCGAACCGAGACCTGAAAAAGCCGAGCCCGCGGCCGGTTCAACCGGCCGCGGGCCCGTCTCTGTCACACAGCTTACGGCGTTATCGTGATGGCCGACTGGACATTCTGGGAATCGTCGTAGGCCAAGGCGCCCGCAATTCCGGTCACGGTGAACGTCGCTGAGCCGCTTTGGGCTTTCAAGCCTCCGCTCGAGACCGAGCAGATACCCGACCCGTTGGTCACGCAGCTGCCGGTACCGGACGCGTCGCCCGACCAGCTGCCAGACACGGTGACTCCGGAGACGGGGTCACCGAGATCATCGACCACGGTAATCTGGACATCGGCACTCCAGCGCTTGCCGCTCTTGTTGAAGGCGCCGGAGCCTTCGAGGTTTGCCACCGACATCGTGGTGGCAACGGGTGCGTCATCAACCGTGACCACGATGCTGGCCTCGGCGCTCTGACCGGCGCTGTCGGTGACGGATGCCGTGATCACGTGCACAACGGCCGGGGTGCCGCCACTGAGCGTGACATTCGCGCTGGACCCGGAACCGAGTGAGCCGTCGATGTCAGAAGACCATTGGATGCTTCCTGACAGCGTCCCATCCTCGTAGTCCTCTGCCGTGCCAACCAGCACGATCTCTGTTCCTCCCGTCACGACGGTGCCATCTGCCGGAGCGTCGATCGTGACCGTTGGCGCCTGTTCACCTGGATCGCCCGAGGACACCACCCGAATGCTGCTGATGCTGACCGTATCCGTGCTGCCCGCTCCGGAGGTGCTGTCGGTGTCTTCCACCCGGATAACCACCGTCCCGGAGGTTGTGCCGGGGAGATCCGCGGTCAGCGTGGTTTCCCCGTTGCCCGCGATGATGGTTCCGAACACCACCTCAGCTTCACCGTTGACCGAATACGCGAATCGGAAATAGTCACCCTCGGCGTTGGCTGGAGCAGCCCCTGTGACTTCGACCGTCACCGCCGAGCCTGGCGTCACACCGCTCACCACCCACTCGTGATTCAGCGAAGACGTACGCCGGCTGGGGCGCCCGCCAGAGTGCTGCTCGGACAGGGTCTCAGACCCTGACGCCTGCCGGGTGGAGAGATAAGAACCCGAGGCGATCGATCCGGCGTAGGTAAATTCAGAGCTTGCGACCGCGATTCTCGGCACGTCAATGATGATCGGGGCGGTAGGATCGGTCGAGACACTGCCTACCGAATTGAACGCCTGGACGTAGTAGCTGTAATCCCCGCTGGCGAGGTTGTTATCGGCATACCAGTTGCTGTCGCGAGGCAGCGTTGCCGCCAGAGCAAAGGCTGCGCCGTTGACGGAGCGGTAAACACGATAGCCGTCCTCGTTGGCGGTGGCTGCCGTGGCTGGGTCGGTCCAGCCCAGCTCGATGGAGTTGTCACCCACCAGTGCAGCTGACAAATCACCGGGCGCCACAGGCGGATCCGTGATGACGATATCGTCCGGAACCGTTCCGCTGATGTAGTACTGACCGGTTGATGTGTAATCGGCGTAGCCAGTATCGGTTCCTTCCGCGCGACCTACACCGGTGATTTCCAGATAATAGGTGCCGGGGCTGGTCACCGTGTAATTGATACTTGCGCCTGTCGCCAGGTCGGGGTTCGATGTCTGGAGAACCGATCCCGTCGCGTCGAGAAGCCGCGCCTGAATATCGATATTCGCCCCGCGGTTGCTCTCAAACTGGTCCGCGTCTGCGGCGTTGATGTTGAGCGAGATAGTGCCCGTGCCGACGGACATGAAGAACAAGTCGTAGTCATTGGGGTCTTCGATGGTGCCCTTGTTATCCAGGCTGGACCAGCCAGGATCACTCACGCGGGTGGTGCTGACCACATTCGTGCCGTTGGTGACCACGAGCGGCGTGGCATCACCCAGCAGAGCGTCTGTGTGGTCGTCCTGACGTAACGGCAGGTAGCCCGTGATCACGGCGCGGTCGTCCTGATTGTTATTCGCATTGGGGTAGGAAGCCATGCTCCAGTTCACGATGCTCTTACCAAAAGGCGCGCCCATGATGGGGCCCCAGCTGGTCGCTCCTGAGCCGTGGCCTGAGTAATAGCCACTGGTAGAGGTTCCGTCATGGGAGAGATTGAGGTTGTGGCCGAACTCATGACTGATGGTCATGGCGTTGCTGCCATCTCCCCTGTTGAAGGTCAGACCGGGCTGGTAATAGCTGTTCCCGAAGACGCCGAGATACGCCACGCCCCCGCAGCCACAGCCACCCTGGGTATAAACGTAATATCCGTCCGCATCCTGCTGGGAGGTCACCAGGTTGTGTCCCACGGTGGATGCATAGGCGATCCTGCCTGAACTCAGCACGGTAAACGGTGGCTCCTCGGTGGTGACATCGATGTCCCAGGAGGACAGATCTTCCGCCACCCGACGCCAGGACTCGGCCATACGCGCAATTTCGGCGGCACTGAAATTGTTGGTATCACTGTCGAGACTGAAAGGGAGCATATTCAGCACGGGCTGACCCGAAAAGGTGTTCCATCGCGTATCGATCAGCTGATGCCCGTCAAAATCGATATATAGCGTTCGTGAAGCCCCCGGCTTGGAGTGCAACTTGAACACGTTGGCCTCGGTGATTTCCCCAATCAGAGGATCATTTGCAGTTTCGGCACCGGCTTCTGCGTCCGCGGGCGCCGCGGGATCGACGTAGAACACACCGCCGCCCTCGTCGACTCGCATGAACTCGAGGTCTGCCGTGGGAAACGACGTGGACTGCAGCTTGGACAGCGCATTGGCGCGGGCACTGGGCGTTAATCCCTCCAGGGCCTCCCGAAATGGCCCGCGTGGCAGGTCGGAGGCATTCTGCGGCATGCCAAGGCCGTAAGCACGCCGCTCGGCACCGGTGTCAGACTGGGCGAACGACCACTGGCCCGCTAACGCGACCGCCAGAATAAGGATGAATTTGATGATGATGTGATGTTGACGCACTTTTGAACTCCTTGGGAGAAGCCCCATTCCTGATTTTCCGATACAAAAAGGAATGCATTAAACGTGCCAATCATTCGGATTAATACGAAAAAATATTTTTTATTAGCAATAACAACCACTTAAGAGGTAAGGCCCGGGGGTGGCTGCCCGAGAAGGTCTTGATTTACCCAGAGGGGTGACAATTTTTGTCTTATTTGTCAATGAGTTACACTGTAAATATGCGCAACCAGGACCTGTGAAAATTGACAGGTTGCCGCAAGCATCCGGGGTGTTTCCGCGCTTGAGCCAGGCCCGTCTCCGGCTCAGGTTTGATCCGGCAGAATGTCAGCGCGATGTGAACCCGGAAGCGGACCCTGCCCCCACGGGCAAGGGTTGATCGACGCTTGCGACCACCCGGGCCCCGGTCACCGGCACCCGCGGTTTGTCTCTGGGTGCCCGACGCCTGGGTTTTTGGCGAATGAGGGCACCTGCGGCTCGTTGATTTAGGCGCTGATCGGCCCCGGCACCCAGTGCGGAAGGATTTATTTATTCCGCCGCGGCTTTCTGGGCCTTGTAATTACGCACCGCGACATTGAACTGTTCAGCAATGCGCTCTTCCATTTCCACCGAATAATTGTGGGCCTGGGTTAGCGCCGTGCGATTGCCTTCGGTCAGGGTATCGAGCCCCTTGGTATTGTCCAGGCACCCCCTGTACAACACCATGGCCGCCTGGAAGTCCTGAACCAGCTGCTTGGCCTCGACCAGGGCGTCGTAATCAGCATCCTCGGGAATCCTGGGCGGTGCCGTGGGGAGGTCGCAGGTCTGCGCCTCCAACGGAAGTACCACCGCTGATTCTTCCTGGGCCTGGGCCCATGTGCCTGTAAAAAGCAAAGCCGCGAAAGTCGCCGCGAGGAAAAGTGGCTTGTCATTACGCTGTGTCATCATTTTCTTCATCGCTGGTTAAACAGAATACATTGAGCTTGTTACCGTCCAGATCCCGGAAGTATCCGGCGTAAAAGTTACCAAAACGTGGTCCCGCCGGCCCCTCGTCCTGCGCGCCAAGTTCCAGTGCCCGGTCATAAATCCTGTGGACCATTTCAGGCCCGTCTACCATCAGTGCAATCATGCAGCCATTGCCTACCGTGGCTTCTCCGCCGTCATGCGGGCGCGTGACCGACAAGGCAGGTTTGTCGGGGGCGACAGCCCAGGCGACGAAGGTTTCCTCTTCCATGAAACGGCCGGCACCCATTTCCGCCAGCAGGGCATCGTAGAAGGCGGCCGCACGCTCAAGGTCGTTGGTGCCCAGGGTGACATATCCGATCAAACCGGCGTTCCTCGTTCAAATATGCGCAGGCTGGCAAGGATAACACGGTTACGCCGCGCGACTTCAAGCCTCGCCGGCCGCCTCTGACAGGCGCCTGAGCGCCGCCAGGGCCTCCTGCGCCCGCGATGCCGGCACCATGAAATGGTCGTGAAAGTACCCCGCGATCACGTTGGCGCTGATGCCCGCATCTGTCAACGCCTGGCTGGCAACAGCCGTCAGGCCGGTGGCTTCCAGGCTCGAATGCACACCCAGGCTGATGCGTCGAAACAGCCGGGTGGTGTCCATCCCCAGGGCCCCGGCATCGGTTGCTTCCAGCACCAGCGTCACGCCCTCGCGCTCACGAACAAGCGCAAACGGCTGCATACCGGCAGCCAGGATGTCTGCTGGATCTGGCACGCTGCAGTAGACATAGCTCTGCGGAGCCAGCCTGGGCTCCAGCTGAGCCAGTATCTCATCGAGAGAGGTCAGGCCGGTCATGAAATATGTGGTGAACTTTCTTAAACAGCTGAATTAATTGTATTTATTATATGCATTTTTGGCTATAGACACATTGCCAAAATGGCTATAGACACTTTGCCAAAGTGGCTATAGACACATTACCAAAGTGGCTATAGACACATTACCAAAGTGGCTATAGCCCGGGGCGTCGCAAATCGTCGAGCGCTGCAATGCCGCAGGCAGCCCCGCTCAGGGTAGATTCAGCCATAAAGCCAGGCCCAGCAAGATGATCGACAAGCCCTGCAAAATCACCCTGCCCCACATGAAACTCTCGCCATATCTCTGGTCGAAGTCACCTCCCTTGCCCATGGCGACCAATCCGAATGCAAGGGCGGATATGGTGGAGACCAGTGCGAGGACGATGACCAGCGTCAGCGTATTCATGAATATTCCTCCCCAGACGGTTCCAAGGCCTCAATTCAAGTAAAGCAGCTTATGTCCCCGGGCTCAACGCTGCGCGCGCGGTTTGTTGACCTGGGTCTGCCGCGGCGCGCCGATTGACCGCCCGCCGGGCCGACCCTCAGAGTGTGCGCAGATGAATCACACCGTCGATGGCGCACATTTCAGCCACCGCGTCCGGACCCGGTTCCGTCTCCAGATCGAGAATGTTGTAGGCCATATCGCCCCGCGATTTATTGACCAGGTCAATGACATTGATGCCGCGCGAGGAGAGCACGTTGAGTACGGAACCCAGCACGGCCGGCACGTTGTCGTTGCAGAAGGTAATGCGGTAGCCCCCGTTGCGCGCCATGCGCGTCATGGGGAAATTCACCGAATTGATCACATTGCCGTTGACCAGGAAATCCTTGAGCTGGTCCGCCGCCATGATGGCGCAGTTTTCCTCTGCCTCGGCCGTGCTGGCGCCAATGTGAGGCATCAGCACAACGTCGTCGCGCCCGAACAGCTCCGGCCTTGGAAAATCGGTAATGAATCGTGAGAGCCTGCCCGCATCGAGCGCGGCGATGACCGCGGCGGTGTCCACCACCTGCTCGCGGGCGAAGTTGAGCAGCTTTGAACCCGGCTTGATCTTGTCCAGAACCTTTTCATCAATCAGGTGGCGCGTATGCTCGTTGGCAGGTACATGAAGGCTGAGAAAATCCACTTCAGCGCACAGCGCGCCAATACTGTCCATGCGCTCAACGCGGCTCGAAAGCCTCCAGGCCGCCTCAACCGACAAGGCGGGGTCGAAACCAACCACCCGCATGCCAAGTTCGAGGCCCATATTGGCCACCATGGAGCCGATGGCGCCAAGTCCAATGACGCCCAGCGTCTTGCCCGCTATCTCCTGGCCGGCGAAGCGTTTTTTCTCCTTCTCCAGGATAACGGACATCTCGGCGGGGTCGTCGACCCCGTGAAGAGACTGGACATACTGCATACCGCCGAAAATATCTCGCGATCCGGCGATCATGCCCACCACAACGAGCTCTTTCACGGCGTTGGCATTGGCGCCCGGCGTGTTGAAAACAACGATCCCTTTGTGGCTGTAATCATCAACGGGGATGTTGTTATATCCAGCGCCCGCCCGAGCAACAGCCAGCAGCGAATCGGGCACCGGCTCTCCGTGCAGCTTGTGACTGCGCAATATATAGGCATGCGGATCTGCCACCTCATCACCCACCCGGTAACGCTCGGCTTCGAATCGGCCTAAACCGAGGGTTGAGATGTTGTTGTAGGTTTTGATGTTGAACATCACGTGTTCCTTTGCTTGATTTGCTCATAAGCCCAGGCCAGCCAGGGCATTAGTTTTTCCAGATCGCCCTCTTCCACGGTGGCACCGCACCACACGCGAAGCCCTGCCGGCGCGTCTCGATAGGCACCGATGTCATAAGCCACTTCCTCATTGGCCAGCAGGGCGACCAGCGCCTTGACCTGGTCCTCTGTCAGATCAAGCGTCAGGCACACGCTCGTATTGGACCGGATCGATTTGTCCTGGGCCAGAAAATGGATCCAGTCGTGATCAGCCACAAATCTTTCGATCACGGCCAGGTTGCGGTCGCAACGCGACAATGCCGCCCCCAGCCCACCCAATGAGCGGACCCAGGCCAGGGCGTCGAGGTAGTCGGCCACACACAGCATGGAGGGGGTATTGATGGTTGAGCCCCGGAAGATAGCCTCGTTCAGGGCGCCTTGTTTCACCAGGCGAAAAATCTTGGGTAGCGGCCGGGGCGGCACGAATGTCTCGAGGCGCTCCACCGCCCTGGGGCTGAGAATCAGGATGCCATGCGCGCCTTCACCGCCCAGTACTTTCTGCCAGCTGTAGGTGGTCACGTCCAGCTTTTCCCACGGCAGCGGCATGGCGAAGGCAGCCGAGGTCGCGTCGCAGATGGTCAAACCCTCGCGATCGTCGGCAATCCAGTCGGCATCTGGCACGCGCACACCCGAGGTGGTTCCGTTCCAGGTAAACACCACGTCATGCGCCGGGCTGGCCTGGTGCATGTCGGGCAGCGCGCCGTAGGGCGCGGTAAAAACGCGCACATCGTCCAGTTGAAGCTGCTGCTCGATATCCAGCACCCAGCCCTTGCCGAAAGACTCCCAGGCGAAAACATCCACCGGCCTTGCGCCCAGCAGGCTCCACATGGCCATTTCAACCGCGCCCGTGTCCGATGCCGGCACGATGCCGACCCGGTAATCCTCTGGCAGGCCCAACAGCTCATGG
>Ga0181588_10004606_pt1 | contig 11292 bp, 10 predicted proteins | sample 071ome_26_FD_148607 | JGI IMG/M metagenome (GOLD analysis project Ga0181588, IMG submission 148607) | Coastal salt marsh microbial communities from the Groves Creek Marsh, Skidaway Island, Georgia - 071409BT metaG (spades assembly) | ecosystem: Environmental > Aquatic > Marine > Intertidal zone...
TCTATCAGCGAAAAACAATTTTAAATAGCGGTTAGGTAATAGGGAATAAATCGCTTAATTACACGTCATACATAGGTGAGTGGCACTGATTTAGATGCTCAAAGATGGCCAAAAGCAACGATTATTAAGCGAACTCAACTCGCTCAAACGCTTTTGTGTGTCCCTCACTGGGGACTCAGCAGACGCCGACGACCTGCTGCAGCTGACGGTTGAGCGGGTACTCGAGCGGGGTATGCCGGAGGATGCGCACGTCGCCAAGTGGTCTTATCGGGTTTGCCGAAACATCTGGCTCGATGAGTTGAGGTCTAGAGAAGTCCGCCAGCGCTACGCGGCAGCTGCGTTAACAACCGATGCCATGCAATCTGGTGGCACCGGAGACGGCTTCGACCGACTTGAGCTGGAGCGTGTAGATGCGGCAATGGCGGGCCTACCCGAAGAGCAGCGGTCTGCTTTGCTGCTGGTAGCAGTAGAAGGTCGAAGTTACGCGGAAGTCGCAGAAATTTTGGACATTCCGCTAGGAACAGTCATGAGCCGGGTGGCTCGAGCGAGGCGAAGTCTCGCCGAAAAGTTGGAGTGAGGGTTTAACCACCGAAGAGTGAGTCCCTCGTTAGCGCTGTCAGGCGCATGAGGGTTCTTGGGAAGCCCTCACCTATTGAGGAGTGATGGCCATGGCCGACATTCATACATTAGACATAGACGGATTACGGCGGGATGAGTTACTGAGCCGTTTTTTGGACGGCGAACTGACCGCTGGTGAGCTGGCAGACCTTGAAGAGAAACTGGCTAACGATGCCGACCTGCGGGCTCGCTTGGAAAGCTTTAAGCATCAGGACGACCTCATCAAAGCGTCTTTCAGAGCTAAGTCAACGACCGTCTCCCCCATCCTTGTCGCCCGTCTACAGAAGGCCGACACGCAGACCGCTCCCTCGCGCTGGCAGAGTCGGACTGCGAGCATCGGGCTCGCGGCGAGTGTGGTTTTGGCTGTCACATTAGGCTTGCTGGGTCTTCAGGCCGAGCCGGGCAGCAAAAACGGATTCGAGATGGACGCCTCGCTGGCTCAAGCGCTTTCACAAACACCCTCAAGAGCAGAAGGCTGGGATGCGCTGAATGATGACCGGAATTTCCGAGCAGTGCTCACCTTTCCTGCCGCCAGTGGCAACTGGTGCCGTGAGTTCATGGTTGCCCGTAGTGAAGATCATTGGCGTGGCGTCGCTTGCCGACACGATGGCAGTTGGGTGACTCAGGTCATGGCGCGCGAGGTATTCCTCGAAGAGAGCAACGGCTACCGCACGGCGAGTGCCGCCGACGTGGATCAGGTCAGCCGGTTTATTGATGCAGAAGCCACCGATGTCGCACTTTCGGCGGGTCAAGAGGCGGCTGTCATGGACGCCAACTGGCGATAACCGTCGCTAGCGCTGCTGCCGCGCGCGGGAGTGCTCCATTAGCGCCCACAGGATATTGCTGGAACTCACCTGCCCCACCAGACGATCTCCCTGAATAACGGCGCTCCGGCGCTGCCGGCTATCGATCATCCGCTGAGCCACCTCGACAATGCTCTCCTCCGGTGAGCAGGCATGCATTTCCTCGGTCATTGCCTGCGACACCAGGACATGCTCGGGATTACCATCATTGTAGATAGCGTTCAGCACCGCCCGGATGCAATCGAGTTCGGTGATCTTGCCGCACGGACTGCCCTCGGCATCAATCACCGTGAGTCCCGTCAGCTTGAACTCGACCAGAAGATCGATAGCGTTGACCAGTGGTGCATCCCTTCCAATAGTGAGCGGGTTTCTGTGCATGCAGTCACGGATACTGGTGGGCGTGATCATAAGACCATTCCTTAATTCAAATCGAGGGCATAAGGCTTTAACCGCTCAATCGGGATAATGCTGAGGGTTTTAATATTGGTCCGACGCAGCCATAAGGAGGGAGCATAGCCAGCCTCTTCCGCCTCTAACCACCGTCGCGCACATAAACACCATCGATCATCGGCTTTGAGACCGGGAAACTCGTATTCAGGTCGTGGTGTGGATAGATCATTGCCCGCTCGCGCGGAAAACTCCAGAAAGGTATCGGTCATCCTCGCGCACACAGTGTGGGTACCCATATCCATGGGTCCCGTGTTGCAGTAACCATCCCGATAGAAGCCGGTCATGGGATCGTTGCAGCACATCTCGAGAGGTTCTCCCAAGACATTGAGCTGCTGATTGGATCCACCTTCGCCCATGACAGCCTCCTACTCCAACTCTTCATTCTTGTATATGCCGATTGTTTTTACACCCCGGGCATCAATACTTGTCCGATACATGCCCTCGGTATTAAACACCATCGCTACATTTCCCTGGGGATCGACAGCGACCACGCCTCCCTCGCCACCAGCAGGCACCAATATGTCATGGATCACCTCGTTAGCGGCTTGCTGCAGGGATGCGCTCGTATATTTCATCCGGGAACAGATGTCGCTGGCGACCTGCCAGCGAATAAAGTACTCCCCGTGTCCCGTTGCCGATACGGCGCAACTGCCATTGTCCGCGTAGGTGCCAGCACCGATCAGCGGAGCGTCACCCACCCTTCCCCAGCGTTTGCCTGTCATTCCCCCTGTCGAGGTACCAGCGGCGAGATTCCCCTCCCGATCAAGCACTACCACCCCGACAGTGCCAAACTTGCTATCTACGGGTTTTCCCACGCGAGCCGATTTGTAACGCTCAAGAGCGTCACGCCGTCGAGGTGTCGTGAAATAACCATTGTCTACACGCTCCAACCCCTGCTCCCCGGCAAAGGTATCAGCGCCCTCACCGGCGAGTAAGACATGAGGAGAAAACAACATCACCGCGCGGGCTGCCTCGATCGGATTTTTTATGGATTTAACGCCTGCGACCGCACCCGCCGCCAGGTCTTCTCCCGACATGATCGAAGCATCCAGTTCATGGTGGCCTTCCCAGGTGAGCACAGCACCCAATCCCGCATTAAATAGGGGAGAATCCTCCAGAACTTTGATGACGGCTACCACCACATCGATCCCCGACTGCCCTTGTTCAAGCGCCGCGTAACCGCTAGAAACCGCCTGATCCATAACAGCGCGGTATGCAGCTTCTTGTTCCAACGACATCATGTTGCGGGTGATGGTGCCTGCGCCTCCATGCACGGCAATGGCTATCGGCGCCTCAGCGGTCGCAGCGACAGACCACCAGAGCAGTAAACCGGTCAGAAGCAATCTCATGATGTTGCCCGTTTATGATAAGCAGGTAGGATGACATCCCCCTCGCTTCCGGTAAACTCTGGCACCGGCACTCAGTGTGCCTCCATATCGATAGGTGGCATCGGTGATTTGAGCCGCACATTCGGAGGTACCCCGGTTTATGAAACAGGTACGAGCGGCATTATGAACAGCCAAACACCTTCCTCCATGTCGGACCAGGTGAGACGAATCCTCGATCGGTCGGTTTCCATTCTGGTGCAGCCCTATCTCTATTTCAGCATGGACGATGAGGGCCTCGACTTCTCTGAAGGCGCCCGCTACGTGGCCATCATGGGAATCCTTGCGAGCCTGTTAGGACTACTTGTGGGGGGCTCCGTCTTCACGGGTGGTAGCGGTATAGGCGTGCTCCTAACACTCGCTATCGCACCTGTCGTCGCCGTCATCGCCAGCTTCATCCTTGCAGGGCTGATTCATCTGGTGTGCTCTTTGTCAGGCACGAGGGCGGACTTTGGAGACAGCTACGGTATTAGCGCGGCAAGCGCAGTCCTCGCGCCCCTGTCGGTTTTTCTCAACGTGATTCCTGTTATCGGATCTGTGACCGGACTTATTTGGGGATGGTGGATAGTGTCCGAAGGCGGCCGCGCGATTCATGGACTGTCAAAGGAGCGTGCACGTCTTCTTTTCGGCATGATGTATGGAGCCTTTGCGGTCAGCGGATTGTTCGTCGGCTGATCGCCTACTCAGAGAGAGTTAGCACGCCCTGAGCAAAAGGAGCCGGCAAGTAGATTCGTCGGAGATGATATACGGGTGCTCTTCTATTCGTTCCACCTTGAGCTCTCCGCCGGCTTCCATGTCGCTGACAACCTGCGAAAAGTCGGCCTCATGCCAATAGTCACTGCGCACGGTGCAGCTCAAAACCCCTCCGGGTTTGGTAATGCGAACAAGCTCTTTGAGTGCCTGAGGTCGTACGTGTGATCCGGTGAAGGTGCCTACACAGGTCACCGCATCATAGCGATCACTCGCTATGGTCAGGGCCTGATTCATATCCATTTTTTCCAAGGCCTGGTAAGCGCCTTTTAATCGCGCTTGTTCAAGCATTCCCTCGGAATAGTCGATGCCGTCAATCTTTTTGAAACCTGCCTGTTGCAGCAAAACCCCCACCAATCCCGTACCACACCCCGCGTCCAACACCGCACAAGTCTCTGGATTGACGAATTCGATCAACGTGCCAACGGTCACTGATGGTCCGCGATAACCCCAGGTCTCAGCCACATCCTCCTCGTAGACGAGCGCCCATTCATCGTAAATCTTCATAAGCTCACTCGTGGAAGAGGCATTGAGAACTTTCTCGTGAATATCCGGTCGATCGCTCATGGTGACTCCGTCTCATTTTCAGATTATTTGCGGAAAAGGCTGCCGGCGTAACGACCATTTTGATCGTGCGCTCCACTCCCTATACCGCTCCTTCAGGCCAAAGCGCCTGTGATGCGATTGCAAGTCAAAGTCCGCTATTTACATATCTGTAGTACTCAAGCCCTGCATGCGCACCAAGATTGCACCAACTCGTTGTACCCAAATACATATCGTCTCCCAGCTTCGCATAGTTGCGCACCCCGTTATTGCAAGAATTGCCAAATCCATTCTTGAAAATCGTGGGAGGTGATATTGCATCCTCAAAAACCAAGAGCCAGCCTCGACTGGCCTCGCTCACATCATATCTGCCGTCCTCCGCACCCTCCATGACTGACTGATACAGGAAATACGCCGGGTTGTTTTCAACAACCTGCGCTTGACCAAATGGATTCAAAGGTATGGACAAACCAAACAAATGCAGTGCTCTGTGGTTCCATGCGCTGTAGTCAGATTGCGAAAACATATCAAACAGGCCCGCCGCGGCATTCCACGTTCCGAGAAATAATTTTTCATCATGAGCTACGAGGGTGAACGTATAAACCATCCCTTCATGGCCAAAGCCATCGCTACCAAAAAGAGGCGCATGCGAAAGTCGATTTTTCTCGAGCAAGAATTGGTAGTCGTCGTATGGACCATCCTTGGAAGAAGCTAGTGGACTGAGGACCCAATCTCGTTCGTTGCCATAAAGCAACTGCACTTTGTCCATCATGTCGATATCAGATGCCAGAATATGCTCTTCTTTAATCCTGAACAGGGATGCTGCACGCCAGGTTTTGGTCATGAATTCTCGGTGCCGCTGTGTATCAGCCCGGTCATAAGCTGACAGGTCACAAAGCTTTTCAATCTCATGGATCTCGCAGTACTCCTCCATAAGGTGGTCGTAGGCGGACGAGGTCCCCTGATGATAGGAACCAAAATAAAAGTAACCGCCAAAGAATTCATTGGCTGCAAACTTTGCTCCTCTAGCAGCTACAGGGTCGGGGTCATAATCGGTGTATTGAAAAAAAGACTCGAAAAAAGCCGGGGATTGTCGAGAAAAGCCGCTCTCGGGTATTGCATTACTTACCAACATGGAGGCGGGCTGGCCGAGCGGGTGATACCAAGAACTTGCCACAACGTGGGTGCCCGTCTCACGCGAAAACGTCCTGAAGTCACCCACCACACCAAACTCCTCAAAGGAGGCGTCTGACACAATGTCAAAACCGTTATCAAACATACCCCCCTTGAGAGGCGCCTCCATAGTGCCAACCCATCTCAGCATGGCACTTAAACTGGTACCGTTCTGACTTCCCGACTGGTCGGGTCCGCCGAAAAAATAGATCCCCTGACTGCCATCGGAGTGCTCTATTACTTGAAAGCGTCTCACCGTATCGAAAAAAAACTCTGCATAGCCCAGGTAGGCTTTCTTTTTGTTGTCAAACACAAAAATACGGTTGTATCCGATGTTGCCATCCTGATCGAAATCAAAATTTCGAGGAAACTTTAATATTTCAAGAGCCCGGGCTTGAGCATCAAGCCGATCTAACCAGTCGGTCTTTATAGACCTGATGGAAAATTCATTAGAACCTGCAAAAAAAGTGAGGTCACCCAACGTTCCGGCACCTCGATAGGTATAGCCCGGCATCGAAAACATACTCTCCAAATAAGACCGGTCGACAATGCCAGATTGCGCGTCCAGCCAAAAAATTTCTCCATCAGCGATGGTGTCTGGACCCACATGGATAGTTTCGCCTGAATCAACATTGGCGATGTAGATTTGTGCCTGAGGTCGTTGCCCAGCAGGTGGTGTTAATTGGCAACCCTGATAAGGCGTCTCAAAATTCATCAGACCAAGGGGCATTTTCATCGAAATATAAGGCCAGTAACACCAAACAGATGCCGCCGTTCCGTACCAGATTTCGTCACCCGAGACCGTCGAACTTAGGGCGTACTGTGCTGATTTAAATATCGTTTTCTCCGGAGAATCTGTCGCATACTTGATCGGGTCGATTTCATTACTTCCAGAGAACAGGCCGGCCCAGGATCCGTCAGCTAACGCACCGAATGCACGTACAAAAGGCGCTGTATCACTTTCGGCTTCGACTGGATCCGCAAGTGAAGTCGTGACTACTACTAACAAACTCGTGAGCAATGTGACGGCACAAAAGGCCAAACGGCGGCAGAGCGAAATCTTTCTCAAGTAATGAATTCCTCAACCAATTCATCCGGATGGGGCTTTTCAACAGACTGACACGCCGAAATCGGCTCCACCTTCACTGGAACCCCATTAACGATCGCATTGTTCGTTAGTTCATCAATGAGTGTCACATCGGTTAGGTCATTCATGCTGACACCAGGATGCTCGTTTGCCACCCGCTGTTGCGTATTTTTGCGACCATGACCCCACAAATGGGGCATACACACCACGCCGGGCATAATGTCCTCTGATATCTCGACAGGAAGTACAATCGCACCCGTGCGAGATGTAACCCTCACCACACTGTCGGCACTAATCTTCCGTGCTGCAGCATCACAGGGGTGTATCATCAACTCGCAGGGATTTTTTCCCTTTACCAAACGATGACTATGGTGCATCCATCCCAATGTTCTGTTGGTCAACCGGCTGATGATTTTTAAGTCAAATTCGCTCGTCGATTCAGCCCGCTCCTTCTGACCTTCAAAAAACCACGCTTTCAAGCGCGGTAAATCATCGACGAAGGCGGCGGGTGCAAGCCGGATTTTTTTATCCGGCGTGCGCAATCCCTCAGGCAAGGTGTAATGGAGGTTAGATAAAAAGAGTCCGTGAGGATTTTTCTTAAGCCGTCCAAGTGTCAGGCCCGACTTTTTCAAGGGGTTGAGTCCCGGTCCGTAAGGACCAAACCGTAGACCTAAGCCTAAAAAAAGCTCCGGCGTGATGGTTTTCTTGAAAAGACTGCTAAGCCAGCGTACGAGACCGCGTCTGAACCATCCCGTCTGACGAAACTCAAGCAGTCGGGCAGCAATACCCGTCAGGATTTCAAAATCCGTCCACTTTGAATGCTCAGTAGTAAATAAGGCTGGGGAGTACTTACTCCAGTTTATGGTGTCGTAGAGGTGATAGAACATGTCGTAATGACTTTTCTCCAGCGGTCCGCACGGTGGAATGATCACGTCTGCAAACCTGGTCGTTTCGTTCAAGTAAGGATCTACTGCCACATAAAAATCGAGTGCTTCCAACGCCCGCTCGGTATTGTGGCCATCGGCCATGGACAGAGCCATATTGCCAGCAATCCCCAGCAACCCCCGCAATCGGCCTTCACCGGGGGTCAGAATTTCCTCCCCGAGAATCGCAAGGGGAAATTCCCCAGAAAATTCCGGCTTCCCGCTGACTCGCGAATGATAGGTGGCCCAACTCGATTTGGTTAAGTCAAGAGAATCAAGCGCTGGCACGGGAAACATCATGCCACCCTTTTCATCCATATTTCCTGTGATGATGTTCAACACATACATCAGCCATTGGCTCAGGCCGGCAAACTGCACCATGGAGACACCTGTTCGCCCATAACAAATTGCGCTGTGAGCACTGGCAAATTCTTCAGCGATTCGCTCGATGTTGGCCCGACTGATACCCGTCACCTGCTCTATCGCATCGAGATTGAAGGAGGCGGCTATCTCTTCCATCTTTTGCCACCCTGTGATGTGTCCAGCCATCCGACCTGGTGTCGCTAATCCACGGTCAAAAATCACGTGAATTAGCCCCATCAAAAAAAGCGAATCTGAATGCGGTTGGATAAAATGGTGTTCGTCGACATATTTTGCGGATTCGGTGCGCCGCGGATCGATGAGCACGCATTTTCCGCCTCGCTCTCGAATAGCATTGAGTTTTTTCCACGCGTTGGCGCCAGTCGACATCTGCGCACCGTTGGAGATTTTTGGATTGGTTCCCAACATCAAGAAATAATCGGTGCGGTTGATATCGGGAACCGTGCACAAAAATTGATGGCCAAGCATATGATGCCAGGCAAAATTGTGCGGCATCTGATCCACTGTGGAACCCGTGTAAACATTCCGTGATGCCATTATTTTTTGAACCAGAGGCACAGAGAGGGTACAGCCCCAGTTGTGCGCGGTACTCCGGCCCCAGTAGGAGCCAATAGCATCTCGTCCGTGCTCAGTCTGGAGGCGGGACAATTCCCCAGCAGCGTAATCGATAGCGTCGCTAAATTCGATTTCGATCCATTCGTCGTCGTGGCTCTTTTGCGCAGGGTTTTTTCGAACACGCTTTAGAGGTTTTATCAGGCGATCCTCGCAGTTGTGAATATCCTGAATGCCCGTCGCTTTCGGACAAATATTGCCGCGACTGAGCACGTCGTCTTTATCGCCACGAATAGCAATAACATCACGCCCCTCATACTCCACCTCAATACCACACATGGTTTCGCAGAGATGACATGTTCGAAAATGTTTTTGCCCCACACAGAGCTCCTGCGCGTTTATTGTTGTTGAAACAGAAAGTGCCACCTGAACCCTACCGCGGACAAAGTTGAGCATCAACTTGTGGGGTAAGCTTTCGGCCGTTAACTCCTGTCTGTGGGGCACGGCGGTAAATACGTGGATCGAGTTGTTGTGACTGACATGGGGGCTCTCGCCCTCTCGATTTCGGAAGACATTTGAAATCGCGCAGACGCCCAATGTTGCCTCTCTTTTAAATAGCTGTCAGGGTACGGGAAAAGTCAGGGTAGCGGACCAAATACGATGACATACACACTGCTTAAAGGAGGTCTTGTCGTTGACGGGACCGGCGCGAAGCCCCTGATCGCGGATGTAGTAACTCGCGATGGAAAAATAGAAGCCGTGATTCCCGAGGGTGAAGCACTCCCCCCAAATTACCCTGACAGCGACGATATCGAAATTATTGACGCCAGCGGCTGCATCGTGACCCCGGGTTTTGTCGACCCCCACACCCATTATGATGGCCAAGCTACTTGGGATGATCGCTTAGCCCCTTCCGCCGATCATGGCGTCACCACGGTTGTGATGGGTAATTGCGGCGTTGGCTTCGCCCCTGTGAAACCCGGTGAGGAGGATTTTTTAATTGCGTTAATGGAAGGCGTTGAAGACATTCCCGGCGCAGCCCTGGCAGATGGCATCGAGTGGGCATGGGAGAGCTTTCCCGACTATTTGAATGCCCTTGATAAGAAACCGCGCGCCATCGATGTGGTCGCGCAGCTCCCCCATGGGGCTCTTCGCACCTACGTACTGGGCAAGGCAAACAACCTCAATGGCCCGGCCACCGAGGAACAGATTGAGCAGATGGCGACACTGGCGAAAGAAGCTATCGCAGCGGGGGCGTTCGCCTTTTCAACGAATCGCATCGCAATGCATACCTCTACCGCGGGAGAGTCGGTACCCGGCACCTTCGCCGAAAAAGGCGAGATCCTCGCGATCATCAAAGGTATTCAACAAGCTGGGGCCAACCTATTACAGGTGGTTCCCGAGGGGCTAATGGGGGAAAACCCCACGGCCTTTAGAAACGAGGTGCAGTTGTACAAGGAACTCAGTCTCGAGACGGGATGCTCCATCGTCTTTACGCTGTCTCAAAACAACGTTCAAACCACCCTTTGGCGAGAGCTTCTGGCGGAGATCACTGCGGCTAATCGTGAGGGTGCCAAACTGTGGGCAACCACAGGCAATCGGCCCGGTGGCATGCTAATGAGCTGGGACACGTTTCATATTTTTCTGGATCGGCCAAGCTACCTCGAAATCGCTCATCTGCCACTTTCTGAGCGAGTCATTGCCCTGCTTGAGCCCGAACGTCGCCACAGAATTCTCAGCGAGGAAATACAGTCGCCGCTTCTGCAAAACGGTGCGCAGGTCGTCCGCGATGCGATGAACGCCATATTTCCCTGTGCAGATCGTCAACTGTTTGAACCCAATCCCTCTCAAAGCCTCGCGACCAGACTGGCCAACTCCGATGACAGCGCTGAAGGAGTTCTTTATGACGCCATGTGCGAAGTGGCGTCAAGCACAAGCGGTCAGCCTGGGTTCCTCCATGTATATATGGGGAACTACGCGGACGGGGACCTCGATGCCGTGTATGACATGATGACGCACCCCCACGTCGTTGTTGGCGCCGCAGATGGTGGAGCTCACGTCAATGTCATTTGCGATGCGAGCTACACCACGTTCATGCTGCAACATTGGGTGCGGGACCGTGAAAGGGGACAGAAACTACCTCTGGAACGGGCTGTGCACATGCTGACTAAAAAGCCCGCAGATCTTTACGGTTTGAGTGACCGAGGCATTATCCAGGCTGGTAAGAAAGCGGACATCAATGTGATCTCTCTCGACGCGCTTGAACTCAACATGCCCTACGTGGCCAGAGACCTACCCACCGGTGCACCCCGCTTACTCCAGGGTGCCGAGGGCTATGTGATGACGATGGTCAACGGGGAGATAACCCATCGAAACGGTAAAGACACCGGCGCCCGGCCCGGAGGGCTGGTGCGGCGCGCAGGGCTTTCGTAAGAAAAGCCCCTTGGCTCAAGGGCATTGGCTTTGTCCTCGAAAGGGCCGGTCACCTGAGCGAGCTACAAGGACAGAGGAAAATTGGTCGGGACGGCAGGATTTGAACCTGCGACCACCACACCCCCAGTGTGGTGCGCTACCAGGCTGCGCTACGCCCCGAAGGTGGCGGATTATACACAGCTACGGCGTAGCTG
>Ga0181588_10004609_pt1 | contig 11290 bp, 11 predicted proteins | sample 071ome_26_FD_148607 | JGI IMG/M metagenome (GOLD analysis project Ga0181588, IMG submission 148607) | Coastal salt marsh microbial communities from the Groves Creek Marsh, Skidaway Island, Georgia - 071409BT metaG (spades assembly) | ecosystem: Environmental > Aquatic > Marine > Intertidal zone...
GCCCCCGGCGCCGCCGGTCGAGCGGGCCTCGGCTCCACGGAACTTCGCGCCAAGTACCCGCGCCTCATCACCTGCGATATCTCGGGATACGGCGAAGACGGCCCCTATCGCGACATGAAGGCATACGATTTCCTCATCCAGTGCGAAACCGGTCTTGCCGCCATCACCGGCGGCCCGGAGGAACCTTCGCGCGTCGGCGTTTCGCTATGCGATATCGCGGCCGGCATGTACGCCGTGCAGGGCATCACCCAAGCGCTGTTGCAACGCGAGAAAACCGGCCAAGGCACCGGCTTACAGGTCTCGTTGTTCGATGCCCTATCGGATTGGATGTCGGTGCCGTTGCTATTGCAAGAACACACCGGCAAATCCCCGGCCCGCGTCGGCCTCAACCATCCCGGCATCGCGCCCTACGGCGCTTACGACACCAAAGACAACCGCCCGGTCGTGATCTCCATTCAAAACCAGCGCGAATGGTACAACCTGTGCGCCGAGGTGTTGGGCGATGCCGACATCGCGACCCGCCCCGAATTCGCGACCAACGTCGACCGTGTCGCCAACCGCCCGCAGCTTGACGAGGTGGTCAACGCCGTGTTCGGACAGCACACCCGCGAGGAAATCTCGGCCAAACTCAAGACCGCAAAAATCGCCTACGGCGCGCTCAACACCGTCGAAGATTTCGCTGCCCACCCCCAACTGCGCCGCCAGACCGTTGGCTCCGAAGCGGGCGATATCTCCCTGGTGGCTTCGCCCATCCGTCTCTCGGACGACCCCGCCCCGGTCAAACCCATCCCCACCATCGGCCAACACACCGACGCCCTGCGCAAGGAGTTCGCGGCCTAAGACGCCCCACCCACCCGCGTTGACTCGCGCGCCCGCGCGATCCATCAAAGAGCCCAAGGATACCGCAAACGGGGAACGGGCATGCCGATCGATCTCAAGCTCAACGACAAAGTCGCTATCGTCACCGGGGGTAGCCTCGGCCTCGGCGCGGAAAGCGCCCGACAAATGGCCGCCGAAGGCGCCAAACTCGTCCTTGTGTCGCGCAAGGAAGACCCACTCGAGCCGATCTGCGACGAACTCACCAGCGCGCACGACGCCGATATCCTGCCCATCATTGCCGACCTCACCGACCCCGCCGCGCCGGATGCCATCGCCCAACAAGCCGTCGACAAATTCGGCCGCATCGACATCCTCGCCAACTGCGCCGGCGCGGCCCAAGGCGGCATCTTTTGGGAGATACCCGATGCGGTGTGGGAGCAAGCCTTCGCGCTCAAGTTCTTCGCCACCGTGCGGATGATGCGCGCCGTCATCCCCGCGATGCGGACGCAAAAATCCGGCCGCATCGTCACCATCGTGGGCGACACCGGCAAACAACCCAACCCGCGCTTGCTCCCCGGCTCGGCCTCGAACGCCGCCCTCCTGGCGGTCATTAAGGGATTGGCCGACGAAGCCGGCCCAGACGGCATATCGGTCAACGCCGTGAACCCCGGCCCGACCAAAACCGGCCGTATCACCACCTTGTTCGACAACCTCTCGCGCGACACCGGCAAATCGCTTGAAGAGATCGAAGCCGACTTCACCAAAGAAAGCCCGTTCAAAACGATGGGCGATCCTGTCGAAGTCGCGCGCATCGTCGTCTTCTTGTGTTCGGAAGCGGCGAGCAACATCACCGGCACCTCGATCCTCACCGACGGTGGCCGCAGTCGTGCGTTGGCCTAGTCCCTAGCCCATCCTGAGGCGCGGCCCTCGATCGCGCCCTCAAAGAAGGAAATCCCCATGCTGCTCAACAAAGAACGCGCCTATGCCGTCATGGACAAATACGGCCTCGACGGCCTCGTCGCCAAAGAGGCCATGAACGTCTACTACCTCACCGACTATTGGGACCTGTTCTCCTCGGGCGGTTGGTCGTTCAACAGCTACGCCGTCTTGCCCCGCGACGAAAACGCGCCGGCGGGCCTGGTCATCAATGCCGCGATCAACGCCGAACGCTTATCCGAGGTCACGCCCACCTGGGTGCCCAACGTCGTGATGTTCTCGGACTATTCCGGTCGCAACACCGCCGAGTCCGGCGTCGATCCCGAAACCGGCGAGCCCGAGCCTGCCGAATGGAACGGCTGGCCGGTGCGCGAGGGCGCCTCCCTCACCCCGCTCGAACAAACCTGGGCCGATCGCTCGAAAGATCATGCGCCGCGCATGGCCGCGACCCCCGCCTGGGGATTGCGCCGCATCTTGAAAGACGCCGGTTTGGAGAACGCCAAGGTCGGCACCGACGATCCGCGCATCATCGGTTGGATGAACAACATGGGCATGCCCGGCATCTCGGCGGTCGAGGCCACGAATATCTTCCGCGAGATCCGCATGGTGAAAACCGATGCCGAATTGGAACTCATGCGCAAAGCCGCCGTGATCAACGAGGCTGGCGTCGAGGCCGCCCTCGGCGCGGTGCACGACGGCGCCCACTGGGCCGACATCGAACGCGCCTATTTCACCGAAGTTTCGAAACGCGACGGCAAGGGCCGCTACATCGTCACCACCTTGGGCGGCCTCCCGCACGGCAAGGTCGTCCCCGGCGAATCGCTCTTCCTCGATGCGCTGGCCGAATACGACCACTACCTCGGCGACATCGGCCGCACGCTAATCGTGGGCGAACCGTCCGAGGAATTGGTCCGCCGCGCCAAGGCCATGGAGACCGGCTGGGAAGCCGCCCTAGAGATGATCCGCCCCGGGATCACCCGGAGCACGTTGATGGAAAAAACCATCGGCGTGATTCAAAAAAGCGGGTTCCCCGAATACTTCTACGTATCGCCCCACAGTCTCGGCCTCGAACACACCGACAACCCGCTGCCGCTGGGCGACGACGTCTACGCCGGCGGCGAGTTCGACTTCGCCCTCGAAGAAAACATGGTCATCAATATCGACATGCCCTACTTCGAACTCGGCTGGGGCACCCTGCACCTCGAAGACACGATCCGCGTCACCAAAACCGGCTTCGAAGCCCTCACCTCCAACGAATCGCGCCTCCGCATCATCGACGCATAACAGGCCGGCCATAGCGCGCCGCGGCAGCTTTTGGGCGGCGCTCGAACTGGAGGGCCGAACTTGGATAAACTAGCGTCCGATGGTTCTGTTTTGTCGAAGATTGAATGGATGAAATTCGCCTCACGCCGCTTGGTCAGGTTTTTGTAGACAACAACCAAGAGCAGGCCTTCCGCGAAACGCGAAGTGTCTCCGACACGGTACGGTTCGCCATCGTCGCCGTTCCGATGTTGGCGGTGGGCTTGGCGGGCTTCTTCACTGTCGATGTTGATTATGATGCGGATTCCGGCGACGCATTGTTGTCGGCGGTTCTTCGCGCCGTCGGGATCGTTGCAGTCGTCTTGCTACCGCTCCTGCGCTGGCGCTTCCCGAGCTGGCCCTACCAAACCATAGCGTCCGATGTCCTCAGCCTATGCCTTGCGATAAGCCTGGTCGCCATCACATGGCTACGGAGTGAGTTGGGCACGGCGACCGCGACGATCGGCTCTTCTTTCGGCGGTTTCATTTTCTTTGCGCTGCTGTTCACGATGATCTTGCCCATGAGCGTACGGGCGCAAATTGCGGCGATCGTCGTGATCGGGCTGGGCTGGTCAATTTGGGGCGTCCACGTCGAGTGGTCCGGCACGCCGCGCGGCCTGGCGTTCATCGCGATGGTCGGGATCAGCGGGATCTACTTCAGTCGGCAGCTCAAAAAGCAATCGCGTTTGGCCTTTGCGCTTCTCGAACGGGCCGAGCAACTGGCGCTGTTTGACACCCTCACCGGTGTTTCCAACCGCCGCCTCCTTCTCGAACGGTTCGGCCGAGACATCGCAACCGTCGATCGGACGCGTGAAAAGGTGGCGCTCGCAATGGTCGACCTTGACCAGTTCAAAACGATTAACGACCGGTTTGGGCACACCTTTGGCGACCACGTGCTCACGGAGACTGCCAGGCGACTCAACATGCATGTCCGTTCGGTGGACACGGTATCGCGCTACGGCGGCGATGAGTTTGTCGTCTTGTTCGTTGGGGTCCAAACTCGTGACGATGTCGTGGTTCCGTTGAAAAGGATCGTTGACGATCTATCGAAACCGTTTGAGATCGACGGCAAATGCATCGACGAAATACGGGCCAGTATTGGCGTTTCGACCTACCCCGACGACGGGTCCACCTTTGACGAATTGATCGCGAAAGCGGACTCCGCGATGTATCAGGCCAAAAAGCGCGGGGGTTGCGAATTTCGGTTCTACGAAAGCTAAACCGCCAAGGCGCAACGTTGCGCCAAAGTTCGCCACGAAGTAGCCAAGCCCAAAGCCAACCCCAAACCCGCACAGCCGTCATCCTAAGCCGATGGCGTGCGCCAAAGGCGGACGCCATCCGTGACGAAGGGCCCCATCAATGCTCAAATACGGGCAACCAACAACGCCAACGAGCCCCCACATGACAAACCCCCGCGTTCCCTTCGTCCTCGCCGATCAACGCCCCAAGCTGGCCCCGCCCGACGGCAAGCCGCTGATCGTGCATTTTGTGGTCAACATCGAGAGCTGGCCGTTCGATTCGCCGCCGCCGCGAAAAATTCTCACCGGCCCGCACGGCGTCGAGACGCTGCCCGATGTGCCCAACTTCTCGTGGGCCGAATACGGCTTGCGCGCCGGCATGCCACGCCTCTTCAAGATCGCGCGGGATCGCAATCTACCGACCAGCGCCTTCCTCAACGCCGGTGCGATTGACGATTACCCCTCGGTGGCCCAGGCCGTCAAAGACATCGGTTGGGAAGTCGTCGGCCACGGGCTGAAACAAAAGGCCGTCGGCGGCGAAGACGACGAAGCCGCCCTTCTCAAACTATGCCTCGACAAGATCGAAGGCTTTTACGGCAAACGCCCGCGCGGCTGGCTCGGCCCTGGCTTGCGCGAGACCAACGACACGCCCGACATCCTGGCGTCCGAAGGCGTCGACTACATTTGCGACTGGGTGCTCGACGACCTACCGCATTGGATGACCACCAAACACGGCCCTGTCATCTGCATGCCCTATACGCTCGAGCTCAACGACAGCCCGATGTACGCGATCCAGTACCAAAGCTCGGCCGATTACTATCAGCGCTACAAAGATACCGTCGCCACGTTCGAAAAAGAGTTCGACAACAACCCGCGCATCCTCACCATCGCCACCCACCCCCACCTCATGGGGGTGCCGCACCGCGTCGGCTACCTCGAAAAACTCATCGACGAGCTCTTGGCCCGCGACGACACCATCTTCATGACCGGCAGCCAAATCGCCGACTGGTTCATCGCGGCCGACAAAGCGGCGACGTAGCCGCCGAAGCCCCCCTCTGACCCCTGCATTGACGGTGGGCCAGCGAACGTTGGCGCCAATTGAAGGACGACCCAACCGGTCGTCGCCGGCCTCGAAAGCGGCGCCCAGAAACCGAGTACCAAGACGCTGGGACGTTACGCCGCGGCCACCAACAGCCGCCTGAAAATCGACCTTCTTCCCGCCTAGCGACGCACGCCTCATTTGACACCCCCGCGCCCCGGGCCTAAGACCGCGGCTCCTTCCCCGTGGTGTTCTCCCGGAACTAATGCCCGATCGCAAAGCGCAACTCGTCGGCATGGCGGCTGTGTCGTGCATCGTCTGCTTCTGGTCGTCGTGGCTGGTGGCGAGCCGGTCGGGCACGCTCGCCGGGCTGACGATCTGGGACATCGCGATGCTGCGCTATGCCTTCGCGGGCGTCATCTGCATCCCCATCGTCTGGATCGCCAAGCCGTGGCGCGCCCTCAACCTCGGGAAGACGCTGGCGCTCGCCGTAACCGGCGGCGTGCCCTATGCGCTCCTCACCTACGCCGGGTTCATCTTTGCCCCGGCGGCGCATGGCGGCGTCTTTCTCAACGGCATGCTGCCGACGCTCACCCTGGTGATCGCTTTCCTGTGGCTGCGCGAGAAACCAGGCCGCTTCCAAATCATCGGCAGCCTGTTGATCGTCACCGGCGCCGCCATGGCGAGCGTCAGCGGCATTGCCGGTTCGCCGCAAAGCTGGATCGGCGATCTGTTTTTCCTCACGGCGGGCCTCAGCTTTGCCGTCTTCCTATTGCTCCAGCGCCGCTGGCACACCGATGTGCCGCAGATTCTGTGGACCGTCACCGTTATCGGCATGCTGCTGTTCCTCCCGGCATGGTGGCTGTTCCTGCCCTCGACCCTGGCCGAGGCCAGCACAGACACCATCGTGATCCAGGTCGCCTTTCAGGGCCTGTTCCCCAACCTGCTCGGCCTGATCCTGCTCAGCGTCGCGGTGCGCCGCATCGGCCCCAACGTCTCGGCCGCCTTTTTGTCAGCGGTCCCGGGCCTTGCCACGGTCATCGGTCTGATCTTCCTCGGCGAAAACCCCGGCCTCATCGGTTGGCTCGGCCTCCCCATCCTGACCGCCGGTATCCTACTCGCGACCGTCTGGCAAAGACGCGCCTAACCCACCCTTGCCGCCGCGCAACAATTCGCTAGTCTCCCGCCAAAACCAACGCCAGTTCCGGGAGCCCCACGCATGACCACCGCCTCGTTGACCAAAGACGCCGTCGATTTCGCCGTCGGCCTCACCTACGACGCCACCCCTGAGGATGCCCTCAAAATCGCGCGGCGCTGCGTGATGGATGGGCTCGCTGTCATGCTGGGCGGCTCCGAACAGCCGGCCCTCGAAGTCATGGCACGCTATATCGATCGGGTCGGCGGTGCCCCCGACGCCCGCCTCTTGGGCAACGCCAACAAGAAAGTCCCGGCCCATCTCGCCGCCCTTTGGTACGGCCTTGCCGGGCACGCGATGGATTGGGACGACACCCAGCTCTCCGAAGGCCCCGGTCGCATGTACGGGCTTCTCACCCACCCGACCGTGCCACCGCTGTCGGCCTGCCTCGCCATCGGCGAAATGCTCGGCGGGGTCGACGGCAAGACCTTCCTCACCGCCTTCAACGCGGGCTTCGAGGTCGAGTGCAAGATCGCCGAGGCGATCAACCCCGATCACTACGCTCGGGGCTTTCATACCTCGGGCACCATTGGCACGTTCGGCTCCGCCGTGGCGGCCGCGAAAATGCTAAACTTCGATCACAGACAAATGGCGCAAACTATTGGTATTGCTTCATCTTTGGCGGCTGGCATCCGCGCCAACTTCGGCACCATGACCAAGCCGCTGCACGTCGGTCGGTCCTCCGAAAACGGCGTCACCGCGGCCCTCTTGGTCCGCGACGGCTTCACCGCCAACGACGAAGCCCTCGACGGCAAGTGGGGCTATCTGACCATCGCCGGCCCTGGCGGCGACCCCGATCTGGTCTTGGGCCGTTTCGGCAAGCCGCTGACCATCACCGCGCCCGGCGTCAGCATCAAACCCTACCCCTGCGGCGTCCTCACCCACCCCTCGATGGACGCGCTCAAGTTCCTGATGCGCGACGAAAACGTCAAACCGGACGACATCGAAAAAATCAAACTCTACGCCGCGCAAAATATCTTGGGCCCGATCCGTTACAACTTCGCGACCACCGAGCTTGAGGGCAAGTTCTGCATGCACTTCTTGTTGGCCGCCATCGCCATTGCCGGCAAAGCGGGCAAGCGCGAGTTCACCGACGAATTCGTGTCCCGCGCCGATGTCGGCGACATGCAGCGCCGTGTCGAAACCATCGACGACAAAGAGATCGAGGCCATGGGCTACGACCGTATCCGTTCGCGGGTCGAGGTCATCACCAAGGACGGTCGCACGCTGGAACTCTGGGCCGACGAAAACTATCGCGGCTCGCCGCACAACCCGCTGACCGACGACGAGGTCGAGGGCAAGCTGCGCGACTGCGCCGAAGGCCTGCTCGACGAATCCGCCATCAAGGCCGTCATCGACCGCGTTTGGGCGCTTGACGATCAACCCAGCGTCACCGACGTCCTCGCCGACCTGCATTGGCAGAAGGGCTAGGCCCGCCGCGCCCGCCGCGCGAAAACAGGCGCTCGCCGCTCCAAGACTCCAGGAGACAAAGGAGGTTTCGATGTCCGACGCCGCCAAGACCGTGGTCCCGCACGATCTCGCGCACGCCACTCAGCTATTGCGCGCCGCCCACGACATGTACCAGGAAATCCTGCGCGCCTCGCTGGACCACGCCGGGCACGATCTCGACATTCCGGCCTTTCTCAAACGACTCAACGGCGCCCTGATCAGCTTCAAAACCTACGACACCCAAATCGCCGGCCTCCTCGACCGCGACAACGCCTAGCGCGCCGCCAAAATCCGCATCCCGAAGCCCGGTCGGCGGGTCGCGGTGCCGGGACATCTCGAGCGGCCGTGGGCAGCTACGCCAGCGGATAAATCATGCAGGTCGTGGTGCCGTGGGCGTACAGCCGGTCATTTTCGTCCACCAGCTTCCCCTCGGCGGTGCCCAGCCGCTTGCCCGAGGTAATCACCGCCCCGATCGCCCGTAAACGACCGGCATCCGGCGCCAGGGGCCGCACGAAATTTAGCTTGAACTCGACCGTCGTGACCCCAAACCCGGCTGCCGCCGTGGTTTGCACCGCGCAGGTCATCGCCGAATCCAACAGCGTCGCGACGTACCCGCCATGCACCGTGCCATAAGGGTTGAGAAAACGCGGATCCGCCGTCCCGGCAAAGACCGCAAGCCCCATCCCTGCGCTGACCAAGTCGAAATCCATGACCAAACCGATCAGCGGCTTGGGCAGGCGGCCCGCGATCATGCGCTTCATAATCTCCAGACCGGTCAGACCGCCGACGACGGCCGGATCAAGCACGCCGATCTCCACGTCGTCCTGAGTTGCTGCCATTCCAGCCATTTTGACCCCTCCATGAAATTTCATGATAAGACCAAACCACATCAAGTTGCGTCAAACAACTTTAATTAAGTTGCATTTTGCAACTCAAAATACTAAAGTTTCGTTATGAAACGAATTAGCTTCGCGGATACCCGCTGCTCCCTCGCCCAATCGCTCGACATGATCGGCGAATGGTGGACCCTCTTGATCATCCGTGAGGCCTATTTCGGCACTCGACGGTTCAGCGACTTCCAAAGCCACCTCGGTATTGCGCGCAATGTCCTCAGCGAACGCCTCGACCGCCTGGTCGCCAACGATATCCTCCAACGCGTGCCGGTCTCGCCAGGCAGCAAGCGCGCCCATTACCGGCTCAGCGAAAAAGGCCGCGATCTCGTCACGGTGGTTATCGCGCTGGTCCAATGGGGCGACCGTTGGGTCATGGGGCCCGAGAACGCGCCGGTCCGCATGGTCGATCGCGCCACCGGCGAAGATATCGACACCGTTCAGGTGCGCGCCAAAAACGGACGCCCCCTGGGCCTACACGATATCGGCCTCGAACCCGGCCCCGGCGCCGACGACGCCATACGGGAACGCTTCAGCGAAGCGGTCACCGACACAGGCGCCGTTCGCTGGCGCATTCGCCGCCACATGGCGGCCTAAGCGGCATCGTAAAGACCGGCGGGGGGCGACCCCCGCCCTGCCCTAGTGAACCGACAATAGAGAACCGAAGCCCTCGACCTTGTCGGGAATGCCGTTGCTGCGCAGCGCGTGCCAATAGGTCGCGGTATTGATCGCAATCACCGGTTTGTTCAGCCATTTTTCGGCCATCCCGGCCAACCGCGCCATCGCAAGGTTGGTCCCGGCCTGAACGATGGCATCGACGTCGTCGTCGTTCACTTCCAAGATCGCATCGCGCAGGGCGTCTTCCGATTCGTGGGCAATCAGCACCGGGCTCTTGCATTTCAGGCCGTGCACGGTCTTCACGTCGAACCCAAGGTCCTCGAAGAACCGCTTCACGTTCTTATCGCCCACCGGCATGTAGGGCGTGATACAGGCGATCCGTTTGATCGGCCCGTACTGCGCGGACATCACTTTAAGCGCCTCTTGCGAAGCATCCGAGCCCATGGTCACGCCGCAGCCAGCCACCTTTTCCATGTGCTTTTGCAGCTTGGCCGAGCCCTCTAGCCCGTCCCAAAAGGTTTCCGCCGACATGCCCATCACGAGGTGGTCCATGTGCATGGTCTTCAGGCGCTCGACCGCCTCGTCCTGCTTTTCGGCGATCACCTCGATCAGCTTGTTGAAATCGTCGTCGTTGGCCACCTTCATGTCGGGGATGTGAATCCGCGCCATATGGTTGGTCACGCCCTCGGGCCGCATCCGGTCGAATTCCGGTTGTACCGAAGTGTTGGTCGACGGGGCGATCACCCCGAATTTCATGCGATAGCCTAGTGAATCCGGCATGGCGATTTCCTCCCTTGGCCGCCCCGTTTCGAAGGGCGCCATCATGCGGAGGCGCGCGCACGGCCGCAAGCGCCGCGCCGCCCCTGACCACGGGGAGAACGCGCCCGCTTGCGACCGGGAAGGTCGGAAAGGCCGCTAGTGGTCGGTCAGCAGCGTGCCGAAGCCCTGCACCTTGTCGTCGAAGCCGCAGGTCCGCAGCGCGTGCCAATAGGTCGCCGTGTTGATCGCAATCACCGGTTTCTTCAACCAACGCTCCGCCGTGGCGGCCAGCCGCGCCATCGCGAGGTTGGTGCCGGCTTGAATGATCGCATCGACATCGTCGCCATCGACCTCAAGGATCGCATCGCGCAACTCGTCTTCGCTGAAATGCGCGATCTTCACCGGGCTCTTGGCTTTGAGCCCCTTGATGCGCACCACGTCGAACCCGCACTCCTCGAAGAACCGGACGACGTTCTTATCGCCAACGGGCTGATACGGCGTTACCACCGCGATCTTCTTCGCGCCGTAAACCTTCAGGGCGGCCTGGCTCGATTCCGAGCCCATCATCACCCCGACGCCGGAGATTTTCTCGATGTGCTTCTTCAGCACCTTGGAGGCCTCAAGCCCGTCCCAAAAGGTCTCTGCCGAAATGCCCATCACGATATGTCCGGGATGACAGGTCATCAGGCGCTCGATCGCGGCATCCTGCGCCTCGGCAATCTCCTCGATCAACTTGTTGAAGTCGTCGTCGTTGTTGATCGGATTATCCGGCACGTGAATGCGCGACATATGGTTGGTGATCCCCGGCGGCGCCATGGCGTCGAACTCCGGCTGGACCGAGGTATTGGTCGAGGGCGCGATCACCCCGAATTTCATGCGATAGCCAAGTGAATCAGGCATCTCGCCCGCCCTTTTTGTTCTTACAAAACTGCCGCACAGTGTCCTCGTTTGAGGCTCGCCCCAGCCATGATCTGGGTCAAGCGCAAGGCCCGGTCCGACCGCCGCCCCACCCTGTGGGCAGTGCGGAACGGATCGATTACACTTCGAC
>Ga0181588_10004615_pt1 | contig 11276 bp, 5 predicted proteins | sample 071ome_26_FD_148607 | JGI IMG/M metagenome (GOLD analysis project Ga0181588, IMG submission 148607) | Coastal salt marsh microbial communities from the Groves Creek Marsh, Skidaway Island, Georgia - 071409BT metaG (spades assembly) | ecosystem: Environmental > Aquatic > Marine > Intertidal zone...
GACCAACGTTCCCGCGCGCTTGCAATCTCCCCGTCGCCTGTCGACAATCCGCGCTCTTTCCATGCCGTCGAAACCCAGCCAGAGCGCCGAGGATTACCTGGAGCGTATTCATGAATTGATCGAGGAGAAGGGATATGCCCGCGTGGTGGACATCGCCTCCTCGCTGGGGGTCACGCAGGCCTCGGTCACGAGCATGGTTCAGAAGCTGGATGAAATGGGCTTCGTGGACTACGAGAAGTATCGCGGTCTCATGCTGACGGAGGAAGGGCGGGCCATTGCCCTCAAGATCCAGCATCGTCACGAAACCCTCGCCCGGTTCTTCTCCCTGCTGGGGTTGGACAAGGAAACGCAGGGGCGCGACATCGAGGGGTTGGAACACCACTTGAGCGGCTCGACGATCGATTGCCTGGAGGCGCTTTCCCAGTTCTTCGAGCAGACGCCGGACACGTTGCAGGCGTTTCTCGATTTTCGCGAGCGCGGCGCCGGCGGGGATTGAGCGGCGCCGGCCTAGTTTGGAGGGCGGTAGAGGTGTTTCCCCTGGCGCGCCGCCTGGATGGCCTCCATGGTGTCTTCCGGCGCGCCGGGATCGCCCTGTGACGCCATCCATTGATCCAGTTTCTGGCGCAGGCGCTGTTTGATTTCGGCGTGTTGGGGATCGCTGGCCAGATTCGTCATCTCATATCGGTCCTTGGCGGTGTGATACAGCTGTTCGGCCGGACGCCGGGTGTAGCGCTTGACCAGGTTGTAGATCGCCGGTTGATTCCAGGATTCAAAGACCCAGGTCGCCCAGTAGGGATTGTTCAACTTGCCGTCGCCCTTGGAGCCCATCAGGTGCTTCTCGATATACATTTCTTCCGGCAAGAGGTTGCGAATGTAACGCCACTCGCCGTCGGTCACCGTGCGGATCGGATATCGGGGCCCCTCGGGCACGTTGTTGTGGATGCCGAAGGCGTAGTCCCGATGAGTTTTCGACTCTCCTGTGAGGACGGGAAGAAAACTACGGCCGTCCAGTCCGGGAGGGCTTGCCGGGCCGCCCGCCGCGTGGAGAAAGGTCGGCAGGACGTCGGCGTATTGGATGATGGCGTCCGTGCGTTTTCCGGCGGCCACCTTGCCGGGCCAGCGCGCGACCAGCGCGGTATGGACGCCGGTGTCCCAATTGGTCCACTTGCAACCGGGAAACTGGGAACCCTGTTCGGAGGTGAACAACACGAGCGTGTCATCCGCCTTGCCGGCTTGGTCCAGCGCGTCGAGCAATTCGCCTACCTGCCCGTCCATGTAGGTGATCTCTGCGAGATACTTGCCGAAATCCGAGCGGGTGCGCGGCGTGTCGGCGATATTGGGCGGCAACAGGATCTTCCCGGGCGGGTATTGCGACGCGTCGCCCATGACCCAGGGCACGTGGGGCTCCACCAGGGCGACCACGAGGCAGAAGGGTTCGTCGCTTCGCCTCAGGAATTCGTTGACCGCGCCCAGGTCGTGGGGTCGCGTCGGATCGCGCACGCAATTGGGATCGAAGCCGCCGACCTGTTCGAAGGGAAAGGCCTTCCTCGGTTTGACGTGATCCTTGCCCGCCAGCCCCACGCGATACCCGAGCGGTCGCAAGCGCTGCGGCATGCTCATCAAGTCCGGCCGGCTCGCCGAATGGTTCCAGGCGCAGCCATTGCGCAAGGGAAACTGCCCCGAGTAAAGCTCGGCGCGGCACGGTTGGCACATGGCCTCGCTCAGGTAGGCGCGGTTGAAGGTCAGCCCCTGCGCTGCCAGGGAATCAATGTTCGGCGTCCTCGCATTCCTGCCCCCATACAATGGCAGGTCGTTGTAGGTGCAGTCATCCGCCATGATGATCAGGAAGTTGGGGCCGGCGGCGGATGCGACGGTCGCGACAAACGATGCCGCCGCGATCGCGAACACGAACAGGAGCGGGCGAAGCTTCATGGGCTGATTGGAATCCATGACGCAGTCAACAGCGCCGGGTCGGGTTTTCCAAGCATGACGTCGTGAATGAACTCTTGCCAAAGGCGTCGAATTCCCCGACCAAGACGCACATGTTGATTCGACGCCTTTTCAAGTTTGCCGCCGTATTGGCGTTTGCCGCGGGTTTGGTTGTGTCGCCGGTTGTCGAGGCCGCGGCGAAGCCCAACATCATCTACATCATGGTCGACGATCTTGGCTACGGGGATCTGGGATGTTACGGGCAGAAGCGGATCAAGACGCCGAACATCGATCGCATGGCGAAGGAGGGCATGAAGTTCACGCAGTTCTATGCGGGGTCGACGGTCTGCGCGCCCTCGCGTTGCGTGTTGATGACCGGCCTGCATACGGGGCATGCGTTGATTCGCGGGAACAAGGAGGTCAAGCCCATGGGGCAATGGCCGCTGCCGGCGGAGACGGTCACGGTCGCCGAGGTGTTGAAAGACGCCGGTTACGCCACCGGTCTGGTCGGCAAGTGGGGGTTGGGCGCGCCGGGCACCGAGGGCGTTCCGAACAAGCAGGGCTTTGACTTCTTCTACGGCTATCTCTGTCAGCGTCACGCGCACAACTTCTATCCCGAGTTCCTCTATCGGAATGACCAGCGCGAGAGGCTGAAGGGGAATGTGGTGAACAACGGCCGGGAGGACGGCGCGGGCGTCGCGGAGAAGAAGGTCACCTATTCGCATGATCTCTGCGCCGAGGAGGCTCTCGGTTTCGTTGGCCGCAACAAGGATAAGCCCTTCTTCCTGTACCTGGCGTTGACGATTCCGCACGCGAACAACGAGGGGCGGCAGGAGGGCATGGAAGTCCCGAGCTACGGGCGTTACCAGGATCTCGATTGGCCGGAGCCCCAGAAGGGGCACGCCGCCATGATTTCGCGGATGGACAAGGATGTGGGTCGGTTGCTCAAGCGCTTGAAGCGGCACGGCATCGACGACCACACCCTGGTGATCTTCACGTCAGACAACGGACCGCATCGCGAGGGGGGCAACGACCCGATGTTCAACGACTCCAATGGCCCGCTGCGCGGCATCAAGAGGGACCTCTACGACGGCGGCATCCGCGTGCCGTTCATTGCCCGCTGGCCTGGCAAGATTGAGGCCGGGGGATCCAGCGATCACATCGGCTATTTCGGCGACTTCATGAGCACGGCGGCGGAGCTCGCCGGCGGCAAGGCTCCGGAGGGGCTGGATTCCATCAGCCTGGTCCCGACATTGACGGGCAAGGGCAAGCAGGGTCAGCACGACTACCTTTATTGGGAGTTCATTGGCGGCGGGAAGCACTACCAGGCGGTTCGCTACAAGCATTGGAAAGGCATTCAGCGCTACGATGGCGGCTTTGAACTCTACAACGTGAGCCGGGATATCGGTGAAGAAACGGACCTCGCCGCAGCGAAACCGGAACTGGTCGCGCAGATCCGCGCCATGATCGACGAGGCTCACACGCCCTCGGAGCTGTTCAAGCCGCGCAAGCTCGGGAAGCGCAAGTAAAGCGGGACCGCGCGAGTGTCGACGCTTCGGGCCCTCTTGCGCGCTGCCTTACGATACCCCGGGTCTCAAAGTTCCGTTTCGGACGCCCATTGAATCCTTGGGCGCCGGCGTCTACGTTGGCGGCGTCATTCGCCTTGAGCCCCGCGCCCTCATTCCTGCTCAGTCTGGCCGCGATCTACGCCATCGCGACCTTGGCGGCTGTCTCCCTGCAATCCCGGGCGCGCGCTGTTTCGTATCCGGCTCCAGTCGCCGTCCTGTTCTGCCCGTTGCTCATTCCGCCCGATGAGGCGGTCCTTCGCGCCGCCGCGTCCATTTTGTCCATCAACGCGATGTTTCGCTTGGTTGAGTTGTTGAGAATGCCGAGGGCGTTGTCCCCGCAGGCGCGCCTGTCTTTCCTGATTCCCTTGCCGATCTTTGTCGCCTTGATGGATCAGCGCCGGCGGATGCGCCGCCGTGGTTGCGCTTTCGGCAAGGAAGGGCTGCGGTTGCTCGGGGGCGGGGTCGCGTTCCTTGGTTTGTGGCTGATTCTGAACGCCTTGGCCCAAAGCAATTTTCTCAGATCGAATCACCTGGCGGATCACACCCTCAAGCTGGCGTTGTTTGTCGCGGCGGTTGAACTGGGCGCGCAGGCCCTGTGCGGGTTGGAGCGGATTGTCGGATACCGGACTCGGCCGATGGTTCGGAATGCCTGGCTTTCGTCGACGCCGGCGGAGTTCTGGCGACGTTGGAATGATCGGGTGCACGCCTGGTTGGTGCGTCATGTTTTCCGGAGCTGCGGCGGCCGGGCGCGTCCGGCGCGCGCGATCTGCTGCGTGTGCCTGTTCAGCGGCGCCTTCCACGAACTCATGTTCGGGATCGCGACCTCGCGCTTCGACGGATATCAGTTTGCGTTCTTTGCGGTGCAGGCGCCGGCGATCATGGCGTCCGGTCGAATGAAGGTTTTCGCCCGTCGGGGCGGGGCGGCGGGCGCGGTTTGGCTCGCGACCTTCCTCTGGTTCTGGGCGACTTCCTTCCTGTTCTTCCACGGCATCAACCGGGTCGCGCCGATGTACTACGCCAGCGAGCCGTGGCTGCCGTAGCCGCCGCCGCCCGGCGTTTCAATGCGCAGGATGTCGCCCGGCTCCGCCCGGAACTGCGCGGCCGGCGGCAGGTCCTCGAAGGCAGAGGCCCCGTGTCGCTTCAGCCGGTTGAGGCCGGGCTTGCCGCTTTCGCCGCCTTGCAACCCGAACGGCGCGGTTGTCCGGCGGTTGGTGAGGAGGGAAACCTCCACGGGTTCGAGAAACTCGATCTCCCGGATGAGTCCATTGCCGCCGCGGCGCGCGCCCTGCCCGCCGGATTCATTGCGAATCTCGGTTCGCAGAACGCGGACCGGATAGCGCTCCTCCAGGACTTCCGGGTCGGTGAGGCGGGTGTTGGTCATGTGCGTATGGACAGCGTCCGCGCCGTCTGCCTCCGGTCCGGCGCCCGCGCCGCCGCAAAGAGTCTCGTAATAGCCGAAGCCGCGTTCCCCGGACCGCCCGAAGAGGAAGTTGTTCATGGTGCCCTGGCTTGCCGCGACGACGCCCAGCGCGCCGAAGACGACGTCGACAATGCGTTGTGACGTTTCGACGTTGCCGCCGACGACGGCAGGGCATTCGGCGGGATCGTCGGCCGGTGTTGGATTGAGCAGGCAGTCGTGGGGCAGGATGACTTCGATCGGGGCCAACACGCCGGCGTTGAGCGGGACGTCTTTCTCGATCAGGCAGCGGAAGCAGTAGATCAACGCGCTCATGACGATGGCGCGGTTGGCGTTCAGGTTGCCGGGCATGACGGGGTCGGTCCCGGTGAAGTCGACTGTTGCGGCGGCCTGATCGCCCGAGTGGCTCACCGTGACTTGCGCGCGGATCCGGGTGCCATTGTCGAGCTTGTCTTCGAACGCGCGCTCCCCTGCGGGAAGTTTGAGCAACGCCGCCCGCACCATGTTCTCAGCCGCGCGTTGGATATGTCGCATGTAGGCCTGAACCTTTGCGAGACCGTGGCGCGACGTCATTTCGCCCAGCATGCGGACGCCGACCTGGTTGGCCGCCGCCTGGGCGTTGATGTCGGCGATGTTCTCATCGATGGACCGTGAGGGGCGGGGCCCGGAGGCGAGGAGGGCGCGGAGTTCGGCCTCGTGGGAGGCCCCCTCGCGGGCGAGGCGGAACTTGCGGATGATGACGCCCTCATCGGCCAGGGAGGAGGAGAAGGGCGGCATGGATCCGGGGGTGATGCCCCCGATCTCCGAATGGTGCGCCCGGCTGGCGACGAAAAAGTCCGGCGCGCTTGAGCCGCTGCCAGGAATGAACACCGGAGTGATGACGGTCACGTCCGGAAGGTGGCTGCCGCCGCGATACGGATCGTTGGTGACATAGATGTCGCCGGGTCGGAAGGCTCCCACATCCTCCCGCAGGCAGCGCACGCATTCGCTCATGGCGCCGAGGTGGACGGGAATGTGCGGCGCGTTGACCACCAGGGCTCCGGCGTCCGTGAAGATCGCGCAGGAAAAATCCAGGCGTTCCTTGACGTTTGTGGAGAGAGCGGTCTTCTCCAGCGTGGTTCCCATCAGCTCGGCGATCGACGCGAACTGGTTGTTGAACAACTCGAGCTCGATGGGGTCCGGCTTGACGCGCCAATCCACGTTGTCTGCGGCTTGATTGCGGAGTCGGCTTCCTGAGGAGGCCGCGGTCAGGACAATGTCGTTGTTGCCATTGACGCGCGCTTTCCATCCGGGTTCGACGACGATGGTCGCGATGGCTTCCGCAATGATGGCGGGTCCTGGGAGTTCGTCGCCGGGAGCCAGGCTTTCGCGAAGGAAGACGCCGGTTTCCAGGGGCTTGCCGCCGAAACGGGCCGTGGTGTGACGATCGGGTTCCCGAAGGCGCTGAATGGGACTGGCGGGGCTGCTCGGGAGGGTTGGCGTCTCCGCGGCCAACTCCATTCTGGCGGCATAGACCTCGATCTCCCGCTCGGGAAAAGTGAAGCTGTAAAGGCGTTGGTGCTCCTCGGTGAAGGCGCCGAGATAATCGCGGTCCCGGGGTTCGGCGACCGTGATGCGGGTTTCCTGCCCCTGGTAGCGCAGGTCGAGCAATCTGCGCGGGGGCAGGATGCGTTCCGGGGGCGCGCCATCGGCCAGCAGTTGGGCGCGAAGGTCGGTTTCGATTTCCCGGAAGATTCCGGCGAGGGTGTCGCTTCGAATCCCGTCGAACAGGGCGTTCGCCGGCTGCGCGATCGACCGTTCGCCGTGGCGCGCGATTCTGGCCATGCCAATTCCCAGCGCGCTCAGAGCCCCGGCATGCCGGCTGCAGAGAATCTCGGAGACGCCCAGTTCGGCGGCGATGGCGCAGGCATGCTGCGAACCGGCGCCGCCATAGCTGACCAGGCTGTATTCCCGGACGTCGTGACCGCGGGCGAGCGAGATCTTCCTGATGGGCGCGGTCATGTTGGCGTTGGCGATCTGAACGAAGCCCTCAGCCAGTTCGTCTCGGGTGTACGTCTTGCCGGACTCGGATGCGATCAAGTCAATCTGCTCGTCCAGTCGCCGAAGAACGGCGTCGCGATCCAGGCGAAATGGAAACCGATCAGGTATGACGCGCCCCAGGTAGACATTGATATCGGTGACGGTCAGGGGGCCGCCTCGACCGTAGCAGGCTGGTCCGGGATCGGCGCCCGCCGACTGGGGGCCGACCACGGGTTTCTGTCCGTCGAACCAACAGATGGAGCCGCCGCCCGCCGCGACGGTTTCCACGGCGAGCATGGGAGCCGACACCCGGATGGCGCCGCCGCTTTCCTGATCGGTCAACTCCATTTCGTAGCGCCGCTTGTACTCGCCGTCGTAGCGGCAGACGTCCGTGCTGGTGCCGCCCATGTCGAAGCCGATGAATGTTGCGCGATTAACTGACTTGGCGACGCAGGCTGCGCCGACCACCCCGCCGGCCGGGCCGGAAAGAATGGAATCCTTGCCGACAAATGAGTCCATGGAGACCAGGCTGCCGGCGCTGGTCATCAGTTTGATCCCGGCTTCGGGCAGGGCGGCGGCGATGCGTTGAAGGTAGTTCCGCAGAATGGGGGTCAGGTAGGCGTCCACCACGGTGGTGTCGCCCCGGGAAACGATCTTGGGCAGCGGATTCAATTGCGAGGAGAGCGATACATTCTTGAAGCCGCGCTCTTTGGCGAGGCGCCCGATCATGCGCTCGTGTTCGGCGTTCCGATGGGAGTGCAGGAGGCAAACGGCAACTGAGTCGACGCCGCTCTCGGCCAGTTCCGCCAGTTGGGCCTGGATTCGTGATGGGTCCGGCGATTGAATCGAGCCGCCCTGCGCGTCAAGTCGTTCGTCGATCTCGATCACGCACTGGTAAAGGTCGTCCGGTTTGCGCGGACAGAGATCGAACAAGCGCGGCCGATTCTGATAGGCGATCCGCAGGACGTCGCGGAAGCCCCGGGTGGTGATCAACGCGGTTCGCGCGCCTTGACGCTCCAGCAGTGCATTGGTGCCCCGGGTGGTGCCCAAGCGGACGTCGATCGGTCCGGTGGGCTCCTCCGGGCGGAGTCCCATCAACCACCTGACGCCGATAACGGGAGCCTCATGATCTCCTTTCAGGGTGTAGCCAAGACCCTCGGGTGGGGATGTCGGGAGAGACTCCTCCAGATGGAGCGCTCCAGTGCGGGCGTCAAAATCAGCGATACGGCCCGAGGTGAATTCATTTTTGCCGGATGAGGCGTCGATTTGCCACTCGATCTTGAATTCTTGGAAGAACTTGGCCGGGGCGCCGATCCGGGTTGGGTCGAGGATGGCCGCGGCAGTGGAGCCCGGCCCGCATTCCCCGTGATAGACCCCGTTACTCAGCAGTTTGTGGGCCTTGAGCGCGCTGTTTGGCCCCCGTCCCAGGCAGTCGGTGAAGGTGCCGCCGACGTCGATCCAGAACTCCCAGCCTGTTTCCGGAGGATTCCTTTTTTTGAATTCATTCATGCAAACTTGCGTCTGGCATCATTGGTTTGGCGAAAAATCGAGAAATCGCCGGATTCGTTTTGATGGGCTGAAAAGTCCGTGGTAATCGAGAAAAAGACGAGAATCTTTAGAAAAAAAGCCTCATTCGAGCGGCGGCGGCCGAAATGTCCTTTATTGCTGGAAGTCGGAAGTAGGGCAAAAAACGGTTGCGATTTTTGATTCAGGCGTTTCAGAATCCTCAGCTAACGTAAATTTAAACAAACAGAACTCACTTATGAGCAAAATCAAACGCGAACAATGGTGCGGCGGTTCCGACCACGCTTGGAACCCGAATCGTCGTGATTTCCTTTTCGTCGGGGCCCTCGGCGCTCTCGGCGCCAGCCTGCCGAACATCCTGCGGGCGGATGTCGGAGCCAACATGGAGGCCGGCCGGAAGATCAAGGCGAAGGCGAAGTCGGTCATCCAGATTTACCTGCCGGGCGGCTGCGCCCACCAGGAGTCCTGGGATCCTCAGGTTGGCGCGCCCATCGAATATCGCGGTCCGGTCGGATCCATTCCGACCAAGATTCCGGGCGTTCACTTCAGCCAATACATGAAGAAGATCGCCGGCGTGGCGGACAAATTGTCCGTGATTCGTTCGATGACGCACGGCGAGGCGGCGCACGAGCGCGGCACGCACAACATGTTCACGGGCTACAAGCCGAGCCCGGCGATCAAGTATCCCAGTGTCGGCAGCGTGGTTTCGCACGAACTCGGTTCCCGCAAGAACCTGCCCCCGTATGTCTGCATTCCCAGCCAGCCGAACAACCACGCCGGCACGGGCTATCTCAGCTCCGCCTTTGGTCCGTTCAGCCTGGGCAGCGACCCGGCCAGCGGTAGCTTCAAGGTGCGCGACCTCAACCTGCCGAAGGGGATCGATCAGGATCGCTTCGCCAAACGTCGCAGCATGCGCGAGGCCGTCGACGCCCACTTCAGCGCCTTGGAGAAATCCGACGCCTTGACCGGCATGGATTCCTTCTACCAGCGCGCCTACAGCATGATTTCCTCGAAGGAAGCCCGTGAAGCCTTCGACATCACGAAGGAAGACAAGAAGATGCGCGACAAGTATGGCCGCAATCAGGCGGGACAACGCATGCTTCTGGCCCGCCGTCTGGTCGAATCCGGTGTGCGCTTTGTCACCATGACCTACGGTGGTTGGGACATGCACGACGGCATTCAACGCGCGATGGAGCGCACCATGCCCTCGTTCGACCAAGCCTTTGCCGCCTTGATCACGGATCTCGACGAGCGCGGCATGCTGGACGACACCCTGGTCACCGTGACCAGTGAGTTTGGTCGCACGCCGATGATCAACAATCGCGCGGGTCGCGATCACTGGCCGAAGGTCTTTTCGGTCGCCATGGCTGGCGGCGGCGTCAAGCGCGGCGTCGCGTACGGCACGTCCAATGCCATCGGCGCGGAGCCGGAAGACGACGCGGTCACGATTGAGGACTTCGCTCACACCGTTTACCACTTGATGGGCATCGATGCGGCCAAGGAAATCATGGCCCCCGGCGCCCGTCCGATCGAGATTGTCAAGGAAGGCAACCTGATTGACGGCGTGCTGGCCTGAGCTTGGCACACAGTGTTCTTGAGACAGCCTGACGGCGTGAACGCCGTCAGGCTGCTCCTTATCGAATCAAAAAAGCAACGGATGGGAGTCCAGAGCCCCGTCAATCCGAAACTTAATCCAAAATACCGACGATGAAGAAACTCACTGCGTTGATGACAGCGGCCATTCTCTTGGCCGGTAACGCTCTGGCCGTGGACCCCGAAGTGGGCTTGAACCGCGGCTATGGCGACAGCTTCCAATGGATCAAGCCGCTCGGCGCGCAGCGCGGAACGGAGGTGGACGTGACCATCACCGGCTACCGCTTGGGCGATTCCCAGGAGATCATGTTCTACGAGCCGGGCATCGAGGTCGTTTCCATCACCGAGCCAAAGGATCGCTCGGTGAAGGCGAAGTTTCGGATCGCCAAGAACGCCCGGCTCGGGGAATACCATTTCCGCCTGCGCACAGCGTCGGGCATCAGCCAGGTTCGCACCTTCAATGTCGGGCCATTCGCCAATGTCGAGGAGAAGGAGCCGAACAACGAGTTCAATGAAGCGCAGGAGTTGAAGGGCAATGTGACGGTCGAAGGCCGCGTTGATTCCGAGGAAATTGATTACTACAAGGTGACCGCCAAGAAGGGCGAGCGCATTTCGGCCGAGGTTGAGGGCGTGCGTCTGAACATGACCTTGTTTGATCCCTATGTCGCGATCCAGAACATGGACGGAGAGATCCTCGCCGAGTCGGATGACACCCCGTTGGCGTTGCAGGATCCTTCGGTGACGGTGGTCGCCCCGGCCGATGGAACCTACATCGTTCAGGTTCGTGAGGCAGCCTATGGCGGCGGTCGTTACAGTTACTATCGGGCGCACATTGACAGCTTTCCGCGCCCGACCATTGTTTTCCCCGCCGGCGGCAAGGCCGGCTCGACCGTGAAGGTGAAGTTCATCGGCGACGCCGCCGGCGACTTCGAACAGGAGTTCAAGCTCCCGGCCGAGCCTGACGAAAACCATGGCGTGGTCGCCGTTCAGAATGGCGTCAGCTCACCCTTTCCGAACGCCTTCCGGGTTTCCCCGTTCGACAACGTCATTGAGGCGGAGCCCAATAACGATTTCGCCAAGGCGACCAAGACGGAGTTGCCGGTTCCCGCGGCCTTCAACGGCATCATTTCCGAACCCGGCGATATCGATTGCTTCCGCTTTACCGCCAAGAAAGGGCAGCAGTTGCACGTTCGCGTGCACGCCCAGCAGGTCCGCTCCGACCTGGA
>Ga0181588_10004616_pt1 | contig 11275 bp, 8 predicted proteins | sample 071ome_26_FD_148607 | JGI IMG/M metagenome (GOLD analysis project Ga0181588, IMG submission 148607) | Coastal salt marsh microbial communities from the Groves Creek Marsh, Skidaway Island, Georgia - 071409BT metaG (spades assembly) | ecosystem: Environmental > Aquatic > Marine > Intertidal zone...
CTGGGCCCGATTTCCGTGCAACCGTCTGAATTCCTCAAACCGGCCTTCGCCGTCGTGGCTGCATGGCTGTTCGCCTCGGCACGCAGCGGCGCCATAAAGCAGGGCAACCTGATTTCCATCGCCGCTTTCGGCACCCTCGTCGGACTGCTGCTTCTGCAGCCTGACGTCGGTATGGCAGTTGTCATTTCGGCGGTGTGGTCTGCACAGTTCTTTCTCGCGGGATTGCCGCTCTACTGGGCCGCGTTGTTGGTCTTCGGCGGCGCGGGCGCCCTTGTCGCCGCATATTTCACGCTGCACCACGTCGCCAGCCGGATCGACAGGTTCCTGGACCCGTCCTCCGGCGACAGCTACCAGGTCGACCGGTCGCTGGAAGCCTTCATGAACGGCGGCCTGTTCGGGCGCGGACCGGGCGAAGGCACCGTCAAGGAAGTCCTGCCCGACGCGCATTCCGACTTCGTCTTCGCCGTCGCCGGCGAGGAATTCGGCCTGTTCGTCTGTCTCATCATCGTTGGACTTTTCGCTTTTATCGTCCTGCGCGGGTTCGCCCGGGCACTGCAGGAAACAGACCTGTTCATCCTGTTGGCAACGTCCGGCCTGCTGGTCCAGTTCGGGCTGCAGGCAGTGATCAATATGGGGTCAACGCTGCGGCTGATGCCGACCAAGGGGATGACATTGCCGTTCGTATCCTATGGAGGTTCTTCCCTGATCGCGATGGGATTGTGCGTCGGTTTCCTGCTGGCACTGACGCGCAAGCGCGTCGGCGTGGAGACGCTGCGATGACCGGCAGCGGGCACATCATGCTTGCCGCCGGCGGCACGGGCGGCCACATCTTCCCGGCGATTGCCGTCGCCGAGGCGCTGCTGTCGCGCGGCTATACCGTATCCCTGATCACGGACGCGCGCGGAATGGATCTAGGCAGCGTGCTGCCGGATGTCGCCGTGCATCGAATCAGCGCATCGGGTATCGGTGGCGGGGTCGTCGCGAAAGCCAAAGCAGTGTTGTCTATCGGTATCGGCGTGATTCAGGCACGCCGCCTTTTCCGGAAATTCCGGCCCCGTTGCATCGTGGGGTTCGGTGGATATCCGTCCGTCCCGACCATGCTTGCAGCCACAACGCGCGGTCTGCCGACGGTCATTCACGAACAGAACGCGGTGCTCGGAAGAGCCAATCATCTGCTTGCGGGCCGGGTATCCGCCATCGCGACGTCATTCGACGAAACCGCGGGCATCGCACCCGAAAATGCCTCCAAGGTCGTGGTGACGGGCAATCCGGTTCGCCACGCCTTTTCCGAGGTGCGCAACCGGCCCTATCCGGCAATCGGGCCCAATGGCGAAGGTGTCAAAATTCTGGTCCTCGGCGGCAGCCTCGGCGCCACCGTCTTCAGCGACATTGTTCCCCGGGCGATCGCCGACATGCCCGAAACGCTGCGCCGGCGATTTGCGATCGTTCAGCAGTGCCGCGCGGAAGATATGGACCGGGTGCGCGAGACGTATGACAGCGTTGGCCTGTCGCCGGAACTCGCAACCTTCTTCGACGACGTGCCGGAACGCATGGCCAATGCCCATATCGTGATCACGCGGGCCGGCGCATCTACCATCGCCGAACTGGCCGAAGCGGGACGACCCGCCATTCTGGTGCCGTATCCTCATGCGCTGGACGATCACCAGACGGCGAACGCCCGCTCGATCGACGATCGGCAGGCCGGCTGGCTGATTCCGCAAGACGGTTTCACACCGGAATCGCTGACCATCCGGCTGGAAGGTTTCGTCAACCTGACCAATACGCTGACCAACGCCGCCGAAGCGGCGAGATCCCTGGGCGGCAGAAACGCGGCGGATGCCGTCGCGGATCAGGTGGAACGTCTCAGCGGCGCGCGACCCAATGGCGGCGCCGGGCCGGCATCCGATCCCGTGCGGGAGATCGCCGCATGAACGCGCTTCCCCTCAGCATCGGCACCATACATTTCGTCGGAATCGGCGGAATCGGGATGAGCGGCATCGCCGAGATTCTTCACAATCTCAATTACTCGGTGCAGGGCAGCGACATCGCAGAGAGCGCGAATGTCAAACGGCTGCGCGATCTCGGCATCGAAATATCGATCGGCCATCGCGGCGAAAACCTGGGCACGGCCGAAGTCGTCGTCATTTCGTCCGCCGTCAAACCGGACAACCCGGAAGTCGTCGAAGCACGTTCCCGCCTCGTACCGGTGGTGCCGCGGGCCGAAATGCTGGCCGAAATCATGCGTCTCAAATGGGGCATCGCGGTCGCCGGCACTCACGGCAAGACCACGACCACGTCCATCGTTGCCTCGGTTCTGGATGCCGGCCAGTTCGACCCCACCGTCATCAACGGCGGCATCATCAACGCCTACGGCACCAACGCCCGGCTCGGCAGCAGCGAGTGGATCGTCGTCGAAGCGGACGAATCCGACGGCACATTCATGAAACTGCCGGCCACCATCGCAGTGGTCACCAACATCGATCCGGAGCACCTGGATCACTACGGCGATTTCGATACGCTGAAAGCGGCGTTCGTCAAATTCGTCCAGAACATCCCGTTTTACGGCTTTGCCACGATGTGCATCGACGATACCGAGGTACAAGCCCTGATTCCGCAGGTTTCCGACCGCCGGATCATCACCTACGGGCTCAGCCCGCAGGCGGACATCCGGGCGATTGACATATCTGCCGATCCCGCGGGTTCGAGCTTTACCGTCATGATCGCAGACCGGTCGTCGGCAACCACCTCCGAACTCGGACGCTTCACCATGCCGATGGTCGGCGACCACAACATCCGCAACACCCTGGCGGCGATCGCGATCGCGCGGGAAATGGGAATCGACGCCGATGTCATCCGCCGTGCCCTCTGCGAATTCAGCGGGGTCAAACGGCGCTTCACCCGCACCGGCACCGTCAACGACGTCACGATCATCGACGATTACGGTCATCATCCGGTGGAAATCACAGCGGTCCTGGCCGCCGCCCGGACCAGCACCCGGCGCAACGTGATAGCGGTCGTGCAACCGCACCGCTATACGCGGCTGCGCGACCTGTTTGACGAATTTTGTACCTGTTTCAATGACGCCGATACCGTCATCGTCACCGACATATACGCTGCCGGCGAAACGCCGCTGGACGGATACGACCGCGACGCGCTTATCGAAGGGTTGCGAAGCCGGGGGCATCGTCATGTCCTGCCGCTGGAAAACCCGGAAGCGTTGCCCGGCCTCATCGCCGAGCTCGCACAGCCGGACGATTTCGTCGTCTGCCTCGGTGCCGGGAACATTACGGCATGGGCAAACGACCTGCCCGATGCGCTCGCCGCCATATGGAACGCAGGCGACGCCGCCGCGACAACCGGTGGAGGCGCGTGATGCTGGCCCATGCCCTGCCCCGTCTGATCGATCGTCTGCCCGCCGTGCGCGGCGAAGTCTCGGAAAACGCACCGCTCGGGGGGATCACCTGGTTCCGGACCGGCGGCCCGGCGGAGGTCCTGTTCCGGCCGGCGGACGTCGACGACCTGCAGACCTTTATCGCCGCTCTGGAACCCGACATCGCCGTCACGGTGCTCGGCCTCGGGTCGAACGCCATGATCCGCGACGGCGGGGTGCCGGGCGTGGTGATCCATCTCGGCAAGAATTTCGGCGACATATCGTTCGACGGCGATGACGTGATCGCGGGCGCAGGCGCACTGGACGTAGCGGTCTCCCGCGCCTGCCGCGACCGGTCTCTGGCGGGTCTCGAATTCCTCAACGGCATTCCGGGCACCATCGGCGGCGCGCTGCGCATGAACGCCGGCGCCTATGGCCGTGAAATGTCCGACGTCCTTAAAACGGCGAAGGCGATGGATCCGGCTGGCCGGATACACGAATTGAGCCGGGCGGATTTAGGATTCGCATACCGCCACAGCACGGTGAACCAAGACTGGATTTTCCTGTCCGCGCGCATGATGGGCATGCCGGGCGACCGCGCGGATATCGATGCCCGAATGAAGGAAATTGCCGGCGACCGCAAATCGTCCCAGCCGATTCAGGAACGGACCGGCGGATCGACCTTCAAGAACCCGAAGAACGCAAAAGCCTGGGAACTGATCGACGCTGCGGGATGCCGCGGTCTGGTCGTCGGCGATGCAATGGTGTCCGAACAGCATTGCAACTTTCTGATCAACCGCGGCAAAGCGACCTCCCACGACCTCGAAACCCTCGGCGAGGAAGTCCGCCGCCGGGTAAAGGAACGGTCAGGCATTTCCCTGGAATGGGAAATTCGCCGCATCGGCATACCCGCGGAGGGGGCATCATGAGCGCGTCCGTCGCAGTACTTGCCGGCGGCTGGTCGAGCGAGCGCGACGTATCGCTGATGGGCAGCGGCAACATTGCCGCGGCGCTGCGCGATGCCGGTTACGACGTGCGCGAGATAGACGTCAAACGCGACATTCCGGCCCTGGTGGAAGCGCTGACCCCGCCGCCGGATATCGTCTACAACGCGCTCCACGGTCCCTATGGAGAAGACGGCTGCATCCAGGGAATCCTCGAATGCCTGGGCGTACGCTACACTCATTCGGGCGTCCTTGCTTCGGCGCTGGCCATGGACAAACCCATGGCAAAGCATCTGTTCCGGAGCGCGGGAATTCCCTGTCCGGAACACCGCATCGTCACGCGGGCGGAATTCGATGCCGGCGAACGGATCGATCTACCGTTTGTCGTCAAGCCGCTCAACGAAGGCTCCAGCGTGGGCGTCCGCATCGTTCGAACGGAGGCCGATGTCGCCGCACTGGACGACGCTATCTGGGCTTATGGCAGTCGCATGATGCTCGAGAGTTTCATCGACGGACGCGAAATCACGGTTTCCGTCATGGGCGACAAGGCTCTTGGCGTCACGGAGATTCGCGCGCTGGAAGGTTTCTACGACTACGAAGCCAAATACACCGACGGACGCGCGGAACATCTGGTTCCGGCCCCCATTCACCCGGAGGCATACGACGCCGCCATGGAATATGCCGTCCGCGCGCACAAGGCGCTCGGATGCCGGGGCGTCTCGCGCGCTGATCTCATGTACGACGACCGCCGCGGCGAGCCCGGCGATCTGTTCCTTCTCGAAGTCAATACGCAACCCGGCATGACGCCGCTGTCGCTCGTCCCCGAGCAGGCCGCCCATGCAGGAATCGAATTCGGCGACCTGGTTCGCTGGATGGTGGAGAACGCATCATGCGATGGATAAACCTCAGGCGATCGAAGCCGGCAAAAGGCAGGCGCGGAAAAGCCGCCCGCAAACGGCCCATGCCGCGATGGACGCGACGGTCGCTGCGTGGCCTCGGCGCCGTTGCGGTTTTCGGCCTCGCGCTCGGCGGTCCTGCCTGGCTGTGGCAGTCCGGCTGGGTTGGAGACGCGGCACATTCAGTCTGGCAATCTGCCGCCACGCGCATGGGACACGCCGGCTTGCGCGTAGAGCAAGTCCTGCTGCAGGGCCGCCGCCACGAATACGCAGACCGCATCACCCAGGTACTGGACATCAAGCGCGGTGCGCCGCTGCTGGCAGTGGATCTGGAACACGCGCGTGAACGGCTTGAATCCCTGCCCTGGATCCGGGCGGCCAGTATTGAGCGCCAGTTCCCGAGCACCATTCGCGTCAATATTCTCGAACGCCGGCCGATGGCGCTCTGGCAACGCGAAAACAAGCTGGTGCTTGTCGACGACGAAGGCGCCGTCATTACGTCCCGCGACCTGGAACGGTTCCGCGACCTGCTGGTCGTCGTCGGAAAGGACGCGCCGACCCATGCCGCATCGCTGATGACCATTCTGGCGCACGAACCCGCACTCAAACAGCAGGTCAATGCCGCCGTCCGCGTCGGCGACCGGCGATGGAATATCCGCATGGAGAACGGGGTCTACGTTCGGCTGCCGGAAAAAAACCCGGAAGCCGCCTGGAAACGCTTCGCCCGGCTGGAACGCGAACACAAACTTCTGAAACAGGATCTGCTGTCGATCGATCTGCGGATACCGGACCAGCTTATCGTCCGGACCCGCGGCGGCCGCCCAGGTCCGGACCGCAAGGTAAATCATCGCAAGGGAAAGAACACCTGATGATATCCCGGATAAATTCCTACCCGCGGCGGGAGGCCGCCTGATCATGGCGAAGTTACGCACCGGAATCATCGCGGCGCTCGATGTCGGCAGCACCAAGATCTGCTGTTTCATCGCGCATATGAATGCCGAAGGCGGCATTCGCGTGATCGGCGTTGCGCAACAGGCTTCGGCCGGCGTGCGCAACGGTTCCGTCATCGACATGGAAGCCGCCCAGAACGCAATTCTCACCGCCATCAGCGCGGCGGAAGAACTCGCAGGCGAACGTATCGACCGGATATTCGTCAATCTGTCGGGTGGCGCGATCTACTCGCACATCCAGGAAATCGAGGTGTCGATCGCCGGTCACGAGATCGGCGCGACTGACATCCAGCGCGCACGGGAACGGAACTTTCACATCGAACAGCCGGAAGACCGTGACCTGATCCATTGTCTGCCGGTCGGGTATTCGATCGACGGCAATCGCGGCATACGCGACCCGCGCGGCATGTTCGGAGAGCAACTCGGCGTCAGCTTCCACCGCATCAACGCGGCGCCCGGCCCGGTTCGCAATCTGAAGAACTGCGTGGCCCGCTGCCATCTCGACATCGAAGAGGTCGTGGTTTCACCCTATGCGGCAGGACTGTCCTGCCTGGTGGAAGACGAAAAGGATCTTGGCGTCACCCTGGTCGACATGGGCGGCGGCACGACGACGATAGCGGTCTTCTATGACGGTCAGGTGGTTTACGCGGATTCGATCCCGGTCGGCGGCGGACACGTGACCAACGATGTCGCACGCGGCCTGTCGACGCCGGTGGTGCACGCTGAACGGATGAAAATACTGTACGGCAGCGCCGTTCCGTCGCAGTCGGACGACAACGAGATCATCGACGTGCCGCTGGTCGGCGAGGACGAGCACAATCACCCCAATCACGTCCCACGTTCCATCCTGACCGGCATCATCCGCCCGCGGATCGAGGAAACCTTCGAGCTGGTGCGCGAACGTCTGGAGATCAGCGGCGCGGACCGTGTCTCCGGGCGCCGCCTGGTCCTTACCGGCGGCGCCTCCCAGTTGCACGGCGTCCCCGAACTGGCCGGCCTGGTGCTGGAAAAGCAGGTCCGGATCGGACGTCCGCTCCGAATCAGCGGCCTCGCCGAAGCCACCAGCGGACCCGCCTTTTCGACCTGCGCGGGTCTGTTGCGCTACGGCGTCGAAAAATACGCCGGCATCATCGAAGACGCCCCTGCGAACGAAAATGCGCCGGCCAGCCGGATTTCCCGGATCGGCCAGTGGCTGAAAGAGAGTTTCTAACCCGATGACCAGTCCATGACCCCACAACTTTCAACCCAACCCGCAGCGACTCTGCGGCAACACCGACCCGGGTGGATCGGCACCACCCGTTCTGTCCCTTCCCTGGCTAGGAGGCCTCAATGACCATCAATCTCACCGTTCCCGAACCTCAGGACCATCTGAAACCTCGGATTACCGTTATCGGCGTCGGCGGCGCCGGCGGTAACGCCGTAAACAACATGATCTCGTCGCAGCTCGAAGGCGTCGAGTTCGTGGTCGCGAACACCGACGCCCAGGCGCTGGCGCAGACGCTGGCCGAACGGCCGATCCAGCTTGGACCGGGCATCACGCACGGCCTCGGCGCGGGATCGCGCCCCGACATCGGCCGCGCCGCAGCGGAGGAAGCCATGGACGACCTGATGGAAGCGCTCAGCGCCGCCCACATGGTCTTCATCACGGCCGGCATGGGCGGCGGCACCGGCACCGGCGCAGCCCCCGTCATCGCCCGCCTGGCGCGCGAACACGGCATCCTGACCGTCGGCGTGGTCACCAAGCCCTTCCAGTTCGAGGGCATCAACCGGATGCGCATCGCCGAAGCGGGCATCGAAGAGATGCAGCAATACGTCGATACGCTGATTGTCATCCCGAACCAGAACCTGTTCCGGATCGCGAACGAAAAGACGACCTTCGCGGATGCGTTCACGATGGCGGATGAAGTGCTCCATTCCGGCGTACGCGGCGTCACCGATCTGATGGTGGTCCCCGGCCTGATCAACCTCGACTTCGCCGACATTCGCGCCGTTATGAGCGAAATGGGCAAGGCGATGATGGGGACCGGCGAAGGCGACGGCGAGGAACGCGCCAGGCTGGCAGCCGAAGCGGCGATTTCCAACCCGCTGCTGGACGACGTGTCGATGCAGGGCGCCCGGGGCGTGCTGATCAACATCACCGGCGGACCGGACATGACCCTGTTCGAGGTCGACGAGGCCGCCAACCGGATCGGCCAGGAAGTCGATCCCGACGCGAACATCATCTTCGGCTCGACGATGGATTCAAGTCTCGAAGGCAAGATGCGCGTGTCGGTCGTCGCTACCGGCATCGATGCCCAGGCGGAAGTGCAGCCACGGCCTGTCCTGAAGGTCTATTCCCAGCCCCAGAAACTGGTCAGGGCAACGGAAACTGAAATGCCGGCTGAAGAAGCGGCGCCGGTCCCGGCGACCGCCGAGGCCGCTGACGAACCGGTTGCGGAAAACAAGGCGCCGGAAACCCCGCCCGCACCGGCGGCCCGCGTGACGACCCCGATCGAACCGCCTAAATCGTCCGCCGAGGTTGCCCGGGCCGTTCAGGAAACCGTTCCTCAGCAGGTCGCGGAAACAATGACGCCCGCGCCTGAAGCGCCTGTCGAACGGAACGTCGCCGAATCGCCTGCACCGGCGGCGGAAACGGCGCCGGAGCCGGAGACACCGGCGGAACTGACGCCCGCCGTGGCCGAGATGCCGCAGGAGGACCTTCCGGCGCCCGCGGAACCGCGGCTGGTGGCCAAGAACGATGCGTTCATGCCGCCGCCGCCAGTCGATCCCAAGGCCACGCCGGAAACCGATGCCGCAGCGGATCCGTTCAAGGAAGCCGATCTGCTGAATGGCGGCCAGAAAGACGATTCGCGGCGCCGAGGGGGGAACCTGTTCCAACGCATTACCGGAACAGGCCGCGAACGTCGCCCCGAACCGCCTGCGGCAGCGTCGGAGACCGAAATCCGGTCTGAACCGTCCAAGCCGGCCACGATCGCCGAAAAACCGCAGGAAAATGCGCCCCAGCAGAGCCGTTTGGCAGGCGTGGACCCTGAAGACCGGGTTCAGACGTCGCAGGGGGATGACGATTTGCTTGAAATCCCGGCGTTCCTCCGCCGTCAGGCAAACTGACGACTGCGTTAACCCTACGGAATCCGTAACATTCTGTAACATTTGTTGATTTGAGTTTCTTGGGGGGTGTTTGGTAAACACCCTCCGAGGACTTGAATCCACTGCGGCGCTCGCTCCCCGAAAAACCGGTCACACTGCGAACTGCGCAGCCGCCGACCGAGCCGCAGCGGAAACGGGTCCCAGGGGACCATAGAGTAAAGATCGCTGGTGTGATTAAGCAAAAAACATTGAAGACCGAGATCGGCTGCACGGGTATCGCCCTGCATTCGGGACGTAAAACCGCCCTGACGCTGAAACCGGCAGAAGAAAACTTCGGCATCCGCATATGCCGGACCGACCTTTTCAACGGTGCCCGTGAAATCGTCGTCGACTGGCGGAATGTGGTCGATACCCGCCTCGCGACCACGGTGGGCAACGACCACGGGGCGACCGTGAGCACGATCGAACATCTGATGGCGGCGCTTGCCGGCTGCGAAATCGACAACGTCCTGATCGAAGTCGATGGCCCTGAAATTCCGATCATGGACGGCAGCGCGGCACCGTTCGTGTTCCTGCTCGAATGCGCCGGCAAGGTGGAACAGAAGGCCCTTCGGACCGCGATCAAAATTCTCAAAACCGTTACCGTTGGCGACGACACCCGGTCTCTGACGATTTCGCCCTCCGACGAATTCAGTCTCGATTTCGAGATCGATTTCGATTCCTCGGCGATCGACTGCCAGGAACGCGTCTTCGCGGGCACCGGCGAGAACTTCAAATCGGATATCGCCCGCGCCCGGACATTCGGCTTCGAACAGGAAGTCGACGCCATGCGCGATGCGGGTCTCGCTCTGGGCGGGTCCCTGGACAACGCCGTCGTGATCAGCGACGACAAGGTGCTGAACGAAGACGGCCTGCGCTACGACGACGAATTCGTGCGCCACAAGATTCTAGACTGCGTCGGCGATCTGTATCTGGCGGGCGGACCAGTCATCGGCGCGGTGCGGGCCAGCCGGTCGGGACACGCCCTCAACAACGAACTTCTTCGCGCCATCTTCGCCGACGACGATGCATGGACTCGCATCGACGCTTCGGCGCCCAGGGGCAACGTGAATACGATGCAGCCAACCTCCGCAGTCGCCTGAGCGACCTGTCATACCGGAGCAATAAAGGGCGCCGTCAGGGCGCCTTTTTTCGTTTCCCAGTGCCCGAGCCCGCCTTACATTCGTAGCATCAACAATGGTATACATGCTGCCTGTTCGAATTACGGAAGCCAGAATGTCGATCCGTCGTCTACGCCTCGTCGCCATGGGAGCAGCGGTCTGCCTGCTGGTGACGGCCTGTGGCACAGACGAAGAGGTGTATGTCGAACGAAAGGTCGAGTTCCTCTACAATACGGCCGTCAATTCGCTGGAAGCCCGGGAATTCAAAGACGCCGCCAAGGAATTCGAAGAAGTCGAACGCCAGCATCCCTACTCCGTCTGGGCCGTTAAAGCCAAGTTGATGGCAGCCTATTCCAATTATCAGGCCAATCGATACGACGAAGCGGTAATCGGGCTGGATCGCTACATCCGGCTGCATCCGGGCAATCGCGACGTACCCTACGCCTATTATCTTAAAGCGCTTTCCTATTACGAACGCATTTCGGATGTCGCGCGCGACCAGCGGATAACGGAACAGGCGCTGGACGCCCTTACGGAAGTCGTGCGCCGGTTTCCCAATTCCAAATATGCGCGCGATGCCGAGCTGAAAATCGACCTGACCCGCGATCATCTCGCGGGCAAACAGATGGAGATCGGCCGGTACTATCATGATCGCGGCCATTTCCTGGCGGCGATTAACCGGTTCCGGCGCGTCGTGGACAATTACCAGACAACGACGCACGTACCGGAAGCCCTGCACCGGCTGGTCGAAGCCTACACCGCACTCGGCGTTATGGACGAAGCCCGAAAGGTGGCCGCCGTTCTAGGACACAACTATCCCGGCAGCGAGTGGTATCTCGATACCTATGCGGTGGCCGCCGGTTCGGAC
>Ga0181588_10004623_pt1 | contig 11267 bp, 15 predicted proteins | sample 071ome_26_FD_148607 | JGI IMG/M metagenome (GOLD analysis project Ga0181588, IMG submission 148607) | Coastal salt marsh microbial communities from the Groves Creek Marsh, Skidaway Island, Georgia - 071409BT metaG (spades assembly) | ecosystem: Environmental > Aquatic > Marine > Intertidal zone...
TTGACGCCCGCGCCCGGCGGCGCCTATCCTGATAAGTGAAAAGCGCGCGCGAAGCGCCGGAAAAGAAACGCTAAAGACACCCAACAGGAAAGCAGGTACGCGGAAATGGCCGAGCGCGAGTCTGCGAAGACACGGTTAGAGGATGCTGTCGCTCGTTTGGAAACGGCGATCACCGGCGTCACCGAAAACCCCAAGACCACCGAATTGGAGAAGGAACGCGGCCAGTTGACCGCGGAACTGACCTCTTTGAAGACCGAGCACAAGGGAGTCACCGAGCAACTTCAGTCGCTGCAGGATGATTACAAGGCGCTCGAAAAGGTCGTCGATCAGGTGACCGACCGCCTCGACACAACGATCGACCGCTTACGGTCGGTGCTGGAGGCCTAACGCCGCATGGCTGTCGTCGATGTGATGGTGAACGGCCGGACCTACCCGGTTGCGTGTGACGATGGGCAAGAAGACCACCTGATCGACCTCGCGCACTACATCGACAAACGGGTTGCCGAGTTGGCCAAAACGATGGGCCAAGTCGGCGACGCACGCCTCATTCTGATGGCTTCCTTGCTGATCGCCGACGAGCTGTCCGAAGCGGTCGAATCGACCGAAACGCTCAAACAGACCCTTGAAGAGCGGCAGGTTGAAGACGATAGCGCGACCGAAGAGACCTTTGCGACGCTGGCGAGCCGCATCGAAGACATTGCCGCTCGCCTGGAGAGCGGCTAATTTCAACGCGCGGGCGGGTTCTGCTCGGCTCGATCGGCTACGTATCCCTGGGGCCAATACCGTTTTCTCCGGGAGCTGTCTCTGCCGGGACTGTGGTCCTGGTACCGCGGCACCCACCTGCTTCGGCAGGCCACAGAGGAGCGATTCAACCGGACGACCGTAGCGGTCTCGCCCCACTCACCTATCGTCATGACTGACCGGGACGCCCTGAGGCGCCAAGCCCGTCGGCGACGCATCGGGGCTTCGGTAAATCGTGACGCCTTGGCTGCCGCGGTCTGCGACCATTTCCTGAACGCCGTGCCCCACGACGATCATGCCGTCTTGGCGGGCTACTGGCCGGTTGGGAGTGAACTCGATGATCGACCGCTCCTCGCCGCCCTACGAACGCGCAACAAGACGATTTGTTTGCCCTGTGTCGTGGATGACCATGCACCTTTGGTCTTTCGGGCCTGGGTGACCGAAGACGCTCTTGTCCCAGACCGTTTCGATATTCCGAGCCCCCCAGAAACCGCGCCCCAGGTTATGCCGAGCCTGGTTGTCGTCCCGCTCTTGCTGTTTGATGGAGCCGGGCACCGGCTTGGGTCCGGGAAAGGCTTTTACGACCGGACGCTGGCTCGGCTCCGGCAGACGTCGTCAATTTTGGCGGTTGGGGTTGGCTATGCCGCCCAGCGCACGGCCGGCTTGCAGCCGTTGCCCACCGACCAGCGGTTGGATGGCGTCGTGACCGAAAAAGGAGCGGAGTGGTTCTAGGATGAAAACGTTGTTTCTTGGCGATGTCGTCGGCCGCGCCGGTCGCGATGCGGTGGTCGCGCATGTGCCCGCCTTGCGCGAAAAGCTGTCGCTCGACCTGGTGGTCGTCAATGGCGAGAACGCCGCGGGCGGTTTCGGGATCACGCCGGAAATCTGCAAAGCCTTCTACGACGCCGGCGTCGATATCCTCACCGGCGGCAATCATAGTTGGGACCAGCAGCAGATCGTCGGGTACATCGACGGCGACACCCGCCTGTTACGACCGCTGAACATCGCGCCGGATGCCCCCGGTCGCGGCGCCCAGGTCTATGCGCTTGCCGGCCGCCAGGTCATGGTGGTCAACGTGCAAGGCCAGGTGTTCATGGAGCCTAACGACAATCCGTTCCGGGCCGTCGATCGGGTCTTGGAAGGGGTTCGCCTCGGGACCACGGTGCAGTTCGTCCTTGTCGATTTTCATGCCGAAGCCACCAGCGAAAAGATGGCGATGGGGCATTTTCTCGATGGGCGGGTCAGCGCGGTCTTCGGCTCCCACCAGCAGGTGCCGACGGCCGACACGATGATTCTATCCGGCGGAACGGCCTACCAAACAGATGCCGGGATGTGCGGCGACTACGATTCCGTTATCGGCATGGACCGAGCCGTTCCGCTGGACCGGTTTACCGGCCGTGTGACCAAGGCCCGAATGACCCCGGCCCTGGGCGACGCCACGCTGTGCGGCGTGGTGGTCGAGACCGACGACACGACAGGGCTAGCCACGGCAGTCGCACCGCTGCGGATGGGTGGTCGGCTTGCCCCGACGATGCCGTCCTAAGCCGGTTCTCGCCGCAATATCGCCATAAAACACCGGTACGCCAGCGTTTGGGACGCGGCGTAGGCTGCCCAATCCACAATATCTGGTATAAACCGGGTATCGTCTTACCAGCATTAGAGTGGCATCCCCGACCATGGCCGGTCATTCCCAATTCAAGAACATCATGCACCGAAAGGGCGCGCAGGACGCCAAGCGCGCCAAGGTCTTTGCAAAACTAATCCGCGAGCTGACGGTGGCGGCCCGGTCCGGGCAACCGGACCCGGCGACCAATCCAAGGCTGCGCACCGCGGTGGCGGCTGCCAAGGCCGCCAATTTGCCCAAGGATACGATGGACCGTGCCATCAAGCGCGGCGCCGGTGAAACCGACGGAGAAAGTTTCGAAGAGATTAGGTACGAGGGCTATGGCCCCGGCGGCGTGGCCGTCATCGTCGAGGCGCTTACCGACAATCGAAACCGCACCGCCAGCGAGGTGCGCAGCGCTTTCACGAAAAACGGAGGATCGCTCGGCGAAACGAACTCGGTGTCGTTTCAGTTCAATCGCGTCGGCTCCATTCGTTATCCGGTTGCCGCGGGATCCCCCGACGACGTTCTCGAAACGGCGATCGAGGTCGGTGCCGACGAGGTCGAGTCGGACAACGAGGTTCATGAATTTCTTTGCGCGCCGGATGCCTTTCACGAGGTGCGTGAGGCTCTTCAATCCAAGCTCGGCGATCCGCAATCGGCGGAAATGATCTGGCGTCCGATTAACACGGTGCCGGTCGACGACGAAGGCGCCGCCAGCACCTTGTTCAAATTGATCGAAGCCTTAGACGACAGCGACGACGTGCAGACCGTGTCGGCGAACTTCGAGGTTAGCGACGCCGTTCTCGAAAGCATCGGTAGTTAGGCGGCGCTGTGAAATTGCTCGGGCTCGATCCAGGACTCCGCGCAACGGGTTGGGGCGTCGTGTCGTTTGAGGGCGATCATTTGCGGCACGTTGCCAACGGTACGATCCGCACCCCGTCGAGCGCGCCCCTCGCAGAACGCCTGTTCGCGTTGTTTCGCAATCTGGTCGACGTGATCGAAGCACAATCGCCCGATTCGGCGGCGGTCGAGGAAACCTTCGTCAACAAGAACCCGCAAAGCACGCTTAAGCTCGGTCAAGCCCGCGGGGTGACGCTTTTGGCGCCGGCAACCCTCGGCATTCCAGTCAGCGAGTACGCCGCCAACTTGGTCAAGAAAACCGTGGTCGGCGTCGGGCATGCCGACAAAAACCAAATCAACGTCATGGTTTCGCACCTGTTGCCAGGCGTGAAAATCGATAGCGCCGACTCGGCCGATGCCCTGGCCGTCGCCATTTGCCATGGCCACCACATGCCGGCGGCGAATCGGTTGCGGCAAGCCGTTGCGGAGCCCGTCCGTTGATCGCCAAGCTGAAAGGCATCGTCGATTCGGTCGGCACCGATCGTGTCGTCCTCGACGTGAACGGCGTCGGGTACGTCGCGTTTTGTCCGGCCAGGACGCTACAAGAGCTCCCGCCACCGGGGGGCGCAGCAACCCTCCTCATCGACACCCACGTCCGCGAAGACCACATCCATCTCTACGGATTTTCGGACTCGCTGGAACGCGATTGGTTTCGCTTGCTGCAAAGCGTTCAGGGCGTTGGCGCCAGAGTTGCGATTGCCATTCTTTCGGTCTTGAGCCCTGCGCAGCTCGCCGAGGCGATCGCCGCCCAAGACAAAGCGCCCGTCACCCAAGCGCCGGGCGTCGGCGCCAAACTCGCCCAACGCATCGTCGCTGAACTCAAAGACAAAGTGCCGTCGCTGGTCGAGGTGTTGTCGGTCGGCGGCGCGGGCGGGGCCGAAGAAACCCGTACCGCACGCGGCTTGATGAGCGATGCCGCGGCCGACGCGGTTTCCGCTCTGGTGAACCTGGGCTACCGGCGGGTCGAGGCCTTCACCGCGGTCGCCGCGGTCGCCAAGCAAGAAAAGGGCGCGCTCGAGGTTGAATCGCTCATTCGTAGTGCCTTGCGCGAACTTGCCCAAACGGGCACGGCGGCATGAGCGAGGCAACGGAACGTCTGGTGGCGGCCGAGGAGGACGGTGACGATGTCCTCGGCCCCGGCATTCGCCCGGTTTCGTTGGATGATTTTGTCGGCCAGCGACAGGTCTGCACCAACCTGCGGGTCTTTGTCGAAGCCGCCCGCGCGCGCAGCGAAGCCCTCGATCATGTCCTGCTCGTCGGTCCGCCCGGTCTCGGCAAAACCACGTTGGCGCAGATCGTCGCCCGCGAACTCGGCGTCAGCTTTCGCGCGACTGCCGGCCCGGTGATCGCGCGTTCGGGCGATCTCGCGGCGCTGCTCACCAACCTTCAGCCGCATGACGTGCTGTTCATCGACGAGATTCACCGCCTTAGCCCGGCGGTCGAAGAAATTCTCTACCCGGCGATGGAAGATTTTCATCTCGACCTCATCATCGGCGAAGGACCGGCCGCACGCTCGGTGCGCATTGACCTGCCGCCTTTTACGTTGGTCGGCGCGACCACGCGCTCGGGCTTGCTGACTACGCCGCTGCGCGAGCGCTTCGGCATTCCGCTGCGGCTGAATTTTTACGACACCGAAGACCTGGTCCAGATCGTCAGTCGGGGCGCGCGCATCTTGAATGTGCCGCTGACCGACGAGGGCGCGCTCGAGGTCGCCCGCCGGTCGCGGGGCACGCCGCGCATTGCCGGCCGTTTACTAAGACGGGTACGCGATTTTGCCGCCGTCGCCGGCCACAACGAAATCGGCAAAGACATCGCGTCCGATGCGCTCAGCCGGCTCGAAGTCGACCAACGCGGTCTGGATGCGATGGATCGGCGCTATCTGTCTTGCATCGCCGAATCGTTTGGCGGCGGACCGGTCGGCATTGAAACCATGGCCGCCGCGCTGTCCGAACCACGTGACGCACTCGAAGAAATTATCGAACCGTTCTTGATCCAAGAAGGGTTTCTCCAACGCACGCCGCGGGGTCGGCAGTTGACGGCCGCCGCCTTCACCCATCTCGGGCTCAACGCGCCCGCCGCACCCACCCAGCAGCTCGAGATGCCGGTGGCCGAGGACGGCGACGATGACTGATGTGGCAACCGAAAATGCACCATCCGCGGGGCGCATCGACGACGACGGCATCCACCACTTGCCGGTGCGGGTCTACTACGAAGACACCGACGCCGCCGGGATCGCCTATTACGCCAATTATCTCAAGTTCATCGAACGCGCGCGCACCGACATGATGCGGCTGCTCGGCGTCACCCATTCGAAGATGGCGCAGACCGACGGCTTGTCGTTCATCGTCCGTAGTTGCGCGGTCAAGTATCGGCGCCCGGCGCGCCTGGACGATGCGCTGGATGTACGCACCCGCGTGATGCGCATCCGTGGGCCGGTGCTCGATGTCTTGCAAGACGTTTACCGCGACGACGATCTGTTGGTGGCGACCGAACTTCGGATTGCCTGCATGGACGGGACCGGCCGCGTGCAGTCACTGCCTCCTCCCATTCGCACCGCATTTGCGCGGATCGCGCAACCCGCGCACTAGCTAAGGAGAACCATGGAACAACAAGCTGTTGAAGCGGCGGCAATCGCCGGGTCGGTCTCGGGCGATCTGTCCATTCTATCGCTCGTCGCGCGCGCCGACTTTATCGTCAAGCTCGTGCTTGTTTTGCTGCTGGGCTCGTCGATTTGGTCTTGGGCGATCATCTTCGACAAGGTCCGTCGCATTCGCCGCGTGTCGGCCAAAGCGAGCGAGTTCGAGGAGGTCTTTTGGTCGGGCGGATCGCTCGAGGATCTTTACGACCGGATCGGCACCAAGGCCGATCACCCCATGGCGATCTTGTTTGCCTCGGCGATGCGCGAGTGGCGCCGGTCCGGTGCGCATGGGCTGGTCGAAAGCGATCGCTTGAGCACCGGCGTTCAGGAACGAATCGGCCAGGTGATGCGGTTGACGATTTCCCGCGAACTCGACCGGCTCGAACGCTACCTCGGCTTTCTCGCCACGGTCGGTTCGACGGCGCCCTTCATCGGCCTGTTCGGCACGGTGTGGGGCATCATGAACAGCTTTCAGTCCATTGCGGTCAGCAAAAACACCAGCCTCGCCGTCGTCGCGCCTGGGATCGCCGAAGCCCTATTCGCAACGGCGTTCGGTTTGGTTGCCGCGATCCCGGCTGTTGTCGCCTACAACAAGTTTTCCAGCGACCTCAATCGCTTCTCTGGGCGGCTTGAAGGGTTCGCCGGCGAGTTCTCCGCCATCCTGTCGCGCCAACTCGACGAACGGACCGACTGATGGCCGCTTTTCTGATGGAACGATCGAAGACCAACTGGCGCGGCGGCCATCGACCGATGGCCGAAATCAACGTGACGCCGTTCGTCGATGTCATGTTGGTGCTGCTCGTCGTCTTCATGGTAACCGCGCCGCTTCTGACCGTGGGCGTTTCCGTGGAGCTGCCGGAGACCGCCGCCGCACCCATTCCCGGCCAGGACGAACCTTTGGCGGTGAGCATCGACTCAAGCGGGCGCGTCTATATCCAAGATTCGGAAGTCAGCATGGAGACGCTTATTCCCCGGCTCGAAGCGATCACGTCGAACAATCCCGATGCGCGCATTTTTGTGCGTGGGGATAAGTCGATCGACTACGGCCGTGTCATGGAAGTCATGGGTGTCCTTAACGGCGCGGGCTTCAATCGGGTCGCGCTGATCACCGAACGGCTGCAAGGAAAGTAGGGATCGGTGCGCGGGGCGATCGGCATATCGGTGGCTTTCCACCTCGCGCTCGCGACCGCCGCATGGACCGGGTTGCCCACGTTGTTCCAAGACACGATTCAGGAAGAGACGCCGATCATCGTCGAACTGGTAGCGATCGCCGAAGAGACTCGCGCGGCGCCGGAAACGCCGCAAGAAGCGCCGAAACCAGAACCCGAAGCGGCAAAACCTGAGCCCGTAAAGGCCGAGCCCAAGCCACCGCCCCCGCCACCTCCCGCGGCCAAACCCGCACCGCCCGCGCCTGAGAAAGTCGCGGCGTTACCGCCCCCGCCGAAGCCTGCCCCCAAACCCGAGGCGGCGCCGCCGCCACCTCCGGAAACGCGGGTGGCGCCCGAACCACCCGAGCAGCGCCGGACCAAAATTCGCCCCAAGACCAAGCCGGAGCCGCCGAAAAAAACGCCGCGCTTTGACGCCAGTCGGATCGCCGTTCTCATCGACAAGACACGCAAGGACGAAGCGCTGGAAACCGAGCCGGACGAGGCACCAAAGAAATTTCTGCAGCCGCCTCCCGTGGATGATTCGCCCGTGCAGCGCGCGGCCATCGGTAATCGCCTGACGATCAGCGAAGTCGATGCCATCCGCTACCAGATCGAGCAATGCTGGAACGTGCCGGCCGGTGCGCGGGACGCACGCGACCTCGTGATCAAGATCCGGATCAACCTCAAACCGGATGGATCGCTCAAGGGGCCGCCTGTTATTTTGGATCGCGACCGGATGGATGACGGCTTTTTCCGCGCCGCGGCGGAGAGCGCCCGTCGCGCGGTGCAGCGCTGCACGCCGCTCAAGAACCTGCCCACCTCGAAGTACGATCGGTGGCAAGAAATCACGTTGACGTTCAACCCGCGAGAAATGCTCGGCGGCTAAAGGTGAAGGAATTGAAATGACGATCGTGACGCGTTTTCCGGCTGCGGTTCTTGCCCTTTTTGCGGCAACGCTTTTTGCGGTGCAGTTCTCCGCAAACCCGGCGCAGGCGCAACTGCAGATCGATATTACCCGTGGCAACGTCGATCCGTTGCCCATTGCGATCGGCGATCTCAACGGGACCACGCCGGACACGACGCAAGTGGGCCGAGATATTTCCGGCGTCATTGCCGCAAACCTCGAACGATCGGGGTTGTTCCGCGCGATCGAGCGCGCAGCCTTCATCGAAGATCCGACGCAGATCACCTTGCGGCCTCGGTTCGGAGATTGGCGACTCATCAACGCGCAAGCGCTCGTCACGGGCGGGGCGGTCGAAGAGGCCGACGGTCGTCTTCGCGTCGAGTTTCGTTTGTGGGATACCTTCGCCGAGCAACAGATGACGGGTTTGGTCTACGTCACCAATCCAGAGAATTGGCGACGCATTGCCCATCTGATCTCCGATGCGATTTACAAGCGCTTGACGGGCGAAGACGGCTACTTCGATACCCGAATCGTTTACATCTCCGAAACCGGCGCCGCTGACAAACGCATCAAGCGCCTGGCATTGATGGATCAAGACGGTGCCGGCCATCGTTTCCTGACCGACGGCAAAGACCTCGTGCTCACGCCACGCTTTTCGCCGACCCGCCAAGAGATCACCTACCTCAGTTATTTCGGCGATCGACCGCGGGTCTACATCTACAATATCGATACCGGCCAACAGGAAATCCTCGGCGACTTCCCCGGCATGACGTTCGCCCCGCGGTTTTCGCCCGACGGCAATCGCGTGATCATGAGTCTGGCCGTCGACGGCAATTCGGACATCTACACCATGGATGTGCGTACCCGACGGGTGGAACAACTCACCCGAAACCCCGCGATCGACACCTCGCCGTCTTTCGCACCGGACGGCTCTCGGATCACCTTCAACTCCGACCGGAGCGGCACCCAGCAGATCTATGTGATGGGTGCCGACGGGGATGGACAAAAGCGCATCAGTTTCGGCGACGGGCGCTATGCCACGCCGGTTTGGTCGCCGCGCGGCGACCTCATCGCCTTTACCAAGTTTCGCCGAGGTCGCTTTCACATTGGCGTCATGAGGCCCGATGGGACCGGCGAACGCCTGCTGACGGAGAGCTTCTTGGACGAAGCGCCGACATGGGCCCCCAACGGTCGGGTGATCATGTTCTTTCGCCAACAACCGCGCCGCGATGACGGTTCCGGCGGCGAAGTCGCCCTCTGGTCGGTCGATTTGACCGGTTTCAACGAGCGCCGCGTGGTCACGCCGCTCGACGGATCCGACCCGGCCTGGTCCCCCTTGTTTTCCGAAAGTCGCTAAAAACTCCTCTAAACCCCTAGGGCGACACGAAAAAAAGGCCCTGGCCCCTAGACATTGGTCGGGCCGGGCCTTACTTTCGGCCACGCGTTAGGGGCTTATTTTTGGGCCGATGCCTATTGCCGGTGACTCGGTTGATTGGGTGTCGCTATGATGCGCCTGCTCGGCCTACAGATTTGGGGCGTTGAGCTATGTCGCTACGGAGAGATCAATGCGCTTGAAGTTTACTACGATGATTGCCGCACTATTCGTCGTTGCCGCCTGTGCAACAGCCGCTGAGGAAGACAGCGCGTCGAGCGGCAGCGGGGGCGCGTCCCAGGGGGCAGCGTCCACAACGGTTCAACAGTCCTCCGGATCCGCGCAGGCCTCTCGCCAAGCACCCGAGGTCACGCCGGGCAGCCAGCAAGACTTGGTGGCCAATATCGGCGACCGGGTGTTCTTTGACTTCGACAAGTTCGATCTGCTGCCGGCCAGCCGGTCGACCCTGGAACTGCAGGCCGCATGGTTGAAGCGGTTCCCGAACATCAACATCACGGTCGAAGGCCATGCCGACGAACGTGGAACGCGCGAGTACAACTTGGCGCTGGGTGAGCGCCGAGCGAATTCCGTGAAAGACTTCCTCGTGTCGCAGGGCATCGACCCGCGCCGGGTGCGGACGATCAGCTATGGCAAAGAACGTCCCGTCGCCTTGGGCTCGAACGAGGCGGCATGGTCGCAGAACCGTCGGGGCGTTACCGTCGTCAACTAGCGCTTCGGCTGCGAACTAACCTGAAACGCCCGCTCGGTATTACCGGCGGGCGTTTTCGATTCTGCTACGGACCCATCTTCCGCCACAATTGCGGTGTTGTATGGTGGCTTCCGAATTTCGGGAGTGTTGATATGGCGAGATTGGCAGCAAAAAGGTGGCTTATTGTAGGGCTGGTCGTGGCCGCCTTGCCGATGGCGACCGCCCAGGCGCAGCAAGGCCGCGATGCCGCCATCGCCCAGCGCCTCAGCGATATCGAGCGCACTCTTCAGGATCTCCAACGGGCCGTCTATCGGGGCGAAACCCCGCCGGCGCAACGCGCCGAACCGTCCTCGGCGGAACTTCGGGCCGCCGGTATTGCGCCCGAGGCCGTGACCCAGCGTCTCGTCTCCAACGAACAGCGTATGTCCGACATCGAGGCGGAGCTACGCCGCCTGACGGGGGCGATCGAAACCGCCGTTCATGATGTCGACGTCATGCGAACCCGCGTCGACAAGTTGGTTGCGGATGTCGATTTCCGGCTTTCCGCGCTCGAACAAGCGATCCAGACCAATCCGGCGGCGGCCCAAGCGGCAGCCCCCTTGCCTGGCGAGCAGGGCGTCGCCCGCGCTGCAGAAACGGCGCTACCGCCACAGCAGCAACGGGCAGCCGTTGTCCCGGAGCAGACCCTGCCGGACGGCTCGCCCACGGAACAGTACGAACACGCGCTTTCTTTGCTGATGATCACGGCGAAGTACGACACGGCCGAGCAAGCATTCAAGACGTTCCTCGATGAAAACGCCGACCATCCCCTTGCCGCCAATGCGCAATATTGGTTGGGCGAGACCTTCTACGTGCGGAAGAACTATGCCGAAGCCGCTGCGGCCTTTATCGAGGGCTACACGCGGTATCCCGACGGCTCGAAGGCGGCCGACAATCTCCTCAAGCTCGGCATGTCGCTGGCCGCGCTCGACAACAAAGAGGATGCCTGCGCGTCGTTCGGTGAACTCTATGCGCGGTTTCCCAGCGCCGATCCCCGTTTGCTCCGCCAGGCCGACCAGCAAAAAGAAAAACTGAGCTGTCCCTAGGCGGCCCCATGGCCGTTACCATCTCTGACTCCGCGGTCTGCGCCGATCTCCAGCAACGCTTCGACGCCGCGATGGATCGTTTCGCGCCGTTCGAAAACCGACCGCACCTCGCGGTGGCGGTTTCGGGCGGCCCCGACAGCTTGGCGCTTGCGGTGCTCGCAAAA
>Ga0181588_10004631_pt1 | contig 11259 bp, 11 predicted proteins | sample 071ome_26_FD_148607 | JGI IMG/M metagenome (GOLD analysis project Ga0181588, IMG submission 148607) | Coastal salt marsh microbial communities from the Groves Creek Marsh, Skidaway Island, Georgia - 071409BT metaG (spades assembly) | ecosystem: Environmental > Aquatic > Marine > Intertidal zone...
GGCGCCGACAACAATAACGTCCCACATGTCGCTCATGATCTTCCTCCCGTACGGCGGCCCTCGAGGGGCGCGCTCTTGATTGCGTTATTCCGCAGCCTGCGCTGCGCGATCTCCCCAATTCAGCAAACGTTGCCCCAACAGGCGACCAAAGGTCAGCGCCGGCGTCGCCATCATGCCGCCGCAGAACGAATCACCCATGGTCTGCCCCGACCCCAGCAGTTCGCCCGCCGCATAAAGGTTGGCAGTCGGTTTGCTGTCTTTGTCGATCACCCGCAACTCGGTGTCGACAGCAAGGCCGACAGTGCTCGAAATCGAGGTGCCCTGGACCCTGATGGCATAGAACGGACCTTGCTTGATCGGCAGCGGTCGGTGTTGCCGGCCCATCGGGTCGGGTGCGCCATTTTCGATCGCTTCGTTGTAAGTCGCGACCGACGCCGCCAGCCCGGCGGCATCAATCCCTGCGGCTTGCGCCAAGGCGTCCAAGGTGTCGGCCTTGTTGAACATCGGATGCGCGCCGAAGAAGGCCATCTCAGCGGCCTTATCGACACCGTCGAATTGCGGCGGCGATGCCTGAGCGATGGCGTCGTCGTAGATCACCCAGCGGCGCAACTCAGGTTGTTTCAACAACGCGTGCTCGCGCACGTCGACGCTCCGGACATCTTCTTGAACGTAGCGTTCGCCCCGCATGTTGACGTGGATCTCCCAGGGTTCACGCATCTCCGGATGGTGAATGGGTCGCACCGTCATACCGGCGGGGATGGTGTCGCTATCCAAGACGGCGCCGTAGCCGCACAGATAGTATTCGTGCCCGCGCAAAACCCCGCCGACCGATTGACCCAGCCGAATGCCGGCACCTTGGGCGTGCGGATAGGCGCCGTTGAAGTACTGCGGGAATCCGTTCAGCTCTTGGAATATTTCGCCGTTCGACGAATAGCCGCCGCAGGCCAGGACGACGTTTGCGCCGTGGATGGTTTCGCGCCCGTCCGGTCCGGCGGTTTCCACACCGACGACGGCACCTTGTTCGTCGGTGGCCAACGCGGTGACCTCGGTCGACAGTTTTACCGAAACACGGCCCGCGTCGACCTGCGCCTGGAATGGACCGCGGAGCGTGTTGAGAATGCTCATGCCGCCGTCAGCGCCCCAGTAGTAACGCCGTTCGCTGTAGGGTTCGTGTGCTTTGCCCATGACCGGATGCTCGTCCAGCGGTTCGAAGCCGTTGTCCTGTAACCAGTCGAAGGTCTCGGCCGCGTGGTCGACCGCGAGGCGGACCAGCGCCGGGTCCGCGGTGTTTTTGCTGATTCGCATAATGTCGTCGTAGTGCGCGTCGGTGGTGTCGGCAACGCCCTTGCGCGCCTGGAGTTTGGTGCCAGCGGCGCTGAGTTGGCCGGTCGACAAATGCAACGTGCCGCCGACATCGGGTGCCGCGTCGATCACCAAGACCCGTGCGCCGCGCTCGGCGGCGAAGGTCGCGGTGGGCATGCCGGCCGTGCCGCCCCCGACAACGATCACGTCCCATGGCTGGGTCATCGTCTTCCTCCCCGGATGATTTTGTTTTGCCGCCATCATAGACCAGTTTTGGGGGTGCCCGTCACGCCTTGCACGGGGCGGTCTGAGAGGGCGTCTTGGACGTCCATCTGCGCGATCACGCGGTTGAGGGTCTGCTTAAAGGTGGGCGCGACGCCCAGGCCGAAGCGGGCAACAAGATCAGTGTGCGTGCGCAGCAGCGATTCGGCGCGCTGGGCATGGTCCAATCCGGCTTCCACCAAGGGTTCCGGCGGTGTCATAGCGTGTGGCCTCCCCAGGCCTTTTTGGGAGCAAGGCGAACGGTCGACGCCCTTTGGTGGACGCATTCCGCTACAGCGGCCCTTCGGGCCACGACATTCTTCTTTCGAGAATGGCGACCGCGTTTCTAGCGGTCGATTTTCACCACGACCCGGCGATTGGCTTCCCGGTTTTCGGGGATCGGTTCGCCGGTCTGTTTGTCGTAAAGCGGTGCTGTGCGTGGCGACACCGTATCGGCCAGGCCGACGGCCCTCAACCGGTCGGCCTTCACGCCGCGCGACAGAAAATAGCGCACGACCGAGGCCGCACGGGCTGCGGAAAGTTCCCAGTTAGACGGAAACTTTGCGGTGTTGATCGGAATATCGTCGGTGTGGCCTTCGACGATAACGCCGTAATCGGTATTGCCGAAAAAGCTCAAGTTCTGCGCGATACGATCCAATTGTGCGAATGCGGATGGCAGAATGTCGGCCGATCCCGGCGCGAACATTTCGCCGCTTTGGAATTGGAAGGTGCGGCCAACGGTGGTGGTGTCGACCTGCGCTTGTTCGCCTTCACTCTGCGTAACCGGCGATTGGATATCCCTGCGCGACAGGGTTTCGACCATGCCCTTGGTTACTTGCTCGAACTTTTCGGTGTTGGGCTCCGAGATCGAGAACATGATGACGAAGAACGCCATCAACAGCGTAATGGCGTCGGCGTAGGTGGCGAGCCAGTCGTCTTCGCTCGCGTCGTCTTGTTTGATCGGTGGAGGGCCAGCCATTGTTGTTTGCTTCTAGGTTATGCGGCTTTGCGTTGCGGTCTTTTCTGGCCGCCCGAAGCGCCACCATTCTTGTCGATCGAGTAATGAATCTCGGGATCAAGATAGCTGTTCATCCGGTCTTGGATGTAGCGCGGGCTACGGTGCTCGGCCAGCATGGCAAACCCTTCGGTTACCAGGAAGTTGCGGAACCGCAGGATGCCGGCTTTCTGCTCCACTTTACTGGCGGCAGGCGAGAAAATGAGTCGCTGCATAATCACGCCATAGAGCGTGGTCACCAGCGCGAGCGCCAGTCCCGGCCCGAGGCCTTCGGGGTCGGAGACGATTTTTTGCAAGATGATGATCAGGCCGATCAGCGTTCCGATCATCCCGAATGCCGGCGACACAGCGGCAAGCGTTTTCAGGATGCTGGCGCTGACCATCTTGCGCTCATAGGTCCCGTCGGCTGCCGCCGACAACATGCCGCGCACCTCGTCGCCGGTGTAGCCGGTGATCACCAACTCGACGCCGTAGTTCAGGAAATGGTCTTGTTCCTTGGCCGATTTAATCTCGCGTTCCAACGCCACAATGCCGTGCTTCTTCACGAGGTAGCCCCAGCGAATAATCTTGCCGGTCTCGACCTGCAGCATGGCGCGATTGACCTTCTCTTTCACGAGAAGCTGGCCGATTTCTTTCAGCGAAAGAAGGACGTAGCGGGCTTGAAAGCCGATGAACCCGGCGGCCAACGTACCGCCGATCACGATCATGAAGCTCGGCGCACTGATAAACGCGAGAGGGTCCCCGCCGGAGAGGAATACGGCGCCGGCGACCAGCCCCAATCCAAACAGCAAGCCGATAATTGTTGGTATCGACATCTAGCAGACCCCCGATCGTCCTTGTCGTATCGCGTTAAAGGATCAGGAGACTATAGCGCAACAAGCCCTTGCGCCGGAACGCTTTTGTCGACGGGCGCATCCCGTGAACGTGAGAATCCGGCCGTTTAGGCCGGATTCCCGGGACCGCAATGGTTAACGCGGTCGTTTAATAGCGATAGTGCTCGGGCTTATAGGGGCCCTGCTTGTCGAGATTGAGGTACGCGGCCTGCTTGTCGTTCATCACCGAAAGGCGTGCACCCAGCTTTTTCAGATGAAGTGCCGCGACCTTTTCGTCCAGTTCTTTGGACAGCACGTAGACCTTCTTCTCGTATTTGCCGGTGTTGTTCCACAGTTCGTTCTGCGCCAGCACTTGGTTGGTGAACGACGCACTCATCACGAAACTCGGGTGTCCCATAGCATTGCCGAGATTCACCAGACGGCCTTTGGACAAGATGATCAGCTTTTTGCCGTCGGGAAATTCGACTTCGTCGACCTGCGGTTTGACCTCTTCCCATTTCATGTTCTTCAGCGCGCTGATCTGAATTTCGGAATCGAAATGGCCGATGTTGCAGACGATCGCGTGATCTTTCATTTCTCGCATGTGATCGAGGGTGATCACGTCGACGTTGCCCGTCGCGGTCACAAAGATGTCGCCCAACGGGGCGGCCTCTTCCATCGTCACGACTTCGTAGCCTTCCATCGCGGCTTGGAGGGCGCAGATCGGGTCGATCTCGGTGATCAAGACGCGGCAACCCGCGCTGCGTAACGATTGCGCCGAGCCCTTGCCGGTGTCGCCGTAGCCCGCGACGACGGCGACCTTGCCCGCCATCATCACGTCGGTGCCGCGCCGGATACCGTCGACGAGGCTTTCTCGGCAGCCGTACAAATTGTCGAACTTCGATTTGGTTACCGAGTCGTTGACGTTGATCGCCGGGAAGAGAAGGGTTCCCTTCTTCTCCATTTCGTAAAGACGATGCACGCCCGTGGTGGTCTCTTCGGTAACGCCACGGATGGCATCGCCTAGCGAGGTGTACCAGCCGGGTTTTTCGGTCAGTCGTTTCTTGATCGAGGCGAACAGAACCTCTTCTTCCTCGTTACCGGGATTGTCGAGAACCGACGCATCCTTTTCGGCTTCGCGCCCGAGGTGGACGAGAATGGTGGCGTCGCCGCCATCATCGAGGATCATGTTGGGAACGCCACCGTCACTCCATTCGAAAATCTTGTGGACGTATTCCCAGTACTCCTCCAACGTCTCGCCTTTCTCGGCAAAGACGGGAATGCCGCGCGCGGCGATCGCGGCCGCGGCATGGTCTTGGGTCGAGTAGATGTTGCAAGACGACCAGCGCACGTCGGCACCGAGTTCGACCAGCGTTTCGATCAGCACGCCGGTTTGCACCGTCATGTGAATGCTGCCGGCGATGCGGGCACCTTTGAGGGGCTTCTGGGCCCCGTATTCCTCGCGAAGGGCCATCAAACCGGGCATTTCGATCTCGGCGATGTCCAGTTCCTTGCGCCCAAAATCGGCAAGCGAGATGTCTTTGACTTTGTAGTCGGTGAATTCGGTCATGTTGGCTCCGGCGCAAAAAGGGCTCGCTACCGGCTGTTTCCGGGACGCGAGGCGGTTCTCGAACGAAATGAAGCCGCTATATACCAGCCATTCCGGAAGAAATAAAGATATCTTTATATCGTGATCTTTATTTCGGTTCGTCGAACCGATCCGCGACCAGCGCGCCCAAGGCATCCAAGGCCTGCTGGGCATCGGGCCCACGCGCGGCAACCGAGATGGAAGACCCCCGTCCGGCGACCAGGAGTAATAGACCCATAATGGAGCGACCAGGAACGGTGTGCTTGTCTTTCGACACGGTGATTTCGGCGGCGAATTGTCCTGCGGTTTTGACGAATCGCGCCGCGGCTCTGGCGTGCAGGCCGCGTTCGTTGGTGATCGTCAGATCGGCGACGATCCAGTCGTCGGCATCAGGCATTGCCGGTGGGCGCGACGGCGCGGCGAATATGCGTCCGGCCGGTTTGTTCGACCGCGCTGGCCGTCGCCTTGATATCGCTACTGTCTCGACTGGTTAGTAGCTTCAGGAGCATCGGGAGGTTGAGCCCGCCAATCACCTCGACTTCGGGGCCGCTCATTTCCGCGACCGCCAAGTTGCAGGGCGTACCGCCCATCATATCTGCGACGATGATCACGCCATCGCCGCTATCGACATCGACCACGGCCTGGTGAATGTGTTTGCCGCACTCGCCGACTTCGCTATTCCAATCGAGGCACACGGCGCAAACCCCGCTCTGAGGTCCGACAACATGTTCTGCGGCCGAAAGGAACTCCTTTCCGAGCCCGCCTTGCGAAACGATGACCACGCCAATCATTGGGCTAACTGCCTGTGGTGTCGACGTCGCGGTGTCGCCGCGTTGCCGCGTGCCCGGCGCCCTCAAGAACGTCGGCAAGCCGTTCGGCAACAAAGACGGATCTGTGCTGGCCCCCGGTACAGCCGATGGCAATCGTCAGGTAAGTCTTCCCTTCCGCGGCGTAGCGCGGGACCAAGTCCAACATGAGTCCATCAAGGCGATCCATGACGTCATCGAGCGCGGGGTCTTCTTCGATGTAGCGTGCCACGTCTCGATCCATGCCGGATAAAGGTCTTAGTTCAGGGACGTAATGAGGATTACGCAGGAAACGCACGTCGAATACAAGGTCCGCCTCGCGTGGAAGGCCTTTCCGAAACGAAAACGACATCACGGCTGCCGTGAGGGCGGGGCCTTCTTCGATCGCAAAGTGGCCGGCGAGCAGTCGGCGCACGTCGGCGCCGGTCATCGTAGAGGTATCGATCACCAAATCCGCGTGCTCGCGGAGGGCGCCAATGATGTCGCGCTCTAGTCGAATCCCGTCCCGTACCGGGCGGTCTTCGGCAAGCGGGTGACGCCGCCGGGTTTCGGTATATCGTTGCGACAGGACGTCGTCGTCGCAATCCATGAACAATAAAGACACCTGGATGTCGTTCCGTGCGGAAAGCGGTGCCAGACGTTCCATAAAGTGTTCGACATCGAAGTCGCGTGTGCGAATGTCGATTCCGGCGGCAATGGCGCCGTGCCGCGTCAGCACGGTTGACGACTCGGGAGTCAAAAACGTCAGCAAAAGGTTCAGCGGGATGTTGTCCATCGCCTCGTAGCCAAGATCTTCGAGAACCTTGAGCGCTGTGGACCGCCCCGCACCGGAAATGCCGGTCACCAAGAGGACCTTAAGCGGCGGGCTTGGAGATGTTTCTGGGTCAGGCATCGTTTAGTGCCGAGGTTTGCCCGCCCGCGGTGCTCCATGACTTCAAGGCCATGCGCACTTTTGCGGGCGCCGAGGACTCGAAAGCAGCCAGCGCCACAAGCGGTATATCGATTCCATCCAGCTGACATGTTGTGCGATGGGGCAGTCGGGCCACGTCGGCGCTGGGTCCCAGGTCTGCCACCAAGGTTACACGGGCGCGGGGCGACACCTGTGAGTCGTCAAGATCGAAGATGCCGAGTCCTCGGACTTCAATCTTCCGTGATAGTTGCGCCGGTGCCGACGCGATCAGCTCGCCGCGCACGGCCGCTAGTTGCACCTGATCGTCCGCAACCAATTTGGCGCCGGTGTCGATCAAGCGGAGGGCGAGGTCCGATTTCCCCGCGGCGGACGGCCCGCGGAGCAAGACCGCGACACCGTCGATGTCGACGCATGTTGCATGGACAACGATCATGGCGCCGCGAGCGTGCGCCCCGCCCTATGAGGTGTCAACGGTCGTCTGCAGGATCGGCAATTCGATGGTTACGCGGGCGCCGACCGCCCGGCCGTCTTCGGCCAAGATGTTGTCGGCACCAATCCTGCCGCGGTGCGCTTCGATGATCTGACGCGAGATGCTCAGTCCGAGTCCCGAATGGGTGCCGAAGGCCTCGCCGTCCGGACGCCGGGTGTAAAAGCGTTCGAATACGCGGTCTTTGTGTTCATCGCCAAAGCCCGGTCCTTCGTCCTCGCAAACGATACGCAAAGCTGCGTTGGTGCGTAAAAGCGACAGCGTAATGGTCGATCCCGGCGGGCTGAACGAGCTCGCGTTATCAATAAGGTTTCGCATCACCTGGCCCAAGCGATCTTCAATTCCTAGTGTTAAGAAGGGGCCGGCGCCCGTGACGCTTAGGGCAAGGGATGTATCGCCCGTTTTGATGGTTGCCCGACTTACCTCGATGATGGCTTCCAGCAATCGCCTGACATCTACGGGTTCCATCTGAGAGCGTGAAAGTTCCGCATCGAGTCGCGAGGCATCGGAGATATCGCTCAATAGTCGATCGATTCGCCCGACATCGTCGTGAATGATGTCGAGCAACTGTCGCCGCTGCGCGTCGTCGCGCGCGACATCCAGCGCTTCGACGGCGCTGCGCAAGCTGGTGAGAGGGTTTTTGATCTCATGTGCGACATCCGCGGCAAAACTCTCGATCGCATCGAAGCGTTTGTAGAGGGCGGTCGTCATGTCGCGAAGCGCGCCTGAAAGCTCGCCGATCTCATCGGCCCGATCCGAGAAATCAGGAATTTCAATATCGCGTCCGGGCATGCCGCGAACGCGGTCCGCTGCGGCGGCGAGCCGGGTGACGGGGCGGGCAATGGTGCGCGCGAGATACAGCGATAGCGCGACGGTAATGGCAAACGCCACGCCTGAGATTTGTAGAATCGCGAGGCGAAAGTCGCGCACGCTGGCATCGATGTCGGCTGTGTCCGCGGTGAGCATGAGCGCGCCGAGGACGCGTTTGAATGCTTGGATGGGGATGGCGACGGACAGGATGACGTCGCCGTTTCGGACTCGTTGGGCGGCAGCGGCCTCACCCGACAGGGCGGCCAACACTTCTTCGTAGTCGGTGGCGGACTGTGTGCTGCGCTCGACATAGATGGGCAACCGTGGGCCACCGGTGGTGCGAAGCCAGATATCAACGGCGCGCTCGTAGATTTTTTCGAGGGGCGACAGCGTTTCGACCGGCGGCAGCGGGGCGAACTGCACCTCGCGCCCTGCGCCGAGCAGGCTACGGCTGTCGGCAAGGAGCGTATTGGTTTGATCGAACACGCGCGCCCGTTCTTGGGTGGGTTCGATCAGGCGGCGCAGAAGTTGGCGGGTCGTCCGCGCATCGAGGGTCGGCGCTTCAGGATTGGCGTCGAGGGCTGCTTCACCCAATGCGCCGGCGATGATTTCACCCTCGGTTTGCAGTGCTGCAATCTTCGCGTCGATCAGGCCGTCGCGAAATTCGTCCAGATAAAGAAGGCCGCCGACCAACAAGAACAAAGCCAGCACGTTGAGCGCCAGTATCTTGGTTGTGATCGAACCCAACCGGCGTCGCGTTCGTGTATCAAGGTTCGCCTGCGGCGCACGGCCGTCGTCGTTGTCCGCCGAAAGATCGCGGTCATCGGCAGAGCTGCGCGATCTTGTGCGACCGGCGGACACGATCTCTATTTCTCGCGGAACCGGTAGCCCAGTCCGTACAGCGTTTCGATCGAATCGAAGTCGTCGTCGACATCGCGAAACTTTTTGCGCAGTCGTTTGATGTGGCTATCGATCGTGCGGTCGTCGACATAAATCTGATCGTCGTAGGCTGCATCCATGAGTTGGTCGCGGCTTTTTACGTGCCCCGGACGGTTTGCCAGCGCCTGTAGGATAAGAAACTCGGTCACGGTCAGGCGCACTTCCTTGTCGCGCCAGGCACAGGCGTGTCGTGCCGGGTCCATGGTCAGGGGACCACGGGTAATCAGGTTGCCGCCGCTTTGGTCTTGGTGGTCTTTCGTTGGGCCGCCATCGGCACGCCGAAGGACGGCGCGAATGCGTTCCAAAAGAAGACGTTGGGAAAAGGGCTTTCGGATGTAGTCGTCCGCGCCCATCTTCAGGCCCAGGACCTCGTCTATTTCATCGTCTTTTGAGGTCAGAAAGATGGCCGGGGTCGCATCGGTTTTGCGCAAGCGGCTGAGCAATTCGTGCCCATCCATACGAGGCATCTTGATGTCGAGAATCACGAGGTCGGCCGGTTTGCGATTCAGTCCCTCGAGTGCTTCCTCGCCGTCGGCATAAGTGTCGACCGAGAAGCCCTCGGCTTCGAGCGCGATCGAAACGGAGGTCAGGATGTGCCGATCATCGTCGACAAGTGCAATTGTTGCGCCCACGCCGGTCCTCGAAACCTTGAAAAAAAGCGGTTCTGTATGTGACCGAATCTAGGCATTAGTGGGGCGAATTGCCATGAACCTGCCTAGAGGCGGGCAAAATCCCGACGCGACATCACCAAAAAGCGCCACATCAACGCCACCGTCGCGAACGCAACGCCAACGAAAAGCCCTCCCATCAGGCCGGGGGCGGCAAATTCCTGGGAAAACGCCAGAACCGCACCGATCGGCACCATGAGCACCCAACCGCTGACGAACTGAACGCCGGTTGGAATCCAGACGTCGCCGATACCGCGAAGCGACGCCATTAAGACGGTTTGCGCGCCGTGGAAAAGCAATAGAAGGCCCGCAACCTGGAAAACCGGGGCGGCCAGCACGATGATGTGAGTCTCGCTGACATAGAGCCGGGCCATCGATTCGGGCGCGAGAATGAAAACCGCGCCCATGATCGCGAGGACCGCAGTCGCAAGCCCAGTGCCGGACCATGCCGACAGGATGACGGATCGCCGGTCGCCGCGGCCGACGGATTGGGCGACCCGCACGGCCGTGCCGGCACCGATCCCGATCGCCACCATGAATACCAAGCTGATCAAGGAATTGGCCGTCTGAAAAGCCGCGAGCGGCGCTTTGCCGAGCAAGCCGGCGAGAATCGTCATCGCGGCAAACGCGAGCGCTTCGAATCCGGTGGCAAGGCCCATCGGAAGACCTAGTCGGCGCAGAGTTTTTCCCTGCGCCCAAAGGCGCTCGAGTGGGCCGATCAACGCGAACTGACGAAACCCCGGATGCCAAAGGACGTAACCGAGCATGACGACCATCATCAGGCCGCGCACGATTGTCGTCGCCAATTGGGCCCCTTCGGCTCCGAGCGCCGGCGCACCCCAATGGCCGAACACGAAAATCCAGTTCACACCGATGTTGGCAACGACACCGGCGATGGTGATGACCATCGCAGGGATCGTTCGGCCTAGGCCTTCGAGCAAGTTTACCATGCCGACCCAGACCAAATAGAAGGGCAGCGACACCGCGAAGATCATCATGACGCGTCCACCGCCCTCAGCGAGCTCGGTCGATTGACCCAGTAGCCGCAACAGCGGTTCGCCGAACACCGCAAACGGGATCAGGAGTGCCGATATCAACAGGCTGTGGAACGTAATCACCCGCCACAGGACGCCGATCTGGCGTTCATCGCCCGCCCCGAAGGCCTGGGCGGTGAGGACCGGCGCGCCACGCAGCAATCCAATCCCGACCATCATGAGAAATAGCTGGGGCCCGCTGGCAATACTGAAATAGGCCAGCTCGTCGGCGCCGGCGCGGCCCGACATGATGGTATCCACGACGACGACCGCGACGAAACCGGCGCGCGAGACCACCACCGGCGCGCCAATCCGGACGGTTTGCCATAGGTGCTGGGCGATCGTCGGTGAGGGGTCTGTCAATGGAGTCCTGGCGATTGGAGGGTGCCCAGGGTTGGCGCCCTTGAGCCTGGGAGGCCCCATCATTACGGTCCCTCCGGTCTGGAGGCAACGCACCGCACCGTGGAAACCGGCACTATTCAGATTATTCGCCGCACCGTCCGCAGCGCGTTGACCGCGTCGCTCGGCACCTTGGCGCATGGTGCGCCAGCCGGTCTCGGGGCGCCCTACGTGTCGCTGGTTCAGGTCGCGACACGGCCTGATGGCGCGCCACTCCTCCTCCTTTCG
>Ga0181588_10004633_pt1 | contig 11255 bp, 7 predicted proteins | sample 071ome_26_FD_148607 | JGI IMG/M metagenome (GOLD analysis project Ga0181588, IMG submission 148607) | Coastal salt marsh microbial communities from the Groves Creek Marsh, Skidaway Island, Georgia - 071409BT metaG (spades assembly) | ecosystem: Environmental > Aquatic > Marine > Intertidal zone...
ATAGGGGAATGAAATCACCAGATCGACGATGATATAGCTGGTAAAGCTTGGCAGCAGGTGCCGGCGGATGATGTGGCCGGACGAGGCACCGCAAAGCTGTGCCGCCAGCACATATTCCTGGTTTCGTTCGGTCAGCAGATGCGTTCGCACCCGCCGCGCCAGTGTTGGCCAGCCAATGAGGCCAAGGATCAGCGAGATGAAGAAGAACCGCATCTCGGCCGACCATTCCTGCGGTATGAAGGCGGCGATCGCCATGAACAGCGGAATCGCCGGCACCGTTCGCACGGCGTCGGTAACCATCTGCAGAACGGAATCGATCCAACCTCCGTAATAGCCGGATACACCGCCAATGATCAGCGCCAGCACGAAGGCGATGAAGACACCGATGCTGCCAACCTGCAGCGAGGTCCAGATCGCATGCAGGGTCCGCGAGAAGATATCCTTGCCCGTGGCATCGGTGCCAAACAGATGGATGTAACCGTCACTTATGCCGAACAGGTGTGTTTTTGCCGGGATGAAGCCAAGCAGCTTGTAATCCGAGCCTTCCACGAGGAACTGCACATAACGGCGCTTGTCCTCATTGACCTTCTCGACCCAGCGGAAATTGGTCTTGATCGAGCGCTCACGTTCAATTGTGTGGAGGAAGGGTCTGAGCGAACAGCCATTCTTGTCACAGAACATGGGGACATTCGGCGCCCCGTTCATATAGTCCTTGTTCCGTCCGGCGATAGTTGGGTCATAGGGTGACAGGAACGGAGCCAGAATGCCGGAGATGATCAGGACGATCAGAACCGTTGCCGCGGTCATGGCGGCACGCTGTTTCTTGAAGCGAGCCCACACAAGCTGGCGCTGCGAGGCGGTAAAATAGGCCTCCCTCGCCTTCTGGTCACGAAGCGTCTCGGCTGTCTGTTCGGATGTCGCGCTCATGGGCTACCTGATAATGCTCTTTCGGATACGCGGGTCGAGAACCGACAAAAGCAGGTCGGTGAAGAAGTTCAGCGCAACGATCGAGGCCGTCAGAAGAAAGATGATGGCGCCGGCAAGCTGCTGGTCGTTCGAGCGGGCCAGAGATTCGATCAGCAGCGCGCCGGCATCGGTCAGCGTCAGGATCAGCGCCACGATCGGCAGCTCGTTGAACACGCGGTTCAGGTCGAAGCCGAGGCTGTTGACGATGGGGCCAAGCGCGTGCCGGGCCGGATAGCGCCATAACAGCTTGCGTCCCGAGACACCGCGTGCCGCCGCCGCCGTGACATAGAGCTTGCCGATTTCATCGGACATCAGCGCCCGCACAGTCTGCAGCGCAAAGGCCGTTGCCGACCAGCCAAGGATGAAAATCGGCAGCCACGCATGTTTCAGCAGATCGATGAATTTGTCGAAACTCCAGGGGGCGTCACGATATTCCTTGGAAAACAGCCCGGTGAGGGTGTCGCCGAAATACACTGTGGAGAACAGCATGATCAGCAGCGCCAGCAGGAAGTTGGGCATGGCGAGGCCAAGATAGCTGATGAATTTGAGACTGTTGTTCATTACCGCGCTGCGGCTGGCCGCTGAAATGATGCCAACTGGAATCGCTATCGCGTAGGCCAGCGCCAGCGACGCCAGACAGACACCCAGCGACAGCCAGAATTTCGTCCCCAGAAGCTGGGCGATATCGACACGAAGGATGCAGCTGTTACCGAATTCGCCCTGGAAGGCATTCACGATCCAGAATACCCAACGCTGTGCGAAGGGTTTGTCGAGGCCGAGCCTGATACGCTCATTCTCGATATCCTGAACCGAAATGCCTGATCCTTGCGTGTTCTTGAAGGCAAGGTAGCGCTCGGCGCAGTCCCCCGGCACAAGTTCCATCAGGGTGAAGACGATCAGGGACACGATGACCAGCGTCAACATCGCGAACATGGCGCGGATCATGGCGAACTGGGCAAGCTGTCTCATTGGGAAGCAATCGCGCAAAATTTGAATACAAAAAGAGGCGGGCGTGACCGCCCACCTCTGAATGTTAAAACCCTAACCGGCTTATTCGTCAAGGAACCACTGCGTGGCCCGGTACGGATATGTCCGGTAGTAGTCGTAGGACGCTGTCTGGAACGAGGAAAAATTCTTCAGCTCGTTACGACGATAAATCGGGCTGGTAGCCAGAACGGTGCCGATATACAGCAGGTTCTCGGTCATCGTGGCCGCCATGCGGGCGCCGATCGCGGCCGATTCGGCGCTGCCGGGGGTGGCCGACTGGAATGCGTTGATGTCGTCCATCATCGACTTCACGAAGGCCGGTGGCTCAACGCCATTGGCGCCGTTGGAACTGACCCACTCAGCCCACAACATGCCGGTGCGGTGTTCGAAATAGGTGCCGAACGGCGGAACCCACATTTCGTTATTGCCCATCACAATAGCAACCGGTTGACCGCGCTTCCACATGCCGACATCAAGCTTGTTGGCCGACTGTGCAGAACGATACTCATCCGGGGTCACTTCCTTGACCGCTGTCTGAACACCTACCTGCGACCAGTGGTTGGCAACGAGTTCTACAACCTTGCCGGAAATGCCCTGGGTGGCGAACTGCATGTTCAGGACGATCTTCTCACCATTCGGCAACTCACGGAAACCGTCGCCATCGGTGTCCTTCATACCGACCTCATCCAGCAGAGCCTTGGCACCGGCCGGATCATATTCGGTGGCGTAGCTCAGCCACTTTTCATCAACGAAGTCCGGGGTCGGGGAGAAGCCGATATTCTGGCGAGACACGCCCTGACCAAAGAAGGCAACTTCATTGATCTCATCACGGTTGATCGCAATCGACATCGCCTTGCGGAACCGCACATCACCGAACACCTTGCGCTTCTCGGCATTTTCCGAGGTCACGTTGAAGGAGAAAGACTGGGTTGCGATTTCCGGACGCAGGTCAACGGTATAGTTACCCTTTTCCTGATTTTCCAGCAGCAGCGGCGCGTCGATCAGTTGAAGCGACTGCGACTTGTAGTCGACTTCGGCATTGACCAGTTTCAGCACCCGAACCTGCGGGTCGTTGATATAGACCTCATCCTGTTCCGAAATATAGGGGAGCTGCTGGCCGGTCGGGTCCACCTGGTGGAAATACGGGTTGGCCACATAGTGACGGCCCTCGGCGGTATCACGGATGGTGATATGCGATTCCAGGGTCGGCACGACATCCGCCGGCAGGTTCGCGACCTTTTCCGGGCTGTTGAGCAGCGGCGACGGCGTATCGGTCCAGTCCGAATTGCCATAATAGGCGGCGATCACGGCGTAGCCGTCATCGAAGCCCATCGACTGGGCGAGCTTGTCCGCATCCGCGTTGATCGCCGGATGGAACTTTCCGAGGAAATGCTTCGGCTGCCAACCCTGCGCATAGGATGTGGCGAAGTGCGCCAGCAAACCCGGCTTTGGCGCCGGCATCTTGAAGGTCACGGTTTGCGGATCGGAGATCACCACTTCCATCCGCTCGCCCGCGACAAGCGCGTAATCCTTCGGCTCGGCAAAAACCTTCGGGTCCATCATCAGATGGTCATACCAGAATTTGACGTCCTCAGCGGTGAACGGGTGGCCGTCGGACCATTTATGGCCCTTGCGCAGATGGAAGGTCAGTTCGGTGAAGTCGTCGTTGAACTTCCAGTCCTTCGCGACGTTCGGCACGATGGTCAGCAGATCATCCGAATAGCGGACGAAATTGACATGGCGCACCGACAGGAAGTCGGAGGTGCCGGCCTCGGTGGCGTTCGACAGCACGTCGAGGGTGCCGCCATATTTGCCAACGCTGTCATAAGGAACAACAACAAGCGGCTCTGCGGGAAGACGCTCAGCAAGAGACGGCAGATCGCCGTTGCCGCGAATCTTTCCATTCAATGCGGCGCTGTCCGGATTTGCCGTGAATGACATGGTGCATCCGGCGGCAGCCTCGAATTCGGCCTTTTCGAATTGCTGCGGATACGCGCCATCCGCAACGCCTTTCATGTCCGCCACGGAAATCGCCGGGCAACTGGCATGAGCGCTGAGCGGAAGTGCCAGCATCGCCATAGTCACAAGGAAGTATTTTTTCATCGCCTTCTCCTGATTACTCTGAGCCTCGGAAATGGGCTCTTCACAACAGCACCTGTAGGATGACGGGTCATACCTGACCACCAGGATATCTTCAGTCGAGATATCCTCGGTTGATAAATATTCAGGGCATCGGGGCGCCGTGAACGACCCAAAGCCATGAAATATCGCCAGCCTCCTCCCGATGCGGTTTTCCCAATGCAAGACGCCTGTGAGCTGCCAGACCGACGACCCTGAAGGCAACCGCGCTCCCACCGCACAATGACGTCTACATCCCGATTAGACTGCAATGATTACAGGGATGTGACAAGAGGGCTGTTGGTCAAAAATTGCTTCATCGCGGATTCAATGCTGTCCCCTGACAACACCATCGGGCGTGATCATGGTGCTGGCAAACCGGCCTTCCGCATGCCGCATCCGGTGGTTCAGCAGCCGCTCAAGCATCGACAGCCTTACCGTGTCCACGCCGCTGTCGCCGGCGATATTCCGCCCTTCACCCTCACCATCATGGTCAAACAGGATCGGCGGCAGACCACCATTGAAATGCACGAGTGAATGCCTGGCGGTTCGCAAAATGGCGACACCGCACTCGTGCGATGACAGGCCGAACTGTTGCTGCGCCGCGGTGGGTTTCACCGGGTCACCAAAATCCAGCTCGGAAACGCTGTAATCCCTCCAGCCTTCCGGCATCTCGCCTCTGGCAAGCGGCATCAGCGAGTGTCCGTCGACGGTATCCGGGCAGTCCTGGCCAAGCCAGTCGAGAATCGTCGGCATCACATCAACCGATTCGGTGGGCAGATCGACCCGCGCCGGGCGCGCGCCGGGGACACGAACCATCAATGGTACCCGAAACGCGGCGTCAAGATAGTTCATCTTGCCCCAGCATCCGTGATCGCCAAGCAGTTCGCCATGATCCGATGTCACGACGATCAGCGTATCCTCATACTGACCGCGAGATTTCAAATGCGAGATGATACGGCCGAAATGATGATCGAGTTCGGCCACCAGCCCCATATAGACGGCGCGCAGCATGGCTGTGGTTTCCAGCGACGGTGCCAGATCCGGAAACCCGCACACCATGTCATGAGGCTGCCGATAGGTGGTGGCCGCGCCGTTGAAAGGATGCGCGGCGGCGAATGCCTCGCCAATGCCGCCGGCGGGCGCCGGCATTGACGCTGCCTCGACGAGATTGTTGTAGGGGGACGGCGCGACAAAGGGCGGGTGCGGCCTGATGAAGGTGACATGCGCGCACCAGCCGTCACCGCGCGTCGGCAGGTCTTCAAGGAACCGGTCTGTCAGGAAGGCCGTATCGCTGTGATCGGCTTGGTAGAGCGCCGGCGCATCCGGTCGATCTCCGGTCGGGACATAGAGATCGTTTCCGGCCGGCACGTCATAGCCCATCGCCTCGAGATGGCCACGCCAGGTGCGGCTGTCGTCGAACCGCAGCTCCAGCGCCTCGGTGAAACCGTTCATCACCTGCTCATAGGATGTCAGGATCGGATCATCGGCATCATAATGGCGTGGATCGGCGGCCGTATCGGTATAGCCATAGAGCAGCGGCGCGATACCGCCGCGCCGCAGCTCGGTCGCGAGATTCGGCTTGTCCATCGGCAGCGGCGTCCCGTTCCGCACCGACCGGTGGTTCATCGCATATTGCCCGGTCAGCAACGAGGCGCGCGCCGGCCCGCAGGGGCTTGTCACCGACACATGGTTGGTGAAGGCAACACTGTCAGCCATGAAGGCCCGCAAATTCGGCAATGCCACCGATTCGCCCAGCGCGCCGAAAAGGCAATCAGCGCGCATCTGGTCAAACACTACAAACAGGATATTCGGACGCGTCACAACAACAGACCTCACAGTACCGGCACACAAAACACATCAAATCGGATTCTATGGATCCGGGCGCGACTGTAGGTTGCGAATGTCAGGTTTGGCAAGAGTGCGCATGAAGCTGCGGATCACCGGCACATCGGTGCGGGCGGCAAGATGCGCCAGCGTTTCCGGCATTGACGGGCTGACACCGTCCAGCCTGATCCGCCGGAGCCTCGTGTCATTGCCAATTTCCGATTCGGCGACAAAGCCAATGCCAAACCCTTCGGCAACAAGGTCGCGCACCGCCTCGCGTCCCTCGGCAATAATCGCCGCTTTCAGTTCAATGCCGGCCTCCTGCGCGGCCTGCATCACCCGTACCTGCGTCTCCGAGCCCTGTTCACGGAAGATCAGCGGGAAATCGACAAGTCTGGAAACAGCCAGGCTGTCTGGCGGTGCAGCAAAGAGTTGCGGGCCGGCAATGGCGATGATCGGCGACAGCCCGAGTTCAACCATCGTCAGGTCGGCGGCTCGCGGCTGGCTGCCGAAAATACCGATCTCCACCTCATAGGCACGAAGCGCGGCGAGTACATCGCGTGAATTGCCATGGCTGATATCAAGCCGCACATGCGGATGCTGGCTGCGAAAATCGCGCAGTGGACCGGCCGCGTGCGCAGTTGAATCAACCATGATCCGCAGGCTACCGCGCAAATTGGTGCTGGCACCCTCCAGGAAAATGCCGATCGCGGCCTCGCCTTCAAAGAAGCGGCTTGTCAGACGAAACAGTTCCTGTCCGCTGTCTGTCAGTTCGACTCGCCGGTTCTGCCGCCGGAACAACAACAGGTCATAGGCCGCCTCAAGCTGACGAACCTGCTCCGACAGCGCCGGCTGCGACAGGCCAAGCGCCTCGGCGGCGCGGGAAAATCCACCACACAGCGCCACATGATGAAACGCTCTGATCTGCGCGTACCGCATTCAACATATCCATAGATTTTATTTATACATCTATCTGTAATGAAGATTATACATATATCGGGCTTGACGCCAATATCGCGCCATGTTTCCAGGAGATGCCGCTATGAAAGATGGGAACCCGCCCTTTCCGAAGCCCGAACTGGGTGAGCCATATCTGCTGACACCGGGGCCGCTGACCACCTCCATCGAGGTGAAGCGCGCGATGTTGCGAGACTGGGGAAGCTGGGATGAGGATTTCCGCGCCCTGACAGCCGATCTTCGCCGGCGGCTGCTGGCACTTCTCGGCGATATGGCGGATGCCTATGAATGTATCCCGATGCAGGGGTCAGGGACTTTTGGCGTCGAGGCGATGCTTGGCACGTTTCTGCCGCGTGACGGCAAGATCCTCGTGCTGTCAAATGGTGCCTATGGTGCCCGCGCCGCCGAAACCGTTCGCTATCTTGGACGCGAATTGACGGTGATCGACAAGGGCGACTACCTGCCCCCGCGCGGCGAGGAGGTCAGCGCCGCCATTGCCGCCGACCCGGCAATCACCCATGTGCTGGCGATCCATTGCGAGACAAGTTCGGGAATTCTGAACCCGCTTGCCGAGATCGCCGCCGCGACGGCCGCAGCCGGCAGGCAATTGCTGATCGACAGTATGTCCGCCTTTGGCGCGATTGACCTTCAGCCGGACAGCATTCCTTTTGAGGCGATGGTCTCCTCGGCAAACAAATGTATCGAGGGCGTGCCGGGGTTCGGCTTTGTGCTGGCGCGGCGCGACGCTCTCAAGGCCAGCAAGGGTAACGCCCATTCACTCAGCCTTGATCTGCATGCGCAATGGACGGTGATGGAAAAAACCGGCCAATGGCGCTACACCCCGCCAACGCATGTTGTTGCCGCCTTTATCGAGGCATTGCGGATTCATCAGGAAGAAGGTGGAGTGCCGGCGCGCGGCGCGCGTTACACAGCCAACCGCGATATTCTGGTCGCCGGCATGCGGGATATCGGCTTCGAGACGCTGCTCGACAAACGCTGGCTGTCCCCCATCATCGTGACGTTTTTCAGCCCGGCGGACCCGGCCTTTGAATTCGCGCGTTTCTATGAATTGATGAAACGCCAAGGCTATATTATCTATCCTGGCAAGCTGACCGTCGTCGACAGCTTCCGCATCGGTTGTATCGGCCGAATGGACGCCGCGGTGATGCAGGGCGTGGTTGCCGCCGCTGCGGCGGCGCTTGCCGAGATGGGAGTCGACAACGCAGCGCCGCCGGAAGACGCGCTGGCCGAACGCCGCAAACTTTCCGGATGACGGAACCGATCACAACCTCACAACAGACATCAGACAGGAACACGGAACAAAAATCATGGCACTTACCACTTCAGTCGAAACCAATGGCCGCCAATATGAGGCCCCCAAATGCTGCGCGGTCGTGATCTGCCTTGACGGTTGCGAGCCGGCCTATCTGGATGTCGCCATCGAACGCGGGCTGATGCCGAATCTGCAACGCATCCGGCAGAATGGCACCAGCCGCATTGCCCATTCCGTGATCCCCTCCTTCACCAATCCGAACAACATGTCGATTGCCACCGGCCGGCCACCGGCGGTTCACGGTATTTGCGGAAATTACCTGTTCGAGCCGGAAACAGGTGAAGAGGTGATGATGAATGATGTGCGGTTCCTGCGGGCCCCCACCATTTTCGCAAATTACTACAATGCCGGCGCGCGGGTGGCGCTGGTCACGGCGAAGGACAAGCTTCGCGCCCTTCTCGGGGCCGGCCTGTCCTTTGATGATGACCGGGCGATCTGCTTTTCCTCCGAGCGCGCCGATCAGGCAACCGCGGCCGCAAACGGCATCGATGATGCCAGCGCCTGGCTTGGCCGCCCGGTGCCGGAAGTCTATTCCGGTGAGCTGTCCGAGTTCGTCTTCGCCGCCGGCGTCAAGCTGCTGACAGAATGGCGGCCAGATGTGATGTATCTGTCGACCACCGACTACATCCAGCACAAATTCGCGCCCGAGGAACAGGGCGCACTGGATTTCCACGCCATGGTCGATGGCTATCTCGGCCAGCTGGACGGGCTTGGCGCGGCCATCGTCCTGACCGCCGATCACGGCATGAAGCCGAAGCATGATTCGGCCGGTGATCCAGCCGTGATCTATGTGCAGGATCTTCTTGATGAATGGCTTGGCACCGCGGCGGCGCGGGTGATCCTGCCGATCACCGACCCCTATGTCGTGCATCATGGCGCCCTCGGCTCTTTCGCCACCGCCTATCTTCCCGACGGGGCGGATGCGGCGGAGATCAGCGAGAGGCTGGCCACGATCGACGGCATCATGCTGGTGATCGATCGCGATGAGGCGGTGCGACGGTTCGAGCTACCGGCCGACCGGATCGGCGATATCGTCATTGTGTCCGGTGAAAACATGACCATCGGCACCTCTGCGGACCGGCATGATCTGGCGGCTTTGAAAGAGCCGCTTCGCAGTCATGGCGGGCTGACCGAACAGGAAGTGCCCTTCATCGTCAACCGCAAGATAGACCTTCCGGCGGCACCGGCACTGCGCAATTTCGATGCTTTCCACTTCGCATCGATCGCCGCGGCCCAGTAGCGAACAGAATAACAAGCATCCTCACCGCACAGCGCGGAACCAGCCAGATACAGGACAGGAATTTCAAGATGTCAAACCACACCATCCGCCGCGAAGGCATGCGCATTGGCGGCGAGACCGTTCACACCGACAAGGTAGTCGAGGTTCGCTATCCCTATACGGACGAGGTGATCGGCACCGTGCCGGCAGGCACCGCCGAACATGCCCGCAAGGCGTTTTCGATCGCCGCCGCGTATCAGCCAAAGCTGACCCGCTATGAGCGTCAGCAGATCCTGTTCCGCGCGGCCGAACTGATCCGCGAGCGGCGCGAGGAGATCGCCCACTGGCTGACGCTGGAGCTTGGCATCTGCAAGCAGCATTCGCTGTACGAAACCGGCCGGTCCTATGATGTGTTCACACTGGCGGGTCAACTGGCAATCCAGGATGACGGCCAGATTTTCTCCTGCGACCTGACCCCGCACGGCAAGAGCCGGAAAATCTTCACCAAGCGCGAGCCGGTCCGCACCATTTCGGCAATTACCCCTTTCAACCATCCATTGAACATGGTCGCGCACAAGATCGCCCCGTCGATCGCGACCAACAACTGCATGGTCTGCAAGCCGACCGAACAGACACCGCTGACCGCGATCACCCTTGCCGACATCCTGTATGAGGCCGGGCTGCCGCCGGAGATGTTCCAGATCGTCACCGGCATGCCGGCCGATATCGGGGATGAAATGATCACCAATCCGGATATCGACATCATCACCTTCACCGGCGGCGTGCCGGTCGGCAAGATGATCGCCGAGAAGGCAGGCTATCGCCGCACCGCGCTGGAACTTGGTGGCAATGACCCGCTGATTATCCTGAACGATCTGAAGGGCGCCGACATCGAGAAGGCCGCCACCATCGCCGTTGCCGGCGCGACCGGCAATTCCGGCCAGCGCTGTACCGCGGTGAAGCGCATTCTGGTTCAGGAAAGCGTCGCCGACGATCTGGTGCCGCTGATCCTCGAAAAGGCCAAGGCGATCCGCTTTGGCGACCCGATGGATGCCGACACGCAGCTTGGCTGTGTCATCAATGCCGACGCCGCGGCGCTGTTCGAGGCGCGGGTCTTCGCCGCCGAGAAGCAGGGCGCCGAGATCCTCTACCACCCCGGGCGTGACGGTGCGCTGCTGCCACCGATTGTCATCGACCGGGTGCCGCATGACAGCGAGCTGGTGATGGAGGAAACCTTCGGCCCGATCGTGCCCATCGTGCGCGTTCCCGATGATGACGCGGCGGTGATGGCGATTTCCAACAGCACCGATTTCGGCCTGTCATCCGGTGTCTGCACGAATGATCTGATTCGGGCGACGAACTATATCGAGGGGCTGGATGTCGGCACGGTGAATATCTGGGAACAGCCCGGCTACCGGATCGAGATGTCGCCCTTTGGTGGCGTCAAGGATTCCGGCAATGGCGTGAAGGAAGGCGTGCTGGAGGCGATGAAATTCTTCACTAATGTGAAGACCTACTCCCTTCCCTGGCCGAACTGAGCCGACTTCCCAGGAAGCGTCCGGTCGCCAGCACGGTCTCGGCCAGCGCCAGACCGAGCGAGACCATCAGCAGCGCGAAGATACCCGCCGTGACAATGATCCATCCGGCGGCAAACGGAAATCCGAACACACCGATGAAATAGGACAGACCGAACAGCTGCATCGTCTGGGGCATCAGGTCTGCCTGCGCCTCATTCGCCGCCATCGCCTTGACGATCGGATAGGACACCCCATAGCCAATGCCGAACAGCGTGGCCGCCAGCAGATACAGCCACCCGCTGTCGCCAAGGACCAGAAACAGCCCGACGCT
>Ga0181588_10004634_pt1 | contig 11253 bp, 9 predicted proteins | sample 071ome_26_FD_148607 | JGI IMG/M metagenome (GOLD analysis project Ga0181588, IMG submission 148607) | Coastal salt marsh microbial communities from the Groves Creek Marsh, Skidaway Island, Georgia - 071409BT metaG (spades assembly) | ecosystem: Environmental > Aquatic > Marine > Intertidal zone...
ACGTTAAAGCGTACGCAATCAACCGGCGAGACTACGCTAAAGAGCGAATAGATGTACTCGAACGGCTGAAAGGTGAGGGACGCCTTCGAGATGATCGGGAGCTAGAACATTATAGAAAAGCACATACAGCACTCGCGAGCTGGTTAGAAGAAAAGATATAGAATATAATACTAGGGTAGTTGGCATAGATTTTATAGATTATACATTCGTTACAGTGCTTGTGCTTTACAACAATTGGAAAGACCATTGTTCACGGTCTTTCTTTCTCTTTCTTTCTCTCTTCTCTTTTTTCTTCTAAAATACATCTCTGTTGGGATCGCCAAAAGGACTGCCTCCGGGTCCGCCGTTTGGGTTATTTCCGTTGCCGTTATTCATCATCGCCTCTCTCAAGTGCACACCTAGCGAGTAATTATTCCTCTGCGCCGTCGCTAATTGCTCTTCGTACGATTGGCACATGTTTTGGAGCTCTGCAACTTGTCTTTTCAGCGTCTGCGCATCGCCGCTTTGCTTCAACCGCGCGTTTTGAATAGTCACCGCCCTTTTGAGCAGTTCGTTCTGTTTTCGGATCCTCTTGATTTCTATTTCAGCTTGTTCCCGCGTGGATTCCTCGAAAGCCCTCAAAACGTTCGTCGCCCGATGCTCCGCATCGCTCACACTCGAAGCGCTTTGCATTTCTCGGACTAAAGCGGAAACCCACTCGCCGGCGTCTAGGCTCGTCTTGTTACTTCTAAACGCGACGTTTGCGTTGTTCGTGTTCGTGCTACGGTGATGATGTTGCGCTCCATTTTCCGACGTCGCTGGCGTCGTTCTGTCTGCCCCATCTGGGATTCTAGTTTCATACGATAATCTTTGCGGCGATGTCAAATCCTCCTGCGATGTCCTCAGCGCCAAATCTCTCGCCTCTGCGACTACCTCGGACTCGCACCCGTTTGTGTCGTGTGTAGAGCACGCTGCGCCGCCGTACTGGTATTGACCTCCACCATTTCCAGTAACAGTCGGTGTGTTTCCACCACCACTCGTTGTCGTTTGTAAGCTTGACAATTGCACGATCGCATCGTCGATGGACAAACACTCCTCTAATATCTGCGCGATGGTCGGTTCTAAACTCCTGGGTAAGAGATCTATAAATCTCGCCAACTCTCCGAGTTGCGAGTGGGACATTTCAAACCCTCTGACGTCGATCAATCGTCGAGCGTACGCGTCCCCGGTTCGTAATCGTTTAAATCCACCGACTATTTGCATTGATGACGAGGTGGACATGTTTCCTCTCTGTTGTTGTTGTTGTTGTTGTTGATCGTTATTCGTGTTATCGTTATTCGTCGTGGGACAATTATTGTCTTGGCGATAATAATTCTCCAACTCCTCATTTTCCCCGTACTCTCTCTTTCTCACTTTTCCTCCTCCTCCTCCGACTCCGTTGTTGTTATTCTCCGCCAGTTTGGGAGTGTTGTTATTCTCCCCGACCGTCGCCATGATGATGACGACGATGAATGATCCGTTTTCTCTCTCTTCTCTTCTCTCTTTTGCAAAATAATATAAAAGTAATATAATAGTGTACACACACGCAAAAGGGGCGCAAGGGCGAAAAAAGGAGTGAAGAAGTTTGGTCGCGAAAAAAACGAAAAAAACAGGGACCTTGAGTGAGTGAGTTGGCGATAAAATCTCTCTCGGGGTCGAGACGAAATCCGTTAGAAAACGAGCACACGCGACACGCGAATAAAAAATGTTCTCCGCATCCACGTCTCTCAGAACCACTCAAGTTGCGAATTTCGCCGCTCCGGCGCGCACTTCGAACGGCAAGGTGAGTAAACCCCCGCGCAGACACGTCGCGAAAGCGCGCGTTTTTTTTCCTTTTTTTGTTTTTTTTTTCTCCGGGCGGCGAGATGGCGACGACGACGACGTGCCACTGTTTTCCCGGTGCTTTTCGCGCGCGCGCGGAAAAAAACGACCGGTTTTGTCGGTCGCGAGATGGACGCATCTTTCGTTTCAACCCGGAAATGGGTTTGAAAAGAAAGCGTTCGCGACTAAATAGACGCCGTTGCGTCTCTGTCGCTTCGCGAGCGGGCTTATTGCGTCCGACGGAAGGTCCGAAGAGGCTCTGGATTTGTCCTCCTTCCGCTTAAAAACCTCAACTTTTTACGTCCTCTCGCTTATCCATTCATCATCATCTCTCTTCTTAAATATGAAAACAGATTGCAAAGTCCACGGTATGCATGGCTGAAAACCAAGACTTAGGTAAAAAAGTGAAACGAGTGAAAGGCGAAAAGGCGGTGCAACCAGAATTTTTCCAAGAGGCGAAGGTTATTTGCAACGGACAAGAGGTGATGACCGTCGGTGGTACCCAAGCAGAATACGTCGTGGATATTTGGTCTGGAAACCACCCGTTTTTCCAAGGGAAGAAAGGGGCGATCATGACGGATGTCGGTCAAGTCACTCGATTCGGGGACAAATACGGCGATTTGGGTGATTTGTCGTTCGTCGAGACCATGGATGGCAAGAGCGAAGCGGGTGAAGCGAAGACCATCACGAGAGGAAAGTCGCAAAAGAAGAAGTAAACGCAGGTATATTTTAGAGCGTTGAGGTTCGTGCGTTTCGTCATTTCGAAGCGAAAAGCGAAATAAGTTCAACAACAATATATATAGTAGGAAATTTCTTTTAGCTCATTCCATTCCGTTGGCGGTGGAACATTAGTCGTAATACACACATTTGTAATTTAGAAGAAGAAGAAGATAAAAGATACTTGGTATATGTGAATATTATTTGGCTATGGTATTAATACTGGGTAATAGATAGTTTTTTTCTCAGTTTGGAGCCGTGTACATCGTTTCGCTCCACTCTTTCGTCTCGAGAGCACCAGCGGCTCTGCCGTGCGCACCCGTAGCCCACTCGTCAGAGGTCGGTTCGTCGTGCGTTAACGGCTTACCGTGCTCTTTCTTTTCGTGTTTGGCAGCAGTAGGGGCCGGCTTCTCTTTTTTATCTGAGTGAGGGAGTGGATGGAAAAAAAAAGTTTTGGTGAGTTTTTCCTTCTCATCACACAAAAAGAGACAAAACGACAACAAGAACAAACGAACAAACCGAAAAAATTTTACGCACCGTCTCCTTTAACAGATAATTTCTTCATGTCGTCCGCAACTTGTTGACCTGTGGTGTCTGGCTTCATCATCGGAAACAATAAAACTTCCTTGATGGTGTTGTGATCTGCGAGCATCATCGTCAATCGATCGATGCCCAATCCCCAACCGCCCGTCGGCGGCAAACCGTACTCCAAACTCGTCACAAACATTTCGTCGATAAGCATCGCTTCGTCATCACCGGACGATTTGGCTTTAGCTTGTTCCGCAAATCGTTCTCTTTGATCGATCGGGTCGTTCAACTCCGTGTACGCGTTGCATAACTCTCTCTTGTTCACGAAGAGTTCGAAGCGTTCAGTCATGCCCGGGAGAGATCTGTGGTATTTGGCCAAGGGCGACATGATTTGCGGGTGATCGCAAATGAAGCCTGGGTTCACCAATTGCTCCTCCAAATAATCGCCGACGAGCTTATCGAGCATGCGTGCCGTGGTGTGCGGCAACGGCAAGTCCGTGATGTCCAAATCTTTCAAAGTTTTCTTCAAGAAGTCTTCGCACTCTTGAGAGCCAAAGCCTTCCTCCGGGAACTTGATGTTCAAAGCTTCCTCCAAACCAGAAACCATCGAAATGCGTCTAAACGGTGGGGTAAAATCAATCGTAACCGGTTCCTCGTCCGGTCCGTTCGCGTGGTATTGAATGACGTAAGATCCCGTCAATTCCTTCACCATACCACTAATGATTTCTTCCGTCATCTTCATCAAATCTTCGTAATCGGCGTACGCTTGGTAAAATTCACACGTCGTAAATTCCGGGTTGTGCGTCATGTCAATGCCTTCATTTCTGAATTGACGACCGATTTCATACACGCGCTCCATACCACCGACGACTAATTCTTTCAAGTACAATTCCGGTGCGATACGCATAAACAACGTCATGTTCAAATCGTTGTGATGCGTAATGAACGGTTTCGCTGTGGCGCCACCGGCAATCATGTTCATCATCGGCGTTTCCACTTCAACGAAATCTCTTTCGTCCAAGTACTTTCTCACGTAGCGAATGATATTCGATCGCATGATGAACGTATCACGAACGTTGTTGTTCATGATCAAATCCAAAAAGCGCATGCGGTATCTCGTCTCTTGATCCTTCAATCCAGAACCTTCTGTTCTTGGAAGCATGTGCAAGCACGGCGTCAAAATTTGCGTGACGGACGGAAACAACGACAACTGCCCTTTTCTCGTCTTCCCTGGTTTCCCTCTCACCCCGACAATATCGCCTCTTCTCGTTCTCTCGTGAGTCGCCTTAAAATCTTCCAAACTTTCCGCCGCTTGCGCCTCCGCCGTCACTTGGACCTTCAATCCTTCCGCGCACAAATCGTAAAAGATCAACGAGTTCCCACTCGCTCTCTTATTCATGATTCTCCCGGCCAAACTGACTTCATCGTCCAACTGTTCGCCAGCCGTTGTGACGGATTCATACTTCGCGATGAAGTCTTTCAACTGCATGGAGACGTGAAACTTGTGCGGGTACGGATGTCCGCCCGCTTGCTTCTGTGCGACGACTTGCTTGATTCTGTTCTCCGTGTATTGCGTCGGGTCTAAATCAGCCTCGGAATCTTCCGCAGATTTCGTCTTCGCCGGTTGATTCTTTTCTCTTTCCGCCTGCGTTTTGTGTTTTGTGTTTTGTGTGTGTGTGTGTGTGTGTGTGTTTGTTTTGGAAGAGAGAAATGTTTTTAGTCTCGCTTCTCGTCCGAAAAACAAACAAATACGAGTACAACAGAAGAGAGAGAGAGAGAGAGACGAGAGTTTGAAAAAACGAAAATAAAACAGGGCTTCAACTACTGAAAAATCGTACCTTGGCGGCAGCTTTGGCGGCTTTCTCTTCCTCCGCTTTTTGTCTCTTGAGCATTTTCTTATACTCGCTGTGAGTTTTGTTTAGGAGAGAGAGAGAGAGAGGGAAAGGTGAGGGAACGAGATCGAGAGAGAACGCGCGCGGGTGAGCCTTTCGACGATGCGCACACATGCGCTCAAAAAAAAAGCGACGATGATGGAAAAAACCAAGACGAGATTTTTGTTTCGTTTGAATAACGACGACAACAACAACAACAGAAGAGCGACGAAAGCAAAGCGTACCTCTTGGAGAGCTTTTGCCCGGGGAATTCCGGGTACTCCTTGAGCTCAGGCGCTGGTGCAGCTGCGTCGGCCATCGTGTTGTTATACGTAAAAAGTTTTATGTCTTTTGAGGAAGATTTTCTCCTCTTTCTTTTCCACAAGCTTTTCTGCGATGGGTTGAAAAAAAGCTGCACAGTAAGCAGTCCAACGCACACAACGCGAGAAGAAGTTTTACACGCAAAATAAAAGTAAGACATTTGAATGACATCGCATTATCTCTTTAAAGTTACATTAGGGTAGCTATAGCGCCATGGCGCGTGCTATAACGATAAGTTACTCATCTTAACGCACGGGTTCAAAGATTTCTTTGTCTGGAATATTTTTTTCCGTATCTTCGTCTTCTTCAGCTTCCTCGTAATCTTTGAAATCCGGTTGCCCAGTACTCGTCAACATTCTGTGCCACATTCTTCCTCTCGGGTCGACCAATCGCTCTTTCTCAATAATCATTGGGATGGGGAGGTACACGCAGTGCGTGTTGACGTAACCGATGGTGATTCCAGTAAAGCCCGCAAACGCGCCATGGACGGCATTTTGACCCAAGACGTTGCACATGATGGCATCGTGCGCATTGGCGACGCAACCGCGAACCATGTACGTTGGATCGATATATTTCACGTCGCATTTTGTTGACTTCTTAATTTCCTTGCACAACCATGGTCCAATATCGCCAAGGAGAGGGTTTCCTCCTGCGTCCGTGCCTGAGACTTTCACAAACTCTTGTCCGGCCCCTTCGGCGATGACAAGGACGCAGTGACCTTGCTCATCTAATAGATCTTTCACGTGCTCGATCACGCCATTTTCTCCGTGGACGTCAAAGTCCACTTCTGGAATCAAACAAATATCCACATCACCTGAGGCTAAAGTGGCGTACATGGAAATAAATCCGGATTGTCTGCCCATGAGCTTTACGACGCCAACCCCTCTCAGCGCCGATTGCGCTTCGATCGTAGCCGCTTGAATAGCTTTTTGCGCCTCTTCGACCGCGGTATCGAAACCGAAAGTTTTATCCAAAAGTAAAATGTCATTATCGATCGTTTTCGGGACGCCAACGACGGAGACTAAACTTCCTCTTCTCGCGCACTCGGCCGAGATGGCGTTTGCCCCTGCGTGCGATCCGTTCCCGCCGATAACAAATAACATGTTTATCCCTTGTTTCAAGATACTATCGACAATCTTATCGACGTCACCTCCACCTCGAGCTGATCCTAAGATACTCCCACCTTGCTTGTGCGCTTTACTCACCACTTTTTTTGATAACTCCATGTTCTCAAAACCTTCCTCCCAAAACCCGCTGAAACCGTATCGAATGCCTGAAATCTTTGTCACCCCATAACCTTCCTCTAAAGTCCCCACGATCGAACGAATGACGTCGTTAATCCCCGGACATAACCCACCGCACGTAACAATCGCCGCGTGGACTTCCTCCGGAGCAAAATACACCTTCTCTCTCGGTCCAGCGCGAACCACCCACTGCGGCGTAAACGTACAACTCGACGAGTTATCGTACGAAGAAGACGTTCCCTCGTCCGCTTCCGACGGCAACTCGCACGTGGAATCTGGCGATAGCGACGTCGCGAACGCAAGCGAGTGCAACATCACTCGATCTCCCGGGTCTACGAAGAATTTCACGTTCGATTTCTTATCCGTCCGAAAATACCTCCTCGTTTTGTTATTCCTCGGCAAACACGTCTTTGAATGCGGAGCGCAAAAGGAAGTTTGCAGCGGCTTCAAAGGTTTCTCACCTTTGTATATGTTCATCAAGTGAGGGATCGTTACGTCGTTCGGTCCCCCGACTTCCCACTCATACTGTTCTTCCGAGTAGTAATCGTCCTCGTCCTCGTCTTTCGAAGAGGAAGCGACGACGACGCTTCCGACGAGATGATTATTTCTTTGCACTTTTTGTCCTCCTCTCGCTCTTCGTTGGTGTCGTTGATGTTGTCGTCGTCCTCTTCCAAGACTCGCGCTCGCCGCGAAAGAGGACGAGTTGGACGATAAGCAGCGCGTCGTCGCTTTACAGGTGGTACTGAAAAACATGGTTTTTCTTTCTCTCTCTCTCTCTCGCTTCCGTTGGTTTGTGCGTGATGTGAAGTTTTTTTCAAATTTGGAATAAAACCTACGTACGCGTACGGAAAGAACAGCAAGCGGGGAGAATCGGAGAGAGAGAGTCGTCAAAACAAAAAAACATCATCATCATCATCATCACTGGGAGAGCGAGGCGACCTCGAACACTCTTTCGTTCGCGCGCGCGAGGATGAGAACGACAGCGACGCTACCAACGACGACGAGTGCTTTTTTCAACAGCAGCAAAAGCAGCAAAAGAAGAAGAAGAGGAAGAGAGGATACGAGAGAGAGCGCGGTGGTTTCAGCGTCGTCGTCGTCGTCGTCGTCGTCGTCGTCGTCTCCTTCTTCTTCTTCTTCTTCCTCGTTCTCGTCGCCGTACGTCACGAAAGAAGAGCTCGATGAAATCGCTCGACGAAAAGGGTTACAGTTATCCACGCAAATGCTTGGACCGTTTTTTAAGATAACCGCGAGGAAAATCGACTCCAGGGGTGAACTCGAACTCGTCAACGCGGACGGGGAAGTGTTGAAAGAGAGCGAAGACATGTCAATAATAGCCACGCACGATGGGTTTATAGCCCCGTTTCCGTTTAAAATCTTACACTTAGATACCATGCGAGTGTATAACTCCCGAATAAACTCGCAGTGTACCGAGGAAGAGAAGAAAATGTTAAAGTCGACGTTCGGCGTGAGCATCTTGCTCGGGTGCGAAAGCTTACGGTTAGGCCGGGACGCCGGGTGCACGAAAGCCGAGCTTTTATCCATCGACGACGGGAACGAATACGCGCCGAAATTGGTGAAATATTACGAACGATTAGGATTTGAAATCATACGAAAGGTCGGGGAAGGGTTGAACACGGATTTGACCGATATGCTCGTCTGGGGCGGAAAAGGCACTCGGATGAACGGCGATGTCGACGAACTCTTAGAGAAATGGTCCAACGTTTTACGTAAAACGACGAATCGAAGATGAAGTAGTATGTAATAGTGGTGATTTGAGCACATAGGAAGATAGATAGATAGATGGATAGATAAGATAGAAAGATAGAAAGTTATATAGAGATGAACTCGCAGATTTCCTGATGCCGAAAAAATCCCCCTCTGGTGCTCAGATTCGTCTCTTACGCAGCGCGAAGTCCCCTTTTGTCTTCATTTTTTTTTCTCCTTCACGCGCGGAAAACGATACACAGGGCAGCATCAACCCTCGAACCACAGAAAGACACAGAAACCATCCACGAACGCATGGTGCGAAAGAAATCCACTCCTTCGCGCGCGCCGCTCATCAGTTCTGAATCGTGTTTCCTACAAGCCGATGAAATTTTACAAAAGATGAAGGAGAAGAGAGAGTCGGAAATACAAAACTCTCAGACGACGACGAAGAAGACGACAACGATAAAGAGGACGACGACGCTTAAAGTACCGCTGAAGACGAGAAACGACGAACAAAACGAAGGCGAAGAAGACAAAAGGAGAAGAAAGAGAGAGAAAGAGGACAGAGCGAAGATGAAGCTCATCGTGGAAGAGAACGAGCGCCTGATGAAAATAATTAAGCGAGTGGCGCTGGAAGCGAAGTGCTCAAAAGACGAATTGAAGAACAAACACGAAAAAATTTTGTTAGAGAAAGAGAAGAAGATCACGCGATTGATGAATCTGCTGGAAAGTACGAAGAGGGAGATGACGAAGATGCAGAAGGACGCGGCGAGGAGGAGGAAAAATGTCGAAGATCGATCGGCGCAGACGACATCGCCGCCGGCGACTGTGGTTTCTCCCCCCGACGAGACGGAGGGGGAAGAGGCGTGTGCGACTCTTCCGTCCACTGAACAACCACACACAGCTACTTTAAACACGCACGAGAGAGCGCGCGCATTCGTTCGACAACCTCTTCAACCCTTGCCTCGATACGAAGAAGCTTCCTCCTCGTGTTTGAAGGTGTTTCTCAAGCGAAAGGTATTCTCGAACGACGGCGATGGCGAGAACGAGGCAACTTCCTTAAAATAAAACGCATTAAAATAGCATTCTCAACGCGCGCGTGAAAACGCGATGTCGACGAGTGTGCGTATACTAACACATGCTGCTATCATAACATTCACTTTTTGTAATAATCTGAAAACGACGATGTGACGAACGAAGATGCTCGCAAAAGTGAGCGCGTGCGCGTATTTTTTGTTTGGAGTTGAACCCACACACATCAAAACTCCAAGTACACACACTCCACAAAAAAAGTAATCGCACAACTCACTTTATTTATCCTACTCCTGCGCGGACTTAAACGCACCGCTCGAACTAAAGATGCGGTCGCGCGTCGCGGATGGCAATCGTGCGATTGCCGTCGCCGAAGATGACCTCGAGTCCGCGTCTCTTTCTTCGTCCAGAAGAGATTACGAGAAACATCCTCCGCAAAAAGGGAAACCGGTGACGAAACGGAGAGACAAAATCGCGTTTGTCGTTTTGCTCGTCTTGTGCGTCGTCTGTTACGCGAAACAGCCGCCATTGTCCGCTGGAATCGTGAAACCCAACGAGAGTTACTTGAAGCAGTTCAAGCGAAACCCAGACGGGAGAATTTCAAACTTATCGGACGTGCGAGCGTTTCGAGAGAAGGAGGTGGCGAGTGAGAAGAAGATGTCACCGAATGCCGTGCGAGTGAAATATTTGGGAAAAGAAGCGGCGGGCGCAAAGGCGCCCGCGGCGAGTCACGAGACGACGACGAGAAACTCGGGAAAATCGCACCATCATCCTCAGGAGCAACACCACGCGCACTCGTTCATACCGGTGAAGCCGCACGTTGGCGCGTGGACGAAAGAAGCTCATTTGAAAGCGTTCGAGGATTTCATGGTGCCAAGTCGCGTGGAAGTTTTAGTACAATCGAATAGTGGTGAGGCCGGCGGTGGGGAAGATGGGGACGACGACAACGAGGAAGAGGAAGAGGAGCAAGAGGTGGAGCAAGAGGAGGAGTCTGGAAGAGAAGAAAAAGAGACTACAGAAGAAGTAGAGCATCACGGAGAGGAGGACGAGCACGCCGAGAATGGAGAAGGAGAAAAGCGGGTCGCAGCGCACGCGTTCTGCGCGCCGACTGAAAAGTCAAAAGCAGCCGCAGAGGAAATTAAATCGCAGAAGTTGGCGTTTAAAGACATCAAGGATTTAAAGGATCTCATGGACGGGATACAAGTGCCGAAAAACGGACTTTGGAAAGCTGCAAGAGCCCCGCAACTCATGGTGCACACGCTTCCGTATGCGGAGAAGGCGTTTGGAAAGGATTTGGCAGAGAATTTAGAGGCGGATGGGTGCATACCGGAGATGGATTTCACGAGACGTGGTAAAACGTGCGCCGTTGTCGGTAACGGTGGGGTCAACATGCGGGATCAGAACCAAGGCTACGGGATTGATGGCGCAGATATTGTCATTCGATTCAACGACGGACCGACGAGTGGATTTGAGAAATACGTCGGACGCAAAACCACATTTAGATTAATCAACAACCAATGGTCGAGACACGTGGCAGACAAGGGACCGAGAGGACCGTGGGCAGAAAGCGAAGCGTTGCTATTGTTTGGAAGCGGCGCGAAACGTTCGTTTCGAAACGTGTGTAAAAAATCGACATCGCCAATTTTGTATATGGATCCAACGTTGAGTCTCCGCGCTCGAGAATTGTATCGCAGAGTATACGCTCGATTATCTGGTGCGAACCTCGTGAACGCTGAAGGACGGAACGCTCCACCGAGTGGTATCGAAGGCTTGCTCTTAGCGTTTGCAGTGTGCGATAAGGTGAGAGTGTACGGATTTCATACGGATATTCCGCATCACGCGGTGCATACAGTTCCGTACCATTACCATGATAAAGTCACCGGCGCAGACGATGCTCACTCCTTCAATTATCAAGGCATGTTCTTAGAGACGTTGGAGAAAATGGACGTCGGGATGACCATTTGTTCGAGGTATAAGCACCAGGATTCCCCGAG
>Ga0181588_10004637_pt1 | contig 11252 bp, 10 predicted proteins | sample 071ome_26_FD_148607 | JGI IMG/M metagenome (GOLD analysis project Ga0181588, IMG submission 148607) | Coastal salt marsh microbial communities from the Groves Creek Marsh, Skidaway Island, Georgia - 071409BT metaG (spades assembly) | ecosystem: Environmental > Aquatic > Marine > Intertidal zone...
CATTCAGTTGAGTCAGGTGGCCCAGTACCGGGAGGCTCTCGAACATCTCCTGACGGTGTTACGGGCTGACCGCGATTTCAACAACGGAGAGGCCCGCAAGGTGTTCTTGGATACGCTCGCGACAATCGGCAAGGGGGATCCTCTCGCTGCAGAATACCAGCGGAAGCTCTTCTCATTGATGTACTGAATATTTGCGATGCCAAACGATGCGCGGGGTTGCAATGCGGGGTTAACTTGCCTACATTCCCTTTATTCAGAAAACATACTCAAAATTCAAAAACGCGGCTCGGGGCTCCTCCTGAGCACGCCCTGTTGCGCGAGGTGACCTATGGATACTGCATATTCCGCCGAAGATCTGGCTTTTCGAGAGGAAGTAAAGGCATTTTTTAGCGAAGCCTATACTCCAGAGTTACAAAAGCGCCTGCGCTCACCCGATTATAAGAACGCAATCGAGGAATGGCAGCGCAAACTTTATGATCAGGGCTGGGTTGCGCCCAACTGGCCGGTGGAATTTGGTGGCACAGGATGGACTGCGACACAAAAATATATCTATGAGACCGAGCGGTCTCTCGCTGGTATCCCCAATGTGGTGCCCTTCGGTCTCGTGATGGTGGCGAACGTCATCATGGCGTACGGCACTGACGAGCAAAAAGCGTATTTTCTGCCCCGTATCCTCAAAAGTGAGGACTGGTGGTGCCAGGGCTATTCTGAGCCGGGTTCGGGTTCCGATTTGGCAAGTCTCAAGACCAAGGCAGAACGTGACGGCGACGATTTCATTATCAACGGTGCAAAAATCTGGACTACCTATGCCCAGTATGCTGATTGGATTTTCTGCCTCGTACGCACGGACAACTCCGGCAAAAAGCAGGAGGGCATTACCTTTATCCTGATCGACATGAAATCAGAGGGAATCAAGGTTAATCCCATTATTTCTATCGATAACCATCACAGCCTGAATGAGGTGGAGTTCAACAACGTCCGCGTGCCAGCGAAGAATGTGGTGGGTGAAATCGGCAAGGGCTGGACAGTAGCCAAGGCTTTGTTGGCACACGAGAGGACCGGTATCGCCGGTGTGGCGGACGTCAAACGCGCCGTGCGCGTCATCAAGGAAATGGCGGCGAAGGAAGAAAACGGTGGCCAGCGGTTGCTGGATGATCCCGGCTTTCAGCAGCGCTTGGCGGACATCGAAGTCGAATTGATGGCTCTGGAGTTCACCGAACTGCGCACATTGGCCACGCAGGCCGCTGGCGGCTTTCCCGGACCAGAATCCTCGCTTCTCAAGATAAAGGGCACCGAGCTACAGCAGGCGAGCCAAGAATTGCTCATGGAGATCGCGGCGTACTATCAGGGCGTCTTGCCCACTGATCTGGACCCTGAAGCATTAGGCAATGATTTCGCGACCGATGCGCGGAGATCTTATATGTACGGGCGCGCTGCCACGATTTATGGCGGTTCCAATGAAGTGCAAAAAAATATCATAGCCAAGTACGTCTTGGGCCTTGAATAGGGAGGCAAGCATTTATGAACTTTGACTTCACTGAAGAGCAGCAAATGGTCCGCGACTCGATTGCGAGGTTCGTGCAGGACGATTACGACTGGGACACGCGTAAAGCCATTGTTGCCTCCGATCAAGGCATGAGCGCCAGCAACTGGCAGCTGTTTGCAGAGCTCGGCTGGTTGTCTATCCCCTTTGCCGAGGAACACGGCGGCTTCGGTGGCAACATCGTTGATTTATCCGTCGTGATGGAAGAGCTGGGTAAAGGTCTGGTTGTTGAGCCCTATTTTCCTACCGTGGTGCTGTTTGGCGGACTGATCAAGCGGGCGGGCAGTGAAGCTCAGCTCGCAGAGTGGCTGCCCCGCATCATTGGTGGCGAGGTATTGGGTGCCTTTGCCTACGTAGAGCGTCAAAGCCGGTTTGCTATGCACGATTGTCAAACCACTGCCAAGCGGTCAGATGAAGGTTTTATCCTCAATGGCGAAAAAGTGGTTGTGTTCAACGGTGAGGCAGCCGATCAGCTCGTTGTGCTGGCTCGCACCGCGGGTGAGCAGTCAGACAGAGAGGGGTTATCCCTTTTTGTAGTTGACGCGGCCGCGGCAGGTATCGACAAGATGAGCTACCCCATGATGGACGGCCAGCGTGTGGCAAACATCACCTTCAAGGATGTCGCACTGGGTCCCGACGCCCTGCTGGGAGAGGAGGGTGGTGCGCTGGCAGTTGTGGAAGCTCTGGTGGACGAGGCGATCATTGCACTGGCGGCTGAAGCGGTCGGGATCATGGGTGTGTTGAATGCCAAGACGCTCGAGTACACCAAGACCCGCGAGCAATTCGGTGTGGCGATCGGTTCCTATCAGGCCCTGCAACATCGCATGGTCGACACGATGATGGCTTACGAGCAAAGTAAATCGCTACTATTCAAAGCGTTGTGCGAATACAAGCAGGACCCGGCTATGGCGGCCGAGACGATCCATGCGCTCAAGGTCTTGATCGACCGAAATGGCAAGCATGTTTTTGGTGAAGCTATTCAAATGCATGGCGGTATGGGTATGACCGATGAGCTCGATATAGGCCACTATGCCAAGCGATTGATGATGATCAATACTACCTTCGGTGACGCCACCTATCACCGGAATCGTTACATCGAAACCGCCTTCGCGGCCTGAATATGGAACTCCGCGATAAAGTCGTCGTCGTCACCGGGGGTGCAAGCGGTATTGGCACGGGTTTGTGCCATCGCTTCCGCGAAGAGGGTGTGCGCGGGCTGGTTATCGCGGATCTCAACGGCGAGGCAGCGGCCGATCTCGCCACCCAGTTGGATGCCAGACACTGCGCGCTGGACGTGCGCGACGAGGCAGCCATCGCGGCGATGGTAGCGGAGACCGAAGCTGAATTTGGCCAGATAGATCTGTTTTGCTCCAATGCGGGCATTCTGAACCTTGATGATGGCGCGTTTTGGGCTACCTCAAGCCCTAACGATGTCTGGCAGCGCAATTGGGAAGTTCATGTGATGGCGCATATCTACGCTGCGCGCGCTTGTCTCCCGGGCATGATCAAACGGGGAGAGGGCTATTTTCTGCACACCGTTTCAGCCGCGGGCCTGCTGAGCCAGCCCTACACTGCCGCCTACGCTACCACCAAACACGCGGCCATTGGGTTTGCAGAGTCGCTCGCGATTAGCCATGGTGATGACGGGATCAAAGTGAGCTGCCTGTGCCCGCAAGCGGTGGACACCGCTATGCTGGGTGGAACAGATGGCGGCGCCGCGGGGCTCGATGGTGTTCTCAGTCCTGCTCAAGTCGCCGACGCTGTAGTGGAGGGTCTGCGCACCGAATCTTTCCTGATTCTGCCCCATGAACAAGTCCATCAGTACCACCTCAACAAAGCGCAGAACTACGACCGTTGGATTGGCGGGATGAGGAAATTGCGCAGGAACATACGCCCTCCTACACTGTCCTGACTCACCAGCAGAGGCCTCAATTGGACAGACAGCAGCGCTTCGCCCGCATCATTCTCAACGGGTTTTACGCCTACTTTACAGAGTTTGAAAACATCACTCTGGCTGCTCGCATTCGCTTCGAGCAGGCGGAATGGTCGACGATGCAGGATGCATCGAGTCGTCGTATCGATATCTACAAAGAGACCGTGATGAGGACACTCGAGGTCGTGCGCCATATCGCGGGGGATGCAGTAGATGATTTGACGTTCTGGGCGGACACGCGTCGCATATACGCGGGGTTGGTTCAGGGGATGACCAACTTTGAGATAGCCGAAACTTTCTACAACTCAATATTCAATTCTCATTTTGGACATCGTTCGATTCGCGACGATTACGCCTTTGTGTTTTCGCCCCAGGGCGACGTGCCGCCCGTCGATATGAGCAAGGTGGTGAAACGATATACCGCTGGAGAGTCGTTACAGGACGTATTCACCCGGGTACTCGAGGACTACTCGTTCAGTGTTCCTTATGAGGACCTTAAGAGGGATGTTTTGTGCATTTGCTCTGCGATCGATCGGCATCTTGCTCCGCGTTTTGATGTGAGCCGGCGGGGGCTGGAGCTACAGATACTCGAGCATCACTTCTTTCGCAATAAGGCCAGCTACATTGTAGGAAGGTTCTATGTAGAGGGAGATCAGATGCCCTTTATTCTGCCGATTCTCCACAACGACTCCACAGAGAGCCCGGCGGTGTTTGTCGACGCCTTTCTGTTTGGCCCGGATCAGGTCAGTCTGCTGTTCTCGTTCACCCGTAGCTATTTTATGGTGGATGCGTCGATTCCCTCCCAGTATGTGCTTTTCCTGCAGCAGCTGATGCCGAAGAAGGAAATCTCCGAGATTTACAGTTCGATCGGTCATTTCAGGCACGGCAAAACGTATTTCTATCGCACGTCTACTCGCCACATCCGATCGACCGAAGACCAATTCATCGTAGCGCCCGGGATTAAAGGAATGGTCATGGCGGTCTTTACGCTGCCCTCGTACGAGTACGTCTTCAAGATCATTAAAGACCGCTTTACACCGCCAAAAGAGGTGACCCACCAGATTGTGAAGGACAAATATCACTTGGTGAAACGGTGGGACAGGGCTGGGCGGATGGCGGACACTCAGGAATTCAATAACTTGGTTTTTGACGCCAGCCGTTTTTCCGATGAGCTGATGGAAGAATTGAATGCAACCTGTCCCTCCCAGCTCCGTATCAACGGGCGGGCGCTGATCATCAAACACTGCTATGTCGAGCGCAGGATGAATCCCCTCAACCTCTACCTTCAGGATGCGGATGACGACGAAGTGAACGAAGTGATGAACGATTACGGCAACGCTATCAAGCAATTGGCGGCGGCCAATATTTTTCCGGGAGATATGTTGCTGAAAAACTTTGGAGTGACGCGACATGGTCGGGTCGTATTTTACGATTATGACGAGATCGAGCCCTTACTGGATTGCAACTTCAGACGGATTCCACCGCCGCGCGACGAGATGGATGAAATGTCTGATCAGCCCTGGTACTCGGTAGGGCCTAAAGACATTTTCCCAGAGGAATTTCGGCTGTTTTTCTCCGGAAATGCCCGGGCTCGTGCCGCGTTCGACGCGCAGCACGCTGACCTATACGATGCAGACTTTTGGGTGCGGCTGCAGGACAAATTGCGCGATGGGTTTGTGGAGGATTTTTATCCTTATCCCCAGCGAGTGCGATTTTCACGAAGACAGGAATCGGTGTAGTCATGGCATCTCTTTATCTCATTAGGCACGGTCAGGCCTCCTTTGGGAGTGATCACTACGATCAACTCTCTACTCTGGGGCAGCGTCAGGCAGACGTGTCGGGCCAATTCTTCGCCGACATCGGCCTGCAGTTTTCTCAGGCAGCCAGTGGCGATCTGTCGCGGCAGCGTGAGACGGGAGAGCGCATACTCGCGAGTCAGCGGGTACCACCCACTTTACATATTGATCCGCGCTTGAACGAAGTTGACAACGAGGGGCAGATAGCGGGGCTGCTTCCCATGCTCTGCGAGCGTAACCCCGAGCTGGCCGAGCGCGTCGCGGCATCGAAAACCGACAGCAAGCAGTACCAGAAAATCATTCAGGCTGTCTTCACCGCTTGGGTGTCGCCCGATTGCCCTGATCTACCCGATACCCCATCGTGGACAGATTATCTCGCGGGGGTGCGTGGTGCGCTTGAAGATGCCATGTCGCGCGCGGAGGGAGGCACTGATACGGCAATCTTTACGTCCGGTGGCACAATCGCTACGGCAGTGAGTTGGGTTCTGGGAGTGCGTCACGATCAGATATACGGTTTTTATGAGCCAGTTTTTAATTGTTCGATCACCCGTCTCATTTTTTCACGAGGCCGAATTTCGCTGTCGAATTTTAATGATACGGCCCACTTGCAGCTCCTGAGCCGGCAATTGGGAGAGGAATTGGTCACCTACCGGTGACGGAGAGAGCGTGACCGAAATTTGGTTGGTACGTCACGGCGAGGCCGCAGCCGCTTTTGATCAGGACACCGACCCTTCGCTGTCCGCGAAGGGTCGAGCGCAGGCCGAGCGAGCTGCGCTCGCATTGCAGAGTTGCGTGGAGACGGGAGCCCGGCTGTTAACGAGTCCAAAGCGCAGAGCCATCGAGACGGCGGAACCTTTTGCGAGGCTGCGCGGTTCAGATCTGGCGATCGACCCACGATTTATCGAGCTCCCATCCCCGGAAGGTCTGGCGTCGCGTGGCAAGTGGATAAAACAGGCGCTGGCGTCCCGGTGGGGGGATCTGCCACCTCCAGTGCAGGCGTGGCGCGAAAGCCTGGAAGATGCTTTGGGGTCTCTTGTTACGCCGACGGTGGTATTTACGCATTTTCTCGTAATCAATAGCGTTGCTGCGCGAATCAGCGGTGACGATCAGGTCATGCAGTGCCTGCCTGCCAATGCGTCTATCCATCATCTGAGGATTGATGACAGCGGCTGGCAGTGGTGCGCGCGGGGCGAGATGCTCGAAAGCGTCGTGAATTAATCCCGCCTCAGTCGCATCAGCGATTCCTGAGCGGTCGAAGCAAGTAGCGTCCCATCCTGAGCCCATAAAAATCCTCTACTGAATCCGCGCCCGCCACCCGCTCTGGGTGTATCGCAGTCGTAGAGAACCCAATCATCCATTTTTCCCGCCCGATGGAACCAGATGGCATGATCAAGACTGGCTGCCATAAAGGATTTAAAGGGATTGTCATAGGGTTGTGGGTAAAAAACGGTGCTGAGCAGAGAGTAGTCAGAGATCATCACCAATGCAGCCTGATGAACCGATCTGTCGTCGGGGAGCGGTCCGATGGCGCGAAACCAGGACCGGCCAATAGGAGGCTGCTGCTCGGCTGAATACCGTGTGACGCGTTGTCGCTCAATGTGGTACAGATCTATGAGATTCGGGTCGCCCGCTTTGGTCGTCAGGCCGAGGAATCCAGACAGATCGTCCGCCTCCGAGCGCGGTGCGCTGACCTTCGGCATGACAAAGCTGTGCTCGACCCCCTCTTCGTGCACATGGTAGCTGATAGAGGTGTTGAAGATCGCTTCTCCGCGCTGGCGAGCTACGACCCGTCGCGTGCAAAACGACCTGCCGTCCCGAATGGGATCCACCTCGAATTCAATCGGGATCTCGGGGTTGCCCGCCCTGAGGAAGTAGGCATGCAAGCTGTGTGCCTCTAGCGCTTCGGACACTGTGTGGTTTGCTGCCATCAGGCATTGGGCGACAACCTGTCCTCCGAAAATCCGTTGCTGGGGAAGCAGGCTGTCTCCTGTAAAGACCAGCTCGTCGGTTCGGCGCGGAGCAATCTGGGCAAGTACGTCGGTAAAGCGAGTCAAGCGATGTTCCTTTTCTGTGGAATAGGCTGGGCTGTCACTGAGCTCAGTGAGTGAGCCCGTGGAAAAAAATGGAAAAATAATCAGAAGCGCCCTGATCAATTGATTCAATGGCCTGCCATTCATTGAGGTCCATCGACGCGTTCAACGCCCCCGTCAACAGCTGAATAACGATTTGAGGAGGTAGATCCCTGAACTGCTCTCGCGCTACCGCCTCGGTCACATAGGCTTCTAGTTTGGCGTGGACGTCTCCCAGCCGAGAGAGCAGCCGTTGCCTAACAGGAGAGGGTAACGCCGTGATCGCGTTAAAGTGGACGAGCGGCCCCTGATCGGTATTTTGCAACGCAAAGATCTGCCTGCACGCGGCTTCCAATTTGGCTGCCGGTTGCAGGTCCAATTGTTCTATGCCGTTGGTTACGCGCTCCAATTGGTCGAGGGTGTAGTCAAAACACTGGGTGAGCAGGGCCTCTTTATTGGCGAAATGGTAATAAAAAGCGCCCTTGGATACGCGCAGCTGCTCAGCAATTTCATCGAGTGAGGTCCCGCTGAAGCCCTTCTGATTGAAGCATCTTGTTCCGGCCTTGAGAAATGCTTCCTGCTTGAGCCGGTTTTGTGCCTCCCGATCGAAAGCTTCATCTTCCGCGGGAAAAGCGCTAACCGAGGAAGCCATATCGGACTGGCTTACATCCGGCGATAGCAGTAACCCATGGGTGAATAACTCTCGCAGCACCTGAACGGAGCGATATGCCTCCTCCCGCGGCATCTCATAGAGCCAATAAAAGGACCAGTCCATCGCGCCAATCATCGCTCTGATAGTGGCCACAGGATTGCAGGCTCTGATCTCTCCGATCTTGATGCCCGACGTGATGAGATCAATCAGGCGCTTCAGCAGCCTTCGGTACTCTGCCTCCAATACGGTGCGGTGTTCAGCGTTGAGCGCTGCGACTTCAAGCGGTGCGGCATAAAAATCGCCTTGTCCATCGAGTGATCGCAGTGTGGTCCCGACTTGGCTCTCTAGGAACATCAGCAGGCAGTCGAGGGGTGAGGTGGTGTGTTGATCAGCGTAGTCAAGTTGCGCATGAGCCTGACGCATGTTGGCGTCGTAGCACTGGTAAATCAGATCCTCTTTGGTTGCGACGTAATAGTACAGACTCGTTTTGGTGAGCCCCAATCTGCCGGCAACGTCTGCCAGCGTGGTCGAGCGTGCTCCTTTGGTATTGAACAATTTGGCAGCGCAAGACAATACCGCCGCGCGCTTGGTTTCGCGCTGCAATCCACGGCTGAAGGGTGAGCGTTGCTCTGTGCTGGAAGCGTCCAAGAAAAACCTTTTACCAACCGATATATCCGCGGGTTATTCTCAAAATTCGATAATTTGAACTTTAAGTATTTTTACTGAACCTGTCCATGAGTTTGCCGTGCGGAGGTCCTCGTAGATCGAGACAGGTGTTCTCACATGATTAAGACACACTCACCACAATAGCCACTCGCCTGCGGCAACAGTTTCGCGTTTTTCTGTTGGGTTTGGGTCGAGGCTGGGTCTGTGCCACACTCCGCGACTCGAACAGGACTTCCACCGAGGAAACACGGTGTCCGACACCATTTCTTTTGCGCAAGAGGCGGGCATCGCCACGCTGTCTTTCGAGCATCCCGAGCGCAGAAACGCGCTGGGCGCGACGGAGCTCGACGCAATCGAGACCGCGCTATCACAAATCGACGACACCACACGGGTGTTGATGATTACTGCTTCCGACGACCGCACTTTTTGCGCCGGAGCGGACCTCAATCAGATCCTGGAGGGCGTGTTAGACGGTGACCGCTTTCAGTCGGTGACGAATCAGATTGCGGCATTGCCCATTCCCACCATTGCCGTTCTGAGTGGCAACGTATACGGCGGGGGTGTTGAGCTGGCGATGAGCTGCGATTTTCGTTTGGCGCGGGAGGGCATTTCGTTTCGCATTCCTGCGGCTGCGATCGGGCTTTGCTACCCCATTGCAGGTATACAGCGATTGACACGCCGGCTGGGCGTAACAGTCGCGAAGCGACTATTGGTGGCGGCTGAAACCCTGTCAACCGAACAACTGCTGGCGCTCAGATTGATAGACGCGGTCTATTCTCCTGACCAGCTGCGGGGCGTGGCGACGGAATACGCGGCGTCGCTACTGGCGCTGGCACCCATGGCAGTGACAAGCATGCTAGAGGTGATACGTCAGTTGGAGCTGGGAGAATTGGATCTGGACGCTGCCAACTCACTCGCAAAAGCTTGCTCAGAATCGCAGGACGTTAAGGAGGGCATCAGTGCTCAGCGAGAGAAACGGGTGCCGGTTTTCAAAAATCAATGATCCAACAGGCGTCGTATTCACTATGCTAGTGTTATCTGCTTAATTAGCTTTCGTTGAGATATGTCCCTAGCTCAGGAAAAACTCGATCAGATTCGCGAACAGGTGCAGGTGCATCTTGATCGCCGCGAAGTGGCGTCGTTGACTGATGCGCGACGCGACGCGCTCGAGCAGGCAATACGCGCGAAGTTGGTCGCGCACAACGCCGTGATTGTTGCCCACTACTACACCGCGCCTGAGATTCAGGCACTCGCAGAGGCAACGGGTGGCTGCGTTTCAGATTCTCTGGAAATGGCGCGATTTGGCCGAGACCATCCGGCCGAGACCCTCATCGTAGCGGGCGTTCGGTTTATGGGCGAAACCGCAAAAATTTTGACGCCCAATAAGCGGGTGCTGATGCCCACGTTGGAAGCCACTTGTTCACTCGATGAGGGGTGTCCGGCAGAGGAGTTTTCAGCCTTCTGCGACCAGCACCCGGATCGCGAGGTGGTCGTATATGCCAACACCTCGGCTGCCGTGAAGGCGCGGGCCGATTGGGTCGTCACTTCCAGTATTGCATTGGATGTGGCAGAGCACCTCGCCGCACAAGGCAAATCAATCATATGGGCGCCTGACAGGCATCTTGGAGACTATGTAAAGCGACAGTCGGGCGCGGATGTATTGCTCTGGGATGGCGCCTGCATCGTGCATGAGGAATTCAAAGCGCGCGGTGTGCGTGACCTAAAACAGGTGCATCCAGAGGCCGCGGTGTTGGTCCATCCCGAGTCACCGGCGGCGGTAATCGAGCTTGCAGATCGCGTGGGTTCCACCACGCAGATTATCCGTGCCGCGCAAGAGCTGCCCAACCAGACGTTTATCGTCGCTACCGATCAGGGCATTTTTTATAAGCTCCAGCAGGCCGCTCCGGATAAGACGTTCATTATTGCGCCGACAGCTGGTAACGGTGCGACCTGTCGTAGCTGCGCTAATTGCCCGTGGATGGCGATGAACGATCTGGAGTCCCTGGCCGCCGTCTTTGAGCGTCAGGACAATGAGATTCTGGTCGATGCCAGTCTGGCCGAAAGGGCCATGCAGCCGTTGGAACGGATGCTGGCATTTGCTGAAACCTTGAAACCCTGAACATTTATCCTCGATCCATCGCGCTCCGCATGTCTTGAATGTCCCGCATGCGTTCGTTGATCAGGGATGCCGTGGTGAAATCATTGCCGGTGAGTTTTTGCGCGTACGTCAGCTGCGTTTCCGCGGCGTCGAGGGCATTGACCAAAATAAAATATTCCGCCCGAGAACGATGCAAGCCCACAATGTTGCCTGCTAAGCCCTGCACCTCTGCCAGCAGATACCATAAGGCTGGATCATTGCTGACACGCTTAGACTGATCGAGGAGTATTGCCTCGGAAAGATGAGGGGCACCGGCCTGCTGCAGCGCAGTGGCGTACGCCATTGTGAGCGGGTGGTTACCCGGCGAGAGTGCCAGCCGGCGCTCCAGTGTGCGAACAGCACGCGTTGGGTTGCCTCGAGTCAAGTCTATCTCTGCGTCGGCAATAACGTATTCGATTCGATCGCTGTCTCCGGACCAGATGCTGTCCAGCGCCA
>Ga0181588_10004641_pt1 | contig 11247 bp, 3 predicted proteins | sample 071ome_26_FD_148607 | JGI IMG/M metagenome (GOLD analysis project Ga0181588, IMG submission 148607) | Coastal salt marsh microbial communities from the Groves Creek Marsh, Skidaway Island, Georgia - 071409BT metaG (spades assembly) | ecosystem: Environmental > Aquatic > Marine > Intertidal zone...
TAGGGTTTAAACATCGAACCCACCAGCGGCGCGTCGCGTCGCGCATCGCATCGCGTCACGTCGCGACGCGGTCGAACGGAGCGCGCCGCCGCCGACGCCGCCGAAGAAGACGAAGACAAAGACGCGCGTCGATAGACTCGATTCATCCGCCGACCGACCGACCGCGAAGGACGCGTCGTCGTCGTCGTTCGAAACCGCGCGTGAAATCGACGCGCCGCCGCCGCCACTAACGACGCCGACGCGATGCGCGCGCGCGCGCGAACGTCCCGGGACGCCGACGACGCCGACGACACCGACGACGAGACGGTGATGAGCGATGAGGACGCGTACGAGGACCCGCCGTCGGATTTCGACGACGAGGAGATCGACGAGGACGAGGCGTTTAACGAGGATGACGAGGAGAGGTACGGGGAGTTGTTCGACGGTGAAGGCGACGAAGAAGACGAAGAGACGTTCGACGACGACGACGACGACGACGATGGAGAAGAAGAATCCGATGACGATGATTTGAACGCATTGATGGATAGCGACGCCGACGACGACGCCGACGACGAAACCAATGGGAAGACGAAACCAACGTCTCCGCGCGGAACCGTCGGACGACGGGTCACAGACGAAGAAGACGCTCGAGCGACGCTTTCGAGCGAAGACGAACGCGACGACGACGAAACCCGCGAGCGCGTCCTGGATGAACTCGTCGGGAAGAACCGAAGCCGCGGGGAAAAGCTCGACGCGCGGTATAAACCGATACGCACGGAGAGCGTGCCAGAGAGCCCGTTCGCGATGCCGAGCGCGCGGGTTTCGGATGAGGACGCTGAGATGACGCTCGCCGACGTCATGGCGACGCTCGGTGGTGAAGCCGTGTTCGATGCGCACACGATGAAGCGGTTGCGGAAGATTTCGAAACAAAAAGCCCCGGACGTGCCGCTGGCGAGACAGATTCAGGAGAGACTCGATCGGCGAGCGGCGTACGAAGAGACGAGCAAGGATGTGACAAAGTACCAAGCGCACGTCAAGGAAAACCGGGAAAAGCGAACGCTCGAGTTTAAACCGGCGCGGGATGACATGCAGCGCAAGGATACCCTCGGTGCGCTCGTCGCGGATTTCACGCCGAAGACTGAGATTGAGATTGAAATCGCCAAGGCGCTCAAGGAGTCTGGACACGCGACGGCGAAGGAGATTGCGCACGGGGAAATGTTGGCGATGAATCACTTGGACGTGGAGGATATCAAGGCGCGTCAAGCGAAGCTCGCGAAAATGCGAGCGGTGCTCTTTTATCACGAGCAAAAGGCGAAAAGACTCAAGGCGATCAAATCCAAGGCGTATCACAGGCATAATCGTAAGGGTGAGCTCAAGGTGATTGATGGCGACGAAGACGACGAAGACGGCGCCGAGGGCGATACGCCAGAGGAGCGTCGCGAGTACTTGCGAGCGCAAGAGAGAATGCTCTTGCGACACAAAAACACCTCGCGGTGGGCGCAACGCGCGATTAAAAAGGGCATCGCACACCTCGCGGGGACGAGGGAAAAGTTACAAGAGCAATTACGCATCGGTCAACAATTGAAGGAGAAGATTGAAGGCGCGCGGACGACGACTACGGAACTCGGCGACGAGAGCACGGATGCGGAGGATTCTGACGACGACGACGGCGACTACGGTACCGGGGATGATCCAGCGGCGGAGCGTAAGCGTCTTCTCAAGGCAAAGGCTGCCGCACTCAAGGCTATCGAGGATGGAGAAGAGCTCGAAGGCGCGAATGAAAGCTTGTTCAAGTTGCCGTTTATGGCGCGCGCCATGGAGAAGCGCAAAGAGGCGAACAGAGCGGAAGCGCGAGAGTTGTTGGAAGAAATCGATCGCATGGATGGCGACGAGGACGATGATGACGGTGATATCTCTAGCGATAGCGATGAAGAAGAGTGGGAAGCGATGACGGCTCAAGCAAAGCGCGCCGCGGATGCCGACCACGCGTCCACGGCGAAACGGGCTCGATTGGACGCCGCCAAAGAAGCGGCAGAGGCAACCACGACGACGACGACGTTGAAGCGACAGAAGAAATCCTCAAAGGCGAAACCGGTCGAAGAGTTATCCAACGCCGCGAGAAACATGCGCGCAAAGGCGGCGGCGCGCGTCACCGTTGCCAAACTCAAGGAGGACGACGCGTCTGATTCGGATGACGCCGCCGAAAAGCCGACGGTGATGCTCGAGGAAGAGCGCGCCGAAGGCATGTCAAACCAGGATTTAATGCGCCGAGCGTTTGAAAACGACGACATCGAGGCTGAGTTTGAAAAGGAAAAACTCGCAGACGTCAATGCCGAGCTTCCTGACGTTGACATGCCGAAAAATTTACCCGGATGGGGCACGTGGGCTGGCGATCAAAGGACGCCGAAATGGATGAAGGACGCGGAGAAGAAGGCCAAGGCGGAAAAAGCCAAGGCGCTCAAGAGCCGTCGCGACGCCAAGCTCAAACACGTCGTCATCAGCGAAAAGTTTGATAAAAAGGCGGCGCAGTTCAACGTTGAATCGTTACCGCACGGTTTCGCGAGCAAGGCGACTTACGAAGGTACGATGCGTCAACCGCTCGGCCTCGATTCCAACACGCACGGCATGTTCAAAAAGTTGAACCAGCCCAAGGTGCTCAAGGCGACGGGGAGCATCATCAAACCGTTCAAAATGCCGAAACACAAACAGAAAAAATCAACCAAGGGTCGTTGAAGACGAACAACAACGATATTATTGTAACACTCCTCTTCGTCGCGTTGTAATTGAATTCCAGATTTCTTCTAAAAGTCACGTCTCGCTATCGCTATCGCTATCGCTAATTTCTGTCGCTATTTCTTCTATGCACGCGCTCGATCGCTCGCGCTCCAACTTGACGCTCGCCCGCTTCGCCGCGTCCCGCCATCGTATGGCGAACGGCAAACACTTCCCTCCGAATGACACCAACAAATTCCACGAGAGGTGTATGACCGCTGTCACGAGCAGAGCAATCCAAATCCCGTCGAGGCCGAGCCGAGGTCGACCGAGCGCTAAAAACGCCCCGAGGGGAAGGCCGATGACCCAGTACGCGACGACGAGCACGGGCGTCATCACCGATTGGTATCCCGCGCCGACGATGACGCCAGTCACGGAGACTTGCATGTGGTCCAGAAGGATGAATGCGTTTACCAATGGGATGAGTGCGTCGAGCCGACGCGCCACCGTTTCGTCATCAGTAAACATGGCGAAGACGGCATCCGCGGCGAATGAAAACCCAATCACACAGAAAACGCCGCAAACGAAAGAGAGCGTCAACGTCGCGAGTGAAAGCGTTCTGCTATCTTTGAGCTTGCCCGCTCCGACGGCGTTGCCGATGGAGCTCGAAGCGCCTCGTTGCCAAACGCACGCGATGGAATAAAAGACAAAGTACGTGTTCGACAACAGCGTCTGACTCTCGAGTTCCATCGTCGCATCCGCGCACATGCCGGCAATCAACGAGTTGACGTCCCAGGACCACCACTCTATGGCGCTCATCGCTAAACCGGGCACCGCGAGACTAAGATAACCGCGCCATCCCTCAAACGCGTTTCTAATCCTCACCCCTCGCAAAGCTTTCCTCACCTCGTCACACGTGAGAAACCCAATGAAATAACACAACATGGTTGACATGTCGATCGCCGTGAGCGCCATCGCCGCGCCCGTCACCGTACCCATGCCGAAGACTTTCAAGAAGAGCCACGGGAGCACAAATTTAAAGGGCGTCGTCACGACGGACAGCACGCCCACTCTCTTGCTTTTCTTCATCGCCATCATCGTCTTCATCGAACAACACGTCACGGTTTGCGCCCATAAACTCGGCGCTCGAAGCAACGCGAACCGTCCAGCCAACGCAGCGACGTCTTTCTCTTGTCCCAACGCTTCCAACGCGACGCGCGCGTTGGCCCACGCCAACGTCCCCGGCGCCGCCGCGCAAGTCCAAAGGATCGCCACCGCCCGCGCGAACACCCGCCCGATGGCGTCCAACTCCCCGGCGCCGTACGCTTGCGAACTAAGCGTATCCACTCCGCTCCCGAGACCCCAAAGCACCGCGTGACCCGTCATGCTACACAGAACGTTTCCGAGACCAAACGCCGCGACGTGCGTCGCCCCGTCCGCGCCCGCCGTTCTGCTCAACAGCGCGAGCTGAAACGTCATCGACGCGCACGTGGAGAGGTATTGCAACGCCAACGGAGATCCCAGCGTCGCGACCGACGCGCACGCGGTTCCGAGCGTGAGTTTTCCATCGGCATCATCGACGGCGGCATCACTCACGCCTGTCGTCGTCGAACGCGGCGCGTCGCCGATCTCCTCGTCGCTCGACGACGCGTCGAGGAGCGGTACAGTCGCGGAGTCATCGCCGACCCGCTCGACGTCCGCGTCGTCGTCGTCGGGCATTCGTTGAACGAGTGCGCGCGCGTGAGTGCGAGCACCTCACTTTGAGGCGCCGCAGAGGATCCGAGATGAGTTTCTTCGACGCGTCGGCGTACGACAATCTCTCGTCGTCGAGCGATGCGACGGATGACGACGAGACCGTCGAGGCGTCACCGTTCGGCGTCGACGCGTCGGCGGCGGGGAGAGACGCTGAAAAGGATGACGCCTCGCGAGTGTCGTCGTTGAAGGGTGAAGAGAAACCGACGCCGGTCCCGACGCTCCCGAGCGCGGCGGACGTCGTGCGCGCGCTGGATGGATCGAACGCGCGCGGGGAGATTTCTGAACTCGTCGCGTCGCACGCGATGCGTCCGACGATGCGAGAGGTGGCGAAGGATTCCATGGCGGGCGGAAGCGCGTCGGTTTCGTATTACTCGACGGGCGGACGGAAACCGACGACGACGGATGACGACGACGACGAAAAACGCGCGGCGACGATTGGTATAGGTGTACACAGAGTGATGTTTTTGGAACACCGCGTCGCGGTGAGGCTGACGACGAGCGAAGGGAACGGGATGGGGGACGTCGTAAAGTCGACGGGCGCGCGGGTGACGTTGGATGAATTCGTGAGCGACGAAGACGAAGACGACGAGGAGATTGATGAAAAGATGAAGCGGCGCGTCACCATCACGGGAAGCGCCGCGGATGTCGCCAAGTGTGAGAGGTTTATCGAAAATCTCGTTCGGGAGTACGAAAACCGGGCGATGAAGAGGTTTTATTGTCCAAAGATTGTCCTCGGTGCCTTCATCGGAAGAGGGTACGGACACGTGAAGAAGATTGAAGGGATTTCAAAGTGTAAAATTGTCATATCTGACGTCGACAAGGTGCACGAAGGGTCTACGCATGAAGTCGTGCGAGCGATTGAAGTCACCGGTACGCCCGCGCAGGTGAGTCTTGGGTACAAGTTGGCTTTGCAACAACTCGACGAGGCGATGCAGACGGCGCCAGACGCGGATGAAATGAAGGCGGATTTGCGTCGGAACGGTTTCGACATTGACGAGGAACGCAAAAAGAAACCGAAAAGAAAGTAAAGGCGAACGAGTTACTGTAGCGCTAGTCTAGTAAATTTAAATGTTACATCGTTTGGAGTCCTAGTGCATCAACGGGTGTCCCAAATGCCTGTTCTCTCTGCGCGCCATTTCTTCGCGTTGTCATCCATATCCCAATTGCGCGTCGGCGCGCTTCCTTGCTGGTTTGAAATTCCTGGCACGGCGTCGTTGTACTCAATGTCGACAAAGTCACGCTGGGCGCCGCTCGACATTGGTTCGTCGGCAATCTTCGTTGGCTCGATGGCCATCGCGCGCGACACCATCGGCGCGTCCCGATTGACGCGCGTGCTCTTTGCGCTCAAATCGGCGACGTCAAATTCTTCAAACTCCACCACACGCGTGCTCGGCACCGAGTTTTCATCGTGCGAAATTCTCGTTTCATCCCCGCTCGAAACCTCGGATTTTGTGTCGTTGATTTCATCGTCATCGCCGTCGTCGAGAGGCCAGTATACGCCGAGAATGTCCACCGAACCGAATGACGGATCAATGACAAAGTACCCATCCTTGATGGCATTTTCCAAGTTTTGCACAATGATGCGAAGCGGTGGACCTTGATCGGAACCATCCTTCTTTTCGGAGATTCGAATGGTGATTGTCTCGCTCGAGTCGAGTATCGTCTTGACCCTCACGCGATTCTCATCGATGCCAAGTTCGAGCGACACTTCTTTACAGAAGAAGAGCTGTGTCACGTGATTTCTAAACTTTGCGACGGGCATATCCGTCAGCATCTCGATATCCACCGTGCGAACGGCTGATTGAGACGAGTACACCACTCGTTGCTTTCGTCGAGACGCCACTGAAGACTTTTGCACCGGTGCCGGTAGGGCTGGCGGAGGATCGATACTCGGCGCCTTCGCAGCGGTTCTCTGGTGTTGCGAAAGCATCACCGCCGCTCTGCTCGCCGCTCGCCATGACATTTTCGAAGCTTCGTTCGCCGACGCCTCAATCGCCAGAGCCCCGTCGGCTGACTCGACTATTTTGTGTCGAGGAAGCTCTTCCGGTAGCGCTGCCCAATCCTTAAGTTTCAACATGTCAAAGTATTGCCCGCACGCTTCAGTTCCACCCGCAGCGGCGCCCGCCGTACTCTGCATTTGCTCTCGCGTGAGCGCGTACGTCTCGATTGATTCCATCTTGTTTGAACACGACACTTCGCACTCGAAGCTGTACTCGTACTTGATCATGCGTAAAAGCTTGACGTTCACCTCTCTCGTGTAATCCAAGGTGAGAAAGTCGAGTCGCTTCCCCTTCCATTGCTGCGTCCCGAGCAACTCGTGCACGCCGGTTAAAAAGGAAGCGACGTCACCCTTTTGCATCACAGTGTCGTAATTCATGACGACCTCGTCTCCGAGGCAAACGCCTCCGGCGATTGTCGGAGCGATGATTGCCACGCGATCGACGGGTTGAAGACCGGTCGCGTTTGAAAGCTTTTCTCTAGCTCTGGATATCAGCTTGCCGCACAACGCGATGCTGTTCATGTCGTGTTCGTACATGACCACGCACGCGTCGTCGAGCGCGCAATTTTCGAGACGTTCGGCGAATTTGACCGCGTCAGAGATGAAAATCAGCGACGAGTACACCCTTTGAGTGTTCGATTCCGCCTTTCGTATCGGTTCCACGTGGATCGACGGCACAACTGCCAGATCCTTGGCGACAGCCTTTGTCGCGTCGGTAGCCTTCGTCGTCGCGTCGTTGGCGGCGTCGTTGTCCTCCCGCGCTACCTTCGCGAGAGCAATCTTCATGAATCGGCTCTCCGTCGCAGTTGGAGTGACTTCTTCGGGTACCTCGCGTTCGTCGATTTCGTCCAGCTCGGCGAGCGCCATGCCCAGATTGAATATCTGCACCCTCGCCAGAGGAGAGTCATCCATGACGGCTTTTGCGCGATTGTAGTACCTCAGGCACTCTTCTACACGACCTTGCGAGAGACGCGTGAGCGCCAAGTTGTACAACGCAGGGTAATAATCTGGATCTATGGTGAGCGCCAGGCGAAGCTGCGCGTTGCAGGACGTCGCAGAACCTCTGCACCAGTCCAATAGCGCCAAGTTTGTCAGCGCTTCGACGTGTCCGGGGTCGTAATCGAGCACCGTCAAATAGTAAGCACCCGCGCGTTCGAAATCGGTCCTCCTAAAGGCGAGATTGCCAAGTTTCGCGTACGCGTCCGGGTGCTTCGGACGGACTTTTATGAGATCCAACAACGTCGCCTCAGCCTTTGCCCACTGACCAAGTTTGATGTAAATCAATCCCATGGCGTGGAGCGCCCGGGCGTCGTGCGGGCGCACATCCACGGCTCGCTTCATCCACTCTTTCGCTTCCACAATGGCGCCAGTGGAATCCATCAAAAGCCCGAGGTTGTGTAAAGCTTTGAAATACCGTGGTTCGCGATCGATCGCCGCCATGTAACTCGTGCGAGCGCTGACGGCGTCGCCGAGCACGAAGTGCGCGTTGCCAATATTGTAGTGGCCGACCGCGCTCATCGGGTCGCGCCTGATTGCCAACGCGTACGAACTGCTCGCGTTAGATACCTTGCCTTCCGCGAGCCATATGTTTGCCAACGTTATGCGACGCTTAGACGTCATCTCGACGGCGCAGCTTCTTTTCGCAAACGCGAATGCGTACTCCAAGTCGCCCAAAAAGGCGTGCGACACGGCCAACCCGTGCAACGCATCGGCGTGATTCGGTTTGCGATCGACTATGCGCCTATAGATGCCCGCAGCTTCTTCAATCTTACCGTTTCGCAAACATCCAACGGCAAAGGCTAAATCTTCCGCCTCAAACTCTTTCAGACTCCCTTTCGGCAAGATGTTTTCCTGAGAAGGAGCCATGGCGTCGAGAAAGGTGTCGAGCTCGGCGAATCGCAAGTTGAGCTTCTCCTGGTTCCATATATCGTACGAAATTCGCGTGAGCGCGAGCAAAAAAAGCACCAGAGAGAGCAATCCAATCTTCCATGAAGTCGCGTCAGCCTCGCGAACGCTCAGCGCCGCGGGCGGTGCTGGTGGTAATTGATACGAACCATCTGGAATGCACCGAATGCTGTCGAGCGCCTCTTGCACCTCGACACTCAATTGACCGTCCGCTCGCATTCGAGGCGTCTCACCGACCCACGCCGGGTCACCGCTCACGAAACCTGATGGGCACGGTTGACACTGTAATGAACCGAAACTCCCGGCAAAGTAATTTTCGGCGCATGCGTCGCACGTCGTCTGCCCGCCTTGCGGCTGAAACATGCCTCGCGGACACAACGCGCAAATAGCAGTTCCGGCATTCGGTGCAACGCTTCCAGGATCGCAGTCGTGACACGATACGTCCCCACGCGCGTTTGACGCCTTACCCGCGCTACAGGGTGTGCACTGCGCGGCGTTGACGGCAATGGAATACGTTCCCGCCGCGCACAGCGCACAGACATTTACACCGCCAGACGACGAGGAAACGTACGAACCCGGGGCGCAATTCACCGTCGGTCCTGAAAGCGGCGTCGCGCCGACATTCAACGTGTTTCCGCTCACTGCGTTCGAGATCGTGTTCACCGCCGAAATAAAGTACGTCTGATTCCAGTTAGCCCCGGCGCTTGGAATCATTTGTTGAGACGTGATTTGGAACGCAACCACCACCGAACCCTGAGTCACGCTCGTGATGACAATCTCGTCGACGGTCGTCCCGTCGGCGAGCGCGCTCACTATCCCCGCCTTGAAGGCTGTCTCGTTCGCCGCTCGCCAATCAGATAGACTCCCTTGCAACCTCAATAATATTTCCGGTGGATTTATAGTCTCCGCTAACGGAGGTGGAGCGGGAGGCGCCGGTGCGGGTGGAGGCGGATGAGGTGCAGGAGGCGCCGTCGGCGCGGGTGGTGCGCCACCGCACACAGTCTGCCCAGTCAGACCGTACGTGCTCGTATCGCCCGCGCACGGCGTCGGGATCGTGCTGCCAGCCACTGGACAATACGTATCCTCCGGACAAAAGGCACACGCGGCGAGCGCGCCAGCGCCCTCTACATTGCTATACGTGCCCGCCGGACATTTCGCACACGAATTGTCCTCTGTAAATGCACCTTCGCTCGGATTAGTGCCGTATGTACCCGCTGGACACAGCGTGCACTCGTCCTGGGTACCGCCGCTGTAACTTCCAGATGCGCAAGGATACTCAGCCAAAGTGGCTGTGTCGTTGCAAAAGTGCCCCGGCGAACAGAGCGTGCAATACGTCTGACTTCCCGTGCTGTAGGTTCCGCTCGCACACGCGGCGTTTTGCGATCCGTCTACACTAGGGCATTCGTACCCAGCCTCGCACGCGGTGCACGCGGTCACGGCACCTCCCAGGCTGTATTGACCTCCGTCACAAAGTCGCGTAATGTCCCTCGTCGTATCCGGGCAGTAGTACCCAGCCGGACACGGGGTGCACGACGCCTGCGAACCGGTGCTGTACGTCCCGTCAGCGCAGGACGATTCTGTAAGTGGATTTGGACAGTATTTTCCAGCCGGACACGGGGTGCACGTCGTCTGACCAGCCTCAGATGTCGTGCCAGTCGGACACAGCTCGATCGAGTCACCAGTGGCGCACTTGTACCCAGCTGGACACGTCTGACAATCAGCAGCCGTGCCAGACGTCGGCTGAATAGTTGAATCTGTGTGATCGTACGGCAAGTTGAATGCGTTTGCGTTCAAGACGTATCCGCTGTATTGGCCCGGATCACACGACGAGTACGTCGTGAGACCGGTGTCCGCGCACGATTTCCCATCTGGACAATCGAGACACGCCGCTTGGCCCCGGTCTGGCTGATACGTTCCCACTGCGCACTCATAGCAGGTTGCAGACCCAGTCGGGGCGTAGTGACCCGCTTCACAAATATCTGGATCCACCGTACCTGTTCCGCTACAGAAGTAACCAGCTGTGCAGTCCGTACACGTCGCCGATTTAGTCGTGTTTGCGAACGTACCTTCGGCGCAAACTGTACACGAGGCTGAGCCACTCGAAGACGAAGTACCCGTGGGACAGTCGTCACACGCAGTCAACGCGCCGTTTGATTTCGTCCCCGCATCGCAAGGCGTGCACGAGGCCGACGCAACGGACGCGGCGATCGTCCCCGCGGCACAATCTGAGCAATACTCTGAACCTTCAGCGGCGGTGTCGCCCGCCGGACAGTCAATCGCGGCGGTCATTCCCTCGTTGGGACACACCTTACCCGCCGGACAAATCGTACAGAACTCTTTCCCGGTCCCATCGTTATATTCCTTCACCGGACACGGCACCGGTATCACCGCTGTCGTGGGATTCGGACACTCTGTACCCGCCGGGCACGCCACGCACGACGTCAAAGTGTGGTCATCAAACGTGCACTGAACCGTCTGCGTTGGATTCCCCAACCTGTTCTCCGCGACGCCGCCCGACGTGTAGTCTATGCAACCACTCGTGATTGCTGCATCGACGCCCGTTTGCGTCGTTTCACACGCAAGATGCAGGTCCCCAGTCGCATCAATGCTCGCCGCGCACGTCACGGTCACGGTTACGTCTGCCGGCGCGGACGACCGCATCGGCAATACGCACGTCACGTCCGTCTGCTCGTTATAGAACGCCGTCGCGTCTGGATCGAACGTACATCTCCCGGCGATGTAGTCTCCGTAGTCGTTTCCATACTCCGCTTGTATCGTCGCCTCCGCACTCTCACCCGAGCAAGCCGACGCCACGCTTCTCCATTCACACACCGCCGTCGCTCCCGTCGCGTACTCCCCCACTGCGCAGTTCGCACACCCGCCACCGGGGTCGACCT
>Ga0181588_10004648_pt1 | contig 11240 bp, 9 predicted proteins | sample 071ome_26_FD_148607 | JGI IMG/M metagenome (GOLD analysis project Ga0181588, IMG submission 148607) | Coastal salt marsh microbial communities from the Groves Creek Marsh, Skidaway Island, Georgia - 071409BT metaG (spades assembly) | ecosystem: Environmental > Aquatic > Marine > Intertidal zone...
GAACTTCAGCGGAAATGGTTTGGAATCAAGGCGTGCTGGACTTTCATGTCTTCGGCTGGGGCCCCGTGGTGGTTCGACGTTATTTGGAAAATGACCAACTGGTCTGGGAGTATGCAGACGGCACAACCACTCGGATGACTCGGATATGTCGATTGCCGGATGATCAAAAAGTACCAAAGCCTCGAGGGCCTCGGATCAGGGTCATTTAGATTCATCAGCCACCGAACAAATGATCAAACTCAGGGTGCTCCCGGATGAATATACGGGGTTTAACAGCGCCATTTCATAGCGTAACCGCGTAAGATCGTCGGGCTCAGGACGCTTCGCGGGAATTTGTGTGAAATCTCTTTACGCGCTCAGCGCGATTTTGATGAGCGGTTATGCCGCCGTCTTTACCTTGTTAGCCGAAATGCGAACGAACTTTGGCTTTTCGGAAACGGCCATCGGCGCGATTGCGGGATCAGCGTTTGTCGCAGGATTCCTCGCGCAGCTTTTGCTTTCGAGGCGAGCCGATCGAGGGCAGGGGGGACTGATGCTGAGGCTCGGCTTAGGCGTGAGTGTGCTTGGGGCGCTCTGGATGTGTTTTGCTGAGTCTCTAGCGAGTTGGCTGGCCGCTCGGATGCTGCTGGGTTTCGGGGCGGGTGCGATTCGCCCAGCGATGCGGCGTCTTGCGTTCGTGATTGAGCCTGGGCGAGCGGGCGAGATGCTTGGGCGATTAGCCGCTTGGGATATGGTCGGGTTTTTGATTGGCCCGGTGATGGCTTCCCTGCTCTTTGAACTGGGGGGGCTTCGGCTACCGTTCATGGCGCTAACGGGTTTGCTTGTGTCGGTTTTTCCGTTCGTTGCGCGAGTGACCATTCCAGGCAGTGCCGAGCCTATGAAAAACCCCATGCGAACGCTGATTCGCAGGCCGCAAATGCAAGCGTGTTTGGCACTTGGTGCCGCGTTTTATTTGGCAGTCGGGGTGTTCGACGCGATATGGGCGCTATTCGTCACTGACCTGGGTGCGGGGGCCATGTACATCGGTGTCACCATGAGTCTTTTCACGCTGCCCATGATCCTGATCGCGCCATTGGCTGGGCGATGGGTTGCCAGTCGGGACGTGCTAAACGTTCTGTTACTGACCCTTGGCACGGCTTCGCTCATGATAGTGTCGTATGGATTTATGGGATCTTTGTATTGGATCCTGATTCCGCTCCTTGTGCATTCTGTGGTGGACGCTGTGAGCATGCCGGCGAGTCAGCTTGCTGTTGGCTATGCAAGTGGTGAGTCGGCGATTGCGGCGGGTCAGGGATTGTTTGGTGCAACCGGCCTGATTGTCGCCGCGCTTGCCAGTGTCGCGGGCGGATTCGTGTATCAAAATTGGGGAGCCATGGTGGTTTGGTTAGCGGTCAGCGCCTTAATGGGGTCGTGCCTGCTTTTCGCCCTGATTCGTGGCCGCGGGAAGCTTTGGCATGATCAGACAGAAGTTCAGGCCGAGACGCGTTAAACCGCGCTCGAGTCGGCTTCACCCAGATCGAACGGAGGCTTCGATGCCTTTGGGTTTCGGTCTTGAATTGACGATGGCGGCAACTGCATGAGTTCAAGGCACAAAGCGACAGAAGTTATTTGAGTGCCTGCTAAACGGGTGGCCAGCGAAAGGCCAGACCTCTGTGCCTCACCTTCCGGCTTTGGTCATGGCTTATGGCGTCCGTCTCTGCGCTTGTTCTAGGTGTTCGATCCAACGTCAGATGCGATCCAGCGACACCACGGCCAAGACGCGGCCGCGCGCTTAAATCATGCGAAGCCTGAGCTTACCGCAGCGCTTGCACCTCAGGCTGCTTCGATTAATGATTAGCCCATCGCGAATAATAGATGAACAAAATAGGCGCCCCTAGCTCAGAAAGAGCCGTTTGTTCGACTGTCAGGTTGCTTGACCGTCATCGGGGCGCCGAATATCCCGACCCAAGGAGCTCAGAATGTCCGTAGCAGAAAACGAACATCCATACGATTTCGATCCAGATGCGCTGAGAGAGAAATATCGACAGGAGCGTGACAAGCGTGTGCGGCCCGACGGTAATGATCAATACCTAGAAGTCGTGGGCGACTTCTCCCATTACGTGGACGATCCATATGTCGCGCCAGGGTTTGTTCGCGAGCCAGTTCTGGAAGAGGTTGAAGTAGTGGTCATTGGCGGTGGTTTCGGCGGTATGCTGGCTGCGGCACGACTAAAAGACGCCGGTATGGCCGACGTCCGCATTATTGAAAAAGGGGGTGGCTTTGGCGGTACCTGGTATTGGAATCGCTATCCGGGCGCGTCCTGTGACATCGAAGCGTATGTGTATTTTCCAATGCTAGAGAAGACCGGCTTTGTACCCCGGCAAAAATACACTAACGCGCCAGAAACACTCGAATATTGCGAAGTGCTGGCCGAGCGTTTCAAGTTGCACGACAACGCACTGATGCAGACGGAGGTCATTTCTACGGAGTGGGATGAGGACGCTCGTCGTTGGCTTGTGACCACCAATCGTCAAGATTGTTTGAAAGCGCGGTTCGTGGTGCATTCTAATGGACCATTAAATCGACCCAAGCTGCCGGCGATCAAAGGCATTTCGGCATACAAGGGGCATACCTTTCACACCAGTCGTTGGGACTATGCCTACACCGGCGGGGATTCCCACGGCAACTTGGATCGACTGCACGATAAGCGGGTCGCAATCATTGGTACGGGTGCGACCGCCGTGCAGTGTATCCCTCACCTTGGCGCTGGTGCCAAAGAACTCTTCGTATTCCAACGCACGCCCTCCTCGATCGATGTCCGTAATAACCAAGCCACTGACCCTAATTGGTTGTCGACGCAAAAGCCGGGCTGGCAAGACGAGCGCCGCACGAATTTTGAATCGCTCATGACCGGTGTGCCCGTGAAGGAAGACTTAGTCAGTGACGGTTGGACTGAGGCCTTCCGGTTGCTCTTCGGCAACTTGCGTGAGAGAGCCCCCTCCAAGCTCAAGCTCACATCTTGGGCGCTAAGTGGGCTGTTCACCAAAGACATGTATCAAAAAGGTCTTAAGCAATATCTGACAGACAAAGCCACCGAACATATGGATCTTACGCGTCAGATGGAGCTGGCTGATTTTGCAAAAATGGAGAAGATCCGAGCGCGGGCTGATGCGGTGGTGGATGATCAAGAGACGGCCGAATCTTTGAAGCCTTACTACCGGCAGTTTTGCAAACGACCTTGTTTTCATGATGAATACCTGCCGACCTACAACTTGCCCAATGTTCACCTTGTGGATACGAAGGGCCAAGGGGTTGATGAATTCACAGAAAAAGGGGTGATGTTTGACGGCAAAGAGTACGAAGTCGATTGCATCATCTTTGCCACGGGCTTTGAAGTCGGTACCGACTATTCTCGGCGGGCAGGGTATTCCATTGTTGGGGTGGACGGTCTAACCGTGTCACAAAAATGGGCAGGTGGGCTCTCCACGTTTCACGGGATGCATTCGAGGGGCTTTCCGAACTGCTTCTTTTTTGGCCCAGCGCAGTCGGCCTTTACTGCGACCTACACCTTCTCGTTGGACGAGAACAGCGTTCACCTCGCGCACATCATGACGGAGCTGAAAAAGCGAGAGATCACCCGCGTTGAAGCGAGCCAGTCGGCGGAAGAGGCTTGGGTACAAACCATCATCCAAAAGGCGAGACTGACTGAGGAATTCCAAAAATCGTGCACGCCAGGCTATTACAACAATGAAGGTCACGTGAACGTGAACCCGCAGAATAATACCTATGGCGGTGGCCCAATTGAGTTCTTCAAGCTTATGAAGAAGTGGCGAGCCAAAGGTAACCTTGAAGGTCTGGAGCTCAGTGCCTAGTGCGATGACGTGGGTAGCAGCACGTAGATAATGAGCAGGCGATCGATAGTTTCTAAGGATGGGTGTGATGAGGATATGGCTTAGCTTGCTTGCCGCGGCGCTGCTCTTTGGATGTAGCGAGCAATTGCCCATCGCGAGCGGGGCGCTTGAAGGCCGTCTAGCACCCATTCCGAACAGCTGGGCTCAGGTGGCTCAAGATGACATCATCCAGCTGGAGACATCCAGCGTCGAGGGGCCTTACTCGGTGAACCTTTGGACCGTGGCCATCGACGGCGATCTGCATGTGTTCGCGGGTGATAACTACGCGAACTGGGTTGAGAACATTGACGCTGACCCTCGCGTGCGACTTCAATCTGAGGGCGAAGTATTCGAGTTAATCGCCACTCGAGTCACCCATGCGGCGCATTTTGAGCGCTTTGCCCAGGCCTGGGAGACGAAGTACGGGAATCGACCGAGAAACGAGAATGTGGACGAGACCTATCTGTATCAATTGACGCCTCGTGGCCCCTAGGCTAATCGATGGGGCAACGGTCCCCTTCGCAGGGCGGCAGACGAGACCATTGCTCACTTTGGCAGAACGCAAAAACGCATCCCTCAATTTCTAACTGGTCAGGACTGATAAGTGTGAGACTGGCCCGATAATCGCGACCATGATCCGGGTGGTAGACACGGCCCTTGGGATAGCGCGTTTGCCCAGGCACCAAAGCGCCAAAGTCCATCAAAAGATTCATGCCAAGCATCGGCCGATCGCGAAGCCTCCGATCTTTGTTTTTAACGTCGAGCAATTGGGACTGATCGATACGCTCGGGGAGAAGCAGCTGCTCTATGACCCCGCAAAGCTGCCCACCACAGTCACGCACCTGAATGACCGATTGCGACGTCAACCACCGACCTTCGACGGTCGCTGATTCGGTTTGGGCATGGCTGACAAAGAACACTGTGATTAGGACGAAAAAGCGTCTTACAACAAGTGGTTGGGTCATGGGTTGAGGCTTCAATGAGTGCGTTCATTTTACGGGGCATTCCGATTGATCGCTTAGTACGCCATTCCCTTAATAATCGATGGTAGGCTTCGCATCGTCGATCGTTCCATCCAATTGTGGTCTGAGCAGTATCAAGTGAATCCAAGCGACAACGTTATTAACGAAACGGTATCTGATTCGGTCATCATTGCCGGCGGCGGTATTGGTGGCTTGGTGATGGCGCTCACCCTCCATCAGATTGGTGTGCCTTGCTTAGTGCTCGAACAGGCGCCCGAAATTGGGCCTCTGGGTGTGGGCATCAATCTTCAGCCCAATGCAGTCAGAGAATTGTTTGATTTAGGCATTAACCAAGAGGCGCTCGAGGCGATTGGCGTTTCTTGCCAGGAGTGGGCATTGCTCGGCCGCAACGGCAGGAATATTTATTCAGAGCCGAGGGGGATCAAAGCGGGCTATCGGTGGCCGCAATTTTCGCTGCATCGTGGTCGGCTCCAAATGCTGCTGTTGCAAACGGTGGTTGATCGGTTGGGTTCCGACCGAGTGCTCACCGGTCATCAGGTCACGGGCTACGAGGCTGCAGAACATGGCGTCGATGTGCTGGTCCGCGTTGGGGGTGAGACCGAGCGCCTGGCTGCACCACTCCTGCTTGCGGCTGATGGAATTCACTCCGCGGTTCGTGCCCAAATGCATCCTGATCAGGGCGATGTGCATTGGGGCGGGGCCATTCTTTGGCGTGGCGTGACGCAGGGCAAGCCGATCCGGACCGGGGCCTCGTTCGTCGGTATTGGCTCGCTCAACCACCGCTTTATTTGTTATCCAATTTCGCAAGCCGATCCCGAGACGGGGCTAGCGGAGATCAACTGGATTGCGGAGATCACGCTTGATGACAAGGATGTCTGGGATCGAGTCGATTGGAATGCCTCAGTCTCAGCTCAAGCTATCCTGCCTCATTTTTCAGATTGGCGGTTCCCGTGGCTCGACATTCCTCAATTGATTGAAGACGCTCCCAGTATTTATGAATACCCCATGGTTGATCGTGACCCTGTTGCGACTTGGGTTGATGGTCCGGTAGCGTTGCTGGGGGATGCAGCCCACGCCATGTATCCCACTGGATCGAACGGCGCGAGTCAGGCGATTGTTGATGCCCGGGTACTGGGGGCGATGATCTTAGAGCATGGGCTCAACGAACATGCGCTTCGCGCGTTTGATCATAAACTCTGCGCTGAGATTTCAGCTGTGGTGTTGCGCAACCGTGGGGCGGGTCCATTTGGTTTGTTGGGACTGGTTGATGACCGCTGTGAGGGTGACTTCGAGCACATCAATGAGGTGATTGCCCAGCAAGAAATGGACGACTTTATGGCGCAGTATAAGGCGGCGGCGGGATTTGCCATGGAGACACTGAATTCGGCGGCTCCAATCATCAAGGTGGACGCCTGACTAAACCATCGTCAATGATAAGCAATGACGCCCTTGGCCCTGCCAGAGACAAGGGCGTTCGCGCGAACCACGGGAGACAACCATGCTCAAGCATTTCGTGATGATTAAGTACAAGCCCGAAACACCAGAAGCACACATTGAGCGCTTCATGCGGGAGGCGCAAGCCATGAAAAACGAGATTGAAGAACTGCTCGAAATCGAAGTGGGACGAGACGTGGTAAAAGAACCGCGAAGCTGGCACGTCTTATTGTCGACGTTGTTTGTCGATGAGCAGGCGCTCAAACGATACCAAGCGCATGAGGTTCATCAGGCGTTAATGGTCTTCAATGGCCCGCAGGTAGAATCGGTTGCGGTGATCGATTATCCCTTCCCGTAACGCGTTTCAAGTGAGCGAGAGCCTTGCACGGCTTAAGCGTTCTCAATATGGCCTGATCCTATCCTTTGCGTAACGAAGCGCCAGGTTGGTTGCGCTTTTGCCTTAGCTCAAGCGATGGCAAGATCAGCGCTCCCGTGACAGTAAAGGCGTTTGAGTATGCATTATTCAGTGGCGTTCGCGTCAGAAGTGGATTCATGGCAGTGGGTCAAGCGAGCAGAGGCACTGGGGTTTCACGCGGCCTGGTTTTACGACACCCAATTACTGAATCCAGATGTTTTCGTGTGTATGGCGCTGGCCGCCCACGAGACCGAGCGCATCCGATTGGGGACCGGCGTTTTGGTCCCGACGAATCGAATTGAGCCGGTCACCGCGAATGCGCTCGCCAGTCTTAATCGCATCGCGCCAGGACGTATCGACTTTGGCGTGGGCACTGGCTTTACCGCCCGTCGTACCATGGGCCTGGGTGCGATCTCCCTTCGAAAGACCCGTACCTATATCGAGAGGGTGCAGGGGCTCCTTGCTGGCGCTACGGTGGATTGGGCCTTCGAAGGGTTCGAGCGAAAAATTGGTTTTCTGAATCCTGATTTGGGATTGATCAACTTAAGTGATGATATTCCGCTTTGGGTCTCTGCCTTCGGGCCGAAGGCAAAACAATTGACCGCGGAACTCGGAGCGGGATGGCTGAATTTTGGCGCCACGGGTGCGGTTGAAAGCCTGGATGAAATGCAGGAGGCCTGGGCAGCGGCGGGTCAAGATCAAGCCGCCCTGAAAACAAACTTATTCTTTTTAGGCGCTGTTTTGACAGGTAATGCAGCGGTTGATGAAGAAAAGCTCATGGCGCAGGCCGCGCCGCTGACGGCAGTGATGTTTCACAACCTTGCGGACGATGTGGGCGCCATGGGGGGGCGAAATCTACCGGAGGGTCCGCTGAGTAACCTGGCTTCGCAATATTTTAAAGTGCATGAAGGATATGAACCTGCCGATGCTCGGTATCTCACCAACCATCGAGGGCATCTAATGTTCGTGAGACCTGAGGAAACTCACCTGACACCGGAATTGGTCCAGTCGACGACGATGAGCGGTACGCGCGAGCAGCTGATTGATCGCCTGTGCGCACTTAAAGAGGCGGGCTATCAGGAGCTTACTGTGCAAGTCGTGCATGGACACGAGTCAGCCTTGGAAGAATGGGCAGAGGTTTTCGCTCGAGTGGTGTAGCGCGCTGTTTAAACGATCGGTCAAGGATCTAGGCGGGATCAAAGTCGAGGCACGATGAAATCTCCGCTTCGGTATGTTCGACGGGCGTGCACTTTGCGACTTGATGTAGTCGTCGCAGCCACTGAACCTCACGTCCTATTGTTTCATGACATCGGTGATGTCTGGCTTTGCCCCTCGGTTCGGCGTTACGATGGCTGCTCGCGCATAGTGCTGACCGCGAGTGAGCGAGCTTTGCTCACTTAAGCCGTCGAGTGACTCGCGATGTGTTCACGTTTGATTCGTTGACTTGATCAATTGGAGGGAAGTATGGGTTATCACCATTTAGCGCTCGCCGCGAAAGACATGCAGGCCATCCATCATTTCTACGAAACGGTGATGGGGTTCGAGTTGGTGAAAGTCGAAGTGGGGCCCTCGCCTCAGGGTGGCTGGGCAAAACACTTCTTCTACCGCATGGAAGACGATTCAAAATTCATCGCCTTTTGGGAAATGCACGACATGCCTGGCGTTGATGATCATTTTGAAACCAATTTATCGAAAGCTGCGGGCTTGCCAGACCATATCAATCACATCTCTTTTGATGTGCACAGCAAATCTGAGCTTGAAGCACGGCGCCAACAATGGCTGGGCGCTGGATATGATGTGATGGAGATCGATCACAATTGGTGTCACTCCATTTACACCAAAGACCCAAATGACAACTTAGTCGAGTTTTGTTTAACGACAGGAGTGTTTACAGAAGAAGACAGAGCCTACGCGTTAGGTCAGCTCACGAGTCAAACGCCCGAATTTTCCAAACCGCCGGCTATGGTCACCAACCACAAGGCCGATGCCAGTGAGCCAACCAAGGGATCTGCCAAATTCTCGGAATTGGGTCGAGCCCATTAGATTTAAACAAACCCTCAGCAACAAAAAGGAAACATTATGTACAGTCATGTGATGGTAGGGGCCGACGATGTGGCCGCATCTAAGAAGTTTTATGACGCAACCTTGGGTGCCCTTGGGCATCCCGAGGGGCGGATGGATGACAAGGGGCGCTGCTTTTATTTCACGCCCTCTGGGATCTTCGCGATCACACCACCGATAAACGGCGAGCCTGCTTCTGGCGCCAACGGAGGCACCATTGGCTTTGCTGCAGCCAGCCCTGAGCAAGCTGACGCCTGGCATCAGGCGGGTATCGATAACGGCGGGACAACGCTTGAGGATCCCCCGGGTGAACGCCCAGGCAGCGGTCTCTACCTCGCTTACCTGAGGGATCCAGCAGGGAACAAAGTCTGCGCACTGCACAGGCTCGGCTAAATCCTTCCGCTGTATTCAGAGGCTGCTCGGCATTTCGCCGGGCAGCTTTTTTTATGTGTTTGGAATGCCCAAGGTGCTGGGTGAATCTTAATGTTGACGTTTCGTTGAGCAGATACACACGCTTTGGCCTAACGCTGACAATCTTCTACAGCGCCATTCGCACGATTTTTATCTGGTTTTCGCCTAGGTGAGGGAGCAAATCACACAGCCTTGCGAGGCTAGGTAAGCCGTTTCAGAAAGTGAATCACTGAATCTTCGGAATGCGCCTTGATCTCCGATCCTGTGATGAGATAGCCCTCATTCAATAGCAGGATCATCATGGCTCGGAATCGATTTCTGGATTCAACCCTCAGTTGCTTGAAGCCTTGGCTTCTTGCCCAATCTTCCTGGTGATGAAGCAGTCGCCTAGCGATGCCTTGGCGTCGAGCGTGAGGACTGACGCCGCCGAGCCAACTGTAGAACTGCGTTTTAGATTCCGCATAGCCGAGTTTGCCCCCAACCAGCTCATCCTCGTGATGCGCGACCAATGCCAATGAGGTTTTGTTATCAAGACGATCAATGATGGTCTCTTTTGATCACCGCGGAGAAAACACTTTGATCCGTGCCTGAAGGTGGACGATGTCATCGATGCTGCCCTCGCGGATTGGTACGGTCACAACGAGTTTCTTCCCTCAATGGACATGCGACACAGTGCTGAGAGATTTTAAACACCTCTCAGCATGGTTCAGGGTGGGGGTGGCGAGATAATAGCGTTCTTGGGGGTATCCCAGAGGGATGAAAGAACCGTTTGGCCGATGGCCCAAAAGACCGCATCCTCATGGAGAATCGCGCGTTTTTCACCCCAAAGCCCCAAATCGCTGTCTGCGTCGGTCAGCGTCAAAAAGCCTGGGGATGTCAACGAAAAAAGTGATGGATCGCTTGGGTTATTGAGTTCAAAGAGATAGAGCCGAGTGAGATATTGCCAAGAACCATCGGCTAAATACCCTTCGACCGGAATAGTCATTCGGTGTTCGGACTCGCCGCGGCGCCAGTACGTGAAGGCGCGGCGATCCCATTCGGCAGGTGAGTAGCTGTAAATCAAGGAATCGTCGAGCGCCAAGGCGCCCAGCGATGCGGGGCGCTCAATGTCGGAAATATCGAAGAACTCGATTTTTGCCAGATCGGTATCGGTTTGACCCAGCCCCATCAGAATCCGGTCACTGACCGGGTGTAGGAAGTTCGAAAAGCCTGGGATTTCGAGGCTACCCGCAATGAGCGGGTCTGCGGGATCGCTCAAATCGAGGACATAAAGCGGATCTATCCGCTCAAAAGTCACAAGGTAAGCTCGATCACCGATAAATCTCACGCCGTATAGATCTTCGTTCGGCTTACCTAACTCCTCAGGTCTGGATTCATTCGGTAGCTGCGCGACGACCTCAAGCTCAGGTGCGTCTGACTTGGGTTTTAGAACATAAAGGGTGTGATCAAGACGGTCTTCGCCATCATCCTGCCACGATGTGGTGATCGCTCGAAGATAGCCCGATCGCGCGTTAATACGATAATCCCGGTTGCCATAAAGGAAGAGCCCACCCGCCAGCCTTGCCGACCCAGCGTAGCTCGCGTCATCGGCCATGTTGAACTGGTGGATCAGTGTTTCCTCGACGCCGGTCTCGTAAAGGGTTTGGGTCAAATACAGCGCGTCCGTGGTGAGGTAGATCCCGTCCACCGGCTCCATGAGACACACTGCGTCCTCCACGATCCCAGATTCGGCATTGAGACGGATCATGCTGGTGATCGTTGGGTGCCCGTATGCCTCGGGTGCTGACTCATTCTCAGGGTTCACGACGTAGCAGTCTTCAGGCGCCATGGGCGTGATGACCTCGCCGTTTAATTCAATGCGTGGGAGCACCTCGTCAGCGTCTAGGTCCGCCAATAGGTTTTCATTATTTGCGCGTTCCTCATCGGTCGTTGGGTAGTAGGTAAACCCCTCAATGTCTGGTGTGTGCCGAGTGATCAGAATTACACCCGATGCAAGCTTCCTGCTATTGACGAGGCTGCCTTCGATTCGAAACTGGTTTGTCACCGGGTAGTCACCACCGAGCGAGT
>Ga0181588_10004652_pt1 | contig 11234 bp, 9 predicted proteins | sample 071ome_26_FD_148607 | JGI IMG/M metagenome (GOLD analysis project Ga0181588, IMG submission 148607) | Coastal salt marsh microbial communities from the Groves Creek Marsh, Skidaway Island, Georgia - 071409BT metaG (spades assembly) | ecosystem: Environmental > Aquatic > Marine > Intertidal zone...
GGTCGATACTGAGCCGCGGCCCTACGGCATTCAGGTTGCTGAAGATGGCACGGTCTGGGTCGCCTACAATGGCACCAATAAACTTGGCGCCGTCAATCCGGACACGATGGAAATCAGATATTACGAGGTCCCAGACGAGCGAACCCGGATTCGCCGACTTTCGCTTGATAGCGAGGGAATGGTCTGGTTTGTCAATTCCACCATGGGCAAGTTAGGGCGATTGAACCCTGCCACTGGCGAGATCACGCAATGGGATTCCCCCAGTGGTCCGGACTCTCACCCCTATGCGATTGCTGTGATTGACGACATCGTCTGGTACAACGAATCCGGTATGCGTCCCGATGCGCTGGTTCGATTCAATCCGCGTAGTGAGACATTTCAGAGTTGGGCGATACCCTCAGGGGTGGGAATTGTCCGAAACGTCTGGGTGACAGAAGCAGGCGATTTGCTGATACACCAGAGCAGCTCCAATCAGATCGGACTGGTGAAAATCGACTAACGCTATTTCGTCGTGGCCCCGTAACCCTCCTGTTGCGGGGTATGCTCCTGCTGCCGTCGCCTGACGGCACGCAGCAGTCGCCTTGAACTCAGTGCCAGACCGGTCCAGACCATGAAGATGGCGAAGAGGGATACCAGTCCTGCCAGAGTCTGACCGGCGATCCCCAGAGCTTCACCGGTGTGCAGAAATCGAACCCAGCGGCGTGCCTGCTGACCCCGAGTCTGGCTGTCAAATGGCGCCCATGCAGCGATTGCTCCAGTCTGCGCGTCAAGGGTGAGGGAATGGCGTTTCTGCGGCTGGCCGCCGTTGCCCTGGTCGATCGCAAAGCTTACTGTTCTCGCACCGGCATCCGGCAGGTTAATAGTAATTGTCCGCCAGTTTCCTGCTTCCGTGGAATTCGCCGTGATCTCAAACAGCTCCTCGAAAGAGAGCAGAGCAGTTGGGTCGACGGTATCTCCAAATCGTTCGGCCGCTGCGCGAGACGGTCCCGATTGCGGCGGTTGTTCGCCGGCCAGTTGATATACCAGATTATTGGCCCATGAATAATTAAATACGGTGGCTGTGGCGACGATTACCGCGAGCGGGATCGCTGACCAGATCCCAAATACATGGTGCCAGTTGAAATCCCGGGCCTGACCCGTGGTCGCGTTCTGTTGAAACCAGAGTCTGCCGCGCAGGGCTGCCCAGCGCATAATGGGTGGCAGCCAGAGATACATGCCGCTTAACACCAGAAACAGGAACATGAGGTTCGCGGCGCCGGTAATTGCCCGGGCCGTGCTTCGGCCTTCCCCACTGACATTAAACCAGCGGTGCCAGCCTCTGACCGCCGACAGAAACCTCGCCACACCGTCACTGGCGGGCGAGTGCACATTGCCGGTGTAAGGGTTCAGGTGCATCGTGCCCGATCGACCTGCGCTCAGGATCACCGGGGCCGATGGGTCGCTAGACAAAATTATACCGCTGGTGACGAAGCCAGCGTCGCTGCCGAGCTGCAGCAAGGAGTCCACAGACAGCCGCTGCTCGCCGGAGTCAGGCTCGTAGGCGTATGCGCCGCGGTCTTGCCAGGCCAGGATTTGTCTTTCGTATGTGAGGATTACCCCGGTGGCCGACATCATCAGCACTACCAAACCCGCGATAACCCCGCAGGAAAGGTGAATCCAGAAAATGCTCTTGCGCAACATTGAATGCTTACCCTTTGCGTGTATTTGCAAATGATAAACATTCTCATTCTTATTAGCAACGGTTGGTGAACGCCCCAAAAGGGAATTCAGAGGTTCTGAACTTCGGGTATTTACCGTGCGGGTGCCCGGGCTTTTTCCGACGCCAGATGTGTAGCTTGTCTATAACTGTCTTGTTTCAGCCCGGGTGATTGATTAGGCCGTCCCGGGGTGGCTTGATAAAAAACTTCTGCATGCGCAGAGCGTCGGCGTGGTCTTCGTAATAGTCAGGAAGAACACCAAAATTGTCGTAACCCATAGAGCCATAGAGCGCTATGGCCGGGCTATGGTCAGCTCTGACTTCCAGCCTCATGCCCAACTTCCCGGATTCCAGTGCCAGGGATTCAATTTTTTCCAGCAGGCAGGAGCCGATACCACGCCCCCTGAAGTTTGGCAGCACGGCGAGGGAATATAACCGAACGAATTTTGAATTTCTCCTGCTTATGCCCAGCGCGGCGCCCGCCAACTGCGAATCAGCTGCCGCGATCAGAAAATACCCGCCCGCATGATTGATCCAGTGGCGTATCTGCCGCGGGGACATTCGATCAGTGGCAAAGCAGGTTTGTTCAAGTGCTACCAGTGCCTGTAAATCCTGCATCAGGGCACGGCGAATAATAGGTTTATCAGGTGACAAAATATTGCGTACCCCTCAAGGACATTTCAGCAATTGATTTGGACTGACACCTTGTCGACCAGAGTTGTTTCGGCTGCTGGTCCGCGGTGCGGGATGACAGCAAATTTAGCTGGGATTGGCCCGTCTTTTGCCCTATAGTCGCGCAGCTTTTTTCTGCTAGCAAGGGCTTAACAATGTCTCAAGTTCTTATTGTGGTAAACCGGCATGACGATTGGGCATCCTACTATCCCAGCGAGCAGGTGATAAGTGTGGACCAATACCTGTCATTCTCCACCTCGGTCGACCGGCGATTGAGGGTGATCAATCTATGCAGTGACTACAGTTACCTGAGCGAAGGTTATTACTGTTCCCTTCTTTCTGAGGCGAGAGCGCACCGAGTCATCCCGCCCAGCAGGGTAATCAATGAGCTCAGCTCCAAAATGATGTTCGGAATTCAGTCCGGGACCGCCAAAACCCTGCTTGGTAAATTAAAGCTGGAGGAGCAGGGCGAAGGTGGATTGCTAATCAGATCTTATTTTGGACAGGTTAATGATCCAAGACTCAGGCCGCTCGCACGGGTGCTTTTTGAACGGTTTCCCTGCCCTATTCTTGAGATTCAGCTGCAATATGACGACCAATGGGAAATTACCCGGCTGCAGCTTGGCAATCATCTCTTGCTTGACGATTCAGAGCAGACCATTTTTGCTGATGCGCTGGAGCGCTTCAGCAGCAAAATCTGGAAGAGTCGACAAAACAAGCGCAATCTGCGCTATGACATGGCTATACTCGTTAATCCCGACGACACTACTTCGCCCAGCGACGCGGTCGCTATCAGAAAATTTGTCAAGGCCGCGCGACAGCATGATATCAACGCCGAAATTATTGTTCCCGAAGCGATAATCAGACTGGCAGAGTTCGATGCTCTGTTTATCCGCGAAACAACCGCGGTTAATCATCATACCTACGAGGTTGCCCAGCGAGCGGAATCAGAGGGACTGGTGGTCATGGACGATTCGCAGTCAATTGTTCGCTGCGCCAACAAAATTTTTCTGGCTAATGCATTTCAGGTCCATCGTGTGCCCACTCCCTGTTCCCTGATTCTTCAGCGGAATCATCCTGAACAACTGGAACAGGCGGTTCAAAAGCTTGGATTGCCGATTGTAATAAAGATCCCGGACGGTTCTTTTTCCAGAGGTGTGAAAAAAGTCGATACCCTGGATCAGCTCAGGACCGCTGCCGCAGAACTTTTTCAGCATTCCAGCCTGGTGCTGGCCCAGGAGTTTCTCTACACCAGTTTTGACTGGCGGATAGGCATTCTGAACAACAGGCCGCTTTATGCCTGTCGTTATCATATGGTCAGGAATCACTGGCAGATTTATCGACACGGTGCCAGTCGCACCGTAAGCGGGTCCTTCGATACCCTGCCAACATTCGAAGTGCCCAGCCCTATATTGCAGGCTGCGCTGGCTGCTTCTCGATGTGTCGGCGACGGTTTATACGGGGTGGACCTCAAGGAAGTCGATGGTAAAGGCTATGTGATCGAGGTGAACGACAATCCGAATATTGATAGTGGTGTGGAGGATCGTTATCTGGGTCGAGAACTCTACTCGCTGATCATGCAGGAATTCAATCGCAGGTTGGAGCTGCAGTAGCGGGACTTGTAAAGACGATAGGTTGCGATGAAAGACGACCACGCACAGCGCAAGCAAAAACTGCGGAAGTCCCTGCGTTACTCCCAGCAGGAGGCTTTCGCTGCGGCGACTATGACCGGAACCGGTGACAATTTTCTCAACGCGTTTGCCATTCATCTCCAGGCGAGCGCGCTACAAATGGGCTGGTTGACTGCCATTCCCCAGCTGTTCGGTGCGCTAGCGCAGGTGTTTTCCGTGTGGCTGGGAAACTGGCTTCGGCGCAAACCTCTGGTGGTCGCCGTCGCGGTAATCCAGGCATGTGTGGTAGCTGCCATGGCAGTTCTGGCGACTTACGATGGTCGAAACCGCCTCGGCAGTGTCGGGGTGGGCTGGCTGATTCTGCTGGCTGCCGGCTATTTTATCTGTCTGAATTTGATTCAGCCCCACTGGCGTGCGTGGATGGGGGCGCTGGTTCCTTCGCGGCGCCGCGGAAAGTTTTTCGCCACCCGAACCCGGCTGACCATGATCGCTTCGCTGCTCGTGTTTGTGTTCGGAGGAGTCACCTTGACCATCACAGATCGCGCCGGGATGGTATGGTTCGGATTTGCGCTGTTATTTCTGGTCGCGACGGTCGGCAGATTGCTGTCGGCGCAGCTGCTATCCCGTATGCACGATCCCATGCAGGAGCCCGCCCAGCAATCGGAGAATCTGTCCCTCAGCTGGCAGCACGTGCTGGAATCGCTTCGCGATCCACAGTTTCGTCGCTACAGTTTTTTCGTTGCTGCCCTGCAGGGATCGGTGGCCGTGTCAGCACCATTCTTTGCAGTTTATATGCTCGCTGAATTGCAGTTCACCTATTTGCAATATAGCCTGAACAGTATCGCCTCCATTGCTACACAGTTCTTCATGTTGCGCCACTGGGGTTACTATGCCGACCGCTTTGGCAATCATCTGGTCATGGTGATCTGCAGCTGTCTTATATCGGTTATTCCATTGCTGTGGCTGGTGTCCCCCAATTTTTACTACCTATTGCTGGTACAGATGATCTCCGGAGTTTGCTGGAGCGGTTTTACGCTATGCGCATTAAATTATCTTTACGACATTCGACCCCACCAGACAAATTTTGCGCTTTACGCGGCTATCCAGTCAGCCACTACCGCATTGGCAGTGTGCGGGGGAGGGCTGTTGGGCGGTTTCGTCGCTCGTCATGTCGGTGATATCGCCGCGGTTGTGGCAGTCTTCTGGCAACCCGACAGGCTGTTGGTGATAGTATTTGTTGTTTCTTCTGTTTGTCGCCTTGCAGTTGTTGCAGGCTTTCTTCCGCGCCTCGAAGAGCCGAGAATCAGGCGGCGACCGCAGCTGCTAGAGGTGGTGGTCCGTGTTGTGCGCTTCAATGCCATTTCCGGAATTGCGCTGGACTGGATGAGTGTTGCTCGTAAACCGATAGCTGGTAGCGAAGACCGACCAGATAGTGAATCCTGAAGTTAATCTCAATCTTTTTTCGGGCAATAGATCGATCCCGGGCACTTGACCGGGCGCGGTCATGCCGGTTGGAGAATAACCGCTGAAATTAACGCGCCCGACTAATCATGGTTACGCCGGGTCTTCCTGTAGTAGCATTGGATGCTTGCCGCGGGGAGTAAGCCAGGCGCTTGCCGGGGTGGCGGAAAAAGCAGGGAATTTTAGAGCCAGCAGGGAGAAACACCGATGGAGATGAATGCGAATCATCGGATAGCCGCCAGTCCGCAGCGAGTCTGGGAGGCCTTAAACAACGTTGAAATTCTGCGAGCGGCAATCCCGGGCTGTGAATCTCTGGAAGCAGGCGAGGGGGATACGCTGCAGGCCAGGGTCACCACCCGGATTGGACCGGTGAAGGCGCGATTCACGTTTAATGTGAGCCTCACTGACCTCAATCCGCCCAACAGCTACAAGATAATCGCCGATGGCCAGGGTGGGGCGGCAGGCTTCGCCAAGGGAAGTGCCGCGGTGACGCTTTCGGCCGATGGCGCCGACACCCTCCTGGCCTACCATGCCCAGGCGCAGGTGGGCGGCAAGCTGGCGCAGTTGGGTGCGCGCCTTATCGACGGTACGGCGAAGAAGCTGGCGGACGAATTTTTCACCAATTTCAGCGCCCTGGTAACAGATGGTGAGAGCCAGGAGCAAAAGGCCGCGACGGAGCAGCAGGCAACCGCTGTCCGACGCGGAGTGCCGCTGTGGGTGTGGTTATCTATTGTGGCTGTAGCCGGCCTGATCGGCTGGCAATTGCTGGGCGCGTGAGCGTCTAGCTTGACGGACGACACGCAATTCTCGACACTGAGCAACCTTCATAACAACCAGAGAGACCGAAAGCAGGGAGGAGCAATGCCTGAAATATCCCTTACCGTAAACGGAAAACCGGTTACCGCGGAAGTGGAATCCCGCACACTATTAGTACAATTTCTTCGAGATCATTTACGACTCACCGGCACCCATGTTGGCTGTGATACCAGTCAGTGCGGCGCCTGTGTAATCCTCGTTGACGGCAAGTCCGTCAAATCCTGCACCCTGCTGGCGGTCATGGCGGATGGTTGTCAGGTAACCACGATCGAGGGGCTTGCCAGTGGTGGCAAGTTGCATCCTATGCAACAGGCTTTTCAGGACAATCATGGCCTGCAGTGTGGGTTCTGCACGCCGGGCATGGTCATGAGTGCCCTGGATATCGTTAATCGCAACGGAAACGAGCTTGACGAGGCCACTGTGCGCAAGGAACTGGAGGGCAACATCTGTCGTTGCACCGGTTATCACAATATCGTCAAGGCGGTGCAGGCCGGCGCCAGGGCTATGGGAGAACAGGAATGATAGAGAACGGTATTGGCGCCAGTGTTCGGCGTAAAGAAGATAATCGCTTCCTGATTGGCAAGGGCAACTACACTGACGACATCAACGTAGCCGGTCAGACCTTTGCCTATTTTGTGCGTTCACCTCATGCGCACGCAACGCTCAATGGTATCGACACCTCCGCAGCTGAAAACGCTCCGGGCGTAGTCGCGGTGCTGACGGGCGATGATCTGGCAGCCGACGGTATCGGACCGCTGATTTGTGGTGTGACTGTCACCAGCGATGACGGACAGCCTCATCGTGCTCCGGCGCATCCTGCGCTGGCCCAGGGTAAAGTCCATTATGTCGGTGATCACGTCGCGGTAGTAATTGCTGAATCCCTTGCCCAGGCGCGGGATGCCGCAGAGTTGGTGGAAGTTGACTATGGTGTATTGCCGGCGGTTATCGACACCGCGACTGCGGCGGATGACGGTCAGCCCCAGGTCCATGAGGTGGCCCCCAATAACGTGTGCTTCAACTGGCCGTTTGGCGATAAGGCAGCGGTCGATGCCGCTTTTGATTCTGCCTACAAGGTAGCACGTCTGGACCTGGTGAATAATCGCATGGTAACCAATCCGATGGAGCCGAGAGCAGCAGTCGGAGAATATAATTCGGGAACCGACGAGATAACCTTGCATCTCACTACCCAGAATCCCCACGTTCACCGGCTAGTGCTGTCAGCATTCAACCAGCTGGCGCCGGAGCACAAGTTGCGGGTCGTGGGCCCTGATGTTGGTGGCGGGTTTGGCGCCAAGATCTTCGTGTATGCAGAAGAATTGGTAGTCGGCTGGGCCAGTCGCAAAGTTCAGCGACCGGTCAAGTGGACCGCCGAGAGGACGGAGGCATTCCTGTCGGATGCCCACGGTCGAGACCATGTCAGCAGCGCTGAAATGGCGCTCGATGAGAATGGTAAATTCCTGGCTTTGCGAGTGATGACCCGGGCGAACCTGGGTGCCTATTTGTCTACCTTTGGCACCATGGTGCCCAGCTACCTGTATGCGTTCCTACTGGCAGGCCAGTATGCGACACCGCTAATTTACTCAGAGGTCAAAGCTGTGTTCACCAATACTGCGCCGGTAGATGCCAGCCGGGGTGCTGGCCGACCGGAGGCAACTTACCTGCTGGAACGGTTGGTGGATGTGGCCGCCGCCGAAATGGGCATGGATCCAGTCGAAATCCGGCGCCGAAACTTTATACCGAAAGACGCCTTCCCCTATCAAACACCGGTGGTGCAATGTTATGACAGCGGCGACTACGAGACCGCCCTGGACAAGGCCATTGAGCTGGCTGACTACGCCGGTTTCCCAGCTCGCGCCGAGGAGGCCAGGTCTCGAGGTAAACGACGGGGCATCGGGTTTTCGTCCTACGTTGAGGCTTGCGGAATTGCGCCCTCGGCTGCGGTGGGTCAACTGGGGGGAGGAGTTGGTTTGTGGGAAAGTGCCCAGGTCCGCTTCAATCCCACCGGCAATGTGCAGGTATTCACCGGTACGCATTCCCATGGTCAGGGACATGAGACCACGTTTGCCCAGCTGGTAACAGAGCTGCTCGGTGTGCCGATCGAGAATATCGAGGTAATCCACGGTGACACGGCACGCACTCAATTTGGTATGGGCACTTATGGTTCGCGCTCGCTGGCGGTCGGCGGTGTAGCCATCGCCAAAGCCTGCGAGAAATTGATTGCCAAGGGCAAAAAGATTGCCGCTCATGCTCTGGAGGCCGCGGAAGCCGATATTGAATTTGCCAACGGCAACTTTTCAGTTGCGGGAACCGACCGTTCGATGAATATCGGCGAGGTCGCATTCAATGCCTACGTGCCTCACAGTTATCCGGAGGGTGTGGAACCGGGATTCGACGAGAATGCTTTTTTCGATCCTCTTAATTTTTCATTCCCTGCCGGTACGCACATTTGCGAAGTGGAAGTGGACCCCGAGACCGGTACCGTTGAAATAGTCAAGTATTCGGCTGTAGATGACTTTGGCACTCTGGTAAACCCGATGATTGTAGAGGGTCAGGTTCACGGTGGCATTGTGCATGGCGTGGGTCAGGCTTTGCTGGAAGGCTGTCGCTACGATGAGGACGGACAGCTGATTACCGCTACCTATATGGATTACGCCATGCCGCGAGCCGACAACGTGCCCAGTTTCGACGTGGACTATGCTCCAACCCATCCGCCCGATAATCCGCTGGGGGTCAAGGGTTGCGGCGAAGCGGGTGCTATCGGAGCACCGCCCGCAGTCATCAATGCCATCGTCAATGCGCTTGGCGTCAAACATATCGATATGCCGGCCACGCCGGAGCGAATCTGGCGGGCGGCTCAGTCAGCCGCCCAGGCATAATAGGAGGGTACGACGATGTATCAGTTTACCTATCACAAGCTCAACAATCTGACCGATGCCATCGAAGCGATTCGCAATGCCAATGACGGCAAACTGGTGGCAGGCGGACAGACCATGTTGCCCACCATGAAGCACAGGCTGGCCAGTCCCAGTGATCTGATTGACCTTGGCGGCATTGCCGAGCTGCAGGGGATTTCGGTAGAAGGAGACCGCCTGGTGATCGGCGCCATGACCACTCACGCGACCGTTGCGGCTTCCGCGGAAGTGAGATCCATGATTCCCGCACTGGCTTCGCTGGCAGGCAATATTGGCGATCCTGCCGTTCGTAATCGCGGCACTATCGGCGGCTCTGTTGCCAATAACGATCCAGCAGCCGATTATCCGGCCGCATTGATTGGCCTTGGGGCAACGATAAAAACTACCAGTCGGGAAATCGCCGCGGACGATTTCTTTACCGACATGTTCGAGACCGCTCTGGAGGATGACGAAATCATTGTTTCGATAAGCTTTCCCAAACCTCAGGCAGCGGCATACATGAAGTTTGAAAATCCAGCTTCTCGCTATGCCATTGTGGGGGTCTTTGTTGCCAGGACGGCGGAGGGTGTTCGAGTCGGTGTCACTGGCGCGACATCCTGCGCTCATCGCGGTATGCGAATTGAGGAGGCGTTGAACCAGGACTTTTCTCCGGCGGCGTTGGACCAGGTTCAGTTGCCGGTCGAAAAAATGAATTCGGACATTCATGCCAGCCCGGAATACCGGGCGCATCTGGTGAAAGTCATGACGAAAAGGGCTGTTCAGGCGTGTAGTTAATCGCCATGGCGACTGTCGATAGCATTGAACAAACCGGAAGGCTGCTGGCAGATGCCGGCTACATAGCCGACCAGGGTCTGGTAACCGCACTCTTTCTGGCGCTGCGAATGCGGCGCCCGCTCTTTCTCGAGGGCGAGGCAGGGGTTGGTAAAACCGAGATTGCCAAGGTACTGGCCTCGACGCTGGGTCGCCGCCTGTTGCGTCTGCAATGCTACGAAGGCCTGGACATTTCCTCGGCGGTATACGAGTGGAATTATGCCCGGCAGATGCTGGAGATTCGCCTGGCGGAAGCGTCGGGTGAAGTGATGCGCGATAACCTGGCGAGAGATGTCTTCGCCAGAGAGTTCCTGATTGAGCGGCCGTTGCTGCAGGCCTTGCAGAGTGACGAGCAGGGCGCACCAGTACTGCTGATCGACGAGCTTGACCGCACCGACGAGCCGTTTGAGGCGTACCTCCTCGAAGTGCTCTCCGATTTCCAGGTGACGGTACCGGAAATCGGCACTATCAGTGCAGAAGAACCACCGATCGTCATCATCACGTCCAATCGCACGCGGGAAATTCACGACGCTCTCAAGCGTCGGTGCCTGTATCACTGGGTTGATTATCCCGACGCCGACAGGGAGCGGAGTATTCTTGCTGCCCGCCTGCCCGGCATTGACCAGGAACTGGGTGATCAGGTCGTCGCTTTTGTCCAGAAGTTGCGTCAAAAAGATTTATTCAAACTGCCCGGGGTCGCTGAAACTCTCGACTGGGCCGATGCGCTGACGCAGCTTAACGTCATCACCTTGAGTAACGAGGCGGTCGACAATACCCTCGGAGTTTTGTTGAAGTACCAGGATGACATAGCCCGTATTCGGGGCAGCGAGGCCGGGCAACTGCTCGAGCAGGTAAAGATCGAATTGTCCGCGCTGGACTCACCCGCGGCATAGCCCATGGCAGAGATGCAAGAGGCGGACGAATCCGGCAGGCTGGCTGACAACATCATGCACTTTGCGCGCTTGTTACGAAGTACCGGCATGCCTGTTGGGAGCGACCGGTTGCTAAATGCCATTCGCGGAGTTCGGGAAATTGGTATCGGCAACAGGGAAGAATTTTACTGGACCCTTTTCGCCAATCTCGTCAGTCGCCAAGAGCAGCGGGAAATATTTGATCAGGCGTTCCATATATTCTGGCGTAATCCGCTAATTCTGGAGAAACTTCTGGGCGCCATGCTGCCGACCGTCAGATTGGAAGACGAGGCTGAGCAGCAGGAATTGAGCAGGCGCCTGACGG
>Ga0181588_10004656_pt1 | contig 11230 bp, 11 predicted proteins | sample 071ome_26_FD_148607 | JGI IMG/M metagenome (GOLD analysis project Ga0181588, IMG submission 148607) | Coastal salt marsh microbial communities from the Groves Creek Marsh, Skidaway Island, Georgia - 071409BT metaG (spades assembly) | ecosystem: Environmental > Aquatic > Marine > Intertidal zone...
CAGCTCAGAAAAAACAGGCTAAAGCGCACCCACACGTGATTGATGGTGACCTGCACAATCGAGTGCAGCAACCTCAGCCCGCAATAAGCCCACGCCGCGTACAGGTGCAACGCGTCCGTATGACCTAAAGCCCAAATCACCAGCACCACCGCGTAAAACAGCGTTGGCTGCTCCCACAGGTGATTGTAGTTATCGGCAAACCGCTCCACCTTGCTGGGAAATACCCCGCCTAGCTGTGCAGGGTGCGACAACTTCTGCAGGTCCACGCCTTCGGCTTCGAGCACTTTAGCCGCCGGGATGCGGGTCATATACATGAGCAGCATCATGACCAAGCTCAAGGCGCCCATGAACAGGATAGGTTGCAGTATCAGGTCATTCATGAGTTCATTCCTATGCGATGTGTCACAAACGTCTAGCTTAGCGAGACCGATGGGGCATCGTCAGCCCAATTGTTCGTAGATGCTGTTATTCGTAATGGATTGCCCACCCCTCCGTTGAAAGGGGTTTTCGCCACGGCCCATTTATCACTTAGGAGCTGATACGCTGAATAATCCGCCATGAACATACTCAAACGTCTGCACTTTGTCAGAGAGGAAATCTCTGAAATCCCTGGAATCGATGAAAAACCCAGTGGTGGCGTTAAGAGTTTTGTGTCTCGCATCGGCTATGCACTATCGCTCGGCTTCAAAGAAAAAGAAATTTTCTTCTTCGGCTTTTTGCAGTGGTCTGCCATCGCACTGGCCTACCTACTCTGGGTGCAGATGCTGGACTGGATTCCCGAGGAGATCTGGGAAATGGCAGCCGAGTCAGATGATGTTTCTCCAGCTGACATCATACTCACGATCTGGTCTTTTTTTTGTGTCGGTGTCGCCTCTTATCCAGTCGGGATCTTTACGGGCTGTATGGGCGCTACTCACTTTCTACATAAACAAAACCGCGAATCGACAGTGGCCACCTGCCTCAAATTTGTGCTGCCTCATAGTTGGCCATTGTGGCTGTTTCATTGGATTGATGGCTGGATCACCACGAAGCAGATTCTGGAGAGGCTGCCAAAAGAAAATGATCACGGCAGCGCGGTCAGTCGCGCAGCAAACGAGGCTTTGTACTACGCGTGGAAATTGGGCTCCGCCGGCATGCTACCCAGTATTCTCACCGGGAATGGGCTGATCGTGTCGGGCAAAACCTCCATTCTGTTCGTCAAAGACAACTTCATGGCTATCGCAAAGCTCCGCGCGGGCTACTCGTCTTTGTGCTGGATTGTGGGCATTGCTGCCTATGTCGGAACCATTGGCCTGTTTTTGTTCATTGATATTGGACCTGCAGAAGAGACGATCTACTCCCACATTTACGAGTTTTATTTATGGGCCGCGGTGCCCATTGTGATCTCCCTGTCGATCATCATGCTGCTGCTACGGCCCATATACGTTCTGGCGCTGTGCGACCTGTACTCCGATTACCTGGAGAGCAAAGACATAGCGCCGACGTTGCCGAGCAGTACCTCCAAAGGCACGAGCGCGATGGTGGCATTCGGGCTTGTCTGCCTCATGCTGACGGTGGCTTATCTTTGGCGGGATGCGCTGGGTATTACGCAACTACTGGCGACGCCCGCATACTGAACCACCCACGCTCGGCAACTATCGATGTAACCTTTACTTCTCCTATTGGTGATGTTACCTTTACGTTACACTTTGCACTAACAGGTCACTCCCCATGATTGGTGAAATCATCCCGGTACTTGGCATTCTTACGGGCATCATTGTTCCTGTCGCCGTTTTTGTTTGGCTGTATCACGAGGAAAAGGGTAAGCGTGAGGCAATCATCGAGATTGCCAAGCACCTCGATGACCCTGCCAAAGTAGAGCACCTATTAGGGCTCTTCGACGAGCGAAAGAAGGCACCGATCGATTACCGCCGCGGCGGTGTGATTACCTTATTTGTCGGTGTGGGTATCTACCTACTGGGAGCGGCGGCTTTCGGGAATTTTTTTGAAGGCATTGGCCTGTTAGTAGGCGCCATCGGTGTCGGTACGATGATCGCGGGCTACCTCTACCCCAATACCGGCGAGGAACTGACTGACGCCGTCGAAGAGTTTGAGAAAAGATAAAGGCCCGTCACTTGGGTAAGCACCACGAAAAGCTTTTGAATAACCTAGAGGTCGCGCGTAAGTCCGCCGGCCTCACCCAGCAGCAGCTCTCCGAACGTGCCGAAGTTTCAAGGAAAAGCATCAACGCTATAGAGAACGGCGTATATGTTCCTTCTACCGTGCTCGCACTGAAAATCGCGAAGACACTTGGATGCAGCGTTGAGGATCTTTTCAGACTGCCCACCCGCTGAGGCATTAACCAGCATGACCACAACCATTGACCACATCATTATCGCAGTCTCTGACCTCGCTGAGGCAAGCGCCGAGTACAGTGCGCTATTGGGGCGCCAACCTAGTTGGCGCGGCGCACATCCCGATTACGGCACAGCCAATACGCTTTTCAAGCTCGACAATACCTACATTGAACTGTTGGCCGCCGAAGGTAACGGCATGGCAGCCGATATCGTCAACGGCATCTTGGTTGAGCGCGGCCCCTGTCTGGGCGGGTTGGTGTTAGGTACTGAAGATGCCCAGACCTTCATCACCCAGGCCAGAAGCGCTGGACTGCCGGCGTCAGATCCGGTGCCCGGCCATGGCAAAGACGAGCAGACCGGCGCCGAGCGACGCTGGCACAATATCTTCTGGGACCCGGTTGCCGCGCGAGGCATCTTTTCGTTTTGTATTCAGCACGACGCCAGATCGACCCTCCCCGAGGCCACACCCACGGCAGGCGAGCCCATTTCCGGGGTCGATCACGTGGTGGTAAAAACCCAAAGCGCCGAGGCGGCGAAACGTTTTTATGGCGAGCAACTAGGGATTCGCCTTGCGCTGGAGCAACACGTGCCTGAGTGGGGTGGCACGCAGCTCTTTTTTCGAGCGAGTTCCATGTCGATTGAGGTCATCGCATCGGATAACGCCCCCGAACAAGACGAGCTTTGGGGGCTGGCACTGAAGACAAACGACATTGCAGCCACTCGTGAGCGGCTGGTGTCATCCAGTATCACTGTCTCAGAAATTCGGGACGGTCGTAAAGCAGGTACGAGGGTGTGTACGGCCAAATCCCATACGCTGGGGGTGCCAACGCTACTGATCGAACACCTGTGATTCGCTAGATTGGGCTGCCGGCACCGGGCACGCAGATGGAAGCGATGAACGCACCCGCTTGCTCGAAAAAGGTTAAGCCGAGATTGCTCTCGGCTGCAGCCAGGCACTCACTGCCGCACCCATCAGGATCAACCCACCGCCCAGCAAGGTGGCCTTATTCGGCATCTCGTCAAAAAAGAGCCAACCCAACATAGCCGCAAAGACGATCTGCACATAACTCAGGCTGGTCACGCGGCTCGCCGCATCAAACTGCATGGCCCTGGTCAAAGCCAGTTGACCCAGTTGTGTAAAACAGCCCACCCCCAATAGCACCCACCAGCCCTTGACGGTCGGCCAGACAAAATCGTTTACCCCCAGAAGCAACGTGCCTGGCAGGCAAACCATGGGGAAATACAACACAATCACAGATGGGTGCTCGGTGACCGTCAGTTTTCGCACAAGGGTATAGGCGATCCCGCTCCCCAGTGCGCCGCCGAGGCCTGCCAGAAGAGGCCAAGCCGGTAGCGGCTGAGAACCCGTGACCGCCGCATACGGGCTGACTATGCACACCAGTCCCATGAGGCTCAGTGCGATACAACTGAGCGTGGCTAACGTAGGCCGCTCGGCCAGAAACAAAAGAGCCAGCAGTGCAGTGAATACGGGATGCAAGTACTGCAGTAACGTCGCCTGCGCCATTGAGAGGTGGATCAGGGCATAAAAGACGCCGGTTAGCGCCACAAAACCAAAGAAACCCCTAGCAAACAGTAGACCCCGCTTATTGCCCAGAGGGTGCACGCCGGCCCGGCGAATATCCGCGAGGGACAACACGACGGATATCACCGCGCGCACAAAAATAATTTGTAGCAGAGGGATGCCAAGCCCCCCCGCCTCTTTCACAAGAGCGGCCATCACTGCGAAGCCGAAGGCACTGATCAAGACATACCGGGGTCCGGTCATCGAGGTGACGTTTTGCAGCATGTCGGGCGCGCTAGTGACCCAGCGATTTCAGCAGTAGCGCCACGTCGTAGCGCTCATCTCCTTCACGTCTTGGCGCTGACTTTTGATAGGCGTTAGCAATTTGCTGTTGGCGCTCGTCGATCCTCACCCGGTTGTAGCCGTGGGAGACGACGTAGGCCTCACCTGCCAGCATCTGCGGCAAAATGATGGCAGCAAACTCATCCACCGGCATCCCCATTGGACGCATGGGTTCAGGAATCAACTCGGAACCAACGAACCCCGGTGCGATCATCCCGACTGAAATAAAATCCGGTAGCTCCTGCCGCAGGGCGTCGGTCAGCCCCCATACCGCGTGCTTGCTCGCCACGTAGGCGGCGGAGTGGCTGACCGCAATAAAAAAGCTGTTCTCCGACCCGGTGTTATAGATGGCGGCAGGGTTGCCCTGCTCAATCAGCCGCCTCCCGAATAGCTGACAACCTCGCCACACGCCCTGAAAGTTCACTGCCATCACGCGCTGCATCTCGGCCTCAGCAGTATCCACCACGCTCCCGCGTTGCTGCCCAACCCCGGCATTGTTAACCACCAGCGCCACGTCACCAAAGGCAGTGAAGGCACTGTCAGCAAACTGCGCAAATTGCTCAGCGTCCGTCACATCAAGTAAGAAAGCACAGGCATTTGCGCCCAGCTCCGCAAGACTCGTAACAGCCTCATCAAGGCGCTTTTGCCTAGGCTCGCCAATGACCACGTTGGCACCCAGCGCACCGCAGGCCTTGGCGATGCCAAATCCGATCCCGGTCGCGCCACCGGTGATGACGACGGTGCGGCCTTTTACATCCAGCATGGTGCTCTCCAATCAGGTTTTATCGCGGTCTCCGCACCATCAAATCAATCAACGGCTCGCGGGAGCAAACAGTCGCGCCCTATTGATACGACGGCCGTCAGACCCTCTTAGGCTGCAAGCCACGGTCCGTCTCATACTCTGGCGCTCGATCAATAATGCTGACCCAGTCGTGGCGCCATCAGTCGACAAGATAACGCTCCGGCTCTCCGGAGGTATGAACTCGAAAGATTACGAGTTCGGCGCCGTCCTTCCCAGATTCTCCTGAGTGAATCACGCCCGGGGAAATTTTTTGTGAATCGCCGCGCACAGTGACAACATCGGGCTGCCCTCGCCTCTTCAGCGTGACCGATCCTTCGATAACATAGAAAAACTCCTCCCCGGGATGCCAGTGCCACGGGAGTTCGAATCGAGGCGGGAAGCTCACGCGACTCACAATAACCTCTTTGCCCTCAATGCCGTCGATTGTCTCGCGGAGCAGGTTTTCCGACTGAACGGAAGTAACCGACAGCGGCTCCTCGGCGTGTCCAATCGTGCAATGCATACCCACCAACACCACCAGAACCAAAACCCGCGTCATCAAAACTGGCATGCTGTCACCTTTCTGCCTTTGCCGTACTGGAAGCATACCGACTGGGTCCACGCGGCGGTAGCGAGCGGACACGACGTCCGCAGATGTCCGGTGGATGGCGGCAGGGCAACTGTCACGTCACAGTTGATTGACGTCATCCATCACTTAACATGTCATATGACAGGTTTTAGCATGTCAACTGACAGGTACGCCTTTACGCTCGGTGACTTAAGATAACCGGCACGACAAATGGCAAACCTCCAATATCGAGTGGTTAGTGCCGGCCTTGTTAGCAATAACATTTGGGGAGAATAAGTCGATGGAGAAACAGGAGATTCAGACCCTCCGAGCGCTGATGGAGTATGAAGCAGCGCGGACCGAACCACCCGAGAGCTTTCCTCACCTCCCTGATATCCCGGCAGGGCGCTACACCGACCCCCGCTTTTTTGAATTGGAACAGGCCGAGATTTTTAAAAAGTCATGGCTCTTTGCCGCGCACCTCGATGAGATACCAGAACCCGGCTGTTACATGACCTGGGAGCAAGCGGGCGAGCCAGTTGTGTTAGTGCATACTGAGCAAGGCGCTGTGAAGGCCTTTTATAACGTGTGCTCTCATCGTGGCGCACCCGTTGTGACCGAACCCCGAGGAAAACGTCTGCGACTTACCTGTAAGTACCATGGTTGGAGCTACTCTCTTGACGGTGAGTTGAAGGCGATTCGAGACCCGGAGGATTTTCGGGATTTGGATTTCAGTTGCAGAAGTCTTGCGGGGATCCGCTGCGAAACCTTCGGCAAGTTTATTTTCGTGAACTTCGACCCCGAAGCCGTCAGCTTACTGGACTGGCTGGGGCCGATTGCCGACGAATGGCGAGAGTTTCAGTTTGATCAGTGCCGGCTCTCGGCACGGCACAGCTTTGACCTCGACTGCAATTGGAAGATCGCTATGGAGGCCAACACTGAGGTTTACCACGTTCCCAATATTCACCCGACCACCGTGGCGCCACTGCTGGACCATCGCCGCAACGTCAACACGCTTTATGCCAACGGTCACGGCCGAATGGTCGCACCCCCGCCGAGAATTAATGAGGCTCAGAACGCAGAGTCAACACGGGATGTGGGGGCGCGTGCCGAGATCGCCACAGTTGGTGAAATTGCCCGCACCTGCATTCAGTCCTATGGCATTTTCCCTAACTGGGTCTCCCAACTGACAGAGTTCGTGCTGGCACCCTTATTGTTCTGGCCAAATGGCATCAACAAGTGCCGGCTGGAGTGCTGGACCATCGCACCGGATTGGGGTGATGGAGAAGGCCCGGATTACTGGACGGTCAATAACGGCGAACGACTCTGCGACATCCTGCTCGAAGATACGGAATTCGGCACTCAGATTCAGCGATCGATGGAGTCACCCGGCTTTAAAGGCGTGCCGCTTAGCTACCAGGAAGCGCGGATCTACCATTGGAATCAAAATGCAGACCGCTTGATTGGTCTTGACAGGGTGCCCACTGACTTGGCTGTCCAGCAGGTCATCGGGGAGGAATGGGTGCATCCCAATGACCCAAGGATTGCTCTCGTTAAATGAGCGCCGTTTGGTCTCACCTAATAGGGCTCAAGCGGGCGACAAATCCTAGCCAAACTGCAGACGCCAGCTAAAAATCGTTGTCAGGTCACTGCTCCTCATCATCTGAGCGCGTTATGAACCACAGCACTGCCGAGTCAATAGCGGGGGTAAACGTAAAATTCTCAGAGTGAGCACTGCTTCCATTCGCATTCACTGCTCTCAGCCTCATCGTCACGCTCACGCCGTTGCTCTGACCGGATATGGTGATTGGGCTGCTGCCGTCCGCGGGGCTAAGGGCAGTAAAGTTCCAGTCGAGACCATCAAAGGAACCGTACTCGTAGTTGGTAATGGCACTGCCATTGGCCGAACCGGGAGTAAAACTGACCGTCGCGCCTCCGCCTATTGGTGATGCGGAGATGCCGGTAGGAGGGCTGGGCAGGCCAGAATCCTCTCCGACAATGCGAAAATCAACGGTCTCAGATGCGCCGTCTGATTGGCAGCCCGCGACAGCCCCATAACCCCCCGTATACACAGCCCAGGCCAAATATCGGCCGCCTGCAGTGAGCGCAGCTTGCGCAGGGTAACCACCCCCTCCATAGCCCGGGTCGACAGCTAACGCCTGGTCGACAAGACGTTGATTCGGATCAAAGGCTTCATCTGTGATGAGCCAGCGACTGCTGGCAGTCGGCGTGTAGTCCTTGATACTGTAGTAGCCATCCTCCGACGGTATAAACAGCCTCCGGTCGGTGCCGCCGTAACCGTTTTCTGTAACGAGCGCACATCCGGCCACATCATAGGTAGGGGTGAGGGTAATGGGCCCGACAGAATAAATCTCTGCCGCTGACACGCCAAATGAGCAAATAACCGAGGCTAAAAAGAAGACAACGTATCGGGCGATTCGCATGCTAGGGCCCCTCTATTTTTCCTCTATGCTCCCACGCTGGCCTTGTCTAAGCCACGCCGGAATTAATCGGTGGCGCGCATCGGCCACCACCAATGAGTCGATTCAGCCTCAGTCCATTACCTTGACCAAGATGTCATCCCGGTGATTGAGAATATTGAGGTTGGCCGTGGCGAGCCGGCCTTCAAAGATCTTCATCACCTTGTTAACGCCGGCAGCAAAGTCCGCGTAACTCTCAAACCCGCAGGTGGCGTAAAAAGCAAGCTCCGGGCCCCACGCGTGCTCGTAACGATTGCACTCGCCAAAACCGTCATCGTACGCACTGTAAAACTCCTCAGCTTTAGCCTGCATTTCGACGTGATTCAAATGTGGCGCAAACGCGGTACTCGCATACAGCACATACTTCGGCATTTTGGTCATACCCTGCTTGGTCATCAGCACGATGTGATCCATATGCGAGCCGAAGAGTTGCACCTCATCGGGAGAGGCAACCGACGGTGAACCGTCCATAATGCGCGCGAAATGATCAATGTCATCAAAGGTACAGGTGGTATAGAAAGCGCGGGGGGAGCCGAACTCGTGCTTATACATCGCACAATTATTAAAACCGCGTTTTTCTTCGCCCCTGAGGTATTCCTTCAGTGAAGCTTCCAGTTCACTGGGTTTGGCCCCGGCAGGGATTTCATAGGTAGACCACAGGGCCATGGGGAGCGCTTTGGGCGCGGCGTGGTCATCTGCCCACGCGGTGGTAGCCAATATGGTCGCAGTAAAGCCTGCAAGAATTCGTTTAGCGAAAGTCATGTTTCCCCCTTTTTTTTGGATTTCGAAGAGGCTACCACAGGGAAGACCGGACTTAAGAATCAGCCTAAGCGGGTCTCTGATCAGATGCGCTTCGCTGCCACCACCGCGGCGGCGGACCCAGCACCGACGACTGCGCACCACAACCGCAGCAGCGGGTTTTTGTACCGACCCCCGAGCTCTGCCGCCTCGTCGCGGTGGCTCACCTCATCGGCCTGGCAATCCAGCAGCGTCTGACGCAGTACTCCTTCCTCACCTGCATTGCCCAAGCGCACAATTTGCTGCGCGTAATGGTGGTCGACAAAAGTCTCAACGGCCTCGATGGTGGCAAATATTGCCTCGCGGCCAAACAGCGCAGGCAGGGCACCGGTCAGCCACCCCATCACGTGCCAGAGGGGTAAGAGACGCGTCCGGTTTGCCGGGGGAACAATCTCCTCCATCAGCTTCAGGTGTCGCGCCTCAGTCACGAGGTGCCGCTCAGCAAACTTTCGGGAATGTGCGTCGCGTGATATCGCCAAAATGCCACGATAGATCATCACGGCGCCGTACTCACCGGCGTGATCGGAGCGCAGCTCCCGGCGCAGCCAGCGTGGCATCCCGCTAAAAGCGGGCCATTCGTCACCCGCGACGTGACTACCTGAAGAGAATGCGGTTCCTGAAGGGCTACCCTCGACGGGATTATCCTGCAACGTGTCGCCCAACGCGCAGTCACTGTGCTGCGGCGAGGAGACCACGGGTTCGTCCACAGGCGCGTTCATAAGATTTAACCAATTCATTGGCGGGGCACGAAACCATAGCGAAATTGCCCGACAGAATCAGGTCAAGCACTCCCCGTGGGCTGCACTGCCCGGGCATAGGGCTCACTGGCGCGGGCAAAACCGAGGGCACCCACTGCGCAGAACAACAAGCTACTCAGCAAGGCATAGCGGATCGAGACATCACCCAGCGCGCCGTAAACATCGCTTAACCATCCCACTACCAGTGGCCCTAGACCCATGCCCAGCAAATTAAGTATGAAGAGCAGCAATGCTGCTGCCTGGGTACGCCAGTGGGCGGGCACTAGGTTTTGTACCGCGGCATAACTGGGGGCAATCCAAAAGCTGGCAAAAATCGCACTGAAAAACATAAATACCAACGCGACAGGAAAGGCTCTCGACCCGATAAACCACACCTGCTCTGCAGGCCACAGCAAAAAAAGTGCTTGCGTGGGTATGGATATCAGCACACCGATCATCGGGAGTCGCAATTGCCATCTTGCGTCACGCTGGGCGAGGCGGTCCACCAATATCGCACTCATCAAGGTACCGAGAATGCCGCCGAAAACGCCAATCAAACCCAGGTACAGTCCGGCATCCACAAGAGTGAGGCCATGTACCCGGATCATAAAACTCGGGGACCAGACCCCGAGCCCATACCCCGAGACCGCCGTCATCCCCACTGCGATGCCGATCGCCACAAACCCGGGCAGCGCGATGATGCGCCGGATGGCCACCCAGAGCGAACTATCATCCAGCGTCGTCCGTTTTGCTCTCACAGGTTCCCTGACCGTGACGCGAATCAGCACTGCCAGCGCGACTCCCGGTAAACCAAATATCCAAAAGACATTGCGCCACCCGTAGGCCTCAGTGAGCAGGGCACCGCCAAAAAGCCCGACCAGCACGGCGATATTGGTACCGGATGCCAAGACCCCCTGGGCGAGCGAGCGCTGTTCGGGGGGGAACACGTCGGCGAGAAGTGACTGGGACGGCGGCATACCCCCCGCCTCTCCCACGCCCACACCAATCCGGTACAGCGCCAACTGACCAAAACTGGAGGCGGTCGCGCACAGCGCGGTCATTCCGCTCCAGACGGCCATCGACATGGCCAACACATTACGGCGGGACCACCTATCAGCCAGCCGCGCCATCGGCACACCAAGGGTGGCATAGAACAGGGCGAAGGCAAGGCCGGTCAGTAACCCCATCTGGGTGTCGGTGGCGCCAAACTCTGCCTTGATAGGCTCCAGCAAGATGGTCATGACCTGCCGGTCGATAAAGTTAAAGATATAGCCCAGCGTCAGTACCGACAGCACATACCAGCGATAGCCAGTCGAGTACTGGGTATAAAGGGGTGTGCTCACGTCAGGACGGGGTCAGCGACGCCAGATCAATCACAAACCGATACTGCACATCGCCGTCATGAAGCCGGTGCCATGCCGCTTCGATCTCCTCGGGTTGAATCAACTCAATCTCGGCACCGATCCCCTTTGCGTGCGCAAACCGCACCATCTCCCGGGTATCGGCGATACCGCCAATGAGGGAGCCCTCCAAGCTGCGGTCGCCAAAAACGATCAGCGCCGGAAACACCTCCAGCTGCTCAGTCGGCACACCCAGCAGACATAACTTGCCGCCTCTTCTGAGTAACGGGAACCATTGGTTAAGGTCATGGGGGTTGGAGATCGTG
>Ga0181588_10004668_pt1 | contig 11216 bp, 8 predicted proteins | sample 071ome_26_FD_148607 | JGI IMG/M metagenome (GOLD analysis project Ga0181588, IMG submission 148607) | Coastal salt marsh microbial communities from the Groves Creek Marsh, Skidaway Island, Georgia - 071409BT metaG (spades assembly) | ecosystem: Environmental > Aquatic > Marine > Intertidal zone...
CCCTTGAGGAGCTGCCAACGGCCGTTACGGTCTTCACCCAAGCCGACTTGGAGGCCCGGGGCCAGAGTCACCTTGAAGGGCTGCTCGCCGAGAGCCCCAACGTCAACGCTGCCAACGGCGGAGGGCGCGCGCGCTTTTTCCAAATGCGCGGCATCGGGGAGCGGGGCCAGTTCAGCGAACCGCTGAATCCTTCCGTGGGCCTGATTCTCGACGGCGTCGACCTGTCCGGGGCCGGCGGCGCTGCCCAGCTTTTTGATCTCGACGCCGTGAATCTGTTCCGCGGCCCCCAACCGGGACGCTATGGCGCCAACGCCCTCGCGGGGCTCATGGTGCTTGAGAGCGTTGCGCCCCCGGCGCCCGGGGCCCCGAGCACGGGAACGCTCACGGCGGAGGGCGGCAACCGGGGCACCTATGGCCTGGCGGGCGCCTTCGGCACGCGCTTTTCCGACCGCCTGGGGGTACGGGTAGCGGCCTTTGATCGGCAAAGCGATGGCTGGATGCGGAACCAAACCCTGGGCAAGGACGACACGGGAAACTACGACGAGCGCGGCGCCCGGCTCCGCCTGGCCTACGCCCTCGCGCCCGCTTGGAACCTCGATCTCAGCCTAAGCCGGCTAGAACTGGATAACGGTTATGACGGCTTCACCTTCGATAACAGCCGGCGTAGCCTCGCCGACGCGCCGGGGCAAGACGCCCTCGACAGCACGCTCGGCAGCCTACGCCTAACCCGAGCCGATCTCCCCGGCGGCCTTCGGGCCACGCTGCTCATCGCCGGAAGCGAGGGACACAGCGATTACGGGTACGACGAAGACTGGACCTTTGAGGGCTTCCACCCCGATGGCTACAGCTCGGAGGATCGCTATCGCCGGAATCGGCAAACCCGCACCGCCGAACTGCGCCTCCAGCAGCTAGAGGGGGATCGGCCCTGGACCCTAGGCCTGTACCAACACCAGCGTACGGTAGACCTGCTGCGGGATTACACCTTCGCCCCCGGCCCCTTCACGAGTCAGTTTGAAACGGAGCGCCGCGCGCTTTATGGAGCGCTGGGCCAGACGCTGAACGGCCCCTGGCGCTTTGAGGGGGGACTTCGCCTCGAGCAGCGCCAAGACCGCTACGACGACAGCGCCGCCGTGCGCTTCCGCCCCCAGGAAACGCTCCTCGGCGGCCGCGCCGCGATGCTTTTTGACGGCAACGGAAGTTGGACGGCCTATCTCGCGCTCAGCAGGGGCTATAAAGCCGGGGGCTTCAATAGCGATGGCACGCTCCCGGAGGATCTCCGCAGCTTCCGCAGCGAGGGGCTTTGGAACGGGGAAATCGGGATCCGAAGCCGAAACGCCGATGGCACCCTCGCCGGCGCCCTCACCCTGTTCTGGATGCAGCGCGAGGATCAGCAGATCAGCACCTCCATCGTTCGCGTCCGTGACGACGGTAGCGCTGAATTCATCGACTTCACAGGCAATGCGGCGGAGGGGCGCAACTACGGCCTCGAAGCGGAGGGGCGCTGGCAAGCAACGGACGGGCTGAGCCTCCAGGGCACGCTCGGCCTGCTGGCCACCCGCTTTGATCGCTATAAAAACGGCGCCGGCGATACGCTCACGGGACGTGACCAGGCCCATGCCCCGCGCTACCAGTTCTCCCTCCGGGCCCAGCAAAGGCTACCGGGAAGCAGCACCCTAGAAATCACGGCCCTCGGCCGAGATGGCTTCTACTGGTCCGACTCTCACGATGCGCGGGCTCGGAGCCTGTATCGCTTGAACGCGCAGCTGACCCTGCCCCTGGGGCCCGCGACCCTCACCCTCTATGGGCGTAACCTCACGGATGAGCGCTATGGCACCCGAGGCTTCGGCGGCTTCGGCAACGATCCGCGCAACGGCTATGCGACCGGGGAATATCTCCAGCTCGGCGCGCCTCGGGAAGTCGGCGCCCGCCTCTCCCTGACATGGTGAGCCCATGAGCCTCTGGTCAGTAGAAGCGAGCCTCTACCCTCTCGATCAACGCTACATCCCGGCGATCGAGGGGTTTATTGCCGCCCTGGCGCACCCTGAGCTCACGGTCACCGTGGGCCCCATGAGCACGCGCATCGAAGGGCCTAGGACTGTGCTTTGGGAGCGGCTAGAGCGCGCCCTCGACACCCTCGAGGAGGGTCCTCGAGCCGCGCTGGTGCTGAAGGTGCTGACCTTCCCTGCCACCGCGCCCCACCCGGAAGCGGCTTATGGGGCGCCGTAGCCCTCCTCGGCGAAAGGGGGCAGACTGCCCCCTGCAAAGGAGCGCACCATGCTAAGTCCTGCCCTCACCGCCCTCGAACGCCGATGGCACGAAGAGATCCCCCTCAGCGCTGCCATGGGCCTGAAAATTGTGGATGGCAATGACGGCGCCCTAACCCTAAAGGCGCCCCTTGAGCCGAACCGGAACGTGCACGGCACGGGCTTCGCCGGCAGCCTCTACGCCGCCGCCGCGCTCTGCGGCTGGGGCAGAGTTGCCCTCACCCTAGAGGCCGCGGGGCTTGATGGGGAACTGGTGATTGCGGAGGGCACGATTCGCTATCGCCGCCCGGTGACGGAGGCCTTGGCTATCCACACCATGCTAGGCGCTGCGGAGCGCGCGGCCTTCTGCGACACCCTTCGCAGCGAGGGCCGGGCCCGGCTGACCCTGGCGGTCTTCGTCAACGGCACGGAAGCGGAGTGCTGCGCCCGCTTCGAAGGGGTTTACGCCGTCAAGCTCCGAGGCTAGGCGCGCGACCTAGGGCAACACCCGCTCCCCCAGCTCGAAGCGCACCACGCTTTCCACGCCTTCCCAGCCCAGGCCTCGGGGATCCGGGGCATAGCGCCAGCGGGCAACGGCGGCCCGGGCCGCCGCGTCAAAGACCCCTTCCGGAGCCGCCTCGACCACTTGCGGGTTCCCCACGGCGCCGTCGGCCCCAACGGCGTAGCGCACCCGCACCCACCCCTCAAGACCGGCGGCCTTCGCTGCGGCGGGATAGGTGGGCATGGCCCCCTGTACGAAGCGTAGGGGAGGCACGCCATCGCCCCCGGGCGCCGCGCAGCCTCCAAGCAGGACAGGGAGAAGGGCAAGGACAAAAATCCAGCAGCGCGTCACAGGAACAACCTCGGCTTCGCCAGGGCGCGGAGCGCCGCAGCGTCCTCGAGGGCATCGTCGAGCTTCCCCCCCGCCCCTAGGGGCCGGAGCGCCCAGCGCCAGCAATGGGTGCCGGCGGGGATGCGATCCTTGGGGAGTACGTCGGGCCCGCAGGCGCCCGTGCCCACGCCGCGCTGCTGCACATCAAGGTGCAGCGTCAGCCGGGGCTCGGGCCGGAGCCCATGGCGGTGATCCACCGCTTCCAGCTGCGCATCGCTGAAATGGGACACGCTGAGCTCTCCCCCTGGCGGCGCGAGAAAGAGGAGGCCTTCACCCCCCGCGCTCCGCTGCGCCCACCAGTGCACGTCGCTGCGGTTCCCTGCGGCCTGCGGGGCGAGATAGGTTTCGGAGAGGGCATCGATGGAAGCGCTGTAGCGCCCGAAGGCGCTTGAAAAGCGCCGATCCCGGTAATTTTCCCCGGGGCCGAGGCCCAGGTAGGTGGCCTGGTCAAAGCGCTTCGGCAGGGTGCAGCACACCCCCACCCGAGGCACGTCAGCCAGCGCCTCTTCCAACACGAGCCCCTCTTCAAAAACAAGCCAGCCCGAAGCGGTGGCATAGCAGCGCTGCGCATAGGGCAGGGAAAGCCCCGTGGCGGTGACCAGGGACCCGCGACGCAGCACCCCATCCCCTTGCCACTCCACGGCCTCGAGGCGCGTGGTGAGGGCAGCCAGACCCTGCGCTCTCCAGCGACGAAGGGGGCCCTGGGGCACGCTGCCCCGGGGGATGCCGTCATTGTCCAAGGGGGCCCGCCACAGCGAGGGGGCGAGCGCCGACAGCCAGGGCGCACCCTCACCCGGACCCAGGGCTTGGAGAGCGCCGGTCACGCCGTCAAAACGTGCTGTGAGCCCGTCCTCAAGAACCAGCGTTGGGCCCCGGGGACCGTCTGTCCAGGGTCGGCGAGCCATCCGGGATCGCTTGGGCTTCGGCCCCGTTGCCACGGGGAAACTCGCCTCCCGAAACACCCACCCTTGCGGCACGGCCTCCGTGCCCTGCCCCTGCTCAACGCGGATCCGAAGGCAGAGCTGGCTCCCAGGGGAAAGGGTCGGCGCTTTGAACGGCATGGTGAGCACGCCCTTTTGCCCTGGCGCAAGAACCGGTGCAGAGCGCTTTCCTCGCTGCACGGGAAGGCCATCGCGCTCCAAAGCCCAGCGAAGTACTAGGCCCTTCGTCTCCGTGAAATCTTGCTGGCTGCGCAGCTTCAGGACCCCGCGGCGGACGTCAAAGCCCTCCAGCTGCAGGGGAGAAGCCAGGGCAAGATGCTCCCAAAGCGCCGGGTGGGGTCGGCGATCGGGGTCGACCAAGCCGTTTAGGCAAAAGTTTCGATCGTTGGGAACATCCCCAAAGTCCCCGCCGTAGCCATAGGCCCGGGCCTCCGGCCCCTTCCCTGGCAGGGTGAGCCCCTGGTCGACCCAATCCCAGATAAAGCCCCCCTGGAGCTGCGGATAGCGGTCGAAAAGGGCCCAGTAATCGGCCAGCCCACCGTTCGCATTGCCCATGGCGTGGCTGTATTCGCAGAGGATGACGGGAGCGTCCACGGGCGGCGCCTCAGCAAACCGCACCAGCCCCTCGTGGCTCGGATACATCGGGCAGATCAGATCCGTGGCGGGCACCGCAAAGCCCCGCCCGGCACCCAGACGCCGCGCCAGGGGCCCCCCTTCCAGCGCGTCCCAGGGCCTTTGAATGGCGCCTTCGTAATGGATGACGCGCGTGGGGTCGAAGGCCCGAAGCCAGGCCGCCTCCGCGTCGTGCACCGGCGCATAGCCCGCTTCGTTCCCGAGGGACCAGGCGATAATGCAGGGATGATTTCGGTCCCGCTGAGCCATGCGGCGGATGCGGGCGGAGATGGCCGCCTCAAAGCGGGGGTCCGCGGCAAGGCTGTGCTGCCGAGCGTGGCACTCCACGTTCGCCTCATCAAAAACGAAGAGCCCGATCTCGTCGCACAGGTGATAAAACACTGGGTCATTCGGATAGTGCGCCGTGCGCACGGCGTTAAAGCCAAAGCGCTTGATCTGCAGCAGGTCCGCGCGCTGCTCCACCGTGCTTAGGGTCTTGCCCCGTTCCGGATGGTGCTCATGGCGGTTCACCCCACGCACCGTAATCGGAACGCCGTTGACGCAGAGTTTTCCCTGATCGATGGCCACGGTGCGAAAGCCAAGGCGCGGCGCGATCGCCTCAACCAATGCGCCCCTGGGATCAAAAAGCTCAAGCACGAGGCGATAGAGCGTGGGGGCCTCTGGCGACCAGGGCTTGGCGCGACCGTAGCGCCCGGTTAGGCGGACCCGGGGCCCCTCGCTCGTCAGCGTGGACCATACCGTCGGCTCAGCCGATACCTTAAAGCCATCCTCTATCCCCCGCCCGAGGGGGCGACCGGAAAGGGTTTCGAGGCGAGCACGCAAGCGATAGCCGGGAACCGCAGCGCTCAGCTCGGCCTCCACGGACCAGGCCCCGTTTGCCTCCCCGCGCAGGGTCAGATCCGCCAGATGAATCGCCGGCCGATGGTATAGCCGAACGCTGCGATGAAGCCCTGCCAGCCACCAGTGGTCCTGATCCTCCAACCAGCTGCCATCGCTGTAGCGCACCACCATGAGCGCGAGCACGTTTTCCCCGGGCTTCAGATGGGTGGTGAGCTCGAAATGCGCCGGAAGGCGAGAGTCCTTAGAAAATCCAAGGTAGGCCCCGTTCAGATAAACAAAGACCACGCTTTCTGCGGACCCCAGCTCCAGCGTGACCTGCCCCCCACGCCAGGCCCGGGGGCAACGAAAGCGCCGACGATAGACCCCCGTCGCGTTGTCCTCCGGGACCTCCGGAGGCGCCTCCGGGAAGGGCATTTGCACATTCGTGTAGTGCGGGGCATCGAAGCCCTGAAGGGGCCAGGCGCCAGGGACCGTGAGGGCGGCCCAGCCTTTATCGTCGTAGGCGGCCGAGAGCACCTCTTGCGGCACGGCCTCGGGACGCCCGTAGCGGGCAAAGCGCCAGCGCCCATCAAGGCGCAGGGTCCAGGGCCCCAGGGCCGGGGCCGCAGCCCCCCGCAGGGGATCGCCGCCCCCCCCTTCTACCCAGGCTCGGGCGGCGTCCACGGTGGGCGAAGCGCCCACGACAGCGCGCAGGGGCAAGCGCCCCTCGGCCACCGCTTCCGGGTCGCGCCAGAGCGCGCGACCGGCGGCGGAAAAGCCCGGTCGAGGGGCCGCCCCTGCCCTAACCATGGGCGCCTTCAAAGCCCGTGCGGTCAAAAATCATGGCCTCGTCGGCGAAGGCCTTGAACTCAAGCCCATTCCCCGAAGGGTCAAGAACAAAAAGGGTGTGCTGGGCGCCCCGGGTGCCGGGAAAACGCTCGTGTGGTTCGATTAAAAAGGGGGCCTCGGCGGCCTTAAGGCGATCCCGCAGCGTCTCCCAGGTCCCTAAATCGAGGATCAGCCCAAAGTGCCGCGCCGGTACCGCATGACCATCCACGGGATTGGTGGGCACCGGGTCCTCCGCCGCCTCCGCCAGATGCACGGTCACCTGGTGCCCGAAGAAATCGAAATCGATCCAGCGATCGCTTTCCCGGCCGAGGCCACAGCCCAGCACCCCCGCATAAAAGCGGTGGGCGGCGGCGAGATCCTGCACGGGAATGGCCAGGTGAAAACGGGGACGGCTCATGGGACAACCCTTATGAAGAAGCAGGCGCCCATCTTGCGACCTGCCTAGGGCCTTGCCAATGCCTGTGCAAGCGCCGGCGCCAGCCGGAGCAGGCGGTGGGCGAGGGCCAGGGTCGCTAGGCCCCGCTGGAGGTTGTCCCCGCGAGTGGCCACGGCGAAGTAGCGATCTCCCTCGAGATGATCGGTAAGGAAGCGCTGCGCGAGCATCCAGGCCATGGCCGCTGGGGCCCGAGCCAGCGCAGGCAGGGGCTCCCCTGGGAGGGGCCCGAGGGGTTCGAGAAAGGCGGCGCCGGCGGCGCCGAGGCGGGCGAGCAGGGCCCCCGCCGCCTCCGCCTCCCGCTGCTCCCTGGGCGAGGCAACGGAGCGAAGGAAATCCCCAAAATCCATGGCCAGGGTCCCCGGGAGCACGGTGTCGAAATCGACCACCACGGGCTCGAGGCCCGGCGCCGAGGGCAACAGCACATTGGCCAGCTTGGTATCGCCGTGGATCACCCGGGTCGGCCCGCCCAGGGGGTCCGAGCCCAGGGCCGCTTCCAGCTCACCATGCTGGGCCCAGGCCTCCGGCCCCAGAGCTCGCTCCGCCTGGCGATGCGTCGCAAAGCGGGCCCGATGGTGATCCAGGGCGTGATAGCCCGGGAGCGCCGGCGCAAGCTGACTCGCGGGGAAATCTTCGAGCGCCGCCAGCAAGGCGCCCAGGGCCCGGCCCGCTTCCGGCGCTCGCTCCGGCGTCCGCTCCGCACCGCCGTGGGTCCCGAGAAAGGCGAAGGCCCGCCAGCAGCCATCGTCTTCCTTGAGCCAGGGAGCGCCCCCCTCGGCCGGCACGGCTTGGGGGATGGGGAAGCCCTTCCCCGCGAGATGGGCCAGCACCCGAGCGCCATTACGACAGGGGATCTCCGGATCGGGAAACACGGCGGGGTTCACCCGCTGCAGGAGCACATCGCCCCCGGCCCACTGGGCCCGGCGCGTTGCATTGATATGCCCTCCCGGCAAAACGGACCACCGGGCCCCGTCCGGAATGCCGAAGCGCCTCCCGACCTCGCGAAAGCGTGCCTCGAGGGTCATGGCAGGGGCCTTCCCAGGAGCGCCGCGGACAGGGCAAAGCGCGCCTCCCCGGCCTCCAGCGTAACGTAGCGCTCCGCCAGCGCCGGCAGCTCGGGATCCCCGGCTACCAAGGCCGACGCGAGCGCCGCAAGCGCCTCCCCATGGGGCGCAAAGACCGCCAGAGACCCGCCTTCCGCTAGGGCCGGCGCGAGGTCCTTGAGCGCAGCCCGCCAGGCCCGGCCCTGCGCGACCCAGGCCGAATCGTGGGCAGGCTTTGCCGCGAGGGCGTGGAGCACGAGGTTCTCCGCTGGCAGGAAATCCACCGGGGTCGTCAGCGGGGTTCGTGCATCGCGAGGCCGGGGCACGGCGACAGCACCGCGGAGGCGCCCATCGAGGCCCTGGCCCAGAAGCCGCTTGTACCAGCGCAGGGGAACAAGGGCCGCATAGAAGGTTCGGAGCGCCCCCGCTTGCCGAGGATCCAAACCCAAGGCGCAGCAGGCCCGGGCCCCGGGGAGGGGCTCGCAGGCCGTGGTGCGCGAAAGCAGGGGGAGAAAGGCCCCCAAGCGCGCTCGATGATCCTCCGGCGCCGGGGGCGCTTCGCACCAAAGCGCCTCCGCGACAGCGGGCAAACGGTCATGCAGACGCCCATCGAGCACGGCATCATCCACGAGCTCTCCCCAAAGGCAGGCTTCCCCGCCGAGGAGCTGGCCCCGCACCGGGCCCGGCACCGTTTCCACCCCGTCCGCCAGCGCCATCACCCGGGCGGGCCCAGGCTGCACGTCGGCAAGCTCGGGCGCTGCGAGGAGCGTGTCCTGGGTCGCGGCCAGAGCGTTGGCCCCCGCCCCGGGGCTGAAGGCCAGGTGCCGCGCCGCGGGCAGGGCGAGATCCAAGTAATAGGGCGCAGACAGCAGCGCGTCATGCCCCTGGGCAAGGGCTGCTTCGAGCGTTTCCACCCGCCGCCACACCTGCACCGTCACCTCTCGCGGAAGGGCGGGGTGGAGCGCTTCATCCCAAAGAATCAGGCGCTTCCCCCGCTGCGCGCAGCGCTCGGCGAGGGCGCGGCTGAACCACTGCTGCACCTCAGGACCCGGGGCAAGGCCGCGCTCCGCGCACCAGGCGACGCGACGCCGATCCTCAAAGGCGTAGACGGAGGCTGGCACCTCGTCCCCCCCCAAATGGAGATAGGGGTCCGGGAAGCACTCCGCGAGATCGTCGAGGAGGTCGTGAATCAGCGCCCAGCTCTCCTCCCGAGTGGGGTCTAGGGCGTAGAGCGACGGGCCAAAGGCCCGGGGTAGCTGCGCGGGCACCGCCCCCGCCGCGCACTCCGGGTAGGCGAAGAGCAGGCCTCCGGCGTGACCCGGAAGATCAAGCTCGGGAACGATCCGAAGGCCCCGCTGCGCGGCCGCTTCCCCGAGGCGATGAAGGGCATCGAAGGACAGGTAGCCCTCCCGGCCACTTGCCTTATGAAGCTTGGGGCGACGCCGGCTTTCGAAGGCCACCCCCTGATCATCCGATAGATGAAGATGCAAAACGTTCATGCCCAGGGTCGCCATGGCATCGAGGGTCCGATGCAGGGCCCCCTCCCCCAGGGGATGACGCGCGGGATCGAGCAGAAGCCCGCGCCAGGGCAGCGCGGGTTCATCCTCGATCACCACAGACCGCACGGGCCCCGGCGCCAGGAGCCACTGGAGCGCCCGGGCCAGCCCCTGCCGTAGCCCTGCGGCAGAGCCGGCCTGAAGACGCCCGCGCTCTGGCGCCAGCTCGAGGACAAAGGCCTCCGCTCCCCCAGCATTAGAGCTCCTTGCCTCAAGCATCAGCGGATAGGGGGGCTCCCCTCGGCCGAGGACCGCGTCGAGGCGCCCCTGCCAGTGCTCAAGGCCCAGGGCGTCCCGAGTGGGCGCTGCCGGCCCAGGATGCAAAATCACCCCCTTGCCGAGGGGCAGGGTTCCGGGGCCCGGGACGCAGCTTCGGGGCTTGGGCATCAGCATGGGGCGCATCTCAGGCAGACAGCGCGCTTGAGGGGCGCGGTGCGATCTGGAAGACTTCGCGGCCTTCTTGGGCGATGCTTGCGCTCGAACCGCTGTGGAGACCTCATCATGAGCGACCTAGACATCCAGGAGCGCATGCGCGCCATCATCGCCGCCGAAGCCAAGGCCATTTCCGCGATTGCGGTGGACGATGCTTTTGAAGCCGCCGTCCGCGCCATGGCCGCGTGCGAAGGCAAGGTGCTCACCACGGGCATTGGGAAGGCGGGATACATGGCGAGCAAGTTTGCCGCCACCCTGTGCTCCACGGCAACGCCTGCCCATTTCGTCCATCCGGCGGAGGCTGCCCACGGCGATCTTGGGATTGTCGGGGACCGGGACTGCATCATTGCCTTCTCCACTTCAGGCAAGAGCCGGGAAGTGCTGGAGATGCTCGAGCTGTCCCGCCACCTCGGCATGGCCACGATTATCGGCGTCACCTCGCACGCCGACTCTCCCCTGCGCGATCTCTCAGACATCGTGCTCGACATGGGCATCATTGAAGAGCCCTGCCCCCTGGGTCTCACCCCCAGCGCGAGCATCGCAGCCATGCTGGCCATTAGCGATGCCCTGGCCTTAACACTCATGGAGCTGAAGGGCGTCAGCAAGATGGACTACGGCTTGCGACACCACGGCGGCTACCTGGGCCGGGCTGCCCGCACCGATAACGCCTAGTCCCGCGCGCTCAGAGCGCGGGGTCGGCGGCGGGGCGCATGAGGCTATGCACCACGCCGTAGGTCTGACCGCGATCGATGCCAAAGAGCTCCGCGCAGGCCATGAAGAACATGCGCCAGCGCTGCACCCAAAGGGTCCCCTCAGCGGGCCCATAGGTTTCGTGGCACAGCGCCTCGACGGCTTCCCGCTGCGCATCGAGGTTGGCCAGCCAGGCATTACTGGTGCGTTCGTAATGGGTGCCGTCTACCCACCAGCGCTGCTCCACGGTCATCACCTCGGGAAACTGCTCGAAGAGATCTTCCCGGGGCATGATGCCGCCGGTGAAGAAATAGCGCTCCATCCAGCCGTCCCCGTCAGCGTAGGGGTAGGCCAAACTGCGATGGCAAAATACGTGGGTGAAGAGCTTGCCGCGAGGGGCGAGCCAGCGTGCGCAATTGCCTAGCAGCGCCCCGTAGTTCCTCATATGTTCAAACATCTCGACGGAGACGATGCGATCGAACCGCGCCTCCGTGTCCCAAGCTCCGACGTTGGCCGTTTCGATGCGAAGATTCGTCAGCCCCGCGGCCTCGGCGCGCGCCTCGATATGCGCGCGCTGGCTGGCGGAATTGGAGAGCGCAACGATTTCCGCCTCCGGGAAGTGGCGCGCCATCCACAGCGTCAGCGAACCCCAGCCGCAGCCGAGCTCTAAAATCCGCATGCCATC
>Ga0181588_10004673_pt1 | contig 11209 bp, 9 predicted proteins | sample 071ome_26_FD_148607 | JGI IMG/M metagenome (GOLD analysis project Ga0181588, IMG submission 148607) | Coastal salt marsh microbial communities from the Groves Creek Marsh, Skidaway Island, Georgia - 071409BT metaG (spades assembly) | ecosystem: Environmental > Aquatic > Marine > Intertidal zone...
GGGCGGGGGTGGCTGCTGCTGTGGGGGCGGGTGTGGTGGTGGCTGCGGGAGGGGCAGGGTCAGGGGCAGGGGCTACGGGTGGAAGGTCCCCTTCAACGCGCGCGAGGTACCTGGACGGCGCGGTGAAGTCGCCACTGAGAAGGGTCTTGCCGTCATTCTGTTTTGTGATCCACTGGACTTCGCCGTCAAGGGGTTGCCGCGCGATGGCCGTATTGAAGGCTGTATCTGGCTGACCGGCATACGTGAATGCCGTGACATACGGAGTCGGTGCCTCGCCTGGTCGGAAGTCCCCGCCGAGCACGATCCTGTTGGCGAGGGCCTCGACGCTGTAGGCCTCCTGATTGGCAATCATGTGGGGGCGGATCGCGTCGTTGAACGCGGTGTCAGGGGAACCATTGGAGTTGAAGCGCGCCAGCATCGGAGCCGGCGCGGAGAAGTGGCCTGCGACAAGGACCCGTCCGTCCGGTTGCAGCGATACCGACTCAACATCGTTATTAAGCGCCTGCCCGACTCGCTGGGAGAAGGCGGTATCGACGGTCCCTGAGGCGTTCAGCCGGACCAGGTAGGAGGAGACCGGACCGGCTGCTCCCGGTGGGTGGACATCCTGGAAGAAGCCACCGAGCAGGATCTTGCCGTCGGGCTGCACTGCGATCTCCTGCACCCAGTCATTGAGGTCGACCCACCCGTCAATGATGCTGTTAAAGCCCGCGTCGGGAGTGCCATCTGAATTGAGGCGCGCAAAAAACTTCGACCCGAGCCGGCCATTCAGATTCTCAAAGGCTCCACCCACCAGGATCTTGCCGTTCCCCAGCGCCTCGATGTGCCACACCCCGCCGTCGAACAGACCTGCCGTGTTCGCCCGGAACCCCTGATCAAGCGACCCATCAGGGTTCAGCCGGATGATCCCGCAGTTGGGCACACAGAACTGCCCGCCGACCAGAATCTTTCCGTCGGACTGCACCGCCACGGTCCACGTAGTGCTATTCAGGCCGAGGGCCTGCGTGCGGATGTTGAACGACACGTCTGGGACACCATCGGGCAGATACCGGGAGATGCCCCTTCCCGGCCCCAGGTCCTTTCGTCCGACGGCGATAACGCTCCCGTCGGGCTGGACCGCGGTAGCAGTGGCTTTCTGGTCAACAACTGCGTTGGCCGCACTGAGGTTTGTGTTGAAGCGTGTATCTGGATCACCAGGGGCGGCGCTGGCGGCTCCTGCCAGCCCCAGGGTTAAGGCGGTGGCGAGGCATACGGTTGTTCGGTAACGGCGCATGGGATGCTTCCTCTCGGTGTCGTGTGGCATCAAGAGGTTGCGCCGTAAGCCCACCCAAAGCAGCACCCGGAGGGGTGGAGTTGGTCCCCCGGCCGAAGTGGTGCCGCCGCCCACGAAACCCCGCCAGCGCGTCTGTGGCCCCGAGGAACGTGCGGCCGTACACGCTGTCGCCGACATGGAGGACGCGACGAACCGCCGGTCCCTCATTGCGCCCCTGCTCGGCCTGCTCGACGTGATCGGGATGCGGGTGTCGGAAGCGGTGGGCCTGGGTGGGGACGAGGCGGCGCAATGGTCGGCCCCGATGACGGCATCGTGAAGGTGCACGAGCCAAAGACGGCAACCGGTGAGCGAGATATACCCGGCCGAGGCTCGCCGCGGTTCTCATCGCTCATCGGAGGGCGAGCGGCGGGTTAGAGGGGGGCCGCCGCTAGGATCCCGACATGGCGCGCAGGGGGCACGGGCTGACACGACTACTGGCGGGGGGCGCGGCGGCAGTCGCGCTCGTCGGGGTGGCCCCTGCCATGGCCTACGAGGTCACGCCATCGCCGACAGCTGTCAACTTCGGCACGGTGGCACCGGGCGCGGCGACCTCTGCCCAGACGGTGACGTTCACGAACCCGTTCTATAACCCGGATCCCCCGAGCGTTTCGTGGAATCTCGCGACACCAGCCGTAGTGATCAGTGGCGCGGATGCAAGCGACTTCTCGGTCACGTCTGACTGCCAGACGCTCCTCAACGCGTCGTGCACTGCCCAGGTAACGATGACCCCAACGGCCGTCGGCCGTCGGGATGCAACCGTGGAGCTGATCCAGAGCACCGGGACCGTGCTGTCTGCATCGACGCTCACCGGCACCGCGATCGCATCGCCGTCGGCGATCACAGCGAGCCAGTCCAGCTTCGCCAGCCCCACGGTGGGCACGGCCACCACCGGGGTGGTGACGTTCACCAACACCTCATCGGTGGCGATCCCCCTTGGTGCGGCATCGATCGCTGGCAGCAGCGCCCTCACCCTGCCGGCGGGTGGCGTGAATACCTGCAGCGGGGCCACGCTGCCCGCAGGCGGCCGGTGCGGCGTGCAGGTGTCGTTCCGTCCCACCGCGGCGGGCACGGCGACGGCCACGGTGTCGATTGCCAGCACGGGGCTGAGCGGGCCCGCGACCGGGGCGGTATCGGTAACGGCCTCCGCCCCCGTTCCCGCGCTCCCCTTCTACTCGGGCAACGTGCCGATCTGCCATAGCGGGAATGGCAAGAACTACGTGTCGAACAGGCCGAGTTACCGGAGCATCGTGGGCGGCAAGGGCCACGGAGGTCACGCGAACGACATCATTCCCGCCTTCAACTACCCCGGCGGTACTTACGCCGGGAAGAACTGGCCACCCAGCGGCCGTGCCGCGAGCTCATCGTGCGTACGGGCCCTCATCGCCGGGTCGACCCGGCCTGCGAGCACCCAGTTGCGTCCACCGAACCCCCCGGTACAGCAAACAGTGACCCTGTGCCACGCGACCGGCCCGGGCACGTGGACGAAGACCAGCGTGCCCGCGGATCAGGCCTACGCCGTCCACGGGCGTCACCGCCAGGACATCATCCCGCCCTTCACGCTGCGCACCGCCAGCGGCAACGTGGCGTTCCCGGGACAGAACTGGGACCGCGACGGGCGCCTCATCTGGCAGAACGGCTGCCGCACCCCCGCGATGGTGTCCACACTCACCCCGACCGATGCGGTGACGATCTGCTCGGTGCCCACCGGCGGCCAGTACGCGCGCCTCACCTTGTCGATCCCGAACGCTCTGGCCTACGCCCGCACGTACCCGACGGCGATCATCCCGCCGTTCTCCTACCGGGATGGATCGTCCACCCGCCGCTTCCAGGGCCTCAACTGGTCGTCGCGCGGGAAGGCCACCTTCAACAACGGCTGCGTCGATCCCGATCCACCGGTGCAGCGCATCACGCCGGCGGTGCAGTGCGTGCAGGTGGCCACCGACGGCACCCTGACCGCGTACTTCGATGTGTCGAACCCCAACGGCTCCACCATCGCGGTGGCGCCCGGGGCCGGCAACCAGGTGACCGGGTCGGGCTTCACCGCGCCCACGCCCCCTGGCGCATTCGCCCCGGGCACCGGCCCGCGCGTGCTCGCTGTGACCGGCATCCCGCGCGCGGGGTCTGCGACGTGGTCCATCACGGCCGGGGGCGTCACCTCCACCGCCGTGGCATCGGGCCTGTCGCCAGCCTGCGCGGTGCCGCCCGAGCCGCCGAAGCAGATCGGTGTGTTCGTGTCGTGCATCCGCTCGGAGGGCAGCACCTACGGCGTGGTGTTCGGGTATGAGAACGGCGGCACGACGCCGGTGATGATCCCGGCGGGCACGGACAACGGCGTGGTGCTCTCGTCGGAGTCCACCACCGATGCACCCAACCGCGGCCAGGTGACCACCTTCGCCCCGGGCCGCAACCCATCGGCCTTCGAGGTAAAGGGCGTGCCACGTGGCACCACCATCTCGTGGATCGTGGCAGTCGCACCCATCGCGCCCGGCACGGACCTTGCTCAGGCCACGCGCGTGGCCGGCGCCACCGTGCCCGATGGCGCCCCGGCCTGCGCCACGACGCCGCCAACCTCCACCACCGTGCCGCCCACGACCGGGCCGCAGCCGCCCGACCTGACCTCGCTGGTGCCCATCGGCGTGCAGGTGACCTGCGTGCGGAAGAATGGAAACGGCAGCTTCGACGCCATCTTCGGGTACTCCAACGCGAATCCCGTCGCCATCACGGCACCGATCGGTCCCCTGAACCAGGTGACGCCATCGCTCGGTGGCACCGGGGACGACCAGGGGCAGGTGCAGGAGTTCCTGCCGGGGTCCTTGGATAACGCCTGGGTGGCGCGCGGCGTGCCGGTGACGGGCACCATCACGTGGAGCGTCGGTGGGGGCGGCGGGGCCGTGGCCACGGCCGGCATCGGATCGCCGGCATGCCCCGGCTCCACAACGGTCACACCCAGCAAGCCGCCCACCGACCCGCTGGTCCCCACGCAGACGCCCACCACCAAGGACGCGCTGCAGATCGGCGTGTTCGTGCAGTGTGTTCGCAGGACCGGACGCACGTACACGGCCTCGTTCGGCTATGAGATGACGGGGCCCGCCCCCGCCGGCATTGCCCGCGGGAAGGACAATCGCATCGGCCCCTCGGCCTTCGACGGTCCGCAGCCGGTCATGTTCACGCCGGGGCGCCATGACGCTGTGTTCACGGTGGAGAAGATCCCCCTGAAGCGCGCGGTGACGTGGATCGTCCGGAACCCCGACGGCACGACTGCGACGGCCCGCTCGAGTGCCTCGGGCCCCAACTGCATGGTGTCGCGCCAGCCGGCCATCCCCGCAGTGGACGTGACCGTGACGCCCACGACGGGCCCCACCATCACGGGACGGCCGCAACCGCAGCCGATCGTGGTGAAGAACACCGGAACGGCAACCGCCACCGACGTGGTGGCCGTGGTGCCGCCCGCCCCCGGTCAGGTGATCCGCACGACCTCGGCGACCGGCACCGGCGCTGCCCGGTGCTCGCGCACCACGGGTAAGGGCGTGATCCGCGTGGCCAACCTGCTGCCCGGACAGGCCGCCCGGTGCGTGCTGACCGTGACGGCCACGCGGTGCGACCCCCTCGCCACCACGGTGCGCGCGTCGGCGTCATCGCTGCGCCTGACGGGCGCCATCCAGTCGCGCACCGGCGGAGTGGGTGGGCGAACGTCCTGCCGCGCGGCGGGCAGCGGTGTCACCGGCTAGAACGAAGCTCCGGCGGCCAGCCAGCCGCTGAGGCACGAGGGGCCCGCGGACAACCTTCCACGTCTCCGCAGATACTGAGGCCCGAGGCCAGGCGCGCCGCGCCACGTCATCGTTGGCCGACCGCGGCGCTAGCGTCGGCTCCATGCCACGGGTGGTCGCCCACATGGACCTCGATGCCTTCTTCGCCGCGGTGGAGGTGCGGGACGACCCGGCGTTGGTGGGACGCCCCCTGGTGATCGGTGGTGACCCCGCCGGGCGAGGGGTGGTGTCGACCGCCTCGTACGAGGCCCGGCGGTTCGGGATCCGATCGGCCATGCCGGCCGCGGAGGCACGCCGGCGCTGCCCCGAGGCGATCTTCCTGCGCCCCGACATGCCGCGTTACCGCGAGCGCTCACGCGAGGTGTGGAGCCTGGTGCGCGCCGAGGTGCCGGTGCTCGAGCAGGTGGGGATTGACGAGGGATACATCGACCTCTACCGGGCGGTGTGGACCTCGGGTGGCGCACGGCGATTTCTCACGCGACTGCAGCAGACGGTGCGGCAGAAGACCGGACTGGATGCATCGTTCGGCTGCGGCACGTGCAAGACGGTGGCGAAGATCGCCTCGGATGCGGATAAGCCCCGGGGTGTGATGGTGGTACCAGCCGGCACAGAGGCCGCGTTCCTCGCTCCCCGCCCGCTGCGGGCCCTGCCGGGCATCGGCCCGGTCACGGGCGAGCGCCTGGCGCGTGCGGGGCTCGCGACCATCGGCGACCTGGCGTGTCTGGGCGACGACGACCTGGCCGCGCTGCTGCCCGCCGCGCACGGGGTGGAGTTGCGCGACCGCGCGCGTGGACGGGACCCCCGCGAGGTGGATCCGTCATCCAGCCCCCCGGTATCCATCGGACATGAGCGCACCTTCCCGCACGACGTAGACGACCCCGGGGTACTGCACGACCACGCCGGGCGGCTGGCGTCGCTGGTGACCGAGCGCCTGCACCGTGACGGCCGCGGGGCGGGCACGGTGACCGTGAAGCTGCGCTACCCCGACTTCACCATCGCCTCGCGTGCCGCATCGGCCGAGCGCACCACCGACGATGCCGATGAGATCGCCCGGCTCGCGGGCCTCGCGCTGGACCGCGCGCTTGCCGACCGCCCCGCGCCCGTGCGGCTGCTGGGCGTGAGCGTCACGCGCCTGGCGCCGGGGCCGCAGTTGCGACTGGGCGCGGCCGGCACCCCCGGGCCGCAGCCGCCGGCCTCGTAGGCTGCCGCCATGCCACCGGATGAGTTCGACCACGCGATGGACGCGGAGTGGGCGCGGCGCAAGGGTGGCGCCCGCTGGTGGATGGCATTCGGCGCGGTCGTAGGCGCCCTGGTGCTCGGGGTGTTCGGATGGTCGTGGTCGCAGGTCGTGGGGGCCGGGGCGCTGGTGGGGGCGCTCGCCATCGGCGCCGTCGCCGGTGCCGGCATCGCGTGGCTCATCGTGCGATCACAGGCGCGGCGGGCCGCCCATCTCACGATGGCCGCGCGCTGGGCCCGCGACAACGGATGGGCCTACGCGCAGAAGGTGGAGATGCCCGGCATCGACCTGGGCTTCCTGCGCCAGGGTGACCGCCGGTACTGCGAGGACGGCGCGTCCGGGCAGATCGGTGGCCACCCGGCGCAGTTCGCGAACTTCACCGTGGAGAACGACTCGACGGACGGCAGGGGAAACCGCCACACCGACTACGACCACTACTTCATCGTGGTCGTCCAGCGCGCGTGGGAGGGTCCGCACCTCACGATGGTGCGGCGGTCATTCGGTCTGGGACGGGGCATGCGGGACGCCGTGCGCTCCAGGGCGACATCGCGTCAGGTGGTCGACCTGGAGCACGACGACTTCGCCGATGAGTTCCAGGTGACGATCCCGGATGAGTGGGGGCGTGACGTGGCCTTCCTGCTCATCCCGCCCGACGTGCAGGAGGCCCTGATGGACGGCACGCGGCTCGCGGACGTGCGCCAGGTGGACGCCGCCGCGGACTTCCTGTTCCTCGCGTGGAGGTCGCACTTCTCCGCCGACGACCTGCCCCTGCTGGACGACCGGCTTGCCGACACCGCCTGGCTGCTGGGGCGATGGGGCGATGTCCCCCCCGCCATGCGCCCGGTGGCGCGCGGCGAGGGGGGCTAACCCGCTACTGGCCCAGCAACTCCTTGCGGGCGGCTGCGGCGAACTGCTCGTCGGTGAGCGTGCCCGCGGCGTTGAGCTCGGCGAGCTGGGAGAGCTTGCCCACCAGATCATCGCCGGCGGGTGCAGCAGGCTCGGCTGCCGGCGGTGGCGCAGCCCGCTCGGCTTCACGGCTCATCTGCCGACGGGTGACATTGTTGCTGACAGCGGTCGCAGTACCCGCCACCACCGCCGTACGCCCCACTGCCCGGATGAGTCCCGGCATTCCTGCCTCCTTCGCTAGTCGCCCGCCGCCTCGATGGCGGCGAGCAGGTCGTCCATGCCAATGCGGCCACTGCCCAGGAACGTTCCGCCGCGCTCATGCACAGCCGTGACGAACCCACGGGCCCAGGTGTTCTCGTACAGCACGAATGCCGCGACCGATCCCGGGGGCATCTCCTCGGCGGCGAGCTGCATGTCCTCGTCGGCGATCAGCCCGGTGCGCACGCCCGAGAAGGCGATCAGCTCCGCCGAGTCGCCGGCCTCAGAGATGTCCACGCCGGCGATCGTGCCGTCGGCGTCCTTGGTGATCACGAGGGCATCCAGCACCTCGATGATGCCCTGCTGCACAAGTGCAGCCATCTGCAGAAGAGCCCCTCCGTCCAGTGGGGCACCCGGAGGAAATCCCACGAGGAAGTAGTCAACCGGCCCGAGATCAAGTTCATCGTCCATATCCGCTCCTGTACGCGACAGTCCGTTGCAGTGTACGAGGTTGTCCTGTGCGCATCCGCGCCGTGGGCCAACCGTAGTCGGTGGTCCGACGCCGGCCGGTCAGGCCAGATCACCCTTTGCATCACGCCAGCCGACTGTCAGCGCCCACACGACCGCAACCGAGAGCAAGATGACGACGAGGCTCCAGAGGGGGTAGGCAGGGAACCAGGCGAACTGGCCCACCAGATTCACCACCACAGCGATAAGCGCAAACCAGCGGCCGAAGCCTCCGCCCCCGAAGAGGGACAGCCCGGCAAGCACGATCACGATGCCCCACAGGAGCAGGCTCCAGCCCCATACGGTAAAGCTGTTCGTCAGCACCAATCCGTTATCGCCGACGACGTATACCTCGCGCTTGAGCAACGCCACGATCCCCTGAATGAGATCGAAGATACCGATGACGAGCAGCATGAAGGCGGCGAATACAACCCAACCTGCAGCAGCCGGATGTCGTGCTCCCGAAGACATTTCATTCCTTCTTGCGACGCTATGACGCACTGACAATACATCCTCAGGGGGAGGACACTACCGCAACGCCCGACCGTCCCGGCGCCCACGCTGGCGGCCATTCGGCCTCGTAGGATTAACGGATGACCGTCCGGGGCCGGATTGCGAGGCTGCTCCGCGAGCCAGAGGTGCTGGTCGCGCTCGCGGCGCTGGCGGGCGTGGTGGCGGGCCTCGTCCTGACCGCCCTGGGGCAGGGCACCGCGGCCAATGCGGTGTGGGGCGTCGTGACGGGCGCACTGCTGCTGCCGCTCACGTGGTCGGTGGTGCGCACGCTGCTGCGTCGCGATGTCGGCGTGGATGCCATCGCGCTCGTGGCGATGGCCGGGGCCTTGGCGCTGCAGGAGTTCCTCGCAGGCGCGGTGGTGGCCCTGATGCTCGCCGGGGGGAACGCCCTCGAGGCGGCGGCCGGTCGGCGTGCGCGGCACGACCTCGAGGCCCTCGTCGCGCGCGCGCCCGCCTGGGCCATGCGTCGCAGCCACGGCGGGGAGTTCGAGCGGGTGCCCGCCGACGCGGTGGAACCGGGCGACGTGCTGCTGGTGCGCGCCGGCGAGGTGGTGCCGGTGGACGGCCGCGTGGAGGACGTGCCCGCCCTGCTCGATGAGTCGGCCCTCACGGGGGAGCCCCTTCCGGTGGAGCGCCTGCCGGGCGCATCGGTGCGAAGCGGCGTGGTGAACGCCGCCGAGGCGTTCCAGATGGTGGCCACGCGCCCCGCAGCGGAGAGCGCCTACGCGGCGATCGTGCGGCTGGTGGCCGAGGCCGAGGGCAGGCGCGCCCCCTTCGAGCGCATGGCCGACCGTTACGCCGCCCTGCTGCTGCCGGTCACCCTCGTGGTGGCGGCCATCGCCTGGGCGATGAGCGGGGACCCCGTGCGTGCGCTCGCCGTGCTGGTGGTGGCCACCCCCTGCCCGCTCATCCTGGCCGCGCCCATCGCCCTGGTGTCGGGGGTGTCCCGGGCGGCACGCAAGGGCGTGGTGCTGAAGGGCGGCGTGGTGGTGGAGCAGCTGGCGCGCACCACGGCCGTGCTGCTCGACAAGACGGGCACCCTCACGGTGGGGCAGCCCGAGATCCAGCGCATCGGGACGGTCGGTGATGCAACGCCCGGCGCGGTGCTGCAGCGCGCGGCCTCGCTGGAGCAGCACTCCGCGCACGTGGTGGCGGGGGCCCTGGTGTCGGCCGCCCACCGCGATGAGCTGCGCCTGGACCAGCCCGGCGACGTGCACCAGGTACATGGCGAGGGCATCGCGGGTCGCGTGGACGGGCACGAGGTGGTGGTGGGGTCGGCCGACTGGCTGCGCGCCTGCGATATCGATCCCGCACCGCTTCTGGCCGAGCGCCGGGATGACGACGGCGACGGCCGGGGCATCGTGCTGGTGGGCATCGACGGACGGGCCGCCGGACTGATCGTGCTGGCCGACCCCATCCGCCCGGATGCCCGCGCGATGGTCGCGCGGCTGCATGAGGCCGGCGTGACCGAGGTGGCCATGGCCACCGGTGACCGCCGCGACGTGGCCGACGCCGTGGCGGCGGATGTCGGCATCGACGTGGTGCACGCCGGATGCAGCCCGGAGGACAAGGTGACGGTGGTCACCGCCATGCGCGAGGGCGAGGGCCGGCACCGGGTGGCCATGGTGGGCGACGGCATCAACGATGCCCCCGCCCTTGCCGCGGCCGACGTGGGCATGGCCATGAGCGCGCCGGGCGCCACCATCGCCTCGGAAACCGCCGATGCGGTGGTGATGGTGGACCGGGTGGACGGCGTGGCCGATGCCATCACCACCAGCCGCCGGGCGTCGGCCATCGCCCGCCAGAGCGTGGTGGCGGGGATGCTCATGAGCTTCGTGGCCATGGGGTTCGCGGCGTTCGGCTACCTACCGCCCGTGGCCGGCGCGCTGCTGCAGGAGGGCATCGACATCATCGTCATCATCAACGCCCTGCGGGCCCTTCGCGCCTAGCGCCCCGCCAGCGCCGCCCGGATGGTGCCCACGGCGGCCGGCGCCGGTGCGCCCCGCGCCATCGCACGGATGCGCCCCGAGCGATCGGCCACCACCACCACGATGTCACCGGTCCCGGTGACGCCGAGATCGGCGAGCACGCCGCGCACGGGCGCGTAGGCGCACCACACGCGCCCGTGCGCCGCAGCCGGCGTGCCCGAGGCCATGCCGCCCTCGATCCACCCCGCAGCCCGCCTCCACCTGCGGGACATCACGGGGGCCTCCACCACCGGTACGTCGGGGCCCAGCGCCGCCGCCCAGGCATCCACGTCGCGCTGGTGGCGCATGCGGAACGCCAGGATCACCACGCAGGGCTCCGCAGGAAGGGCATCCGGGATCACCTGGTCGGCACCCGCCAGGTCGCGGGCCGCGAGCCGCGGCAGCCGGGGCGCGCTCAGGCCGCGGCCAGATAGGGCGACCAGGCCTCCGGACGCCGGGGCGTGGCGACGTCGACAAACACGTCGGGGCGGGGAGGTCGTGGCTTCTCGCGCGGGTACATCTGGATCTCGTGGCACAGGGCGTCGCCCTTGCGGGCATTGCAGGGCCCGCATGAGGTGACCACGTTCGACCACGACGAGTCGCCGCCGCGGCTGCGCGGCACCACGTGGTCCACGGTCAGCTTGCCGCGGCTACCGCAGTACTGGCACGCGTAGCCGTCACGGGCGAAGAGCGCGCGCCTGCTCATGCGGCGGGCCTCGTAGCGCGGCACCTTCACGCGGTACACCAGCCGGATCACGTGGGGCGCCGGGAAGTCGCGCGCGATTCCACGGATGGTGCGCGGGGA
>Ga0181588_10004676_pt1 | contig 11202 bp, 8 predicted proteins | sample 071ome_26_FD_148607 | JGI IMG/M metagenome (GOLD analysis project Ga0181588, IMG submission 148607) | Coastal salt marsh microbial communities from the Groves Creek Marsh, Skidaway Island, Georgia - 071409BT metaG (spades assembly) | ecosystem: Environmental > Aquatic > Marine > Intertidal zone...
TGCGATGGATGGATGGATGGACGGACGATGGACGACGACGCGACGGACGTTCGGGACGGTGAAGGGTCGGAACGGATGCGATGTATTTCGCGCGATTTGGAAATCGCGGTTCGGACGCGTCGGACGCGGGCGACGCGTTTCGAAACGGTCGTGGATTTCGCATCATCCTTCCTCGTCCCGGGTCCGCCGCTGTCAAAACAAAACAGAGCGTCGCTCTCGTTTCGGGGTATCCGGACGCGCGCGACCGGCGGGCGACGCGGCGCGCGACGACGGGGGACGGAACGAATGCGATGCGTTCGGTTCGCGTCGTTTCGCGGCGACGGCGACGCGCGGCGCGGACGACGCGCGGCGGGACCGAGACGAGGGATGCGATCGGGATCGGGCGTCGATCGTATCAGGGGTGTATCTCGGTGGAAAACCACCCGAAAAAAACCTTCCTCTGGGCGCGGGTCGCGGGTCGCGCGCGCGCGTCGCCCATCGCGTGTGAGAAGAGAAAAGAGCGCGAATGACTGACAGTGAATGCATCGATCGCTCGTTCGCGACGTCTAGGTTGAGGAGTTCTACGTGCTCACGTGGGAAGCGAAGAAGGAAGCCATCTTCGAGATGCCGGTGCGTGCGAAAAGATATCGCTCTCGAGTCGCGCGCGCGTCGAAGACGCGATCGAAGACTTGATTTTTTGACGGATGAACGCGACGAAGCGCTGAACGACGACGACGTAATGATAACGACACTGACGGTTTCGCGTTTACTCCGCGTACAGACTGGCGGCGCCGCCATCATGCGCAAGGGCCCGAACTTGTTGAAGCTCGCGCGCAAGGAGCAGTGCCTCGCGCTTTTGAACAACTTCCGCGCCAAGATGAAGCTCGACGGCTGCATCTACCGCGTCTTCCCGTCCGGTGAGGTGCAATACCTCCACCCGAAGGATGGCGTCTACCCGGAGAAGGTCAACAAGGGTCGCGTGGGTGCCAACCAAAACATGCGCTCCATCGGCAAGAACACCAACCCGGCCACGATCAAGTTCTCCGGCAAGGTCGGCACCTTCGACGCCTAGGCGGGAAACCATTGTCGCGCCACTCCGCCGCCGTCGTCGGTTCGGGCGACGCGCGCGTTTCCTTTAAACTCAAAATCATCAAAAACAAACTTAGTCGCATTTGCAGTAAGGAAAACACTGTGTATCTAACCCCCGTCTCTCGCTCTCTCTCACACTCTCGCGCGCGCGGTCGCTCGTGCTCTTTTGCTCACCGAGTCACACACACCGCACACACACGCACACACACCGCCCGCCCGCGCCGTTCACGACTCACGAATCGCCCCCCCACTCGCGTTCGCCCTCGATACAATCGCGATTCGATTCGTCTTTTCACACGACGCTATACACACACACCGTTTACCCATACGAAATCCGATCCATATCTTTTCAAATCCCACCCCTCGCCGTGGACGGGTTCGCCATCGACGCGCCCGATCGAATTCGCACGAACGGTTACTTTCACCGATCAATCTTGGAAGGACCGATCGGGATTTTTACCGATCGATCGATCGATCGCGCGTCCCGGGGGTACGCCGTGGTAGGGGTAGACGCCGATTTGACGGGTCGTGACTCGTGGTTTTACCCATAAAAAAACCTCCGTTTCGGATGACGCTGGTTCGCGCGGATGCGAGCGCGGATGGACGATGGACGACGACGATGGACGTCGACGGTCGACGTCGACACACGACGACGCCCGAGTCCCGCGCTCGACGCGTGCACGCAGCCAGTCCACCACACGCTTCTCGTCAGTCATGCTCGCCGCTCTCACGCCCCGCGCCACCGCGCCGCGAACGACCGCATCCGTGACGTCAACACGCCGATCCGCGGGTAAGGTTTCCCTCTCGGCGGTTCGACGCCCGTCGACGACGCTCGCGCGCGCCTCCGCCGCGGACGTCGACAACGAGACGGGCATCAAGAAGATGCGCGACGGTATCAAGGAGGCGGCGCAGGAAAACTTGCTCACGCCGAGGTTTTACACGACGGATTTCGATGAGATGGAGCGGCTCTTCGCGAATGAGATCAACCCAAACTTGGACGAGACGGAGATCAACGCGATCTTGAATGAGTTCCGGGAGGATTTCAACCAAAAGCACTTTGTCCGCAACGACGCGTTCAAGGCTGCGGCGGATAACATTAAGGGTGAACCGCGCCGGATTTTCATCGAGTTTTTGGAGCGATCGTGCACCGCCGAGTTTAGCGGGTTTTTGCTCTACAAGGAGCTCGGACGCCGATTGAAAAAGACGGCGCCGGCGGTGGCGGAAATCTTCACCTTGATGAGCCGCGACGAGGCGCGTCACGCGGGTTTCTTGAACAAGGCGATGAGTGATTTCAACTTGGCGCTCGATCTCGGGTTTTTGACCAAGAACCGTCAGTACACCTTTTTCCAGCCCAAGTTTATCATTTACGCCACGTACCTGTCGGAAAAGATTGGCTACTGGAGATACATTTCCATTTACCGTCACTTGCAAGCCAACCCGGATGATCAGCTCTACCCGATCTTCCAATACTTTGAAAACTGGTGCCAAGATGAAAACCGCCACGGTGACTTCTTCTCCGCCATTCTCAAGGCTCGCCCGGAGATGATCACGACGTTCGAGTCCAAGCTTTGGGCGCGCTTCTTTTGCTTATCCGTCTACGTCACCATGTACTTGAACGACCACGGCAGAAGCGAATTCTACGAATCCCTCGGTTTGGACACGACGCAGTTTAACATGCACGTCATCCACCAAACCAACAAGACGACTGCGACCATTTTCCCGCAAGTCATCGATACCTACAACCCCGAGTTCAAGGCGCGTCTCGACAAGCTCGTCGAGATCAACACCGAGCTCGCGAAGATTGGCAAGACGGACGCCCCGGATGCGTTGAAGAACCTCCAACGCGCCCCGCTCTTGGCTGGTTTCGCCGGTGAGTTGTTCGGTTTGCTCGTCATGCCGCCGGTGGACTCTGGCTCTGTCGACATTACCAAGGTTGCGGAGAACGACCCGGCTTTCATGTATTAAGCAAAGCGCCGCGCTCTTTCGCCGGGGGCTTCGCGTCGTTTGTTTGTTTCGCGCGCGCGCGCGAGGCAAACGACGACAACCGCACTACTACTTAATGGAGCGGTGTGTCACGGATGAAGACGACACACCTTGAGGACAGACACAGAGACGAGACAAAATTTAGCACAGAGAATGGGATTTCTACAGAAGATGAAGAAGAGTTCAACCAAAAGTCTTCTCCGCCGAGAGACGATCGAGCGCGTCTTCCTTCGCTTCAGAATTTCAAAATTTATAGCGAGCGCCGCGCGCGCCTTCTTTACGCAACGCGCGCGTTTCCGTACATTTTACAGTCACGGCGTTCGTGCATTACAATATTCATACGAAGAAAATGCTCACACACATCACAAATCGCTCGTCGTTTCCTTCCTTTCCTCGCGCTCACGCGTCCTCGACTGAATGCATTGAAAATTTGGAAACGCGTCTTCGTTCGCACCGCGTCGTCAGATCCCGCCGCACCGCGCCGTCAGATCCCGCGCCGAACGATCATGTTTCGACGGATCCGGGACCCGACGGCTCTCGAGCGCGACGCGCGGTGCGAGCACGACTTTTATCGCTCGCTCACGCAGCGGTTGGAACGCGACCTCGAGGATGCGCAAAGAGAAATCGAAACGCTTCGGGACGCGGTCGCACGCGGTGGGAGCGGCGGGACGGGGCGCGCGTCGACGACGACGACGACGGCGGCGGGACGGAGCGACGGCGCGGGCGATGCGGACGCGGCGGGGATGGTGGGCGCGCGCGGGGAGGACGAAGCGCGAAGCGCGGGCGCGGGCGCGGGCGAGCGCCTCGAAGCGTCGAATTCGGGCGGAGAAGCGACGGCGGTGAACGCGAACGCGGTCGTGGCAGAGTTGAAGATGGCGAGAGATGCGCTCGCGGTGAAGAACGCAGAGTTGGAGGAGCTGAGGAGGCAGGCGGAGGAGCGGGAGAAGGAGACGGGGAGAGCGGAGGAGGAAAACGCGACGGAGAAGCGGCGGTTGTTGGAGGAACTGGAGGAGATGCGTGATCACATGCGCACGGCGACGGCGAGCGCGCACAAGGCGAACGCAGAGGTGAATGCGGTGGCGCATCAGAACCGAACGTTGATGGAGAAGGAGAAGCGTCGAGCGGAGGCGGCGGAGGCGAACGCGAGACGGTTGGCAAAGGAGCTCGAGGCGGCGCGGAGCGGCGCGGAACGGAACGATAGGTTGGAGACGGTGCGCGAAGACGGTGCCGAGGGATTGAGTGAGAATAATGAGCGCGATGTCGCATCGTCGAAGAGTTTGATGGAGTCGAATGCGCGCGCGGAGGAGCTTGAAGACGAGTTGCGAGTCGCCCGGGCCGAATCGGAAATGTTGCGCGAAGCCAACTCGGCGCTAGAGGTTCGCTTGCAAGCCGTGTTGGAGCGCATAGATGCGTTGGAGAGTGATATGAAGGAGGATTTGTCCCTTCAGGCGATCGTTGAAGAGAAAGAGCGCGCCATCATGGGACGTAATTACGCCGACGAAGCGGCTGTCATGTTGAGAAGGACGGCGCTCGAAACTCAAGCCATGGCGAACGCCTTCCACGCCAGGCTCTATCCCGACGGCGATCCAGAGCGCGATAAGATTGCTCGAAAACTAGTCATCGTTCACGCGGTCTTGACTGGACATCCGTTCGAGGACGCGTGCAGAGATGTCACGCGCGCCGTCCGCGCGAGGCTTCAAGTGGACGACGGCAAGCGACTCGTCATTCTCGTCAGCGAAAATCTGAGCGATTTGATCCCCGATCCCGAAGCAAAGTCGTTGGACACGAGATTGACTCTCAGAGAAACCGTGAATGGCGCGGATCTCTCACCTCGGCCGACGCACGAGAGTGCGCTGGCTTTGGAGAAGAACGCCTCTCTTCGCATCGTGTACGCGTTCGACAACGTTGACGAGGCGGGTAACGAGACGCGGGGAGATGAAAAGGCAATCACAATTCCCATTGGAGCAGCCGGAACTGCGCACGCGTTCGCCATGCAGAGTCTCTGGATCGAGGCTCAGCCGACAGGCATAGAGGGCGCTTTGAAAGCAGCGTACGCGCGACTGCGAGACGCCGAGGCGACGGCGAGCTCCGCTAAATCCCGCGCCATCACCCTTCACAGCGAGCTCATCAGGGCGAGACACCACGCCGGAAGCACCGAGCGCGCGCGCCAGCTCACGCAGCGCGAATTGGTTTTGGAGAAGCGCGAGGCGGACCTCAACGCCGAAATCATCGAATTGGAATCCGCCGCCGCGCGAGCCCGAACCGAATCCGAATCGATTCGTCTCGACGCCGCCCGCGCTGTTTCAGACATTTCCGAGCGATTACAAGTTGCGGAAGAAGAGATAGCCCGCCTTCGCGCCGTCGAGTCCGCCGTCACTCGCGCGCAATCCCGATCCAAATCCTGGCGACGCGAAACCGTCGCCCTCTCCGCCGCGGACGAAGACGTCGCGGCGCGAAGACGAGCAGCCATCGGCGCCCACCGAAACGCCGCGTCGACGTTAGAATTAGCCGAAGCTAGATTAGCGAGACTCACCGCGGCGACAATCAAGCCTCACGCACGTCCGTAGTCGTTGTGTAAGCGTTTTCAAAGAGTCTCTTCACTTTATGAACAGTTACCGGCGTCGGCGCTCCCCACTCTTCGACGAACGAACGCGCGCACCCATGAAGTCGCAATACTACCCCGACGTCAACGCCCCCGGGTACGCCGCGCAACCGCAGCAGCAACAACCGACCGTGATCGTGTTGCCCCCGCAACAGCAACAACCGCAGCGACAGTTCGTTCCGCAACAGCAACACCAACCCGTCGTTGATTCGGTGCCCACCGGCTTACCCGTCGGAACGGGCCGACCGACGTACCTCGGCGCGACGACGGGACACCACGCGCAAGTGATGACGTGTGAACACTGCGGATACAGCGGACCGGCGGACGTGGCCAAGGTGAACGGGGCGGCGTCGTGTTTCGCGGCGATTTTGACATTTGGTCTGAGTAGCGTTTGTTGCCGCGACGCATTCGCGGATACGTATCATCACTGTGCGAATTGCGATGCGGTTCTGGCGTACGCGAAGCTCGCGTGAAGAAAAGGATTTGTGTGGATGGTTGATTAGTAGAGACGCGACGGGCGTAGAGATAGAGAAGTGTATGGATGATGTAAAAATGTACCAGTACCGGCGTTGGATTTACAAAACCGCGGCCGCGGTTAAAAGCCGAAAAATGAACCGAGCGTTGACGCCGGCGTCGCTGCGGCGTGTTTTCGCTTCAATTCCTCGTGTTCCGCGATGACAGTTTGTAGCTTTGCTTCGAGCTCGGATTTGGTGGCTAAATCGGACGTCAACGCGTCGATGTGCGCCTCGAGATCTTTGATTTTTTGCTTGGAAGCCGAAGCGGCGCCGCCGCCGAGGAGCGCTCCGAAAAAGCCTTCATCCTGCGATTCCAGCTCTTGGAGCGCCTTCGAAACGCGTTCAAGCTCGCGTTTGAGTTTTGAATTTTGCTGATGGAGCTGCGCGACTTCGGCATCCGTAGAGGAGCCGCCGCCGCCGCCGGACGAGAGTCTGAGTTCTTCGTTCTCCTTCGTAACTTTTTCTATGAGCTTTTGATACTCCGCCTCGTTGCGTTCGTAGAGTTCCGCAGACGTTTTCAGCTCATTTTCCAGTTCGGCGAGACGGTTCTCGAGCGTTTCGATGCGTGTGGCGCTCTCTCGGCTCGAGTTGGCGGAGGATTTCGTCGCGGCGTCTCTCACGCGCTCCATCTCAACCTTGACTTCCTTGAGCTCAAACTCGAGCGCCGCCACCTTTGCCGTCGATTCGCGCTCCGCCTTCGCAGAGACGCCGAGCGCCTCCGTTGCTTGCGCGAGTTCCTGGCGTAGACTGTGAATCTTACCCTCGTCTTCCTTCGCCGCGTTCTCTAATCGCTCGATGCGAGATTGTAACTCTGCCTCGCGGCGCTCGTGGTCTCGTCTCGCCTCGGCGACTCGGGTGTCAAAGTTGGAATTCATCGACTGCTCCTTCATCATCACGGCGTCGTTCTGATCCTTCGCGGCGCTAGACATTTCCTTTTTCGCGATATCCAACGCGTGCGTCACCTCTCGCACGCGAGCTTCGAGTTGTTTCACTTGCGCCTTTGCGATTTGCTCGGCGCTCTTCGCCTCTGTGAGCTCTTGAACCAAGTTGTGTTGAATCGTCGTTTGCTGCGCAATCTGTGATGAAAGCGTGCTCTCTTCCGCGTTCTTATGCGCCTCAAACTCTGCCTTGGTTGACGCGAGCTCTGATTTGAGAGTTTCGATTTCCTGCGCGCGTCGTTGTGCGGCGTTTCGCAACTCTTCTCGCTCGGCGGCAAACTTTGATTCGCATTCCGCGCGCGTCCTCCCTATCGCCTCATCCATGAGTGCCCTTCTCGCGCCCTCCTCGCCGTTCACGGCGGATGCGAGGCGTTCTGATTGCACTCGCTCCACTCGGAGCGCTTCAACGGCTGCCGCGAGCTCTTTCTTCGCCGTCTCCGACTCTTCCTTGGCCTCCACCGCCTCGCGCCTGTACGCCTCACACTTGACGGATGCCTCGCGACGCGCCTCAGCCAGCTCTCTCTCAAAGTTTTCGCGCATCGTTTCCCTCGCCCGGTTGCTCGTCTCTGTCTCCATACCAGTCGCCAGTGGTCTCTCAGCCTTCATCGGCGACGCGTTCGCGCTTCCCGAATGGCTTCCCCCGACGCTCGCTCGATCCAACTTTTGTCTCAAATCGTCCAATTTCCCATTTAAATCCGTCGTCTCACGTCTCAACCGTTCCGTTTTCGCCTTGTGCGCCGATCGTTCTTCCTCCAACGCTCGTCCAATCTTCGTCGGCGACGCCGTCGGCGTCGTACGCGTCGACGCGAACGACGTCGATCCTCTCCGGACGCCGCCCGCGTCGACGCCCTCGTACGCGCGCCTTCGGCTCAGTTCCTCGCTCAACAACCTTCTACTCGCCAAAACCTTGGCCCGAAGCGCCTCCGCCCGTCGCAGCGCCTCCCTTCGTTCATCCTCGAGCCACGTCAGCGCGTTTCGTTCCCGTCCGCGATCCGCACCGAACACATCCGCCGCTCGCATCGCGGACGAGCGAACGAATGGAAACCGAATCGAATCAAAAAGATGTGTGTTTAGTGTCCAACACTACCCGACGTCCACGCGCGCGCCCGACGAATTGCACCGCACCGAACGACGTCCGGGTCCAACGTGTTCGTCTCCTTCGTCTCCGCGCGCGGAATCGTGCGCGCGTCGACGTGTGCGGCGCCGCGGAAAGGTGCGCGCGCGCATCGTGTGGAGCCTTTCGTGCGCGTTTGTTCCCCCAGAGAAAACGGGATTTTCAGTACCCTCACCCCATTTGACGGTTTATAAATCGTCATTTGAACCGACTTGACGGTTCGTGTCCTATTTTTAACAGAAAGGGCACACCCGTCGCGCGCGCTCGTCGAGAGTGTTCGACGCGCGTCGTCGATCGATCGATCGAACGAACGGTCGTCGCGGGAGAGACGGACGAGAGGTTGCGCGCGCGCGGTAAAACGGACGAGACGAGACGAGACGGACGCGAAGGATGGTGGATCGAAGGCTAAGCGTCGCGGGTACAAAATTTAGAAAATTGTGCGACGCCGGGAGTCTCCCGGTGCGCTTGAATCACGGCGGCGGTGGTGGAAGCGGCGTGGCGTGGAAGACGGATCCGAGACACGTCGACGTCGAGGCGTACCTCCCGCTCTTCTTCGAAGGGGTGATGGAGACGGAACATCCGTACAGGACGCTCGCGGTGCGCGGGGCGGAGGAGCTCGTGCGCGCGTGCGAAGAGGAGGATCTTCTCGCGGCGATTCCTCGGTTGGTGATGCCGATGAAGCGTACGCTCGACGGCGGCGCTCCCGCCGCGGTCGCTGCGACGCTCGATCTTCTTCGAAAGCTCACGCACGCGGGTCCGAACGTCGGGCGCGCCCTCGTGCCGTATTACCGCCAGCTCTTGCCCGCGTTTAACGCGTACAGAAACCGCGGCGACGTCTTCGTCTCTCTCTCTGATCTTCGCGACGGCGATCACTGGCGCGAACAGCGCGTTGGCGACCAATCCCTCGTCGTCGAGGGCGCCGAGGTCATCGGTCGAGGTCGATCCAAGCGGTGTCTCGCTGCTCTCGTGTTGAGGACGCTTCGCGCGCTCGAAGCCACCGGCGGACTAGATTCGCTCGCGAACATAAAGTACATGGTACCGTCCTACCAATCCATCTCTGCGTGAATAAAACAGTTAAATAAATAGAGGATAAAAGCTGGCAAACGCGTTCGGCGACTCGCACCGGCGCGACCCGTGGACCCGCGTCGTTTGGCTGTTCGTTCGTTCGTCAACCGACATGCATTATCAGTCCCTCGTGATTTTAAGGTTTATAAACCTTCAAAATGACGCAAGAAGAACATCCTTCACACAAAAGTAACCGCAATCCGATCGATGCCCCCTGTTCCCCACAACCCGTCGACGACGCGCGCGGTCGCGAGGCGCATCGACGAAGACGACAAAGATGGTCGCGACGACGGTCGCGACGACGATATTTTACCCGCGCGCGGCGGCGGCGGCGGCGACGCAACGCGCGGTGAAGAGACGACGCGACCGAGCGCGCGGATTACCGTTGCCGAAGGGTCGAGTCAGCATTATCGGTTCCTCCTGGACACTCGACCGACGCGGACGCGCGTGTAAAGCGACGAAGACGCCGGAGGAGGGGTCAGACGCGGCGACCGCGGCGGCGTTGGTGGTGATTGAACACGACGCGAGGATGCGGGAGCGGGTGTCGAACGCGGCGCGAGTGCAAAGCGCGACGCCCAACCGAGTGGATGAGTTTGTGTTGCACGAAGAGCTGACGGAGAGGAAGATTGCTTGGGCGGTGCGAGCGAATGATTTTGAGTTGGCCAAGGCGCTGAAGGAGGAGGGGGCGAGGAGAGAACAGGAGCTGTCGCCGTCGGCGCAGTTGGCGGCGGCGCTGGCGAGACGACTGAGAGACCCAAACTCGGCTGAGACAGAGGTCATATGCGCGGATATCGTGCAGTTGGGCGATCGGAGGTTGGTGCCTTCGCTTTTGAGAGCGTTGTGCACGGTGGATGCTGATAACGAGGCGGTATCTCAGGCTATAGAGCACGCGATATGGATGTTGTGGCAAAAGTCAGGCAACTTGCACTACGACGCCAGACTGCTCGACGGCATTCGCGCCATGTCCATCGTACCGGATGGTTTGCCGATGGCTCGAGACATCTTTACAGAAATCATGGATGCGGATCCTGGGTTTGCAGAGGCGCACAACAAGCGCGCGACTGTCAACTATTTGATGCAGCTTTACGACTTGAGCATCAAGGATTGTGAAAACGTCCTCATACTCAACCCGCAGCACTTTGGCGCACACTCTGGCAAGGGTTTGTGTCACTTAGCTCTGCATCAGTATCAAGATGCTCTAAATAGTTTTGAAAACGCTCTATTGGTGAACCCGAGAATGGAACACGTCCAGAGGTATAAGGAATCTCTTCAAAGTATGCTCGAAAAATCGCAGCGTAAACACTTGCGAGGAGATTAATTTTGTACTGTATTTTACAAATGTAAACGAAGCACTTAATGTTTTACAACTTACCGCTACTAGTTCTAACTATCGCTACATCGACTCAATCTCTCAACGCCGCGTATACTCTCGATCTATGCGCTCGAAGAGGCTCCAACTCTTTGGCAAACGCCATGCTGTATTCGCGTTTGTCCTTTGCGCTCCTTGTTGAATCGCTCATAAACGCTCGTCTCTTTGCCTGCATCTCCTTAATCTTCGATTCGATGGAATCGAAAATCGCGTGGGAAGCCGTCTCCCCTTCTCTCAGCGCCAAGTCGACGTACTCCGTATCCAAAAGTGGTAGTCCATCGATTTGCGCTGGAGCCTCGCCGAGACAGAGCGCCTTGTCAATTGGCTTATCCTCTGGTGAAGGCCCCAAGTACAGACCCATGGCATCCATTTTCGGCGTCACTTCGGCTACGTTTTCACTGGCATCCCACCAAGTTTTTACGTCGGATGCCGTGAAGATCCCATTCGTTTTCGGAACATCTCGTGCCTCAAGATAACAATCTCCTTCTTCATCATCGTCGTCGTCGTCGTCGTCGTCGCGTCGTGCAACTTTCCACATTGAAACTGAG
>Ga0181588_10004679_pt1 | contig 11201 bp, 9 predicted proteins | sample 071ome_26_FD_148607 | JGI IMG/M metagenome (GOLD analysis project Ga0181588, IMG submission 148607) | Coastal salt marsh microbial communities from the Groves Creek Marsh, Skidaway Island, Georgia - 071409BT metaG (spades assembly) | ecosystem: Environmental > Aquatic > Marine > Intertidal zone...
TTGATCGCGTGTCATGGTGGTTGTTCCCTTGATGAATCGTTCGACTGCTCTTGGACTCAATGTTGGGACGTTCGTGACGGGTTCAATGCGTGGCGCAACCCATCGCACAGATGTGAGCGATCGGTTTCGAATCAAAACCGCCGACCCAAGGGCCGGCGGTTTCATCACGTTCCGGTTGACGCAGGGTTATGCGACGTTACGGGGGCGGTTTTCGTTGGCCGGCACCCCGACGTTGCCGACAAAGCGGTCAAGCCCGACATCAACCAGGGTGTGCCGGTCGAGCGTGTTGATCGCTTGCAGCGCCTCGCGGCGGGCCTGGGCGGCCCGAACGGCGGCGACTGCGGCAGCGATCCGCCGGCCGGCGGCCTGGATCAGGGAAACAAGGTATTGGGTACGCAGCGCCCGCGCCGTTGCGACGATTTGCTCGGCGGTCTCCCCACTGGGGTTGCGTTGGGCGGTACTGATGGTCACTTTCGTTACTCCAAACTAAACAGGTTGATTGTTGACAAGCTATGTTGCGATGCGGGAGCGGAATTTCAATCCTTTTGCAGGTATTTAGAAGCGCTGATGTTGCAATGCAGCGATGCAGAAAGCGCATGGCCAACGATCCGCACGTAGGCATAATGGCGCGATGAGCGATCTTCATGCGGCGCGGTTGGCGGCTTTGCGCGCCGAGTTGACCCGACAAAAACTGGACGGCTTCCTGGTGCCCCTGCAGGACGAGCACCAGGGAGAGTGGATTCCCCCCCATGCCCAACGCTTGGCTTGGCTGACGGGGTTCACCGGCTCGGCCGGCGTCGCGATCGTGCTTTCCGACCAGGCGGCGATATTCGTCGACGGGCGTTACACCTTGCAGGTCCGCCAGCAGGTCGATGTCGCGGCCTTCGTCCCGTACCATTTGATGGACGATCCGCCCACGGCGTGGATCGCCGCGCACCTCGGCAAGCGACGACTGGGCTACGATCCGTGGTTGCACACCCCCACCGACGTCGAACGCTTCGACAAGGCATGTACCGAGGCAGGCGCCACATTGGTCGCCTGCGAAGCCAATCCGCTGGACGCGGTGTGGCCCGACCGCCCGGCCCCACCCAGCCAGCCGGCGAGGGCTTACGATACGCGCTATGCCGGCGAGACCTCCGCCTCGAAACGCGAGCGGGTCGCGCGCGCCTTGAGCGACACCAAGGTTGACGCCGCGGTCATCACCGCACCGGACTCGATCGCGTGGCTGCTCAACATTCGCGGCGCCGATTTGGAATACACCCCGGTGACCTTGTCGTTTGCCATGATCCATACCGACGGGCGGGTCGACTGGTTTGTCGATCTCGACAAGGTCGATGACGACCTAAGGGCCCACTTGGGCAACGAGGTGATCGTGATGCCGCCGGGCGAGCTGGGCCCTGCCCTATCGTTCTTGGGGGCCCATCATCGGCGAGTTCAAATCGATCCGTCGAGCACGGCAAGCTGGATCGACACGACGTTGCGCACCGCCGGCGCCGAGGTGTCGCGCGCACCCGATCCCTGTGCGCTGCCCAAGGCGTGCAAAAACGAGGTCGAGATTGCCGGGATGCGCGCGGCCCACGTGCGCGACGGGGCCGCATTGACCCGCTTCCTGGCGTGGCTGCCGGGTGCCGTCGCCCAGGGCGGGGTGACCGAGGTGACCGCCGCCGACCGCCTGGAGGCGTTTCGCCGCGAAGACACGTTGCTGACCGGATTGAGCTTTCCGACCATTGCCGGCGCCGGGGCGAACGGCGCGATCGTGCATTACCGGGCGATGCCGGAGACGGCGGCCACGCTTGCCGAGGGCATGTTGTTCTTGGTCGATTCCGGGGCGCAGTACACAGACGGCACCACCGACGTGACCCGCACCATTGCGTTGGGCACCCCGAGCGACGAACAGCGCGACCGGTTCACCCGAGTCTTGAAGGGACACATTGCGTTGGCGACTGCAACGTTCGTCGAGGGCACCAGCGGGAGCCAGGTCGACATTCTGGCGCGTGCGCCGCTGTGGGCGGCGGGATTGGATTTCGACCACGGCACCGGCCATGGGGTCGGGGCGTACTTGAACGTGCACGAAGGGCCTCACCGGATCTCCAAAATGCCGAACCGCGAAGCGTTGCGGCTGGGCATGATCGTCTCCAACGAACCGGGCTACTACAAGGAAGACGGCTACGGGATTCGCATCGAAAACCTGGTGGCGGTCCGCGAGGCGGTGGCGATCGAGGGTCAGGAGCGCACGCGGCTGGAATTCGAAACCCTGACCTTGGCGCCGATCGACCGCGCGCTGATCGAGCCGTCGATCATGAACGTCGATGAGTTGGCCTGGCTCAACGCCTACCATGCACGCGTGCGCGAGACGCTGTCGCCGCGGGTCGACGACGCCACGGCGTTGTGGTTGAAGGAGGCGACCGCCCCCATCGGTGCATCGCAATGAGCCTAGAAACCGAAGTCACCGCCGTTATCGAGGCGCTAGAAGCGGCCTGGAAGGCGCACGACTTCGGGGCTGTCAAAGCATTGTGGGATACCGACGATCCGCAACCGATCTACATCGCCGAGGAGGCGGAAAAGCCTTTCACGAGCTGGGCCGAAATCGACCGCTATTGGACGCATACCGCGGGGGTGCTGGTGCGGGTGTCGCACCGCACGTCCAACCGGCTCATCAAAGCGGCCAGCCCCGATATCGCGATCGTCCTGTACGACATGCATTGGAATGCCGAGGTGGCGCCCGGTGGATTGTTCGGCGGCGAGATGATGGCGGGCGACAACCGCGTCAGCATCATGCTGCGCCGCAAGCCCGAGGGCTGGCGCATCTTTCACTATGTCGAAGCGCCGGTCGCCGGGATGGTGCAAATGCGCCAGGCGATGCGGGCGCTCGTCGATCCCGACTTCTAGGACCCGATCAAAGATCGCCAAGCGGCCTCGTCGTAGATGTCGAGGCCGAGTTCTTCGGCCTTTTTACGTTTCGAACCGGCGCCCGGCCCGGCCACGACGATGTCGGTCTTGGCCGATACCGAGCCCGCGACCTTGGCGCCGAGCGCTTCGGCCTGGGCCTTGGCTTCGCCCCGGCTCATGGTTTCCAGCGTGCCGGTAAAGACCACCGTCTTGCCCGCAACCGGCGAATCGGTTTGGGTCTGCGCCAGGGGCTCGATGGCAGCGAGTTCGCGTTGCAGGTCGCGGACGACCTCGAGGTTGTGGGGTTCGGCGAAGAAATCGACCAGCGCACCCGCAACCTTGGTCCCGATGCCGTCGATGTCCATCAAATCGGTCCACGCCGCGCCATCGCGGTCTTGAGCCGCGATCAAGGCGTCGATCAAGGCGTCCAGGCTGTCGTAGTGGCGCGCCAGAAGCTTCGCATTGGCCTGTCCGATGTGGCGGATGCCGAGCGCGTAGATAAAGCGGTCAAGCCCGATCGTTCGCCGGACGTCGATCGCATCGAACAACTTGGCGACGGACTGCGCGCCCCACCCTTCTTTTTCGGCCAACGCGCCATGTTCTTGGCCGTCTTGCGCGGCAAGGCGAAAGATATCGCCGGGGGATTTGATGCGCCCCTCTTCCCAAAACGCCGTGATCTGCTTTTCACCCAGACCTTCGATATCGAAGGCATCGCGCGACACGAAGTGCTTGAGCCGTTCGACGGCCTGTGCCGGGCAAATCAAACCGCCGGTGCAGCGCTTGACCTTTTCAAGTTCGCCGGACTCGAGCTGTTCGCGTACCGCCGCGCTGCCGCAGCGCGGGCATGTGTCGGGAAACACGAACGCTTCGGCTTTTTTGGGCCGTTTTTCGGCGACGACCGAAACGATTTGCGGGATCACGTCGCCGGCACGCTGGACCACCACGGTATCGCCGACCCGGACGTCCTTGCGTTTGATCTCTTCTTCGTTGTGCAACGTGGCGTTGGTGACGACCACGCCGCCTACGGTCACCGGTTCGAGGCGCGCGACGGGGGTCAACGCGCCGGTGCGGCCAACCTGAATCTCGATATCGCGCAGTTCGGTTTGCGCCTGCTCGGCCGCAAATTTATGGGCGATCGCCCAACGCGGGCTGCGCGTCACTTGTCCCAATCGTTCTTGCCAATCGAGACGGTCGACCTTGTAGACGACGCCGTCGATATCGAACGGCAGGTCGGCGCGCGTCGCATCGAGGTGTCGATAGTGCGCCAAGACCTCTTCGATGGTCAGACAGCGCTTCGTCGGCTCGTTGAGCGTGAACCCCATCGCGGCCAGACGGTCGCGTGCGGCACACAGCGTCTCGCCGAGCGGTTCGGAAATCTCGCCCCAGGCATACCCGAAAAAGCGGAGGTTGCGCGATGCCGTGACGGTCGAATCGAGTTGCCGAAGACTGCCGGCAGCGGAATTGCGCGGGTTGGCGTAGAGCGGCTTTCCGACGGCCTCTTGCGCTTGGTTGAGGGCGATGAAGTCGTCGCGCCGCATGTAGACCTCGCCACGCACTTCGAGCACCTCGGGAACGTTCTTGCCCTTTAGGCGATGGGGGACGTCCTTCAGCGTCATGATGTTGCGCGTGATGTCCTCGCCTTCGGTTCCGTCACCCCGCGTCGCCGCCTGGACCAACACCCCCTTTTCGTAGCGCAGGGAGGCGGACAGCCCGTCGATTTTGGGTTCGGCGACGATCGCCAACTCAGCAGAAGCGTCGAGGCTGAGGAAACGGCGAATACGCTCGGCAAAATCGGCTATGTCCTCGTCGGCGAAGGCATTGTTGAGCGACAGCATGGGCCGACGATGCACGACCTTGGCGAACTGGGTAGCGGGCGCGGCGCCGACGCGCAACGACGGGCTGTCCTTGCGCACCAGTTTGGGGAAGCGGGTCTCGATGTCCTCGTTACGCCGTCGCAAGGCGTCGTAGGCGGCATCGCTGATCTTGGGCGCGTCTTTTTCGTGGTAGAGGCGATCGTGTTCGGCGATCTCGGTCGCCAATCGCTTGAGTTCGGCCTTGGCCTGTTTCTCGTCGAGGTCGGCTACCGCAACGTCGGCAGATGGAGATGCGGCCATGGGTTAGCGGCCGGCTTGTTCGATCAGCCGCGCCGCCTGGGCGCGCGCCTCTTCGGTGACTTCTTCGCCCGACAGCATGCGTGCGATTTCTTCGCGGCGTCGCTCGGGCTCCAATTCTTCAACCGCCACCGTGGTCATCTTGGCGCCGTTCCCCCCCGCCCCCTTGGCGATGCGCCAATGCGCCTGGCCGCGCGCCGCGACCTGGGGCGAATGGGTGACCACCAGGACTTGGTGGTCCTCGGCCAGCGCCAACAATCGATCGCCGACGGCCGCCGCGGTGGCGCCGCCGATGCCCGAATCCGCCTCGTCGAATACCAGGGTGGAAATGCTGTCCTGCCCGGCGAGCACGACTTGCAGCGCCAGCATGAACCGGCTGAGCTCGCCGCCGGAGGCGATTCGCGCCAGCGGCGCAAACGGCTGGCCCTTATTGGTGACGGCTTCGAAGGCAATGTCGTCCTTGCCGTCCTGGGACCAATCTCCCGTCGGCTTTTCGCGCAGGACGACCTTGAACTCTGCGCCATCGAGCTTGAGCGGCGCGAGCTCCTTGGCGATAGCTTTTTCCAGGGCGGCTCCGGCTTTGGCACGCTTTTTCGATACCGCATCGGCCTCGGCCTCGAAGGCCTGGCGCGCCTCGGCGGCGGCCTGGCGGAACTGATCGATGCGGGCATCGCCTTGCTGGATCGACTGCAATTGGGTTTCGAAGTCGTCGCGCAAGCCGGCCAGCGCGCCGATTTCGCAGCCATGCTTGCGCGCTACCGCGCGCAGGGCGAAGAGTCGATCTTCGAGGGTTTCCAGGGTGCCGCCCTCGAGATCGAGGGTCGTCGCGGCTTGGTCGAGCGCTTCGACGGCTTCGTCGACCTCGATCGCCGCGCGCTGCAAGGCGTCGACGGCGCGGTCGAGCGCCCCAGCGGCATCCTTGGAGACCCGTTCGAGAATGCGCTGGGCGACGCGCAGCCGATCCGACACGCTCGATTCGTCGGCCAATTCGGCTTGGGCGGCGGTCAGCGCTTCGGCCAATTTCTCGGCATGTTTGAGGACGGTGCGGCGATCGTTGAGTTCCTCTTCTTCTCCGGCCCGCGGCGCCAGGGCGTTGAGTTCGTCGAGCGCATGGCGGAGGAACTCCTCCTCGGCGCGGGCTTTGGCAAGTCCGGCCTCGGTGTCGGCCAACAGGTCGGCCGCCGATTGCCAGGTCGCGTAGCGCTTGGCGAGTTTGTCGAGCGGGCTTTGTAGCCCGCCATAAAGATCGAGGAGACGGCGGTGGTTTGCCGCCGACAGGAGCGCATGGCTTTCGCTTTGCACCTGTATTTCGACCAGCGATTCGCCCACCTCGCGGAGGAAACCGACGCTAACGGGCTCGTCGTTGACGAAAGCGCGGCTGCGCCCATCCGCCGACAACGTGCGGCGTAGGACGACCGTATCGTCGATCTCGATCCCGCGATCGGCGGCCAACGCGCGCACGGGCGCCTCGGCTTCGATCTCGAATACGGCGCTTACCGTCGCTTGGGGTTTGTCGGCTCGAACCAGGCCGGAATCGGCCCGCGCGCCCAAGGCAAGCCCGAGGGCATCCAGCAAGATCGATTTGCCGGCGCCGGTTTCGCCTGTAAGAACATTGAGCCCGGAGTGAAACCCGATGGTCAGACGTTCGACGATCACGACATCCTTGATGGACAGCGTGAGCAACATGGACGTCAGAACACCCGACGGAACGTACGGGAGATAAATGATCCTTCGTCTTCGACCGGTTCGAGGTCTTCGCCCTGCAGCAATCGGTAGGCATCGACATACCACTCGCTACCGGGATAGTTGAAACCCAGTACGGCGGCAGCCGATTGCGCTTCTTTTTGGAGCCCCAGCGCCAAATAGGTCTCGGTAAGGCGGTGGAGCGCCTCGGGTACGTGGGTGGTGGTCTGGAAATCGACGATGACCTGCTTGAAGCGGTTGAGCGCCGCCAGGTCTTCGCCGCGTCGCTGGTAGTAGCGCCCGATTTCCATTTCCTTGCCGGCCAAATGATCGCGCGTCAAATCGATCTTTAGACGGGCATCCCGCGCATATTCGCTGTCGGGAAAGCGACGGATCACTTCGTCCAAGCCGTTAAGCGCCAATTCGGTCAACTTCTGGTCGCGCCCGACGTCGACGATCTGTTCGTAGTACGACACGCCGATCAGGTAATACGCGTAGGGCACATCCTCAGAACCAGGGTGCAACTGGATGTAGCGCTGCGCGGAAATGATCGCGTCGTCGAATTCGTTGTCTTGGTAGTGGGAAAACGCGGTCATCAGCTGCGCGCGAGTCGCCCAGATCGAATAGGGATGCTGGCGTTCGACCTCGTCGAAGCTCGCCGCCGCCTCTTCGTAGCGGCCCGCGATCAGGTTATCCATACCTTCGTTGTAGAGCTGTTCGACGGGGCGCTCGACATAGGCGACCTCCTCCCGTCCGGTGTTGCAGCCCGCCACGACGAGCGCCAGCAAGGCCACCGCCAAGCCTGCACGATGCGACCGCCTCATGGCCGAAACCCGCTGCGATTGCGATTCAAGGCTGCTCGCTCGTCCGAAAGTGGTATCATGTTCGTCCATTTTGCCCGTTGGGATTGCGATGCCGCGATCCTTTTGGGTTGCAGAGCCATGACGGAAATCCGCATGAGTGACCTCGCCAAGAAGATCGACGACCACGTCGGCCGCCAGATTCGCAAACGACGCAATCTGCTGGGCCTGACCCAAGAGCAGATCGCCGATGCCCTAGGCATATCATATCAGCAAGTTCAAAAATACGAGACTGCGGCGAACCGCGTGAGCGCCGGACGGCTCTACGAAATTGCCGCGAAATTGGATACCGAAATTGGCTTTTTCTTCGAAGGGTTGGACCCCTCGCTGGCGGTGACGCCGGTCGAACATGGCGGCAAAACTCGGTCGACGGTTGAACTGGTGCGTAGTTTCAGCGGGATCGGCGATGCCGCGGTGCGGTCGGCCGTCGTCGGACTGGTGAAGGACCTAAGCGCCGAACCGGACTGATTAGGCCATGGCCGCGGCCGGAACGGCCTCGGGCGACCAATCGCGGGCCACTTCGGGCTGCACCGCGTCGGCGAGCGTCTCGCGCCGCCACGCCGACCGATCGGCGAATACTTCGGCCAGCAATTTGTGGTTCAGGGCGTGACCCGAACGGATCCCTTCGAACCGCCCGACAAGACGGGCCCCGGCAAGGAACAAGTCGCCGATCGAATCGAGCACTTTGTGGCGCACGAATTCGTCGCCGTAGCGCAACCCGCCGTCGTTCATGACCCCATCGTCGGTGACCACGACGGCGTTCTCCAGCGACCCGCCTTGCGCCAGGCCCCGGGCGCGCAGCGCGTCGACCTCGTGGGCGAAACCGAAAGTGCGGGCACGACAAATCTCGGATTTAAAGCCGCCCTCGTGCAACGCCATGGCGCATTGCTGGTTGCCGATGACCGGCGAATCGTAGTCGATCTCGAACGCCACCGAGAACCCGTCGCCCGGCGACAGCGTCGCCCGGGCGTCACCCGCGCGCACTTCGATGGGGCGCAGAATCCGAATGACCTCGCGCGGCGTGCCCTGGTCGACAATGCCGGCGCATTCGATGAGAAAGACGAACGGCGCCGCGCTGCCGTCCATGATGGGCACTTCGGGACCGTCGACTTCGATGAGCGCGTTGTCGATGCCGCAGCCATAGAGCGCGGCCATCAGATGCTCGATCGTGGAGACCTTGACGCCGTCGCGGTTGGCGACGGTGGTGCACAAATCGCTGGCGACGACGTTCTCGGAGGATGCCGCAACCCGCGGCTCGCCCTCGTCGATGTCGGCGCGATAAAAGATGATTCCGGTATTGGGGGCCGCCGGATGCAGGGTCAGCGACACCTTGGCGCCACCATGAAGGCCGACGCCGCTGCATGAAATCCGGTTACGAAGAGTCTGCTGATGGGTCAAGAAAGGCCCCCCGGGGCGCTGCCGACCATCTGGCCGGCATTAGAAAATACTGAAAAAAACAACTGTTTATGTACGCACTCTGCGATCTTTTTCTAACAACGTCCGGGGCACCAGACAATTCAACGATTGTTACACAATGTTACGCGGGACCGGCGCGGTGGAGGGCGCGCCGGTCCCACGACTCATCTAGTTGGCCTGGCGGCGGAGGAAGGCCGGAATTTCGAGCAGATCCTCCTCCGGTTCCGGTGCCAACCCTTGTGGCGTCGGGGTCGCCTCGGTCGCAACCGGGGCTTCCTTCTCGAACGCTTTCTTCTCGGCCGCAGGTGCGGGGCCGGCAGGTGAGGTCACGGCCGGTTTCGCCGCGGTCATCGCGGGCTTGGCGGTTGTCGTATCGAGGCGCGGTTCGGTCCGCTTGGCTTTCGCGTCGCTGCCCGCTTCCTTGGCGAGCACCGCATCCCAAACCTTATCGTCCGCCGGTTCCGCTTCCCTGTTTTTGCGGCCGCCGGTCATCCGTTCGAACAAGCTGGGGCCGCGCCGCGGCTTTTTGGGCTCGGCCGCACCGGCATTGGTGAGGGCCGCCTCGGCAAACGGATCAGGCTTGGCCAAGGGCTCCCGGCGAACCGGCGCCGCGGCACGCGGCGGAATGAACGGCTCCCGTGCCGGCGCCGCTTCGGCCTTGGGTGTAGGCTCGGCGACCGGTGCCGCGGTTGCCGTCGGCGCCTTTTCGTCGACCGGCGGTTTGGCGACGGGGGCTTTGGCGATGGGCGATCTCTCCATCTCCGCCCGCACTTCGATCGGCCGGGGTGCCGGCGTCGGTGCCTTTGCGGCAGGCGCCGGTGCGGGTTGACTGACCGCGGGTTGGGGTTCCGGCATCGCGAGCGCGGCCGCGGTGGCAGCGCCGCCAGATGCGACCGCCGGTGCGACGGGGGCGGCCTCTTGCGGGACGACCAACGGACGCGCCATGGCCGGCGCGGCATTGGGCCGATTGAAGGCCAGGGCCGGTTGCGGCGTCGGGACCGGTTCGAACGACCGGTCATCTTCGATGGTGCGGCTGGCAACCGCAGGCTCGGGGTAGAGCGTATGGAGACTGGGGTTGGCCTGTTCTTCGGCGTCGATCCCGGTGGCGACCACCGATACGCGGACGCTGCCCTCGAGGCTTTCGTCGAAAATGGAGCCGAAAATGATGTTGGCCTCGGGATCGACCTCGTCGCGAATGCGGTTGGCCGCCTCGTCGACTTCGTAGAGGGTCATATCCGGACCACCCGAAATGTTGATCAGCACGCCGCGGGCGCCCTTCATCGACACTTCATCGAGCAACGGATTGGAGATCGCGGCCTCCGCGGCATCGATCGCCCGGCCCTCGCCGTCGGCTTCGCCCGTGCCCATCATCGCCTTGCCCATTTCGGCCATGACAGCCCGCACATCGGCAAAGTCGAGGTTGATCAGGCCCGGCATGACCATGAGATCGGTCACGCCCCGCACGCCCGAATAGAGGACGTCGTCGGCCATCTTGAAGGCATCCGCAAAGGTGGTCTTTTCGTTGGCCACACGGAACAGGTTTTGGTTGGGAATAATGATCAGGGTGTCGACATAGCGTTCGAGCTCTTCGATGCCTTGATCGGCAAGCGTCATGCGGTGACCGCCCTCGAATTGGAACGGCTTGGTCACGACGCCCACGGTCAGAATGCCGGCTTCGCGCGCGGCATGCGCGATGATCGGCGCCGCACCGGTCCCGGTGCCGCCCCCCATTCCGGCGGTGATGAAGGCCATATGAGAGCCAGCCAAGGCTTCCATCAATTCGGGAAGCGATTCCTCGGCGGCGCGACGACCGACATCGGGATTGGACCCTGCACCCAAACCTTGGGTGACGTTGATACCCAGTTGGATACGCCGTTCGGACCGCGACTGCGCAAGCGATTGCGCGTCGGTGTTGGCCACGATGAAGTCGACGCCTTCAAGTTCGGCGTTGATCATGTTGTTGACGGCATTGCCACCGGCGCCGCCAACACCGACGACGATGATCCGAGGCTGTAGCTCGGTCATAGCGGGAACACTTAGATTAATGGTCATTCTCACCCTCCACGGTTACTGACCTTCATGTTTTTCTCCTCCTGAGATCCATCCCTACCTCTGGTTTTCCTGCCGACTTCTATGGCCGGTCAGAAATTGGTCGCCAGCCATCGGCCGATGCGCGAAAACGCGCCCCCGGCGACGGCAGGTTCAACAGAAACGACATTCTCGAAAGCCGGCAGCTGCTGCC
>Ga0181588_10004682_pt1 | contig 11197 bp, 10 predicted proteins | sample 071ome_26_FD_148607 | JGI IMG/M metagenome (GOLD analysis project Ga0181588, IMG submission 148607) | Coastal salt marsh microbial communities from the Groves Creek Marsh, Skidaway Island, Georgia - 071409BT metaG (spades assembly) | ecosystem: Environmental > Aquatic > Marine > Intertidal zone...
GTTGAGCTAGCGCATCCAGCGCGCGTGGATAGGCAACCAGTTCGGCAAACAGCGCGTCGTCGGTAACGCTTATCATGCTGCCCGTCGAGCGCTGAGCAGCGTGCTGATCGTCGCTCTGTTCGTCGAGTAGGCGATCGGTTACGGTGCGCAAACGATCGAGCATATCGCTTTCCAATACGCCACCCAACCGACAGTAGCCGTCCTGCACCAGCTGATCGTACAGTCCCATTCGCGCGTGGCGCGACGCGCCGCCGTCCGCGTAGACAACGTCGTCAGATTCCATATCGAACTCCTCTTGCGGCGCCTGAGCACCGCGCGGTTGTGAGCGTAGCAATATACGCGCTGTTCCACCCATTTTCAAAGGCTCACACCAGGTTCGTTACGCCTTTCATCGGATGCATCTTTGCGCTCGTTAGAGCCGCATGCCATCTTTTACACCATGCCCTCAGAAAAGAACGCCGCACCTTCTGATATAAACCCTTCGGAGGACCATCGTCACAAAAGCCGTGCTCGCCTAGTGTGGATTGCCGTTAGCGGTTCGACCAACGGCGCATTGCTCACCTCGATTATTCCCCTCTTTATGCTTTCCCTGGGCGCATCGCCCTTTATGATTGGTCTGGTAGCGACCAGCACGCACGTGCAAAAAATCGGGCGCGTCGCCGGGCTCCACTACATGCATCGGATCGGGAAAACCGGCCTTTTTCTCTGGGGTCGAATGGGTTCGGCACCTTTTGGTCTGGGCCTAGCCGCCCTGGCCTACGCAAGCGGACATATCGGATGGGCAGCCGTCTTAGCGCTGCTCTTATTCAGCGTGCGCGGCACGCTGCAACAGGTGGGTAATACGGCCTGGTGGCCCCTGGTTCAAGACCACACCGAAGGCGGGTCTATTGGCTCTTACTTAGCGCACATGCGCCTGCGTCAGCGACTGCTCGAACTCGTGCTGCCCATTGGCGTCGGATGGTATCTAGGCGCTCATCCCGCTAGCAGCGATTTTGCACTGCCCTTCTTACTCGCCTTCTTCTCTACATTGCTGGGCGCCGCATTTGTGCGTGGCATCGGCGAAAACGCACAGGATACACCCAAAGAGGGCTTGGCCAAACGACTGCGGCAAGTGGCACAAACGCGCCCCATGCGCAGCTACTGCCTCTTCGCCATCGCCCGGATGGGCATTCTTTCGGCAACGCAGCCGCTGTGGGTCGTCGCACTGACAGACGTCGGTTTGCCCGTCAGCTATTTTGTGTGGATGACGCCCATCACGGCACTGGGCTACATGGCAGGCCTGCGCGCCTGGGGTCGGCTGGTAGATGCACACGGTCCGCGTGCGCTCCTGAGTATCACGCTAACGCTGCAACCGACTATGGCACTAGCGTGGTTTTTTCTACCAGCTACGGAATGGTCTATCGCCCTGTGGGCTGCGGCGGTCTACTTGCTTTGGGGCGCACTAGAGGGAGGCCAGCAAATGGGTCAGTCCCGCGTCATGCTAGATACGGTCGACCGCTCGTTTCAGGGTGAAGGCTTCGCACTGGCCATTTACGCATCCGCTCTGGGTGGCATAGCCGGCGGTGTGCTGGGGGGCGCCCTCTTTGAATGGATGCAGGGACCCGGCTGGGAGCGCTACTACCTAGCCGCGGCTCAGGCGGCGCTGATCCTTCCGTGGCTATTGCGCACACGGCTGGCCGGCTATGGGGAACAAACGCCCGCACGACGCCTGCTGCGCTTGGGCAATAGATCGTTTAGTAAACCTCACTGAGCCGCCCGCGCACGGCAGTGTCCGCTTGCCGTGTCGATGGGCTTAGCTTAGTTTTCACTTCTTCTCGACGCATTCACAACCCACAGATCTCGCCCGTATGATAGATACGCAACAGGCGTTGGTGGCATTTTGCCAGCGCGCTCAAGAAGCCGAGTGTTTAGCACTAGACACCGAATTTGTTTGGAATCGAACCTACTATCCCAAACTAGGCGTAATACAGGTGGGCCTGTCAGCCGAGGACTGTCATCTAATTGACGCGCCGGCCATAGAAGACCTCACGCCGCTCGGTCAAATCATTTCCAACCCCGAAATTGTCAAGATTTTACACGACGCCCAGCAAGATCTCACCATCTTGAAACGGGCTACGGGTGCCCATCCACACAACGTATTTGATACGCGATGTGCCGCCGGCTTAGCCGGTATGAGCTCCACTTCGTCTCTGGCCGAGTTGCTGGAAAACGTCGTTGGCGTCTCCCTCGAAAAGAGCGAGACGCGCACGGACTGGCTTCAGCGTCCGCTATCAGACGAACAGGTATCCTATGCCATCGAAGACGTATGCTACTTACATGAGACGCGCGAAAAGCTCATCGAACGCATTGCACAAATGGGACGCCAGGAGTGGCTGCGCGAGGAATTAGCCACCTACGAAGATCCCACGTTATACGACGAGCGCGACGAACGCGAGCAGTATGAACGCGTTAAAGGTGCAGGGCGTGCCACGCCGCGCGAACGGGCCATTATTCGCGAATTGGCAGCCTGGCGCGAAACGGAAGCACGTCGTCGCGATCGGCCGCGTAGTCATGTAATCAGCGATGAGGCCATTACGCTGCTAGCGCGTCGTAAGCCACATACGCTAAAGGACCTAAAAGACGTGCGTGGGCTGCCGCGACGCGATACCGAACGCGTGTTGGGGCTCGTCCAGAACGGATTGAGCGTGCCCGACAGCCAGTGCCCAAGGCGGCCACGGCGACGGCGGCGCATGGACGATGATGCGCTGGAAGAAATGCTGGGACGCGCCATGGAATATCTGCGCAAAACAAGCGAGGAAAACGCCCTAGACGCGCCCTTTGTTGCTCCACGCGCCGAAGTGCGCGCCCTAGTGAGCGAGGGAGGGCAAAGCAGCGACGAAGCATTTCGCGTGCTGCGCGGCTGGCGAAGAGCGCTCGTCGGCGAAGGGCTTATCCGCTTAGTAAGCGAAGAACCGAAGTAGAAAACAATTTATCGGACCTTCGAGAAATGGAGAGGTCGACCGTGCGATGCCCACTTGCACGCGCTGCCTCTAACAATGCAACGTAGGCTACGTAACCGGCTCTGACTATGATTGATTTAATCAACGTCGTTCGCAGCGAACTGACGACTTGGGGCGTCGCCCCCGAATGGGCTCATCTCCTAGTGCGCCTGCTGGCCATCGCACTCGTTGCACTCATAGCATTTATCGCACATGCGCTGGCGCGCGGTCCCGTCCTCAAAGCCATTTTTGCCATTATCCGTCGAACGGATACATCGTGGGATGACGCGCTGGTAGAAGAGCGCGTATTACACAGACTCGTCCATCTGGTTCCGGGTATGGTAATATACCGTATCGCACCCGTACTGCTCGGCGACAGTGCGCGCCTAACATCTATAGCCCATACGGGCGCAACGATCTATCTGCTCTTGGTCGGTGCACTGGTTATCGACGCGCTGCTCAGCGTGCTGCTTTCCATCTATCGCCGCACCGACACTTCGCGTGAAATATCGATCAAGAGCCTAGTCCAGTTTATCAAGGTCATTCTCTACTTTGTAGTTGGCCTTTTTGCCCTTTCCGTATTGCTCGGCAAATCACCCACCGTTCTCTTGGGTGGGTTGACGGCCATTACCGCCATACTCTTGCTGATTTTTCGCGACGCAATCCTAGGACTAGTGGCCGGCATACAGCTGACGGTCAACCGTATGGTCGCGCGCGGCAACTGGATCGAAATGCCCAAGTACGGGGCCGATGGGGACGTGATCGACGTCTCGCTCACCACGGTTAAGGTGCAAAACTGGGATAAGACCATCACCACGATTCCCACCTATGCGCTCATCAGCGAGTCCTTTAAAAACTGGCGTGGCATGCAGGAGTCGGGCGGGCGCCGCATCAAGCGCGCGGTGCACATCGACCTGAGCACCGTTCGATTTTGCGACGAAGAAATGCTCCAGCGCTTTGCGCGCATTCAGCATATCACCGGCCACATAGAGCGCAGAAAAGAAGAGATAGCCCGTCACAACGAGCAGCTGAGCAAACAGCAGGTCGACCTCTCACACCTAGTCAACGGACGCCGCATGACCAACGTGGGCACGTTCCGCGCCTACGTGGAGGCCTACCTGAAAAATCACCCCCAGATCAACCGGGACATGACTTTTCTCGTGCGCCAACTCGCACCTTCCGAAAAGGGACTTCCCATCGAGATCTACGTGTTCTGCAAAGATATCGTCTGGGCAAACTACGAAGCGATCCAGGCCGATATATTCGACCACATATTGGCCATTGTGCCAGAGTTTGACCTGCGCATTTTTCAAGAGCCCACGGGGGCTGACTTTAGGGCGCTAACGCGTTCGCACAATGACTGAAACGCCCACCGGCCTTTTGCAATATGTCCATATGAGCTCGCCCGTCGGAACCCTGCAGCTAGTCGGCGATGCGCGCTATCTGCGGCATATTTTCTTTCAGGCGCACGCGCCCCAACCAGCGCCAAGCTGGCAGCCCGTCGACTCATTACCCTACCCCGCAGCCGAACAGCTAAGCGCCTACTTTGCCGGCACGCGGACCGAGTTTGATTTACCACTCAGCCCAGAGGGCACTACGTTCCAACTCGAAGTGTGGGCCGCTTTGGAAGAGATTCCCTTTGGAGAGACGATATCCTATATGGAGCTGGCCCGACGCGTCGGCAACGCAGATGCCGTGCGCGCCGTCGGCTTGGCCAACGGTAAGAATCCGCTACCCATCGTCGTTCCCTGTCACCGCGTAATCGGCAGCGATGGTTCAATGACGGGCTATAGCGGCGGACTATCCACTAAAGAATTCCTGCTCACGCACGAAGGCGTGCCCGTACCCGAACGCATACAGCAGCTCTCTCTATTCTGATATGAAAACCTATCGCGTAGCACTCATTGGAACGGGGCGCGTCGGCTATCAGTTCAATTTTAGCGACCTGCCCGACAACCACGCCGAAGCCCTATGCGCTCATCCACGCTGTGAAATCGTAGCAGGCGTGAATCGAGGTCGTGATAAGCTAGTCAATTTTGGTCAGCGCTTTAACGTCAGCGCGCTCTATCACGACTACCGACAGATGCTGCGCGAAGTGGCCCCCGACATCTGCATTATCACCACGCATCCGCAGCACCACGCCGAGATGGTAACCGCCTGCGCAGCCGAACCAACGACCCGAGCCATTATCTGCGAAAAGCCCATGGCCCTGAGCACGGAAGAATGCGATGCGATGATCGACGCCTGCCAGCGCGCAGACGTGCTGCTACAGATAAATCACAACCGGCGCTGGCACCCCGAATGGAACCTAGCCAAGCATCTGCTCGACGAGGGCGCGATCGGTCGGCTCAACCACATCTATTGCTACATGGACGGGGTCAAACCGGCGCCCTGGTGGACTAGCGAGTATGAAGGACCGCTGCTGCACGACGCCACGCACTATATGGACTTGCTTGACTACTTTGCCGGTCCAGTAGACTGGCTCTGCGGCCTGGCCGAGCAGCGACGGCGCCCCTGGGCCGTCGAAGACTTTGCCTTCGCCTTTATGAAGTTCAAAAGCGGCGTCAGCGCGCTCTTGCACTCGACTGAACTGACGAAGTATACCGACCACGCCTTTGAACTGCGAGGCGAGAAAGGTATACTCCGCATCCAAGGCGAGCAGGTCCAACTGCTCCAATCACAGCTGGCGCTTTCCGAACCCGATAGCGGCTTTGAGTGGAGTCGACTACAGGAAAGTCCCGTCGACCACCCCCCCGCTGCGTCTACCTACGTAGAAGCGCTCGAAGAGCTGATCAACGCGCTCGAAGGCAACGCCTCGCTGCGCAGCGACGGACACGTGGGGCGCCGTTCGTTAGAAATGGTTCAGGCCGTCTACCAATCTCAGTTGGCCGGAAATCGCCCCGTGCACTTCCCGGCAGACCTAAAGACGTCGGGCATAGACGCCCTACGCCAGTCTGGCCACTTTGTAGAGCGAAAGGCATAGACACAAAGAGGCCCGCTCCACACGAGGTAAGCGGGCCCCTTCGCCTATTAGTGTTTTCGAGCGAATGCTTAGAAGGTGTAGAGAGTGGAACCTTCTATGCCTTCGATCAGGATCACAACTCGATCCAGAGAAGAATATAGTTTTCGCAGTGGACTGATGTCAAAAAATAATTCGCGCGTCAGGTAGGCCTCACAGGTGTCGCCCCGTCCATCGTGCACTAGCCGCAGGCGGTGCTGCGGCGGGATGGACTTCGTAGCAATCCCCGTATCTAAGAGCGTAAAGCTGTGCTCGGCGCAGCCTCCACCATAGCGCACTTCTATCATCAATACATCGCCCACTATGCGCACGGATCCAACGTCAAACGGGTCACTCTTCGCATCGACTCCGACTCCGTCGACCAACAAAAGCGTATCGTTCCGCGTAATCCCAGAGCCCAAATCAGCTACAGCGCACTGGCCGTCGCGCAGTCCAAGAGGGGGTTTGACGACCAACATACAGTCGGAGACACCCCCATAGCGCGCATTGGTGTCCGCATCTCTAGCGTTGTACTCGGCCACTTTTTCAACCAAGAGCACCTCATCAGTTTGGGCCGTCGAATACACCAAATACTGCCGAGGCCCGCCGCACGGCTTGGCTCCTAGGGCAATAGAGCGACAGGTCGACAGGGGACCGCTTAAGCCGACTATTGTTTCGATCTCAGCGCGCAAGGACGCCAGTGCTTCCCGCGCTTGCGGCTCTGAAAGCGGTTCTAGGCCGGTCGCATTATCGCTATCACTGCAGGCGACCATAAACGGCACGCATAGGACTAATAGTCTCTTCGTAAACACGTAGAAGCTCTCCCTAAAAAGGTTTTGGACGGGCTGTAGTAAGGTAGACCCCGGTGCGATATCTCAGTTCCGCCCCAGCCTATAGAGCGAACTTCACCGTTCCAATCAACTGGCTCAACCGCTGCTTGTCGCCGAGCACGCCGTGCGCTATTTTCCCGCCACCTACTCCTCTTTGACAACGGAGACCAAAACATGGCTAAAAAGACCGCGACAAAAAAGAAGCCTGCCGCCGCGCGCAGGAAATCTAAAAAAAGCGTTCGCATCGCCCTGATAGGGGCGGGAAGCCGCTCTGTCAGCACGCACTACCCCGCATTGAGCGACCTTCCCGAAGCCGACGTAGTAGCCGCATGTGACCTAGACGAGGATCGCTTACAAACCGCCTGTGATCGCTTTGGCATTCAAGGTCGTTACGGCGACTATCGCCAGATGATCGAGCGCGAAAAGCCCGATGTAGTATACGCCATCATGCCTCCGCATCACCTGTATGACGTCTCGGCCGACATTATCGAGCGCGGCTGCCACCTTATCGTCGAAAAACCACCGGCCGTCACGACGGAACAGACGCGCCAGCTAGCGCTCTTGGCCCAAAAGCACAACGTGCTCACCGGCGTAACCTTTCAACGGCGCTTCTCCCCCCTGATTCGGCGCGGCAAAGAACGGTGCGAAAAGCGCGGCGATGTGCATACGGCACACGCCAGCTTTTACAAAAACTGGGTTGGTGCCGACGCCTACTACAAAGGCGGTATGGATATGCTAACCGCCGATGGCATACACGCCGTCGATACCCTGCGCTACCTGTGTGGCGGAGAAGTCGAAAGCGTCGCCGCCGATTCGCGTCGACTAGACGCTGGGCATTGGAACATGCACTTGGCACTCATCAAGTTCAGCTCTGGAGCCACCGGCCTATTGCTCAACAACTTTATGGCGGGCCGGCGCATTTTCTCTGTAGAAATTCACGCACCCGGCATTTCGTTCTTTGGTGATCCAGAAGAGGGGGGCACGCTGTATGCCGACAACAAGCTCGATCCCGTAGAGGAAATGGACCCCTTTGCCATGGCCAACAGCCAGGAAGACTACCGCGCCTTTGGCGCCTACGATATGAACCGACACTTTGTCGACTGCATAGTCAAGGGAAAGCAGCCCGAAACCTGCTTTGACGACGCGCTCAAGACCATGGAGCTGATCGACGCGATTTACCAGTCGCAGCTGTAGCGCACGCAGAGAGGAGGCAATATGAACAAACTAAAGCCGGCCAACCGTTTTCAGGAGGCATTTGGTCTACCGGTGTCCGGTGCGCGCACCAAGGTGCGCGACCATATGGAGGAACACGTAGTAGACTTTATTCGCCATTCGCCCTTTGCCGTGCTGGCTACCAGCGACGGACAGGGCCACTGCGACGCCTCGCCGCGCGGCGGCACGCCCGGCTTTGTGCGCGTGCTAGACGAGCGGCGCCTGCTGCTGCCCGACGTGGCGGGCAACCGCCTCTTTCAGAGCTATGGCAACGTCGACGATAACGGTCACGTTGGTCTGCTCTTTTTTATTCCGGGTAGAGACCACACCGTGCGCGTCAACGGGCGCGCACGTCCCGTTGATCAGGCAGAAGTCGAAACCCTGCAGGCCGAACTATCGGTCTACTGGCACGACGATAACACCAAGCTTGTACAGGGACTGCTAGTAGAGGTCGACGAGGCCTATGGGCACTGCCCGCGCGCGCTGAAATTTTCCAACCTATGGGACGTAGAAACCATTGAAAAGAATCGCACCCCGCGCTGATCACTCGCCTGATCATCAGCTATGCCCACACTCTTTTTAATAAAACACGCGCTGCCCGATATCGACCCGGCCGTGCCCGCCAAAGAGTGGACGCTCGGGGCGGAGGGTCAGCGTCAAGCACGGGAGCTAGCGGGCGCGCTCTGGCCGCGGCCCGACGTCGTCGTGAGCAGCACCGAACCCAAAGCGGTTGAAACGGGTCAGCTGATTGCCAATCGCGCGGAAAGCACCCTATTTGAACCCGACCCCCATCTGTGCGAGCACGACCGCAGCGGGGCAGGGTTTCTGAGCAAAGAAGCATTCAACAACGCGGTCGCCCGATTTTTCAGCACGCCGCAAAGGCTCGTATTTGGCAGCGAGACGGCCGACGAAGCGCACGCACGCTTTGAGTGCGCCGTCAAACATCACTGCGCCCGACACGCCGGTAAGCACCTTGCAATCGTGTGCCACGGAACCGTTCTATCGCTCTGGGTTAGTCGACGTTTGGGCTGCGATCCCTTTGCCCTGTGGAAGGCGCTAGCACTGCCAGCTTGGGTCTCTACGCAGCACCCCGCATTCGACGCGATCACCGTGTTCCCTGGACTGGCTACCGCTGGAGATTCGCAGCCTTGGCACCCCCCTGCTTAAAGCGCCCTCTGCAAAAGCGCTGCTCTACGACAGGCGATCGCGGCCATCAGCCGCTATGCCATCGCGTTGTAACGCATTAAATCGCGCAGAAAATCCACAAACTCAATTTCGTATAGCGCCTGCAGTTGGGCAGCCCGCTGATACAAGCGCTGGTCGTTGAGGACAGGCATCGGAGCATTGAACGCCAGGGCCACTGTATTGCTCTTACCCGCCACGGGCAGGAGCAATACTCGTTGGCCAAACGCCTCCGCCAGGCGGGCTCGAATGCGGTCGAGAAATTCCGCTCTATTGCCCGTCCACAGATTTACAGAGAGCACCGCGCGTTCGCTCAGCAACGCGCAGCAGCGCAGAAAGAGGTCGGACTCATCAAGAACGGACGCCATGCCATCGCAGTCGTATAGATCGATTAGCAACCAGTCGTAAGGACCGATGTCCGTGCGAGATAGAAAGTCCTCGGCTTTTTCTACGTGCAGTGCGAGACGCTCGTCTTCCGGAAGAGAAAAGTAGCGTCGCGCAACGGCGACCACGCACGCGCGCATTTCCACCGCATCGATACGGCACTCGGCAAAGTGCCGCAATAAGAACTTGGGCAATGAACCTCCACCCAAACCAAGCACGAGTGCCGAGCGCGGCGGCGGCGCTAGGAGCAATCCGCCAACCATACAGCGCGTGTAGGTCAGCGCTAGACGCGTGGGGTCGGCCATTAACATGGTGCTCTGACGCGCCGTCGAACCAAAGTGCAGCGTGCGCGACGTCGCCTCTTGCACCACGGCTACGTCGCCGTACTCGTCCTGCCCCGAGTAGATGACGTCGCCTCTGTAAACGGGTGCAGTCCTTTTAACCATACCGCCCCACGGTCGAGACCCGAACCGGCCTAACCACGCCAAGCGCGTTCCACGTCTTCGGCACGTGCTTTCCACCGGTTGTAATTGGGTGAAAGAGCGAGTGCGCCGTCGGGCTGCGCTACGAGCGCGCCGTTTTGACCGCGCGGATCTCCGCGCTCTTCGTTGATCTGCGCTAGGCGCTGCCGCCACCGATCAATGCGAGTCTGCTGGTCGGAACTGGCAGCGAGGTTGTGGCATTCACCCGGATCGCTTACCAAGTCAAAAAACTGTTCCTCTCCCGTATGGTGAAACCAGATGTACTTCTCTTTGCCGTCGGTCACATACTGCATGCCGTGTTCGTGCGTGTAGCACGAAGTGTGCTCACCCTGCACAAAAGTGCGCCAGTTGTCGCGCTGACCGCGCGCCAGTGGCAGTAGACTCTGTCCGTCTACCGAATCGGGAATGTCGACTCCAGCCGCATCGAGCATCGTGGGCATGATGTCGCGCAACTCCACCGGCGCCTCTACGGTCTGACCGCGCGGCATATCCCACGAAGCTGGGTAACGCACGATAAAGGGAATGCGCGCAGATCCCTCATATGCATACGTTTTTCGCCAGTGATGGTGGTCTCCCATCATATCGCCGTGGTCGGACGTAAAGACGACGAGCGTATCGCGCAGTGCCTGCGGATCTAGCCTGTTGAATTCGTAGAGCAATCGACCAATCTGATGATCGATAAACGTGATATTTCCGTAATAACCCGCTCGGCCACGGCGCGTCTCACGCGCACTGCGCCGCGTGCGCGGCGCATTCGTACCGGCCACAGGTCGGTCAAATTCCGCAGCCCACTGGCCGATATAGGGCTCGGGAATATCCGGATGGTCATTATACATATCCCAGTAGGTCTGGGGCGGATCATACGGAGAATGCGGACGCGCAAAAGAGAGCCAGAGAAAAAATGGCTTGGTCGGATCGCGTCGTTCGATAAAGTCTATGCCCTCGCTGGCCGTCCAGTAGGTCGGATGTAAGTGCTCCGGCAGGTGCGAGGGACGCGCCATCCAGCTGTTCCAATCAATGCTGTGATCGCGATAACCGTACGCGCCTTCTTTATTGCGGTCAAAATAGCGATGGTAATCGCTATAAAAACCCGGATCGCGTCGACCGCTCTCGTCGAGCACCATGTGGTGG
>Ga0181588_10004684_pt1 | contig 11191 bp, 5 predicted proteins | sample 071ome_26_FD_148607 | JGI IMG/M metagenome (GOLD analysis project Ga0181588, IMG submission 148607) | Coastal salt marsh microbial communities from the Groves Creek Marsh, Skidaway Island, Georgia - 071409BT metaG (spades assembly) | ecosystem: Environmental > Aquatic > Marine > Intertidal zone...
CGGCGATGACGACGACGACTTGGAGGCGGACGTGCGACGGCTGCGACGGTTGATGCGAGACGCGGTGGAGCGTCAACACGAAACGTCGAAACGCGTGGAATCGCTCGAGTCCAAGCTGTCGCGATCGTCGCCCGCGGGCTTCGGCGTCGGCGCGACGACGACGGAGACGGAGGTCCAGGTGGCGTGGTTGAGCGATGAAAACTCTCGGTCGAACAAGGAGTGGCTGAGCTCGGACGCGAAAAGGGGGATTCGGGCGACGCGCGAGGTTCGAGTGGGGTTCGACGACGCGGGCGGGGGCGAGCTGACGGCGAGGTGCGCGTCGACTCGGGCGGATTATCTGGCGAACGACGACGAGTTTGAGAGCCGGGTGGTGACGCTGGAAAAGGTCAAGTACTCGAGGACGCTCAAGGTGGACGATGCGAGGGGGATTCGGGTGCGGGCGCACGTGGTGCCGTTCGGGGCGGAGGGCGTGGACGCGGCGCCGGGCGGCGTCGGCGGGTCCAGGCGGTCGCACCAGCTCACCGGTTTCGGGGCGTACGGATCCAACCTCATCGAGCGGTGCAACACTGATAGCATGGGGTCGTTGAGCGTCGAGTACAAGAATAAGCTTGCGGCGCACGTCGGTGTGTTCACCGGTAACCGTCAACCGGAGGACGACATGGGTAAAGTGCTCGCGCAATTGAGCGCGAAGAGCTCGACGTCCACGCGGCACTTCAACGCGGCGCTCAACGTGTCCCGGTGCCAGAGCGGCGAAACCGTCGTCGGCGGCGCGTTGACATTTGCCAAGACGCTGCCGAAGACGACGCGCGCCATCGTGACCAACGCGTGGGCGCAAACCGCGGCGACGCAAAAGAATTCGCGCGAAGACTTGCTCGAGTGGGGTCTGGCAGCCAATCTACCGCCGACGCACGGCTCGAGCGTCGCCAAGAACGCCGGATGGGGTGTTGTTTTAGGCAAACCGGCGAATCGCGGTGGCGTGCAGGCGGAAGCTTTCCTGCGATTGGGATCGGACGGCGAAGAAGCCGGCGCCACGTTCATCCCTGGCGTCGTCTTTTCAACGGATGACAGAGGCAATCGATCGACGAGCTTTGCGTGTCGGGCGCACTGGTTGTGGTGAGAAGTGTACCGTTGTTTTTTTTGCTTTTTTTGTACCCATGTTTTACGAGTCGATCGTCGTCGTCGGCGGCGTCGTCGTCGTCGTCAATAATATTTTTAATACATTTCACACATTTTAGTAATAAAATCAACGCGTTTCCATTTCCATTTACTCGCTCGCGATGACTTTCGGTTTCAACCAGTGCGGTTTGGTGTCGGGAGACGGCATCCCTTCCTCGCGATCAGCCTCCATGATCGCGGCTTGTTTCTTGGCGTATTCCTTCGCCTTGATTTCTGCCTCCTTCATCGCCGCCTCGCGCGCCGCCTCGTCCTCCTGATTTGATAAAACCAAATAATGCGCAACGCTATCGAACCCCATCGCGAGCGCGGATCTATACATCGACCCGGTCGGGGGAAATCCTTTCCTCGTTCGGCAAAAGCTACAGTTACAGATATCCCGACAACTCGGGCATCGCCACGCGTCGCCCAACTCGGCCACTTCCTCCCCGTGTTCCCCTTGACGCATGTACAGACAATCGAAACAATACACCCCACGCATCATGTTACACCCCGAACACGACGTCCGTCGTCCTTTCGTCTTTTGTCGACACTGGTGACAACACAACCCGTTCACTGGGTCATAAATTCGGTTCCCTCTCTCGTCGTACCCGTCCCGAAACAGCGTCCACTCCCGCGTTCGCGTTCCCAACGCCGCCACCTGTTCGCTCGTGTACACCTCCTTCGCGTACGTCGGCTCGAACAATTCCTTCGTCGCGTCGTTCGGGTCGTAATTCTCCGGTTCTTCCCCTCGCGTACGTCTCGACGCCCGTCGCGGTGGCGTTTCTTTTTTGAAATCTGTCCCCGCGGACAGCTGCACGTCGTTACGTCTTCGTCTCTTCTTCGCGCTCGCGGCGGCGTTCGCCGCGTTCGCGATCGTCCGCGACGCGTCGAGCACGCCGAGCTCGGTCATCCGCGCCCGGTTCGCCGCGATTCGCGCCGCGCGCTCCGCTTCGTATTCGTTTTTCGGCGCCGTCGTCATGATTCGATTCGATTTCGATTCGATTTCGGTTTGACCGCGCGGCGCAGACTGAAGTCGTCAAAGACGCGCTACTGTACAACAACAACGACGCGCACCGCTAACCGGCGCTGCTACTGATGGAAACTAACGACGACGACGCGACGACGCTCGGTGTGCGCGGTCGGAGAAGCGAAACGACCGGTGAACGCGCCCGAATCGAATCGGCGGCGCTCACCGTAACCGACGCTTATCCGAAACCGCGCCCAAAACTCTCGTCGCTAACCGGTACACCTCGTACGAAACCGCCGCGTGGGCGCCGTACGCGAACGCCAAACCCATGGATACTCCCACGACGTCGTCTCTCGCCCGAACGCACGCGACGACCAACGCGACGACGCTCGCGACGCCGTTCAACGCGCAACAACACGCCGAAATGATCTTCACCCCGCCCAGCGCGCTCAGCGCCCCACCGCGCCCGCGAACGGCGGGAAACATGTACAGGACCGATCCGACGATCCCGATCAACCCGGTGGGGAGGGAGGCGTAGAGCAAGGTCGGGGCGAAGACGACGAAGGCGATCGAGAGCGCGCACCAGAGCGTCACGAGCGATTTCGAGCGATTCCACGCGCGGATCGCCGCGATCAACCGCCGCTTCGGATCGCCGCTCGCTTCCTCCAGCGCGTCCGACGCGTCGGACTCCGACGCGTCGTCCGACGCCCCGTCATCCGTCGCGTCGTCCGACGCGCGTCCACCGCGGGCGCGCATCGCGGGGACGGGCGGGGCGGCACACACTGACGCGACGAAGAAGGAATTTAACTCAACTCTTCCTTCATGACGCGCTCGAAACGAACGTCAACGCGCGCGCCCGGGAGCGACGCGGCGCTGCGTCGATACGGCGAGGCGTTCATGGCGATGTTCGACGACGCGGACGCGGTGGAGGCGCGGGGGTCGACGAAGGAGAAACGGAAAGAGAAACGAAAGCGCGTGGCGGCTGACGAACCGACAAAGGCGATGTTCGACGACGACGACGACGACGACGACGACGCGGGGAAACGCGGGGGACGAGGTAAAGACGAATCGTCGGCGTCGGCGTCAAAGGCGGGAAAACCATCGGTGGACGACGTGGATACCAAGACGGTCGTGTTCGACGGGAGACGAACGGTGACGCTCGCAGAGGCGCGAAGAACGGCGATACGGAACGAACAGACGACGACGACGATTGATACGAATCGACGGATGATTGATACGAAACGCGCGAGGAAAATGTTCATGAGCGCCAAGGCGGGTAAGGTTTTCGAGGACGACGTCGAGCGGGTCGGAAGAGGGAAGGAGGACGAAGAGGAGGAGGACGAAGCGCGCACGGCTCGATTCGGAGGCTTGAACGCGTTGAAGGAGGAAGTGCAAGCGTTCGGTATTCGAGGATTGGGTAAGTGGGACAGGCAAGCGCTGGAGAATAAACGATTGGTTGAGCTCGGGATGAAACCGAAAAAGTCCCCGCGCGTTCCGCCGACGATAGGTATCGGATTGGCGAGGGCGAACGAGAAGAGAATCGAAGCGACGCGACAAGAGGCGTTCGCGGCGGGGTATAAACTGGAAAAGAAGGCGAAGAAAGCGACGAGTAAGGAGGATCGCGATCGAGGCGTCGCGTGGGGGGCGTCGACGTTCAAGAATGGAGTCGTCAGGGTGAGTAAGAGGGAGATGGTGAACCAGGATAGACTCGTCGATACCAAGGCGTTGCTCTCCGGCGGACCTCGACGCGGAGGAGGAGGAGGAGGTGGTGGCAAGAAGAAGAAGAGTTCGAAGAAAAAAGGCGCGGGTAAAAAGTCACGGCGCTGAGCTATACGTACTGTACTTGTATTTCTGTAGCTAATAATGATGATAACGATAACATCGAAACTATACGGCTACGACGCGCGCGCGCTGCTCGATTAGGCGGACATTTGCGCTCGAATCGCGGCTTGCTGTTCGGCAGTCAAACCGCCGAGAACTTGATGCACGCGCGCGTCCGCGTTCGCGCCCTGGGCCACGGCGGCGCCTAAAATCCGCAACGTGTCCGCCGGAGCGAGCGACTCGGTGATGACTTGCGCGAACACTTGAATGATTCGCGTCAGTTTATCATCCTCCAAAGAGGCGGGCGCGTCGCCGACGGTGGCGGCTAATCCGTGATACACCTCGGGACCTTCCTCGAGGTCGTGTCGCAGTGGAAGCGCATCGAGCAGCACACCGAGCAGCGCTTTCGACGCAGCTTCGTGCTCGGATCCGATGACCAATAATAAACGCGCGATGCCCCCCGCGGCGTTGTCGCGAACGCCTCCATCCGACTCGTTCTCCGCTCGAGTCATCGGGGCGAGAGCCTCGGCGGCAGCGCTGTGAAACTGCGTCGCGTACTCTCCACCAATCATCAGGAGAACACCAGTGCAATACGCACTGTTCCGACGCAGTCCGATGTCGACGCTCTTGGTGTCGCGAAGACATCCCGGAAGCGCGACTGGAGCGCACATCGCCGCGGGCGCGCCGACGGCTCTCACAACCTCCACCAACGTCGCGTAGCAAAGCGAACGCTCCGTTTCCGTGTGATTCTCTCCAGTGCGCTTCATGAGAGCGTTGAAGTGTGGCGCAAAGTGTTGCGCAAACTCGGCCCCCATGTAATTCGCGAGCGCCGGGAGAAGCTCCGCGATGGCTTCGATGACGACCAGTCCCGCCTCGGCGTCCTCTTCGTCCTCCTCATCCTCTTCATCTCCGGCTTCACTGTCGTACTCATCCTCTTGCTGACAAAAGGTGCGGCCTTCCAGAACTTCCAAACTCGCCGCGGTGAGATCTATTATGTGCTGATCAACCTTGACGCCCGGGTAAGTCTTGAGAATCTTCAGCAGCAACGCAGACGCCTCAATGGACGCCGCGACCGAATCTCGATCTTCGTCTTGCAACACGCACAGTATCGTCGCAGACAACGACTTGTTCACCAGCTCAACCGCCCCCGCGCCCGATGACGGATCAACCTTGAGCGCCGCGATCGCGCACTGCGCGAGCGCGAGATGCGCCTGCACGCGCACCATTTCGTGCATGTACTCAGTCATACCGTCGAGCAACTCGACCGCTCTCGTGATGTACGGCGCGAACGCATTAGGACAATGTGTCGCGTAACAGTTGAGCGCTTTACACGCCGACGCCTTTTCATCCATGACACCGGATCGAATCGAGTATCCAGGCGTCTTTCGCATCCCGTCCTCGTCTTGATCGCCTTCGTCGTCCGAGTCCAACTCTTGGCGATCGGCTTCGTCTTCGCTGTCAAACATAATTCCATCATCGAGCTCGATAGATTCAAACGCCTTTTGCACGCAAACGTCCAGATAAGGGATGAAGTCGTTGCCGAGCGCCTCGGAGACTTCACCGAAGAGCCCGTGGCCGTATTCTCGAAGCTCGGCGAAATCCAAGTCGAACCCGGAAAGACCCGCCTTCATGGCGCTCTCGACGTGCGGGCCCATAGCTTGCTTACCGCCTTCTGCCGAAATCAGCATGCCCAGAACTTCAAGTGCGCGCGCGCGAATGTTCAATTCTTCATCGGCGGTGTGCGACAGACACCTGTCGAGTCTCGGCAACAGCTCGTTCAAGTACGGATGAACCAGGGCGCCGTTGGAAGCGCACGCCGACGCGAGCGCCGACAGCAGCATCTCTCGCACGTGATGCTTCGCGCCGCTATCCAACGCCAACAGCACGATGTCAAGCAAGGGCTTCACATACATACCCACTTCTTCTTCCAAGTCTTCAAGCCAAGCATCCATGGCGTACATCATTCGCTCCTGAACGCTCTTCACTTGTTCCGTCGGCAACGCGTTGAAGAGAGCGGGCAACACTCGCTTGTGCATTTCGGGGTCCTCCATGGTCAAACTGAGGTGCTCGGCAAACTGTCCGAGAGTAAACGCCGCAGCGCCTCGGATAGACGCATTGGGATCGCTCAGTTTTTCGACGACACTCGGAATGATGGTACCCGAGTGCGCTCTCACCCCCTCGGCGCAACCTTCGGTGACGACGCCGAGAACGGCGACGGCGGCGTGACGCAGCCTCTCATTGTCAGAGTGTACATTCGTCGATGCGAACGAAAGCACCGTCGGTAAGATGTGTTTCGCCGGGATTTTCAGCGCGAGAATATCGATGAGTTGACTGGCAACAGTTTGAATTTCCATCTGCTCCTCCTCCTCTTCGTCCACGTCGTCCTCGCCGGCGAGCTCCGCCTCTTTCGGTTCACCGCACAAAGGACACACCGCGGACAATATCGGCGCGATGAGCTTTGATTTCGTCAACGCCTTTGGTTTGTGACGCGCCAGGTAGGCCAAAACGTCGAGCGCGCGCCGTCTCGTCAACGTGCTCAGATGTTGCTCCGCCATGGCGACTTCCACGCAAAAACTCACGACGGCGGGAATTTGTCCACTGAGCGCGCTCGTCGAGTTCATGCACAGCTCATCCAACACTTCAAAAACCACCGTCGCGCTGTCTTCGTCTCCGTTTTGTACCGCAGATTTGGCCGCCTCCAGGACGTGCGGAACGAGAGACTTGATGATACCCGACTGCTCCGAATCTCCCGGCTCTGAATTACTCGCCAACGCGCCGACTGCGCGAAGCGCGCTCACGCGCACTTCAACGATCGAATCCACCAATCCACTCGAAAACAGCTGCGCCAACGTCCCAAAGTGATGACTCAGCGCCCCGACGATCGTCTCCGTCAACGTCGCGAACATCTTAAACGCCAAAATTCTGTGCCGCGGTTCCGGCGACGACGCGCACTGTCCTAAAAATTCCAAAAGCTCTGGCCAGTGCCCCAACGGCACCGTCAATCGAGCCACTCGTGCGATGACATCCATGACGGCGTTTCGAACGTTCGAGATCTCTTCTCGCATCACCGCATCCAAGAGCTCGCGCTGAAACGCCGCTTTATCATTCGAACTCAGTTTACTCAACGCCTTGGCGTTGCACCCTCGCTTGAGCACCGAAAACGCCAACAGCCGCACCCCGACGTCCGTCTCCGTCCTCGACGCCCCGATTTCGAGCAGCGCCGGAATCCCCGACCCCGGAAGCGTCTTTTTCATCTCCCTCAGTCCGCGTTCACCCGCCGTTCGCGTCGCTTCGTCCGCGGACATGGCGCGCACCAGAAACTCTCGCGCCGTCACGGTCGCTGACGCCGTCGTCGTCGTCATGTCGTCCGTCGCCGTCGTCGTCGTTCGTCGTCGATCCGCTATGCAGAGCCCGCCGCCCGGACCGCCGTCCTCGAGCGCGTCGACCGTTCTACGTGACGACGGACGCGATCCGCGGGCGCGCGTCGGCGTGTGACGGACGGACGGGCGTGATGCGCTTTTCGCGCAGCTCGCTTCACATCGCGACGATCGATCGATCGAACGCGATGGAAGACGCGCCCGACGGTCTCGCGCTCTTCCTCGATGACGCGCGGAAGACCCCGCCGTCGTCGTCGCTGGCGCACTCGCCGATGCTCAAGGCGAAACTCGCGCGGTTGGAGCGGGAACTCGAAGCGCGAGTCTCTTCGCAGCTGGTGACTGCGCGACTGGCGACGGAACTGGCGGACGCGAATCGCATCGCGGCGTCCAAGGAAACGGCGCTCGCGCGTCGTTGGGGAGGAAGAACGCTCGGGGTGAGTTCGAACGGCGGACGCGGCGCGGGGACGGGTGCGGATGCCGCGGATGGTGACGCGTGTGACGACGACGAAGCGAGACGCGCGATGCGCGCGTTGGACGCGTTGGCGGCGGAACGCGCGCGATTGGCGGATGGTTTAAGCGGAGCGGTGGCGAACGAAGGCGTGCGCGTGAAAGCGGATGAAGAAATTGCAGAGGTTCGACGGGGGAGAAGAGGGTTGGATGCGGCGAAGCGAGCGTACGACGCGGCGCGAGCGAGGCAGACGCGAGAGAATAACGTAAAGGCGGATGAGCTCTTGAAGGAAACCAAGGAGGAATTCGAGCGAGCGAGAATGGGGTTGATGATTGCGTTGCAGCGGGCGCAAATGGGCAAGTACGTTCGAATGAAACGGTGCGCGCGGACGTTGGTGGAGTTGCACCTCGACTACTTTAGAAGAGGTGTGGAGCTCTTGGAGCGGCTCGCGCCGACGCTCAACATTTTGGAGGAACAATGCTCGCAAGCAGAGCGTCGAAACGCGGATTTGGAGGATGCTTTGCGTCGCGCCATGACGGAGTCGATCGAAATGCACGAGAGCGGGCCACAAACGACCGCGGAGGCGCTCAGCATGGTGAGCGAGCGCTCGCGATCCATGTCCGAACGCATGGCTTCGACGTCTCTGGACGACGACGATTCATCCGCCATCATGCAAGGCTTCTTGCTCAAAAGGTCCAGCGGAAGACTAGCGGATTGGAAGAGACGGTATTTTGTGTTAGATGCGCGAGGAAATCTAACGTACGTCAAGTCTCAGCCCTCAAAGGCGAGGACGTTCGGTCTCAGCGCGCTGAGGGATCGTTTCATCAACTCTTCAGAAGCAAACGAAATCAAGGAAACCGTTTCGTTACTCACGGCGACGATAAAGCCTGAATTGGATGATGGTTCAAACGCTCGATTCGCGTTTAGACTTGTTTCGCCCGAAAAGACGTACTATCTGCGCGCGGAGAGCGCTTCGGAGCAAAAGTTATGGATCGAGGCAATCACGACTGCTATCGCCAGCCTCTTAAATTCGAGCGTTAGCGAGCAGATGTTGACTGATCACGAAGAACGAACCAGCAAGTACGCCGGAACGCACACTAGAACGCTCTCATCCGTCGCAGGGAACGATGCGAGCGCGAAGACATTGTCTGTTTTATCAGAAATTCCAGGCAACTGCGCTTGCGCTGATTGCGGCATGCCGAGACCGGATTGGGCGTCGCTCAATCTCGGAGTGATGTTGTGTATCCAGTGCAGCGGTATCCATCGTCAACTCGGTGTGCACGTGAGCAAAGTTCGGAGCGTTACTCTGGACGTGCGGGCGTGGGAACCGAGCGTCATGGAATTCTTCAAACGATGGGGAAACGAGGAGGCAAATAAAAGATGGGAAAAGCTTGGGAATAGACCGGATTTGATGGAATCTTCTCTGGAATCGAAGAAGGCTTTCATACTTGAGAAGTATGTCGCCAAGGCGTTTTGCGAACGTACTTCACCGGCGGCGCACGCAGAGTTGATGGAGGCGATTTCAACGCGACACGTCCCCACTTTAATGGATGTGCTCCTCAAAGGTTGTGCCGTCGAGTCACACGCTGCCGCTTTCATCGCAACTCTTGGAAATGATGAATCGACAAACCTCGCGCTGATTGAAGCTCTGATTCAGCACGGTTTCGACGTCAACGATGTCGACCGCGCAGGTGAGAGCGTGCTGCATCACGCGATGCGGCGAGGATTGAACGAAACAGCAAAGTCAGTGATAGGTAAAGGTGCCAACCCTGTCTTGGCGAACGCGCGAGGTCGAACCCCGTTTGACATTGCGGTGGATGAACGAGGCGCAATTCGAGATGAAGACCTCGTTCTGATATTGACAACGCCTTCGTTAGATTAGCTGGGAAATTGTACCGGTAGTAAGTTTCAAAAAAAGCTATTAACCGCGACGTTTCGTCAGAGAGACGTTGAAGACGGGAAAGACAATCACGACTCACAATCGACCCCGCGCAAAGATGCCGACATTTCTGCGGCGATGTCAAACTTGATGCCGCCGACACCGTAGCCGCCGCCGTCCAAGTTCGGTGCGACGTCCTGTTCGTTTCGGGCCGCCCACTTTGCGCTGCCGTCGTAAGCCATAGAGTCGCTCGTGTTGATGTCGTCAGCGTCTCTGATGTGGTCCACGTAGCCAGCGGCGACGGCGGTTGCAGTAACGCCCTTGTTGGCGGCGAGAGTGACAGAGATGCGGACCATCTTGAAGTACACGTGTTCGACGACGATGAACAGCCAATCCTTGCGCGTCTTGGACGGACCACTGTAGCCAGAGACAGCATTTAAGGCGAAAGCCTTGCCGTACATGCAATTCCGATGATTAATTGCGCCACCGCACAGCACTGCATTCTTCATGATGATGCGACGCACATCCATGTCTTCGCCCCACTGGCCTGGTGCGACGATTTGAGTGCCAGACGTGGAAAGAAACTGACCGTCGTAATTGATGTTGATGCTTGTCGGCGGCGCATCGCCGAGCGTCTGAATGAAGTATTCGAGACGTGTGGCGCTGAAGCCAGTGGTCTCTGAGCCGGCGTCCCAAAACGCAGGTACATCGTAGCGAGCGACGTTACAGTAACCCTTCGAGCAACCAACTCTGTTCGAGTAACCAGTCGTCCACTCTTGGTAGGCGTAACCGCCAGTCGTCGTGAGCTCGTACCGCTTCTTGTCAGACATGTATATCGAACCTTCTTCAGTGGTTGGGTCGCGTTTGACGATGAAACGCACCATTTTCACGTACTCGCGATCGTAATCAATCGCCGCCGCGATCCAAATCTGTTCATCCTTTGACCCCGCGTCGTAACGAAACGTTTCGGTGCGACCGCTCGGATCCATGACTTCGGTTGAAGAAGAGTACAATAAAACAGACGCCAAGTTGACGAGACGAGCATCGTCAATCTGGCCAAGGCTGAGCGCCGCCGACTCGGTTTCAGGAATCTCTGCGCTAAATGGTTGACGGCAGAAAGCCGTGTCCACGAAGTCCTCCGGGCACACCTCTCCGCAGTCGCCAAAGACTGCACCGATGGTCGTTTCTCCTTTATGGTACGTCATGTGACGATTAAAGTACACACCGTATCGAACAGTGCAGTTTTCGCGTTGTAAGATGGTGTCTGAACCGATTTCGCGGAACTTCTCACCGTTCGCGTTGACGAGTTCAAATCCGTACTCCCAGTCGACTCGATTAGTCGTCAACTCGTAACCGTAAATGCCATCGCCGAGCTCTTTGCGTTCCATTCGGATTTTCGTGGCGTCGCCGAAAAAGTCTGGCGAACCATAGTTGTGTCTCACCAGATACGCGCCTGTGATTGCTGAGAACCAAAACTCGCCGCCCTCGCGCTTGACTTCTGTTGGCTTGCACTGCGTGTACAATCGAAACGTAGAGGGCGCTCG
>Ga0181588_10004685_pt1 | contig 11191 bp, 10 predicted proteins | sample 071ome_26_FD_148607 | JGI IMG/M metagenome (GOLD analysis project Ga0181588, IMG submission 148607) | Coastal salt marsh microbial communities from the Groves Creek Marsh, Skidaway Island, Georgia - 071409BT metaG (spades assembly) | ecosystem: Environmental > Aquatic > Marine > Intertidal zone...
TCGAACGCCGCATCACCCTAACCGCGGGCACGGCGCAGCACACCTTCTTCCTGGGCCAAAGCCAGGGGCCACGACACAGCGCGTTGCGCTGGGCTGAGGGCGCTGAAATCTATCGCGTTCCCCTAACCCCCGCAGACTGGCCCCTAGCCCTCGAGGACTGGCTCGACCGCTCGCTTCTGGCCGTACCCGAGGCGGAGCAAGGTACGCTGACCCTCGGCGCGAGGATGCTCTCGGACGCAGACGACGCCGGCGCCGTGGCCACGCTCCGCCAGCGCCTGGCTGCGCTACGCGTTTCCCGCTTAGCCACGGAGGACGAAGACGCCGAGGCTGAAGCCCTGGCGCCCCTTACGGTGGACACGCCGGCGGGCGAAACGCTGACCTTGCGCCTTGCCCGCCTGGGCGCGGAGGAGAGCCCGACGGGCTACGTGCTGACCAGCAGCGCCCGGCCCGAAAGCTTCTACCTTGCCCCCTACCAGGGTCGCCCGCTGCGCGATGCCCTCGCGGCGCTGGAGAGCACGCCGAGCCCCTAGGGGCTCGGCGGTGCGATCCCCGCGGAATCGAGAGCGAGGCGCTTCGCGCCCTCAATATCGTAGTGGGCTCGGGAAACGATGCGCTGGGCGTAGAGGCCGCCCCCGGCCTGGATTTGCGTCACCGCATGCCAGCCCCCAAGGGCGTCGGCCGTGAGATCGCGAATGGCGTGGAAGAGCTTCATACGATACGCCCCATCCACCGCCTGCATGGTCCCCATGTACTTCCGCACCAGATGGCCGGTCTCTTCGTTTTCGAGATCGGCGGTGGCGGGCGTCGTCAAAATAGCGCCGCCGCCGATGTCGTGGAGATGCCGCACCATGAGGCTGTAGTTCGCGGCCCCGTGATACTTCCCAGCGTTGGTGAACAGCTCGTTGGGAAAGGCCTCGCCGTCGGCGGTCACGTGGCAGTGGCTGATGGCCGCTTCCAGGGACGCCCGCACCAAGGTGGCGTTAATGATCATCTCGGAGATCTTTTCCTTGATGTGCCCCACGCGATGCAGCCCGTTGGCCTCGGCAATGAGCTGGGCAAAGCCCACGAGGCGGTCATAGCCCGAGGCCATGCCGGCGAGACCCCCAAGCCGTTCCCATAGCCCGAGGGAATGGGCAAAGACCGCCGCGTGCTCGACCTGCCCATCCAAGAAAACGCGCTCATAGGGCACAAACACGTCGTCGAAGATCACAAAGCCTTCCGGCGTGTGGTGCTTACCGGAGAAGGGGAAATCCCGCGTATCTTCGTGGCGCGGGGCATAGGTGGTATTCACGATGCGCACCCCGGGCGCGTTCACCGGCACCATGGCCCCAATGGCGTAGGCTTCCTCGCCGGGCTTCATGGCTTTGGTGGGAATGGTCATGAGCTCATGGCCCATGGAGGCGGCGGAGATATGCAGCTTCGCCCCGCGCAGCACCACCCCCTGATCATTCCGCGACACCACGCGCACATAGGCATCGGGGTCATCCTGCTGACCCGGACGCCGGCTTCGGTCGCCCTTCGCATCGGTAATGCACTGGGTGATGCGGACGTCGTCTGCCTGAGCCTGCTTCACCCAGGCGCGGATGCGCGCTGCATACTCGGGCATGGCGTCGTTAATGCGGTCCGCTGCGGTCAGCAAGGTCATGATGGAGGCGTAGGTGACGTGGGTCAGGAGATCCACCGTCTCATGGAGCTCCACCTGCGCGCGCAGGGACTCGGCGTCCTTCGGCACTTCCATAAACGCGCCGATGGCCCCAGGCGTGGGGTCATAAAAGCGGTCGTAGCCCGCCGCCGCGGAATCGACCGTTTGCCCCAGCAGTGCGTGGGCGGTGACATCCTCCACCCGCTGCCCCTCAAAGTACGTTGCCCGGCCATCGCGCAGCGAGGCTCGGTACTGCTCACCGGTCATCATCGGCAGACGCTCCCCTTTCGTGCCTTGCAAGCCCCCTTGCAAGTGCCCCTTGAAGGGTCGGCCGAAGGGACTCATCTTTAGCCCTCTCGCCGCCTGCCCGAGCAGGCCGCCCAGCTAAGGACCGAGCCCATGCGCCAACCCCTCCCCTTCTTGATCCTAACGCTCCTCCTGGCCAGCTGCACCACCAGCCCCACGGGGCAGCAGCAGCTGCTCCTGTTCTCGGAGCAGGAGATGGCGAAGCTTGGGGACGAAAGTTTTGAGGAGATCAAGGCGCAGGAGAAGCTCCTGCCGGAGGGAGAGGTCACCGCCTATGTGCGCTGCGTTACCGCGCCGCTGACGGCCCAGGTAGGGGGCGACTGGGAGGTGCGGGTGTTCCAAAGCGACGACGTTAACGCCTTTGCCCTGCCCGGGCGCCACATCGGCATCTACACCGGGCTCCTTAGCGTCGCCCAGGACGCGGACGCCCTGGCGGCGGTTATCGGCCACGAAATTGCCCACGTGCTGGCCCGCCATGGCAATGCCCGGGTGAGCACGCAAATGGCCACTCAAACGGGCCTCGAGCTGCTCTCGGCGGTCAGCGGCATGCAGAGCCGCCCCGGGGGCGACGATCTTCTTGCGGCCCTGGGCCTGGGGGCTCAGGTGGGCATCCTTTTACCCTTCTCCCGCCAGCAGGAGAGCGAAGCGGACCTCCTGGGGCTGCGCCTCATGGCCGACGCAGGCTTTAACCCCAACGGCGCCCTTCGCCTGTGGGAAGCCATGGGCGCCCAGGAAGGGACCGCACAGCGCCCGCCGGAGCTCCTTTCCACCCACCCGGCGTCCACCACGCGCCTCGCCACCCTGCGCCAGGCCCTTCCGGGGGCCCTGGGTCGCTACGACCAGGCCCGGGCCGCGGGGCGAAGCCCCGCCTGTCGGCTGCTTTAGGTCAGCGAGGCCCGGAAGGGTCGCCCTGCGCCCTTAAGCTGGGGCACCCTTGGCCGATAGCCCTGGGGTAACCCCGGGGTCGGCCCAGGGAAGGGACGCTTTACTATGGTGGATAGCCCGCGCCTGCCCGTTGCGGCGACCCAACGCTCCCCCGCCGCCAACAAAGCGGCCCTCAGTGGCGCCCTTCCCGGGGCCGGGCAGCAACGGGTCGCCACCTTTCTATTCCAGGAAGGCAGCCAAGGCACCTTCGCCTTGGGCAGTCGGCGCTTTCAGGCCTCCCTTCAGGGCGCCCCCCCCCTTAAGCCCGGTGATCAGCTTCTGGTGGAGGGGGGCGGCGAAGGCAAACCCCTCCAGGTGCGGGAACTGCTCCGGAAGGAAGGCCAGAGCCTCAATCAGGCGGCCCTGGATCGGCTCTGGCGCGGGGCCGCGGGGCGCGATCAAAGCCCTCGCGGGGTGAATCAGCAGGCGTCCCAAAGTACCTTTGCCGATCCCCGCCTCCAGGGGCTGGCCCAGGGCCTCCGCGCCCTCAGCAGCCAACTTCCTGCCCTATCCCTAAACGCCCTTTCGGCGAACAGTCTGCAAGCGGCCCTCGAGGAAAGCGGCATTTTTTTCGAGAGCAAGCTCAAGGCCGGTCAGGCGCCGGCGCGAGATCAACGAGGCGTGCTCCTCAAGCTGCGGGGGGAGATTCAGGAAGCCCTCGCCCAGCGCCGGGAGGGCAGCCCCTCGTCTCCGCAAAGCCAGCCCCCCCGCACCGGCGCCGCCCACGGCCAAGCCACGCAAGTGCAGGCCAGCGCCGCCCAGCGCCTCGGCAGCGAACTGCAATCGCCTCAGCTAACCCCAGCGCCGAGGCAGGAGGGTCGAAGGAAGGTAGGAGAAGCGCCGGGAAAGGCCGAGGGTAAGGCCGCTTCCGGGGAGGCCCCGCTGCTGGAGCTCGAGCGCGCCCTCGCGGAAGACACGGCGAAGCTTCAACGCCTTGAACGGCAGCTTGACCAGGGCCTCGCCCGCCTGCGCCTGTTCCAGCATCACAGCTTGAGCCAGCCCCCGGACCAGCCCAGCTGGCTTCTCGAACTCCCCATCGCCTTCGCCAACAAGGAACAGCTTTGGCAGGTGCAAATTCGCCGCGAGGCGCCGCGGCGAGACCCGGTCGAGGGCGCAGCGCGATGGATGGCACGGCTGGCCGTGGAGCCGGGCACGGCCAACGCCATCGAGGGGCAGATCACCCTCGAAGGGCGGCACTTAAGTGGGCGCCTTTGGTGCACGGCGCCAGAAACGGAGGCCCGGCTCGGGGCCGCCCTTGGCGGCCTGCGCACCCACCTCGCGGAGCAGGGCTTTGTGGTGGACCAGTTTGGCGTACACCGGGGGCAGGCCCCCGCGCACCTGCGCGTGGCCACGGTGGCGCCAAAATCATGAAGGACCAGCACCCGGGCCAAAGCATCGCCGTAGCGTTGAAGTGGGAGGGGACGCGGGAGCGGGCGCCGGAGGTGCTCGCGAGCGGCCGCGCGGCCATTGCCGAGGAAATCCTCCGCCGCGCCGACGCCGCCGGCGTACCCCACTATCCAGACCCGGAGCTGGCTCCCTTGCTGGCCCTCGTGCCCCCCAGCCATGAGGTGCCCCCAGCCCTCTTCCGCGCCGTCGCCGAGGTGCTGGCCTTCACCTACTGGACCCTAGGCAAGCGCCCGGGGGATGGCCGCGCTGACGGTCCCTAAGTCCCCGCGGAGTGCTGCAGGGCCCCTGGGACTGTGGCACCCTAATCTTCGTTGCTTCGCCGGGGATTGCCCATGGCCGCACGGCGCCTGCCCTACGCCCTTGAACGAGCCCGAGCCCACGGGTGCTCGGCCGGCCTTCTTTTGGGTCTGCTGCTCGCGAGCCTCAGCGTCAACGCTGCTCCCCCTGCCCCGGCGGCGGATTATTACGCCCGGGCCGTGAGCGCTGCCCAGGGCGGCGCGACCCTTCAAGGTCGGCTCGCCCTCGAGCCCCTGCTCCATCGGCCCCGCCTTTCCCGGGAACAGCGCGCCTTTGCCTATTTCCTCCGAGGCCTTTTGTTCTACCGAGATCAACTGTTTGTCTCCGCGGCCCAGGATTATCAGCGCGCCCTCGAGTTCGACCCGAACCTTGCGCCAGCGCAGAACGCATTGGCCTGGCTGTCCCTGAAGGGGCTTGGGGTCGCCCCTAATCCCCGCCGGGCCCGCAGCCTCTACGCCCGGGCGGCGCGCCAGGGCCATGAAGAGGCGCTCTTTAACGGGGCCGTGCTTCGGGAACAGGGCCTCGGAGGGCCCGTGGATCTTGCCGGGGCCCTGGCCTTCTATCGCGAGGCCGCTTCCCAGGGCCATGAGCCGTCTCTGCTGCGCGCAGGCGAGCTCCTCGCCCAGGGGCAGGCGCCGGAAGGCCTGGCCGCGCCCATCGAAGCGCTCCTCACCACTGCTGCGGAAGCAGGCCTCGGGGAGGCTTCGGCGCTGCTCGCTACCCTCTGGGCACCCCGGGATAGGGATCAGGCCCGGGGCTGGCGCCTACGCGCCGCCACGGCGGGAGTTCCCCGAGCCCAGTTCGAACTCGCAGCAGAGCTTGAGGACGCCGGGAACGGATCGGATGCCCTGCAATGGCTCAAGGCTGCCGCCAAGGCGGGCCACGAGGGGGCTCAGCGCCGCCTGGCCTGGGCCCTGGAAAGCGGGCGCCTTGGACGCCGCGATCTGCCCGAAGCTCTGCGTTGGTACGCCCGGGCTGCGGCCAAGGACGACCCCTACGCGCAAACGGCGCTGGCGCGGCTGAAGTGGACCGGGCAGGGCCTGGCCCAAGATCAAACGGGGGCCCTCACGCTCCTACGGAAAGCCAGCGCGGCAGGCTACCAGGACGCCCAGCGCGCCCTAGCCTGGCACCTGGCCACCGCCGCGAATCCCGAGCTTCGCGATGGCGCCTACGCCCGGGCCCTCGCGGAACCCCTCGCCCAGGCGGCACCCACGGCCTCCCACCTGGCCGTGCTGGCCGCGGCCCACGCCGCTAGCGGGGATTTTGCGGAAGCCCTGCGCTGGCAGAGGCGCGCCCTGGCCTCGGCCGCCGACCCCCAACCGCTTCAGCGGGCCCTCCTGGCCTACGAACGCAAGGAACTACTTCTTGAATAAACCAACGGATGAAGCGGACCACGCCCACCAGGGCACGCTGGTTTGGGATGGCTGGCTACGCCTCTTTCACTGGACCCTCGCCGCCGCCGTGGGGGTCTGCGTCTACACGGGCCTCTTCGGCGGCTTCGAGGCCATGGACTGGCATCAGTGGGGTGGCTTCACCGTGCTGGCCCTCGTGCTCTTCCGCCTCCTGTGGGGCATGGCCGGCCCCGCCACGGCGCGTTTCAGCGATTTTCTCCGGGGGCCGGGGACGGTGCTGGCCTATCTTCGGGCGTTAGGCCCGGGCCAAGCGCCCCAGCGCCGGGGGCACAATCCCCTCGGCGGCTGGGCCGTGGTGCTGATCCTTCTGGTGGTGGGGCTCCAGGGGGTAACAGGGCTCTTCACCACGGACGATCTCTTCGTGGAGGGACCCCTTTACGACCTCGCCAGCGACGGCTGGGCACGGCTCGCAAACCAAATCCATGGGCTGGGCCCCTGGACCGTGGGCGGCGTGGTGGGCCTCCATCTGCTGGCCCTGGCGGTGCATCGCGGAGTCTTCAAGGAGCGCCTGCTCGGCGCCATGGTGAGCGGCCGGCGACCGGAACACACGGGGGAGGATGTGCAGCGCCGCCCCCTCCTGGGGGGCGGGCTGATGGTGCTGGCGGCGGGAGTGGTGTGGGCTGTGCTGACCTACCTACCCTAGGCCCCCAGGGCGGGGGGCTTACTTCGCGCGGAAGCTGTCGTGGCAGCCCTTGCAGGCACCCCCGAGGGTTTTAAAAGCGCCCATGAAGGCGGCCTGATCGCCGCTATCGGCCACGGCGCCGAGGGCCGCGGCGGCTTCCAGGAAGTTCTGCCGACGCTCGGCGAAGGTGTCCGGATCGCTCCAGATTTCCGCCTTGGCATGGCCCCCTTCGATGTAGGAGTCGGCGGGGAAAATATGCTGGGTGACCGGCGCCAGGGCCGCAATGCCCTTCGCGTGGAGGGCGAGATCCTGCTGATGGGGTACTTCTCCCTTGATGATGCCCACCATCGCGCTCATGTGGCCGCCGATGGCTTCAAAAATCGCTTCCCGGTATTCCGCCGCGCCTTCGTCTGCGGCCTGGGCGCCGCTGGCCAGAAGGGCCGCCGACAGGATGGCCGCGCGAAGGGGCCGAGCTTGAAAAAATGCCATGGTGCATCTCCTGAAAATGCTGGGGGATAAGGCGTTTCCGTGCGCCCTCAGTGTGCCCAGCGCGAGGGAGAACGCAAGCCCCGATTGCGAGGGCCGCGGGGGCGGGGTAACGTCTTCTTTTTATCCAAGGACTGCGCGCCATGTCGGAAGGGACCCCTCCCGCCGCCCCCCCCGATGCCGAGGAAAGCGCCAGCGCCGATGCGCTGGGCAACTTCGAACACACCTTAGATGCCCTCGAGGCCCTGGTGGAGCAGCTGGAAAGCGGCGATCTTTCCCTCGAGGCCGCCCTCGGCGCCTTCGAGCAGGGCATTGCCCTAACGCGCCAGTGCCAGAAGGTGCTTTCCGTGGCAGAGCAGAGGGTCCGCGTCCTTCTGGAGGAAGACGGCGCCCTGCGCACCGAACCCCTCAGCCCTAGCGACGCCCCTTGAGCCCGGAACCCTTCGACGCCTGGCTGGCGGCGCAGCGCCCGGCCATCGACGGCGCCCTCACGGCCGTTCTGGCCCGGGCCGGGGCGGCCACGGAAAATTTGGGGAACGCGCTGACGCACGCCGTTTTGCTGGGGGGCAAGCGCCTTCGCCCTGCCCTAGCCCTTGCGGCCCAGGAGGCCCTCGCCCCTAAGGCCGCACCGGAGCCGGCGCTCATGGCCGGGGTGGCCGTGGAGCTAATCCACGCCTATTCCCTCGTCCACGACGACCTACCGGCCATGGACGACGACGCCCTCCGCCGAGGTCAGCCCACGGTGCACGTGGCCTTCGGGGAGGCCACGGCAATCCTCGCCGGCGACGGTCTCCTTACGCTCGCCTTTGAACATCTGGCCAGCGCACCGGAGCTGGCGCCCCTTCCCCCCGCCCAGCGGCTACAAATGCTGCGCACCCTAGGGCGCGCCGCCGGCGTTGCGGGCATGGTCGGGGGCCAAGCGCTCGACATGGCCAGCACGGGGGAGCGCATCACGGAAGACGCCCTCAGCGCCCTCCACCAGGGGAAAACTGGCGCCCTCATTCGCGCCGCCCTCACCCTGGGCGCCCTCACCACCGGGGAGGCCGCCCCGGCCCACTTCGAAGCCCTCGAGGCCTACGGCGAGGCGCTTGGGCTCCTGTTCCAGGTGACGGACGATCTTCTTGATGCCACGGGGGATACGGTCACCCTGGGGAAGACCGCGGGGGCTGATGCCGCCCTGGGGAAGGCCACCTACGTGTCGATCCTGGGCCTTGCGGGCGCCGAGGCTCGCGCCGACGGCCTTCTTGAAGCGGGTCTTGAGGCCCTTTCCCCCCTGCCCCAGGGCGACCGCTTAGCCGCTGCCCTGCACTGGGTTCGGAATCGCCGCTTTTAATGGGACGGCCGGGAAAGTGTCAGGTAAAGTAAACAGTCAAATTCGTCCGCAGAACACTGCGGCACCGGTCTAAGGCACGGCATGATTGAAGCCATTCCCAGCGAGCGGCCCCTTACCCCGCTTCTCGATCGCATCGACGGCCCGGAAGCGCTGCGCCGCCTGCGCCCGGAACAGCTCCCGGAGCTGGCCGAAGAGCTTCGCCACTTCCTGGCCTGGAGCGTTAGCCAAAGCGGCGGCCACTTCGGCGCTGGCCTTGGGGTGGTAGAACTCACCCTGGCCTTGCATTACAGCTTTAACACCCCGGAGGATCGCATCGTCTGGGACGTAGGCCATCAAGCCTATCCGCATAAGATCCTCACTGGTCGACGGGAGGCCATGCCAAGTATCCGCCAATACGGCGGCCTGGCCCCCTTCCCCCAGCGGGACGAATCCCCCTTCGATACCTTCGGCGTGGGCCATTCGAGCACCTCCATCAGCGCTGCCCTAGGCATGGCCCTAGCCTCGGCCCGGTCCGGCTCGGACCGCCGAGCCATCGCGGTCATCGGTGACGGCGCCATGACCGCCGGCCTTGCCTTCGAAGCTTTGAACCACGCCGGAGAGGTGGACGAAGACCTCCTGGTGATTCTGAACGACAACGCCATGTCCATTTCGGAAAACGTGGGCGGCCTGTCGCGCTACTTCGCCCGCATCTTCGCCAGCCGGCTCTACGCCTCCGTGCGCGAGGGCAGCAAGCGGGTCCTGAAGCGCATTCCCGGGGCCAGCGGCGTGGCCCGCCGCGCCGAGGAGCACATGAAGGGCATGGTGGTGCCGGGCACGCTCTTCGAGGAGCTCGGCTTTAACTACATCGGCCCGGTAGACGGGCACAACTTAGAAGAGCTGCTCTCGGCCTTCCGTACGCTGAAGCACCTCCGGGGGCCCCAGTTCCTCCACGTCATTACGCAGAAGGGGAAGGGCTTTAAGCCGGCGGAGCAGGATCCCCACGGCATGCATTCCCTCGCCAAGGTGAAGCCCAAGGGCAGCCCCCCCGCTAGCAACGGGCCGAAGTACGCCAACGTCTTCGGGCAGTGGCTGGTGGCTATGGCCGAGCAAGATCCCAAGCTCATAGGCATCACCCCGGCGATGTCCGAAGGCTCCGATCTCATTGCCTTCTCCAAGCGCTTCCCAGAGCGCTACTTCGACGTGGGCATCGCCGAGCAACACGCCGTGGCCCTGGCCGCGGGGCTGGCCTGCGAGGGGGCGAAGCCCGTGGTGGCGATCTACTCCACCTTCCTCCAGCGAGCCTACGATCAGCTCATTCACGACGTGGCCATTCAGGGCCTCGACGTGCTCTTTGCCCTGGATCGGGCAGGGCTCGTGGAAGACGGGCCCACCCACGCGGGCATCTTCGATTTGAGCTTCCTGCGCTGCATCCCCGATCTCGTGATCATGGTGCCGGCAGACGAAAATGAAACCCGAGCCATGCTCACCACGGGCTACCAGCATCCCGGGCCCGCCGCGGTGCGCTATCCCCGGGGGACGGGGCCGGGCACGCCCATCGACGAGGCCCTCTCGGCCCTGCCCATCGGCAAGGCGGAGGTGCTACGGGAAGGCTCCCGGGTGGCGCTCCTGGCCTTCGGCCCGCTTGTGCAGCCGGCCCTGGCCGCAGGGGAAGTCCTGGATGCCACGGTGGTGAATATGCGCTTTGTGAAGCCGTTGGATGAGGCCTGCATCGCCGAGCTGGCCAAGCAGCACGAACTGCTGGTCACCTTGGAAGAGAACGTTATTGCCGGAGGCGCGGGCTCCGCCGTGCTGGAGTATCTCGGCACGCTAGGCAAGGCGCCGCCCTGCCTCACCCTGGGCCTCCCCGATCGCTGGCTCCCCCATGGCAGCCCGGAAACGGTGCTCACGGAGCTGGGGCTAGACCGGGACGGCATCGTTAAAACCGTAGAAGCGCGGCTAGGCGCCCTCTAGGGCTGGGAAAAGTGGTCCCAGCCCGCCTGACCCAGCGCCGGTAAGCCGCGAAGCCCGGCCTCGGCCTCGCAGACGCCGATCTCCTGAATCGCGACGCCCCCCAACACTGCCAGAGCGGTGAGCTTCTCCGCCGAGGCTTCCCCCGGGGGCAAGGTGAAAAGCAGCTCGTAGTCATCGCCGCCGGTGAGCGCGGCCTCGAAGGTACCCACCCGGGGCACCGCTTCGGGATCCACCCGCATCCCGACCCCGGAGGCCTCCGCGAGATGGCCCAGCTCGGCCGCCAAGCCATCGGAGATATCAATGCACGCCGTGGCCTTACCGCGGAGGGCAAGGCCCAGGGCGACCCGGGGCTCGGGCGTCAGATAGGGCGCCAGCGCAGCGGGAACGGCCGCTAGCGTCAGCTCCGCGGGCACCAGCCCTGAGGCGCCGAGCGCCTGCCGCCCGGCGAGGCCCGCCCCCAGGGTGCCGCTCACAAAGATTCGATCCCCCACCTTGGCCCCGCTTCTGAGCAGCGCCTGGGCCGGGGGTACCCAGCCGGTGACGGTCACGGACACCTGCAGGGGGCCTCGCGCGAGGTTGCCCCCCACAAGGGTCGCGCTCGGGGCATGGGCCGCCAGGCAGGCGAGCACCCCATCGCAAAAGCCATCGATCCAGGCGGAGGTGAGGTCCGGGGCCGTGAGGGCAATCAGCAGCGGTCCGGGCTCCGCGCCCATGGCCGCCAGATCGGACAGGTTCACCGCAAGGGCCCGCCAGGCCAGCAGGGCTGGGGCAAGATCGGCAGGAAAGTGGCGGTCGGCCACGAGCGTATCGGT
>Ga0181588_10004692_pt1 | contig 11185 bp, 8 predicted proteins | sample 071ome_26_FD_148607 | JGI IMG/M metagenome (GOLD analysis project Ga0181588, IMG submission 148607) | Coastal salt marsh microbial communities from the Groves Creek Marsh, Skidaway Island, Georgia - 071409BT metaG (spades assembly) | ecosystem: Environmental > Aquatic > Marine > Intertidal zone...
CTTCGCATTGGGCGGCATCCTGTTCTCGATTCTCACGTTGAAAGCCCCGGTGACGGCCTCAAGCATGGACGAACTTCTGCGGAAGATCGAAGCGGGCTTCATTGTTCCGCCAACGTTCTACAACCGCACCATTGGGGCCCGCTTGTTCGGTGGAGTTTCTGACTGGGGGCGTCGCGGGCGCGTTGGCATCGAGCCTCATGTCCGCGTGAAGCTGGCGCATTGTCCCGGGGGCGTCATTCCGGAAGCGCTGTCGGACGTGGCCATGAAAGCGTTGGCCCGCAAGCCTGAAGACCGTTATTGGAACGTGACGGAACTGCAGGAAGATGTCGCGGCGTACCAGGCCGGCGTGGCCGGCGCGTTGTGGCGTCATCGTTGGTTGGTCGGCAGCCTGCTTTTCCTCATTGCGGTGTTGATGGGCTTTCTGCTGAATGAACTGATGGGCTGAGGGATTGTGGTTCCTCAATGTTCTCAGTGGAATGGAGGTCTGGCGTTCTGTGGCCAAGGGCATTCCACTGAAAGCGTTGAAGAATCGGAATTGTGATGTGTTCCAGGAGGCGGAGGCAGCCACACTTCAACCGGGGCGCAAGCGCAACGCTGACAGTCCGATGATTGACATCGGTCGAGAGGAGGGGTGAAGGTCTGGATGTCCCTGCTTTCAGTTGCGTTCGCATCAGAGTCATGAAGCATCTCATCTCAAGACGGAAATCCATTGCAACGGCGGGCGCGGCGGCGACCGCTGCGTCGTGTTTCGGGGCGTTGTCCACAAGGGGGGACGAACGCCGGCGTCGCGTGGCGTTTGTCGATCACGACCCCAACGGCTATCACGGCCGGGTTTTTTACAAGGCCTTGAGCGAGGATCTGAAGGGGCGGGGGTTCACCTTCGCGGGATGCCACGCCCTGCAGGAGACGAAGGGACGGGAATGGGCGAGGAAGAATGGCGAGCGTTATTTTTCCGAGTTGGAGGAGCTGAACGAAGCGGCCGACTGTTTCATGATCCTGGCGCCCTCCAATCCGGAGGTTCACCTGGACCTGTGCCGGAGGGTTTTCCCATTCCGTAAACCGACCTACGTGGACAAGACTTTTGCGCCGGATGTGGCGACGGCGAGGGAGATCTTTGCCCTGGCGGACCGGCTCGGGACTCCGGTGCAGACGACGTCGGCGCTGCGCTACACCAATGTGCAGGCGCAGGTCGCGAAGATCGGCCGGGAGAATCTCCGGCACATGACCGCCTGGGTTGCGGGCAGCAATTTCGATGAGTATGTGATCCATCCGGTGGAGCTCATCGTCAGTTGCCTGGGGCCGGAAGCGACCCGCTTGATGCGGCGCGGAGGGGAGCCGGAATCCCAGCTCCTGATTGATTTCAGCGATGGCCGCACGGGAACGGTGAATGTCTTCAACAAGACCCGGACCAAGTATTCCGCTTCGGTCACGACGCGCAAGGCGACCGAGTATTTCGAGGTGGATCTGAAGCGCATCTTCATCGACAACCTCGCTGCGATCCTGGACTTTTTTGAATCGGGGAACCCGAATGTGGATCGCCGGGAAACGATGGCCATCATGAAGATCCTGGAGGCGGCGAGGAATCCCGCGGCATTGAAGGGGTTTGTGTCATTGGGGTGAGGTGATGAAACGGCTTACGCTCATCCGTCATGCCAAGTCGAGCTGGGCCAATCCGGGGCTGAGCGACTTCGATCGCGAACTCAATGAACGCGGTCGTCGCGCCGCTCCCGAGATGGGGCGCCGATTGAAAGCCCGGGGCTTCGCGCCCGATGCACTCGTTTCCAGTCCGGCCAAGCGGGCCTTGACGACGGCCCGGATCATCGCCGGCGAACTCGGGTTTGATGAGGGGCTGATCGATACGGACGAGCGGATCTACGAGGCGTCGGTCGAGGACCTGGCCAAAGTGACGATGGACTTGGATGATGACCTGGAGCACGTCGTTCTGGTGGGGCACAATCCGGGATTCACCAGCTTCGCGAACTGGTTGGCCAACTGCATGATCGACAACATCCCGACCTGCGGCGTGGTGGATATGGATTTCGAGGTCGCGTCCTGGGCGAAACTGGAGGAGGACAGCGGTTGCATGCTGGACTTCGATTATCCCAAGAAGCGGTAGATCATGTATGTTCCTGCAAGTTTCCGGGAGGAGGATCGTGCAGAGCTGACTGCATTCATGCGTCAGCATGCGTTTGCGACGGTCGTTTCCGATGCTGGCGAAAGCGGTGGGTTGACCGCATCGCACCTGCCCTTGTTGGTCGAGAAAGAGAAGGACGGTGGTTTGATTCTGGCCGGGCACATGGCGCGGGCCAATCCGCAGTGGCGGGGTCTTGATGCGGGATCAGAGGTTCTGGTCATCTTCCAAGGTCCGCACGGCTACATTTCGCCGTCCTGGTATGAAACCGAGCAGGCCGTGCCGACCTGGAATTATACCGCAGTGCACGCGTATGGCGTTCCGTGTGTGATCGAAGCGGCTGATCGTTTGAGAACGATCGTGGACGCCGCAGTGGAGAAGAACGAGCGAGCTTTTGAGATGCCTTGGAAGGGCGACGAGTTGGCGCCGGAATTTCGGGAGAAACTCTTGCAGGCGATCGTGGGGTTCGAAATCCGCGTTTCCCGAATCGAAGGGAAGTTCAAGTTGGGACAGAACCGGCCGGCCGAAGATGTGGAGGGCGCCTGCCAGGCCTTGGAGGCGACGGGTTCTCAGGCGGATGCGGAGTTGGCGCGGTTGATGCGGGGGGCAGTCGCCAGTGGTCGGTGATCAGTATTCAGCAGGTTGGAGCCGATGTGGCGGCGACGAGGGGGAAACAATGGCAAATGGCAGACGGCAAACCGCTGAAATCTGATTCCTGATTACTTCTCCCCCTTCTTCTCCTCCCGCTCCATTTTCTTCAATTCGCGGGCGGCCTGCTTCTCGAGTTGTTTCTCGATTTTGTCGTAATTGTCGCGTTCCTCCTTGCGAAGGTCGAGTTCGGCCTGTTTGACGCCGAGCAGTTTGTCGCGTTCTTCCGAGGCGGTGAGGGCCGCGAGTTCCGGGGTCTCAAGAACGGTGGGTCGGATCAGGACAATGAGCTCGACGCGCTGATTCGAATTGGACTTGCTGCGGAACAGTCCGCCCAACAAGGGGATGTCCTTGAGCCAGGGGACGCCGGACTGGCTCGTGGAGCGCTGGGAGCTGATGAACCCCCCGATGATCACGGTGTCGCCGTCCTTGACCGCGACCTTGGTGGAGGCGTTGCGTTCGGTGGTGGTGGGGACTTCGTTGCCGTCGATGGTCGTGGGCACGCCCAACTGCGCGATTTCCTGGATGATGTCCATGACGACGAGGCCGTCGGGGTTGATCAAGGGCAGGACATCGAGCCGGATGCCGACCTGTTCGTTCTGGAACTGGGAGCGGCCGCCGCCGGTGATGTCGGTGAAGGTGCCGGTCACGAACGGAACCGTGTCGCCGACGAAGAGGCTGGCTTCGACGGCGTGGGAAGTCTGGATGCGCGGACGGGACAAGACGTTGATGCGGCCGTCATTGGCGATGGCCTGCACGGCCACTTCGATATTCTCCGGAAACAGCCCGAAATAGGTAAAGCCGTCGCCGAGGCTGCCCGGGAAATTGGTTACGGAGGAGGAGCCGAAGAGGCCGCCGAGGTTGTTGACGCCGCCGAGGCCGACCGCGTCGCCGAAGTTGCGCGCGCCTTGGGCGGTGGAAACGCCGATATTCCTCGAGTCATTGAGTGAAACCTCCATGATGATGGCTTCGATCAGCACCTGGGGTTGAACCTTGTCGAGTTTTTCCACGATGCTCTTGACCATCTCGCGTTCTTCCTCTGTGCCGAAGACGAGCAGGGCGTTGGTGCGTTCGTCGGGGAGGATGATGGCGTCGCCGAGGATTTCGCCGTCGCTGCCGAGGCCGCCGGAGCTGCTGGAGCCGCCGGCCGCGGAGCGGGCGATCTGTTGGAGTCGGCTTTGGAAGCTGCTGGCGCCGGAGCTTCGGGAGCTTGTGCTTTGGGGGCGGACGCTGGACGAGGTTCGGCTGCCGGTTCGGCTGTTGGCGCCTCCCAGGGTAGAGGAGGTGCGGGAGCGGGAAGAGGAGCTTCCGAGGCGTGAAGAACCGCTGGTGGTGGTTCGCACGCCGCCGCCGCCGCCGGAGAGCCCGCCCAGGACGGAGGAAATGTCGGTGGCGAGGGCGAATTTGATGGGGATGACCTCAAGATCGACCTTGCGGGGGATGACGACGTCGACCTTTTCGATGATCTCAAGCATGCGCTTCACGTTGGCGGCGAAGTCGCGGATCACCAGCACGTTGCTGCTGTCGAGCGGCACGATGCCGCCCTGATTCTTGGCGAAGGGTTCGATGGCGGCCACCATCTCGCTGGGGACGGAGTGTTTCAGCGTGATGATCTGGGTGATGGGTTGATCGGCCCATGGCAGTTCCTCGCCGGTCTCGGTGTTGATCTGGTTGGGGGTGGCGCTGACCTCCGCGATGGGCACCACCTTGATGAATTTCTCGCCGAAAGGGATCATGGCGATGCCGTTCATGGCCAGAACGGTGTCGAGAGCCTGGATGGCCTCGTCCTGGGTCAGTTTGGTCTTGGTTTGGATGGTGATCGTCGCTTCGGGCAGGCCGGTTGAGCGGAGGATCGTCCGGTTGACGAGGTCCGAGTAGAAGTCCAGGAGTTGAACGAGTTCGATGTTGGGGAAATCGATGAAGCCGGGCTCGAAGACTTGTTCCTCGGTTGATCCGGGCGCGGCGGAGCCCGAGGGGGTCGTGGGAGCGGCGGGAAGCGCGGGAGCGGGCGGCGCGTTGGTCGGTTGATTGGCGGCGCCCGGGTTTACGGGCTGGGCCACGTTGCGGGCGGTTCCCGGAGCGGGTGGCGCGCCCGCCGGGCGACGCGTCGGTCCGGGCGCCGGCGGCGTGCGGGTAGCGGTGGGCGCCGGCGGCGTTGTGGCGCCTCTGACGGGGCGGGTGGCTGAGGGTTTGGGAAGCGACTTCGGTTTGACCGGCAGCGCATTGGTCAGGTGAGCCGGCGGTTCCTGGCCGCGATCACGGTAGGCCTGGATCAGTTTCTCGCGAATCAGGCGCTGTTGTTCCTCGGTGGGGCGGGTTGCTTTGGGCGCGGGGGGCGCCTGGGCGAAGGCCAGCGTCAGCCCGGCGGACAATGCCGCACCGGCGAGCAGGAGTTTCACGATATTGAGATTCTTCATGGCGGGTCAGTTCTTCCGATCCGGCGCCTGGGCGAGCGGCGCGGCCTGGACGGAGTTTTCGTCGGTGGGCTGAAGATGGATGCCGTTGAGTCGCAGGGCGGTTTCAATGGCCCATACTGCCTCGTTGGCGGCCAGGGGGGTGTGGTTCCGCAGACTGATTGAGACATCCTCCAGATGCGCTTCGGAGCTGATCTTGAGGGAGGCGAGTTCTTGGTAGCGTTGAAAGGCCTGGCTTGCCGGAGCGTTCGCGAACGTGATTGCCCCGGCCTTCAGTTGATCGGCATCCGGATCGGGATCGGGCGGCTGCGTCAGCGCGTCGGTGTCGTAGTCGAGGGGGGTGATGGCGGTAAACTTGTCGCCAAGGAAGGTGGATTTGAGTCCGTTGAGCGCGAGCGTCATGTCGAGCGCGTAGACGGCCTCCCAGCGATTCATGTCGGTCTGGGTGGTCAGGGCAATCGGGCCGGCCTGCAGCGCGGTGGGTTTCAGGATAGTTCGGCCGGTGAGTTCGGCGTAGAAGTCGAGGAACGCGTTCAGGTCGATTCCGGGAAACTGGATGCTCCCGGTCTGGTACAATCCGGAATCCGAAGTCTTTTTCGACGTGTCGCTGGCGGACTCGATGATCTGCGCATAGTTCGGGAGGGCGGGGATGCGCGCTCCCTTCCTCTTGGCGATGGCGAAGCGTTTGCCGTTTTTGATGAGTTCGATCCCTTGTTCCGTGAATGCCTCGATCAGGCGGTCGGCGGCCGTGGGCGTGTCGACATTCTGCTCCCGGAAGGTGAAGGCGACGTTGCCGAGGTTGGAGTCCCGCAGCACGGTGCGGGTCGTGATCCGCTGATAGATCTCGGTGATGTCGTCGATGCTTGCTTCCTGGAGCCAGATGACGCCTCGGGGGCTGGCGGTTGCGGGATCGGGCGGGGAGTCCATCTGCATCTCGTGGCGTCGTCCGCGATGCTTGATGACAACGGATCCTGTCGCTGGGTCGAGGGATGCGAGTTGCAGGTCTCCTTTGCTTTCCCTGAAGCGCAGCATGTGCGTTTTGCCGGCATTGTCCGTGTCCGCGAACATGGCGTGCCGGGCGCCGGCGACCGTGAGGATGGCCCGCAGTTCGAAGCGGTCCGTTTCCGCGGCGCGGGATTCGGCCTGGGGAAGCAGGAGCGCGATGCAGACCAGGGCGGATAAGAGCAGTTCGCGAAGCGTGATTCTGCGGACCGCGGGTCTGTGACCCGCAGCGACTTCTGAATTCGAGGCGGTTTGGGATCTGGTCGAGGCGACGTGCGGTCCCAGGTCGAAGCGGGTCGCAGACCCGCGGTCCGGGGATTGCGGCGGGACGCCGCAGGAACCCGCAGCCGGGACGGCCGCGCTACGGGAGCGGTTCATGGAGTGGTTCCGAAGCATCATTCGGCGGCGTTGAAGCCGGTGGTTTTCTTCTTTTTCTCCGCAGCCCGATAGCTGGCGACGAGGGACATTCGGCCGGCGAGGCCGCTCAGATCGCGATTGGGCTGGACGCGGAAATCGCGCACGCGGATGAGCGATTCGTCTTCGCTGACCGCGACCAGGAAGTTGACGAGGTTGGTGTCCCGGGTGTTGACGAACTGGATGGGGAGGGTGATTTCGACGAAGAGGCCGTTGGTTCCGAGCGGACTCTCGGTCTGGGGCTCATAGCGGTTGACGTTGACCTCGTGTTCCGCGGTCAGGCCTTGAATGGTTCGGAGCAGGTGAACGGATTCGTGATCGGCCATCAAGTTGGAGGCTCCGGAACTGGAGAGCTTCTGGCTGGTGAGGTTGAGTTCGCCGGCGGTGGTCTCGTATTCCTCCAGCAATGTCCGCGAAGCCTCCAGCTCGGCCACGGATTGCCTCCAATCATTGCGATGCGGCCAGACGAACCAGAAATTGAGCACCACGAAGGTGACGATCGCGACCAGGACGATGAGTCGGCGTTCGCCGGGGCGCAGGTTCAGGTTGTCGAACAGCGTCTTCATTGGTTCAGGGTGGCGGTGAAGTTCCACTGGATCTGGCCGTTCTGAACCATGGTGATCGACGCGGGGCCGACCTCTTCGAACATGGGTTGGCCGTCGGGCGCGTAGTTGCTCAGATCCTCGTTGAAGTCGGTGACCCTCCCGCTCTGGCGGTTGCGTGCGGTGCCGACGAGGCGGAGTCGTTCGCCGCGCGCAAACTCAAGGGCGGTCAGGGTGAGGTCGCCGGGCAGGGTTTCGGAGACGGCTTTCCAGGCATCGAGGGTGGCGTAGCGGAGGTTGACCTGTTTCTCACGGATCTCGATCTGGGTCCGCATTTCCTTGACCTTGTCGTAGTCTCCGGTGAGCGCGGCGATCCGTTGCTGGACCTCGTTTTTCTGGATTCCGAGGTATTGCAACCAGCCGAAATAGCAGCCGACGCCGATCATATAGATGACGATCAGGGCTCCCACGGCGCGCATCCAGATGCGGTCGGTCAACTCCTGGCGATAGCGCACCGCCCGTTCGGCGGGGAGCAGGTTGGCGGTGGCGTCGCCGTTGGCGACGCGTCGGGCGTTGAGGGAGGCGAGATCTTCGTGTGTCGGCGGCCGGGAGCGTTCCACTTCGGTTCCGCAAACCTCCGAGAGCAAGGGGCGCCAGGTATCGGCGAGTTCGTCGCCGCAGACGAGATGGATGTTTGGATCGCTGGTCAGCCAGCCTTCGACTTCGCCCGCCCAGGCGACCTTGGTCAGTTCGGAAAGGATCTCCTTCTTCCAACGGGACGGTTCGGTCAGGTTGACAAGGCTGATGGTCTGGAGCGACTTGTGATACCACCAGGCGGCGATGCAGAAGGCGCGGTCACGGGTGACGAAGGGGAAGACCCAGACTCCGTCGGAGGTGATCGGCATGGTCAGCAGGTGGTGCAGGAATGGGATGTCAAGCCGGTCGGGTTGATAGCCTTCGGCCTCGAGTTCTCCGAGTTGCTTCTCCAAGGCTGAGCGGGAGGCGATCACGACGATGGCCGTGCGCAGCTCGTCGAGCATTTTGGGGTTGTGCGGCGTTTTCTCGAAGCCCCAGACGATCTGGGTCATGGGCAACGGCGAGATGCGCTCGATCTGGAATTCGATCATCGTGCGCAGTTCCTCGTTGTTGTCGGTCTTGGGAACCTTGACGGCGGCCAGGAAGATCTGGTCGGCCGGGAGCCAGGCAATGTTGACCGACTTGTGCCAAAGCGAGCGCCAGCCCTTGGTGATGTGCTTGCCGGGAAGGGGGTCCGCAGGAAGCCCGGAGAATTCGCCGGCTTTCCTGACCTGGCCACCGCCGGCGGAGAAGCGCCAAAGCCGGCGGGAATCCCAGTCGCGCTCGAGAACGTTGCAGCTGTCGATGCCGGCCATGGTCAGTCGCGGGAGAGGAACATGGTGTTCTCCTCCTCGTTGAAATTGCCCTGGTGTTCCTCGGTCTGGGTGACGCGCAGGACCTCCTCGATCGTGGTGATGCCCGCCTTCACCTTTTCCCATCCGTCGGTGCGCAGGGTGCGCATGCCTCCCGCGATGGCGGTCTTGGAAATGGTGGTGGCCGGCGCGCGATCCAGAATCAGCGGGCGAATGGATTCGTCGACGACCAGCAACTCGTAGATCCCGAGTCGTCCCTGGTAGCCGAGTTGGTGGCATTCGTCACAGCCTACGCCGTGATAGACCTTGGCCGTGTCGATGTCCTCTGCGGGGAAGCCGATCTTCTGGAGGAAGCTTTTTTCGACCTTCTGTTCTTCCCGGCAGTGTTTGCAGATCGTGCGCACGAGGCGTTGGGCGAGCACCGCCTCGACCGAGGTGGCGACGAGAAAGGGTTCGATGCCCATGTCGATCAAGCGGGTGAAGGCGCTGGGCGCGTCGTTGGTGTGCAGGGTGGAGAAGACAAGGTGTCCGGTGAGCGAGGCGCGGATGGCAATCTCGGCGGTTTCGAGGTCGCGGCACTCACCGATCATCACCACATTGGGGTCCTGCCGCAGGATGTGGCGCAGGCCCTTGGCGAAGGTCAGGCCGATATCGGAGCGCACGGCGATCTGGTTGATGCCCTTGAGTTCGTATTCGACGGGTTCCTCGATCGTGATGATGCGCTTGGTGACCGAGTTGATGGTGCTGAGGAAGGCGTAGAGGGAGGTGGACTTGCCGGCGCCGGTGGGGCCGGTGACGAGAATGATGCCGTGCGGCTTGACGATGAGTTCGCGCAAGGCGTCCTCCTCGCGCCGGGAGAAGCCCAGTTTTTCCAGACCGAGAAAGATGTTGCCGCGCGTCAGCAGTCGCAGCGAGACGCTTTCGCCATAGACCGTCGGCACGGTTGAGACACGAATGTCGATTTCCTGACCCTTGATGCGAACGTTGATGCGGCCGTCCTGGGGGAGGCGCTTCTCGGCGATGTCCATACCGGACATGACCTTGATGCGGGAAATGATCGAATCCTGGAAGTTCTTCAACTGGGGCGGCATCGGCGTCTGGTGGAGAATGCCGTCGATGCGGTTGCGAATGCGGAGTTCGTCCTCGGCGGGCTCGAAGTGGATATCCGTCGCGCGTTCCTTGTGGGCTTCCCAGATGATCTGGTTGACGAAGCGGATGACGCTGGCTTCGGAGTCGTCCTCGTCGATGTCCTTGTCGTTGTCGAATTCGAGGTCGATGGGGTCGTCATCCTGTTGGAGGGCGTCCAGGGTTTCCGCGCCGAGGCCGTAATATTTCTTGAGGGCCTTCTCGATTTCCTCGGTGGGGGCGAGGGCGAAGCGGACGGGGGCCTTGGCGTTGAACTGGATGGAATTCATCATGGCCGAGTCAAAGGGGTGGGCCACCGCCACTTCCAAGGTCCCATCTTCGAAGGAGGTCGGCATCACCTTGTATTGGAAGGCCACCTTGGTGGAGATCCGCTCCCGCGCTTCGGGCGGAATTTCCATGGTCGGCAAGTCCAGCAACGGCCAGCCCAGAGCGGCGGAGAGTCGCTCCAGAAGTTGGTCCTCTCCGAGACCCGTTTCCCGGCCGAGAAAGTCGAAAAGCGTCTCATCCGAGCCGTCATCGCGGGCAATGCGCCAGGCGCTGACCCAGCTGGAAAACTGGTCGGCCTTGGCCAGTTCTGACCGGGCTATGGTGTTTTTGAGCGAAATCAGCGCCATTTGACGACAGAAAGATTCGAATTTGGAACACGGGAAGCTAGAGAAAGTTGCGGTACGGGTCAAAGGAATCGTGAGGCGGTTTTCCAGGCTCGTGATTCGTGCGGGAGGCGAGGGCGACGATTCGGAGACACGAAAAAACGCCCCGGCGAACACCGGGGCGTTTCTTGCGAGCGGAAGGTGGGTCGATCTGCTTACGAGCAGCCGAGGCTCTCGCCGCAATTGAGGCACTTGTAGCAGGCTCCATTGCGGACGACCACGTTGCCGCAGTTGGGGCAGGTGGGAGCGTCCTGTTGGAAGTGGGCCACGGTGGCGCTCAGGTTGGAGACCGCGCTGACGGCGGTTTCTCCCGAGCTTTGCTCGGCGGCCGACTTGGCGATGAACTCGGTGTCGTCGGCGATCGGCAGTTCGGCGATCGGTTTGTTGACGGTCTGTTTCTCCACTTCCTCGAGGTCCGGCATGTTGAGTTCCGGCTGCTTTGGTTCGCTTTCCTGGCGATAGCCTTCGAGAAACTCGATGGCGAGCCAGCGGAAGACGTAATCGATGATGGAGTCGCACTTGCGGATATCCGGGTTCTTGGTGAAACCGGAGGGTTCGAAGCGTTGGTGCGAGAATTTCTTCACCAAGGTCTGCAATGGCACGCCGTGTTGCAGCGAAATCGAGGTGAGGGTGGCGATGCTGTCCATGAGGCCGCCGATGGTGGAGCCTTCCTTGGCCATGGTGATGAACAGTTCGCCCGGGGCGCCATCATCGAACAAGCCGACGGTGAGGTAGCCTTCGTGGCCGGCGATTTCGAACTTGTGGGTCTTGGCGATGCGGGTTTCCGGGAGGCGCTTGCGGAGCGGCTTGATGGCCTGGGCTTCCAGGATTGCGATCTGTTCCTGCAGTT